>JAESFS010000089.1_pt1 | contig 46358 bp, 45 predicted proteins | sample 9269441 | NCBI WGS metagenome assembly JAESFS01 (sample SAMN14502548, study PRJNA617105) | algae metagenome | isolation source: Scytolyngbya sp. HA4215-MV1 and co-occurring heterotrophs from sample from... | place: USA: Laie Falls, Oahu, Hawaii | collected 2010-08-22
AATGGTTCGAGGATTACAACACCATCCACCCTCACAGCGGATTGCGTTTACAGTCCCCGCGTGAGTTCATCCAGCAGCAGTCCATCCAACAAGCCATGTGTCCGGTTTGATGGGGGCCACTCCAACCTTGCGGAAGATCACCGATGGCCGATGGACCGCGGGCTTGTGGCACGCCCGCCCTCCGGGCTACGCGACAGGAGACGTCCAAACCGCAGGGCTATTTCCGTGACCTTCAGCGCCAGCTTCCTTGCCGAAACGCAAACTATCCTGGCGCAGCTCGACCCCGCCGGGATCGAGTCGTTGGCCACCACCCTGGCCGGTGTAAGGGATGGCGGCGGGCGGCTGTTCATTCTGGGCGTTGGCGGCTCGGCCGGGCATGCCGGCCATGCGGTGAATGATTTCCGCAAACTCTGCGGCTTCGAGGCCTATGCGCCCACCGACAATGTGAGCGAACTCACCGCGCGGACCAATGACGAGGGCTGGGAGACGACGTTCTCGGCGTTCCTGCGCGGCAGCCGGATCGGCGCGGGTGACGGGATCCTGGTGTTCTCGGTGGGCGGCGGCGACCGGGAGCGGAACATCTCGGCCAATATCGTCGCCGCGATCGACGTGGCGAAATCGGTCGGCGCCAAGGTCACCGGCATTGTCGGTCGCGCTGGCGGCTATACCGCGCAAGTCGGCGATGCGGTGGTCGTTGTGCCACCGGTCTATCCCGACCATGTCACGCCGCACACCGAGGGCCTCTGCGCCGTCGTCTGGCACCTGCTGGTGTCCCACCCCGCGCTGAAGACCATGGCCACGAAATGGGAGACGGCCGCGCGCTGAGAGCCATGCCACCCGCCATCTTTCTCGACCGTGACGGGGTGCTGAACGCGGCGCTGCGCGACAAGGCGGGCCGCCCCCTGCCCCCGCGCTCGCAGGCCGAACTGACCATTCTGCCTGGCGTAGCCGATGCCTGCGCCCGGCTGCGCGCCGCGGGCTTCCGGCTGATCGGCTGCACCAACCAGCCCGACATCGCCCGCGGCACCACGCCGCGGGAATTCGTCGACTGGGTGAATGCCGAGGTCGTGGCCGCGGCGGGCCTGGATGAGATGCGGGTCTGCCCGCATGACGACGGGGATGGCTGCGACTGCCGCAAGCCCCGGCCCGGCATGCTACTGGCCGCAGCCGCCGCGCATCGCATCGACCTGACCGGGAGCTGGATGGTGGGTGACCGCTACCGCGACATCGAGGCCGGCCAGGCCGCCGGCTGCAAGACACTCTTCATCGATTACGGCTACCCCGAGCGGGCATCCGCGCACCCGCCCACCGCCACCGCGGCCAGCCTGGCCGATGGCATGCGTTTTCTGCTGCCCGCCAAAGGATTTCTGTGATGCCCCTCACCGCCGCCGATCTGCGGGTCAAGATCTTTGCCGATGGGGCGGACCGCGCGGGGCTGCTGGCCATCGCCGCCAATCCGCTGATCCGCGGCTTCACCACCAACCCCACGCTGATGCGCAAGGCCGGCATTACCGACTATGCCGGTTTCGCAAAGGATATCCTGACCGAGATCCGCGACCGGCCGATCAGCTTCGAGGTGTTCTCCGACGAGTTCGACGAGATGCAGCGTCAGGCCGAGACGATCGCGGGCTGGGGCAGCAATGTCTATGTGAAGGTGCCCATCACCAATACGCGGGGCGAGAGCATTGTGCCCCTGCTGCGCCGCATGGCGCCATCGGGGGTGAAGTTCAACGTCACCGCCCTCTTCACCGAGGCGCAGGTGCGCGAGACTTCCGATGCGCTGGCCGACGCGGCGCCCTGCAACATCTCCGTCTTCGCCGGACGCGTGGCGGATGCGGGTGTGGACCCGCTGCCGCTGATGAAGCGGGCGCTGGACATCATGGCGCCGCGCCCGCAGCAGGAGTTGATCTGGGCCAGCCCGCGCGAGATTTTCAACATCGTCCAGGCGCATGACATCGGCTGCCACATCATCACCGTGACCAACGATATTTTGGCGAAGCTGCCGGGGCTGGGGAAGGACCTCACCCGGTTCAGCCTGGAGACGGTGAAGATGTTCCGCAATGACGCCGTGGCGGCGGGGTTCAGCCTGTGAGGCTGTTTGTCACGGGGGCCGGCGGCTTCATCGGCAGTACGCTGTGCGACGCGCTGCTGGCGCGCGGCGACGTGGTTGTGGGCTACGACAATTTCTCGACCGGCCAGGAACCCTTCCTGACGGGGGCGTTGGCGCATCCCGGGTTTTCGCTGGTCCGTGGCGACGTGCTGGACGAGGCGGCGCTCACCGCCGCCATGGCGGGCTGCGACGCCGTCTTCCACCTCGCCGCCAATGCCGATGTGCGCTTCGGGACCCATCACCCCCGCCGCGACCTCGAGCAGAACACCATCGCCACGTATAATGTGCTGGAGGCGATGCGGGGGAATGGCATCAAGCGCATCCTCTTCTCCTCCACCGGCAGCGTTTATGGCGAGGCGCGGGTGATCCCCACGCCCGAGGATGCGCCCTTCCCGGTGCAGACCTCGCTCTATGGCGCCAGCAAGATTGCGGGCGAGGGGCTGATCTCCGCCTATGCCGAGGGTTTCGGATTCCACGGCACGGTGTTTCGCTTCGTGAGCATCCTGGGGCCGCGCTACACCCACGGCCATGTCTTCGATTTCTACCGAAAACTGCTGGCCGACCCGTCGCGGTTGGAAATCCTGGGCAATGGACTGCAGCGCAAATCCTACCTCCATGTCGATGATTGCGTGGCGGCGCTGTTGCTGGCGCTGGATTCGGCACCGGGGCCGTTCCAGGTCTACAACCTTGGCCAGGACGCCTATTGCCAGGTGAATGACAGCGTGGGGTGGATTTGCGAGGAGCTCGGCCTCTCGCCGCGGCTGGAGCACACCGGCGGTGATCGCGGCTGGATCGGCGACAACCCCTTCATCTTCCTCGACGCCGGGAAAATGCGGGCGCTGGGCTGGATGCCGGTGCACAGCATCGAGCAGGGGGTGCGGCTGACGCTGCGCTGGCTGCGCGACAATCAATGGGTGCTGGAGAGCCGGGCATGAACAGCCGCGCGCTGCTGGAACACGCGCTCGACCCCGAGCGGGCCCGCGCCTTCACCGCGGCGACGGTGGCGATGATCACCGAAGCCGCCGGCAATGGCCGGCTGCTCGTGGTGGGTGCGGCCGCCTTGCCCCGCAAGGTCGCGCAGGCGGTGGCCGAGACCGGCGGCGAGGTGATGGCCCATATCGAATACGAGGCGCGCTTCTGGGATGGCGAGGTGGATGGCCGGCCGGTGATCAGCCTGGATGACGCGCTGGAGATCACGGGTCCCGACCCCGTGGTGATCGTGGGCATCTGGTCGCCCAACCACATCTATGCCCGCACCAAGGCGTGGCTGGAATCGCGCGGCGTGACCCGCATCCTGCCGGTGAATGCCGCCTTTTGGGCCTATGGCGGCGTGATCGGGCCGCATTACCAGTTCGGCGCGCCCGACGTGTATATCGAAGCCGCCGAGACCATTCTGCGGGTGCATGACGCGCTGGCCGATGCGCGGAGCCGCGAGCAATTCGCCGGTGCCGTGGCGTGGCGGCTGCTGCTTGACCCCGGGCTGATCCCGACGCCCGAGCCGCGACGGATCTATTTCGACCCCGCTTTGTGCCGCCTGCCCGATGATGCGGTGGTGGCCGATATCGGCGCCTATGCCGGCGATACGCTGGATGTGTTCCTCTACTGGCAGGGGCGGCGCTTCTCACGCTTCCTGGCCTTCGAGCCGGACCCGCTGAGCTTCTCCCGCCTCGAACTCTTCCGCTCGAAGCTGCCGCCCGATGTCGCCGCGCGCATCACTTGCCACCACGCCGCCATTGGTGACGGGCCGGGCGTGCTGAGGCTGAACCCCACCGGCACGCCCGGCACCATGAGCGAGGCGACCGGTGCCTTCGAGGTGCCCTGCACCACACTGGACGCGGTGCTGGATGGCGGGCGGGTGGACTACATCAAGGTGGATGTGGAGGGGTTCGAGCCCCAGGTGCTGCGGGGTGCCGAGGCCTCCATCGCCCGCTGCCGTCCCTCCATCGGCCTGTCGGTCTATCATGCGCCGGAGGATATCTTTGGCCTTCCTGCATGGGTGATGCACCGGGTAACGGACTACAGCTTCCACGTCCGTGCGCATGACCATGATGGGATCGACCTGATTTTTTACGCCATCCCCGCGGAGCATCGGCCTTGATCAATAGGCTTTGCGCCGGCGATTCACACGCCGCGGCCATGCGGCCGCTGCGCGATCGCAGGCGGGGCGTCGCGCGATGATCATCACGCGATCGCCGCTGCGCATCTCCATCGGCGGCGGCGGCACCGACCTGCCCAGCTACTACCTCGAGCGCGAGGGTTTTCTGATCGCGATGGCGATCCAGAAGCATGTCTATGTCTCACTGCAGCGCACGCTCGACCCTGGGCTGCTGCTGAAATACTCACAGCTCGAACGGCCCGATTCCGTCGGATCCATCCGCCATCCCATCATCCGTGAATCGCTGCTGGCACTGGGGCTGGACCAGGAAACCGCGATGGAAATCACTTCGGTGGCGGATATTCCGGCCGGCACCGGTCTCGGCTCCTCGGGCAGCTTTGCGACTGCCCTGCTTAAGGCACTGCATATCCTCACGCGCCGGCATATCGATGCGGGGGCGCTCGCCGAACTGGCCTGCCATATCGAGCTCGACCGGCTGGGCGAGCCGATCGGCAAGCAGGACCAGTATATCGCGGCCTTCGGCGGCCTCACCGCCTTCACCTTCGGCCGCGACGGGCGGGTGGTGGCGGAAAGCCTCGCCGTCTCCGCCGCCACCATGGAGGATCTGCAGGACAACACCCTCATGTTCTTCACCGGCCGCACCCGCAGCGCCGGCGCCATCCTGGCCGAGCAGGACCAGAAATCGAAATCGGCCGACCCCGCCATGCTCGCCAATCTCGACCGGGTGAAGGCGCTGGGCTTCGAGACGCGAGACGCCTTCCTGGCAGGAAAACTCTCCCGCTGGGGGGAGATCATGCGCGAGCACTGGGAGGCGAAAAAACGCCGCTCCGCCGGCATGTCCAGCCCTCAGATCGATGAATGGTATGAGCTGGCGATGCGCTCGGGCGCCATCGGCGGCAAGCTGGTGGGGGCCGGCGGAGGGGGCTTCCTGCTGTTCTATGCCAAGGATGCGAAGCGGCTGCGCCAGGCCATGGCCGCTGCCGGCCTGGCGGAGGTGCGGCTGCATGTCGACCCCGAAGGCACCAAGGTGCTGGACCGGTGAGCCTTCCCACTTTGGCCATCCTCGCCGGTGGCCTGGCGACGCGACTGCGGCCGATCACCGAGACGCTGCCGAAAATTCTGGTGCCGGTAAACGGCGAGCCCTTCGTGGCGCACCAGCTGCGCCTGGCGCGCGCCCAGGGGTTTTCGCGGGTGGTGCTCTGCGTGGGGCACCTGGCAGAGCAGGTGGCGGATTTCCTCGCCGGCCATGATCCGGGGCTGGAGGTCACGCTCAGCCATGAAGGCGACGCACGCCGTGGCACCGGTGGCGCGCTGCGCCACGCCCTGCCGCTGCTGGGGGAGCATTTTGTCACACTCTACGGCGACAGCTACCTCGATATTGCGGCCCGGCCGATCCACGATGCCTTTCTCGCCGCCCAGCAGCCAGCGCTGATGACTGTGCTGCACAATCGTGACCGCTGGGACCCATCGAACGTCATCTTCGACGGCCGCCTGGTGCGCGTGCATGACAAGACGATGCGCGGCCAGCCCGGCGTGGAGTGGATCGATTTCGGCTTCTCGGTCTTCACCGCAGCGGTGGTCGCGGATTGGCCGGAGGCCGACCCTTGGGATCTCTCGGCGCTGACCGGCAGCCTGGCGCGCACGGGACGGCTGGCTGGCCACGAGGTCACACAACGGTTCTACGAGATCGGCAAGCCCGAGGGGTTGGCCGAGACGGAGGCCTATCTGCGGGCACGGAAGGACGAGGCCGGGCTGGCATAGGGCGGCTGGCATAGATGTTGCGTCAGCCGAGCCTGAAAACCCCACCCCATGCCCTGCCAGGACACGCCCGCCATGCTGCGCCGCTCCCTTCTCTGCTCGCCCGCCCTTCTGACCGCACCGGCCCTGGCCCAGGCGCCCTGGCCCAATCGCCAGCCCATCCGCCTCGTTGCGGGCTTCCCGGCCGGCGGCCTGGCCGATGCGATTGGCCGGCTGTTTGCCGCACCCCTGGGTGAGTCGCTGGGCACCTCTGTCGTGGTCGAGAACCGCACCGGCGCCTCCGGCACGCTCGGTGCCGACGCGGTGGCGAAATCCGCCCCCGATGGCCTAACGCTCGCCGTGTCGCACGCCATCCCATTCGGCTTCGCACCGGGCGTGCTGCCGACCATGCCTTATGACCCGGTGGCGGATTTCACCCACCTCGCCATGCTGGCCGAGGCGCCGACCATCACCGTCGTCCTCGCCCGCTCGCCCTATCGCAGCATGGCCGAGATGCTGACGGCGGCGCGCACCCGCCGGGTGGCCTTCGGCTCCTCCGGCGTGGGCTCGGCCGAGCATATCATGGGCGCCGTGGTCGGCCGGGCGGCGGGGGCCACGCAGCTCGACCACATCCCCTATCGCGGCTCGGCGCCCGCGATGCAGGATTTGCTGGCAGGGGTAATCGACACCATGAACGCGCCCATCACCACGCTGGTGGGGCAGTTGCAGGACGGCACGCTGCGCATGCTCGCGACGTCGGGCGAGACCCGGGTGGCCGCCTTCCCGGACGTGCCCACCCTGGCCGAACTCGGCTACCCCCAGGCCACGCATACGCAGTGGATCGGCCTGTCCGGGCCGCGCGGGCTGCCGGCGGCGGTGAGCGAAAGGCTGATCGCGGCGGTGCCGCCGATCGCGGCACAGCCTGGCATCCAGGCAAGGCTGGCGGAATTCGCCTCTGCGCCGCGCAACCCGGCGCCGCTGGGCGCTGATTTTTCCCGATTTGTGGCCGGGTTTCGGGACCACTGGGTGGCGATGGCGCGGGCGGAGGGGATTGTGGCGGGGTGAGAAAGGAGCGAGGGGACTTTGCCCCCTCGCGCTCCCCCACCCAGAGACTGAGTGTCTTGGATCTTCGTTACGGGAGGGCCGCCACCAAAGCATCGGCCAGCCCCACCGCCCCGAACACGCCGCCCTGCATCGTCACCATTTTGATGGCCGCGGCGTGGTTCCCTGCATCCGTCGCCCCGCAGCAATCCTCCAGGATCAGGCATTCGAAACCGCGGTCATTGGCTTCGCGCATCGTGGTGTGGACGCAGACATCGGTGGTGATGCCGGTCAGCACCAGGTTGCGGATGCCGCGGGTGCGCAGGATCAGTTCCAGGTCGGTCGCGCAGAAACTGCCCTTGCCCGGCTTGTCGATAATGGTCTCACCGGGAAGTGGCGCCAGTTCGGGGATGATCTCCCAGCCCGGCTCGCCCCGCACCAGGATTTTTCCGCAGGGCCCCGGGTCGCCGATGCCCGCGCCGATTTGCCGGGAGCGCCAGCGCTTGTTCTCTGGCAGGTCCGAAAGATCGGGCCGGTGCCCCTCACGCGTGTGGATGATCCAGTAGCCCCTGGCCCGCATCGCGGCCAGCACGCGCTGGATCGGCGCGATCGGCGCGCGGGTCATGGAGATGTCGTAGCCCATGGTGTCGACATAGCCGCCGCGGCCGCAGAAATCGGTCTGCATGTCGATGATCAGGAGCGCGGTATTGGCCGGCGCCAAATGACCGTCGAAGGGCCATTCATAGGGGTGGCTGGGGATGCTGGGCATGGCGGTTCGCTCCTGTTCTCAGCCCCTGAAGCAAGCGCCGTGCCCTCTTGGCACCGCGCTTGCTACGCCTCGGAGTGAATGACGCGCAGCGGGCTTCGCTGCGTGCTTGCTGGGCAGGAACGGGGCTGGGGTGCAAGCGAACATGGCATGGCGGCGATGGGGCTGGATGGCCCTGGGTCCGCTGGCACTCTTCCTGGTGTGGTACGCGGTGAACTATTTCGCGCTCGTCACACCACGCCTGCTGCCCTCGCCCGTGCGCACCTTGCAATCGGTGTGGGAGAACATGCGCTCGGGCGGGATGGCCGCGGATTTCGGGCATACCCTCTCGCGCACATTGCAGGCCTTTGGCATTGCCGCGGCCTTTGGCGTGCCGCTCGGCATCGTCATCGGCGCATCGGAGCGCGTGTATCGTTCGGTGGAATTCCTGATCGATTTCTTCCGCTCGACGCCGGCGACCGCGATGTTTCCGCTGTTCATGATCATCTTCGGGCTTGGGGATTTCTCGAAGATCGCCATAGCCGCCTTCGCCGCATGGTTGGTGGTGCTCTTCAACGTGGCCTATGGCGTGATGAATGCGAGGCGCACCCGCATCATGGCCGCGCGCGTCATGGGCGCCTCGCGCCTGCGCATCTTCTTCGACGTGATGTTCTTCGAATCCCTGCCCGCCACCTTCGTAGGGCTTCGCACCGCGGTGTCGCTGGCGCTGGTGGTGATCGTCGTGGCCGAAATGTTCATCGGCGGTGATGACGGTTTGGGCAAGCGGATCATCGACAGCCAGATCACCTTCGACCTGCCGCAGCTCTACGGCACCATCCTGGTCTCCGGGGTGATGGGCTATGGGCTGAACCTGTTCTTCCTCACCCTCGAAACCCGCCTGGTCCACTGGTCCGGCCGCTGAAGGATTCTTGTCTGTCATGATCGATCGCCGATTGCTGCTCGCCGGCCTCGCTTCCCCTGCCTTCGCCCAAGCCCGGCGCGAGAGGGTCACCATCTCCTGGCTGCCGATCATGCAGACCATGGCCTTCTACGTGGCGCAGGAGGAAAAGCTCTTCGAGGCCGCAGGGATCGAGGTGGAGGCCGCGCGTTTCCAGGCGCCGAACCAGATCATCGACAGCCTGGTCGCCAACCGCGCCGAGGTGGGCGCGCCGGGGGCAGCGGCCGGCATTTCCGTGCTGGCCGAGGCGCAGTTTCCCGGCACCTTCAAGGTCTTCGGCCTGCAGGGCGGCGGCATTGCGGTGAACCGGATCAATGACGGGCTGATCGTCGCCAACAATTCCTCCATTCGCTCCTTCGCCGATCTGCGCGGCAAGACGCTGGGGCATCTGCCGGGCATCCAGTGGCGCACCATCTCGCGCCACATGGTGCGCCGCGCGGGGCTGAACCCCGATGGCGATGTCCGGCTGGTGGAGTTGGCGGTGGGGTTGCAGGTGCAGGCCGTCATCGCAGGCACCGTGGATGCCACGCTGTCGCTGGAACCCGTGGGATCCATCGCCGTGGCGCTCGGCGAGGCGAAGCGCGCCATGACCAACCCGGTGGCTGGCGTGATCGCCGACCCGTTCTATTCCGGCGTCTCGCTGCTCACCACCAAGTTCATCCGGGAGCGACCAGCCGTGGCCAGGCGCGTGGTCGAGGTGCTGGATGAGGCGACCCGGCTGGCCGAGACGCAATACACCCGCCTGCGCGCCATCCTGCCGCGCTGGACGCCGGTGGCCGCAAACCAGGTCGAGGTCGTGGCCCAGCCCTACCTCCGCGCCTGGCGTGACCTGAACGAGACCGACCTCAACTCCTACCAGGCGCTGGTCGATGTCTTCGCCTCCGAGGGCGTGTTGCGCACGCCCATGCGGGTGCGCGACATCATTCTCAAGCCGGGCGATCTGGCATGAGCGAACCACCCTTCCGCGGCTATCACGACATCGGCGGCCGCCCCGCCGGCCCCGTCGCCTGCGTGGAAAAGCCCTTCGACGATTGGCAGAAACTGTCGGAGGCCATCCGCGGTGCGATGGACGCGCAGCACCAGATCGTCTCGCTGGACGAAATCCGCCGCGTCTTCGAAAGCTTTGGCGAGCCGCTCTACGAAACGCTCGGCTTCTATGAGCGCCGGGCCGAGGCGCTGAGCATCCTTCTCGCCGAGAAGGGCGTCGTCTCCATGCCCGAGATCCACGCTCGGATGGAGACCATCGCCGCCGCGCGCGGCCAGCGCGTGGACCATGTTGGAAAGACCGTGACCTGATGCCCCGTTTCGCCCCCGGAGATGCCGTCGTGATTCGCGACAATCACACCCCCGGCCATGTCCGCATCCCCTTCTTCGTGCGCCACCAGCAGGCCATCATCGAGCGCTATTGCGGCGCCTTCCGAAACCCCGAGGACCTCGCCTATGGCGAGCGGAACGGGCCGGTGGTCGACCTCTACCGTGTGCATATCGAACAGCGGGCAATCTGGCCGGATTATTCCGGCGCGGCGCACGACACGCTGGAAATCGAGGTCTACGACCATTGGTTGGACCCGGCGCGATGAAATCCCGCTTCTCCGCCGATGCGGTGGACCCCACGGCGCCGGTCATCGAGGGCTATCACGGCGCCGACTACTACGCGCTGATGACGGAGGCTTTGCACAAGCTGCTGCTGGAGAAACAGCTGCTCTCCCAGGCCGATACCGACCGGGTGATCGCGGCACTTGAGGCGCCCAATGTCACCTGGGGTGCACGCCTGGTCGCCGAGGCCTGGGCCAACCCGGCCTATCAGGCGCGGCTGATCGAGGATGGCTCGGCCGCCGCGCTGGAGCTGGGTTTTCGCATCAAGGAGGCCAAGCTGGTGGTGGTGGCGAACACGCCCCGGCTGCACAACCTCATCACCTGCACACTGTGCTCGTGCTACCCCCGCTCGCTTCTGGGGCAGCCGCCGTGGTGGTATATCTCCAAGAATTATCGGGCGCGCTCGGTGCGCGAACCCCGGAAGGTGCTCGCCGAATTCGGACTGGATTTGCCGGAGAGCGTGGAACTGCGCGTGCATGATTCCAACGCCGACATGCGCTACATGGTCCTGCCCATGGCGCCCGCGGGTGCTGCGACATGGCCGTTGGAACAGCGCATCGCCGCCGTCAGCCGGCACATGCTGATCGGCACGGCGGCCTGAATCAGGCCGCCTTCACCAGGCCCCCATCATCGGCCAGCGCCTTGATGTGGTGATCGGCATCGCCGAAGAGGCTGTCATTCATCGTCAACCGCTTGAAGTAATGGCCGCAGGCGTACTCCATCGTCATGGCGATGCCGCCATGGAGCTGAATGCTCTGCTGCCCCACCAGGCGGGCCGAGCGGCCGATCTGCACCTTCACGGCGGAAGCGCCGCGGCGGGCCTCGTCGGGATCAGTGTCGCTCGCCGCCTGCACGGCGAAGAAGCTCATCGAGCGCGCCTGTTCCAGGGCGACCAGCATGTCGGCGGCCCGATGCTGCAAGGCCTGGAAGCTGCCGATGGGTTTGCCGAATTGCTGGCGGGTCTTCATGTAGTCCAGCGTCATGGCATGGGCGATGTCCATGCAGCCAACCGCCTCGAAGGCCAGTGCGGCGATGGCCTCGGCCACCACGGCCTCGACCATGGGCAGGCCATCGGCCTCGATCAGGGTGGCGGGGGCATTGTCGAATTCGACCTCGGCCGCGCGGCCGCCATCGACCGTGCGGAAGCCCCGCGCGGTGGCATGTTTCACATCGACCAGGAAGACGCCGATGCCCGAACGGTCACGCTGGCTGCCGGTGTGGCGGGCGGTGACGAAGAATTTTTGCGCGCTGTCGCCGTGCAGAACCATGCCCTTGCGACCCGTGACGATCCAGCCGGCGCCATCACGTTTCGCCGTGGTGGCGACATCGAAGAGGTCGTAGCGCGACTGCCGCTCGACCTGGGCGAAGGCCAGCTTGCATTCGCCGGCGGCAACCAGCGGCACCAGCTCGGCACGCAGCGCATCGCCGGCGCGGCGCAGGAAACCACCGCCCAGCACGACCGTGCTGAACCAGGGTTCCAGCGCGAGCGCTTTGCCCATCTGTTCGGCGATCAGGCAGGTGTCGGTCAGGCCACCGCCGAAGCCGCCATCGGCCTCGGCGAAGGGCAAGCCGAGCAAACCGAGCTCGGCATATTGCGCCCACATCGCCGTGCTCCAGCCCTCAGGCGACTTCATGTAGCCCTTGCGGCTTTCGAAGCCGTAGCTGTCGGCGAACATTTTCCGGACGCTGTCCTGCAACAGCGACTGGTCCTCGGTGAGGTCGAAATCCATTGTCTTCAGAGTCCCAAAAAGGCTTTGGCCATGATGTTGCGCTGGATCTCGTTCGACCCGCCGTAAATGCTCTGCTTGCGCCAGTTGAAGTAGGTGCCGGCAAGGCCGAAGGCCCAATCCGGCGCCAGATCCCACTCGTTGGAGCCTTCCTCATCCGGGTCGCCATCGACCCAGGCATAGGGGCCGGCGGCCTTCATCAGCATCTCCGACACACCCTGCTGGATCTCGGTGCCCTTGATCTTCAGCACCGAGGTGGCCGGGTTGGGCTTGCTGTCGGCGCGCTTCATGTCCTGCGCGATGACGCGCATGACCGTCATCTCCAGTGCCTTCAATTCGACCTCGATCTCGGTCATCTGGCGGCGGAAATCCGGGTCCTCGATCAGCGGGCGACCGCCATCCATGCTCTCGCGCGCGATGATCTTCAGGCGGCGGATGCGCTCGCGGCTGGCACCCACACGGGCCTGGCCGAAACGCTCATTGCCCAACAGATACTTGGCGCAATCCCAGCCCTTGTTCTCCTCGCCCACCAGGTTTTCCACCGGCACGCGGACATCGTCGAAGAACACCTCGTTCACCTCATGCCCGCCCTCGATCGTGATGATCGGGCGGACGGTGATGCCGGGCAGGTTCATCGGGCAGAGGATGAAGGAAATGCCCTCCTGCTTCTTCGCCTCGGGGTTCGTCCGGCAGAGTAGGAAAATCCAGTCGGCATGCTGGGCCAAAGTTGTCCAGGTCTTCTGGCCGTTGATCACCCAATGATCGCCATCGCGCACCGCGCGGCACTTGAGACCGGCGAGGTCCGACCCGGCGCCCGGCTCGGAAAAGCCCTGGCACCACCAATCATCCAGATTGGCCATGCGCGGCAAGAACCGTTCCTTCTGCGCCTGCGTGCCAAAGGCGATGATCACCGGCCCACACATGTTCACGTTGAATCCCAGGGGCGACGGCGCCGGGGCCATCTGCAACTCCTCGCGGAAAATATACTTCTGGGCCGCTGTCCAACCCGGACCACCCCATTGCACCGGCCACTCCGGCACCGCCCAACCATTGGCATTCAGAATCTTCTGCCACTCCACCACCATCGCCTTGGTCGGCGACTTTCCGGCCACCATCCATGCCCGCGTCTCCGCCGGCAAACTGGCATCAATGAACGCACGCACCTCGTGGCGGAAAGCGACCTCGTCGGCGGAGAAATTCAGGTCCATGTCAGGCTCCTTCGGAATGGGTTGAGGTTGGGGTGCGCGGGCGGCCCGCAAGGGGGCTTTGCCCCCTTGCACCCCGGGGGATGGGTTGGGTGAGGGAGCGGGGCAAGATGCGCGGCACTGGCGGCAAGCGCTGCCCGCCCCCCTCCCTCACCCAACCTATAGTCTTCCACGGTCCAGGCGCGGGTCGCCCCTGGTGGGGGGTGTCGCGGGGCAAAGCCCCCTGACAGGCCGCCAGCGGCAACCCCACCCCACCCATGCTCAAGCCGCCTTACGTGTGCCTGAGTTCGCGAAGGACCCGCCTTCAGCCGCCAGGCGCTCGATCAGCGCGCAGGGCTTCAGATTGGGGTCGTTGGTGGCGGCGGCGTATTGGGCGAGTTTGTCGCGGACGTTTTTCAGGCCCATGCGGTCGGCCCAGAACATCGGGCCGCCGCGCCAGGCCGGCCAGCCGAAGCCGTTGCAGAAGATCACGTCGATATCGATGGCCCGCGATGCGATGCCTTCTTCGAGGATCTTCGCACCTTCGTTGACCATGGGGAGGAGCAGGCGTTCGAGGATTTCGCTGTCCTCGATCTTGCGCCGGCGCACCTGGGATTTTTCGGCGAGGTCGAGGATGGTGGCTTCGACGATGGGGTCCGGCAGGCGGGTGCGCTTTTCGTCGTACATGTACCAGCCCTTGCCGGTTTTCTGGCCGAAGCGGCCCATGGCGACGAGGGCGTCGGCGATGGGGGCTGTGGTGCCGCGGGCGCGGCGCACGGCGGCGCCGATGTCGAGGCCGGCGAGATCACCGGTGGCGCAGGGCCCCATAGCCATGCCGTAGCCTTCCATCACACGGTCGATATCGGCGGGAAGCGCGCCTTCCAGCAACAGCGCTTCCATCTGCGGGCCGCGTTTGCCGGTGATGCGGTTGCCCACGAAGCCGTCGCAATTGCCGACCACCACGTTCAGCTTGTTGATGCGCTTGCCCACATCCATGGCGGTTGCGATCGCAGCCATGGAGGACGCCTTGCCGCGCACGATCTCCAGCAGCCGCATGACATTGGCGGGTGAGAAGAAGTGCATACCCACCACCAGTTCGGGCCGTTTGGTGGCGGAGGCGATGGCGTCGATATCGAGTGTGGAGGTGTTCGAGGCCAGCACCACCCCTGGCCGGGCGAGGGCGTCGAGCTTGGCGAAGAGCTCCTTCTTGGCGCCCATATCCTCGTAGATCGCCTCGATCACCAGGTCGGCATCCTTCACCACGTCCAGCGTTGTGGAGCCCTTCAGCAGGCCCTTGCGCTTCTCGAATTCCGCCTGCGAGAGTCGGCCGGAGGTGACGGTGCGTTCCCAGTTGGCATGACATTTGGCGAGGCCGCGATCCAGCGCCTCCTGCGTCGTCTCCACCACCGTCACCGGCATGCCGACATTCGCAAAATTCATCGCGATACCGCCACCCATGGTGCCGGCGCCGATCACCACCGTGGTCTTCACCGGCAGGGGCTGGGTGTCGGCCGGCATGTCGGGCACGCGCTGGGCCTCGCGCTCGCCGAAGAAGATGTGACGCAGCGCAAAGCTCTGCTCGCCTTCGACGAGGCGGGTGAATTGCTGGCGTTCGACGAGCAGGCCTTCGTCGAAGGGCGCGGTGAATGCGGCGCGCACCGCGGTCACGCAGCCCTTCGGGCTTTCCTGGCCACGGGCACGCTTGAGCAGGGCGGCGGCGGCGGCGTCGAAGGCCGTCATGTCGGCGCCGGCGGTCTTGTCGGTCCGGTTGCGGGCGAGGACGAATTTGCGGCCGCTTTTCGCCGCCTCGCGCGCCCAGGCGATCGCGCCCTGCTCCAGATCGCCGTCGATCACGGCGTCGATGAAGCCGAGTTTCAGCGCCTCGGCCGCACGCACCGGCTCACCGGTCACGATGATCTTGAGCGCCGCCTCGCCGCCGATCAGGCGGGGGAGGCGCTGGGTGCCGCCGGCGCCGGGTACGAAGCCGCGCTTGACCTCGGGCAGGCCGAGCTGGGCCGAGGCCAGGGCCACGCGGGCGTGGCAGGCCAGCGCCACTTCCAGGCCACCGCCCAGCGCGCTGCCATGGATGGCGGCGACGATGGGGATCTTGCTGTTCTCGATCGCCTCGAACACCTCGGGAAGGCTGGGCGGCTGGCGGGGCTTGTTGAATTCGGTCATCTCGGCCCCGGCGGAGAACATCCGGCCCGAACCGATCAGCACGATGGCCCGCGCCCCCTCGCGCGTGCTGCGCTGGATACCGGCCAGCAGCCCGGCGCGTACCCCGGTGCGCAGCGTGTTGACCGGCGGGTTGGCGATCCGCAGCACATGCACATCGCCATCGAAGGCGTGCTCCACAAATTGCGACTCGTCCTGCATGTCCGCTGATCCTTCCGTCCCGAAACTTTTGGTTGACCCATGACAGGCCGCGCGGCTGGACCTGTCAACCATCGCTGATGGCGGTGGCTGGGGGCGACGGTGAGGGCCGCCAATGGGTTTTGCAACCCAGACGGGTATTTTCACGGTCTGGTGAAAACGCGCTTTGGATTTGAATGCGCAGCCATTAAACCACGGGACAGCACAGTTTTTTGGACATCAGTCCGGAAGTGCCGGTGTCGGTGGCACGGCCGCCAGGAGAAGGAGAGCCTCAGTTGTCCAATATTTCGAGCCAAATCGATGTGATTGAGACGCTTTCGACGCCGCTCGATGCGCCCACTGGCGAACGCACTGCCGCGCCACGCGCGACGCCGCTGCGCCGCAGTTCCGACCGCCTGAGCCCGCCCCCTGCCCCCGCCGCCGGCAAGCCCGCGGTGGCGGCCGATGCGCAAGTCTCCGCAGGCCTGCGGCGGGGACGATGGATCCGCATCGGGCTGGCCGCCGGTGCCGTCGTGACTGCGGCGCTGTTCATCCATGACCGCCTCTTCGTGCTGAGTGCCAATCGCGCCGTTCTCAGCCCCGTCGCCATCTCCCTGCGCGCACCCATCGCCGGCACCCTGATGGTGCCCGATGCCGAGCCCGGGCGCCTGCTGCCCGCTGGCACCGTGCTCGGGCATGTCCGCGACGCGATGGCTGATGAGACACGCCTCGTTGGCCTGCGGGCACGGGTGCAGGCGCTGGAGACCGAGGCCGCTGCACTGGCTGGCCGGCTCTCCGCGGCGGAGGGCGAGATCGAGGTCGCCGGCACGCGCTCCGGCGCCTTCCAGGAGGCGCGGCTGCGCCAGCTCCGTGCCCGCCTGGATGAAAGCCGTGCCAATGAGGCGGCGGCGATGGCGCGGCTGCGCGAGGCCTCCTCGGCAATCCGGCGCGGCGAGCGGTTGGTCGGCTCCTCCGCCATAGCGCCGGCCGCAGTCGATACGCTCACCCGCAACCAGCGCGTGGCCGAGCGCGAGGTGGCGGCGCTGCAGGAGCGCAGGCGCGCCCTGCAGGCCGAGCATGACGCGGCGGCGATGGGCATCTTCACCTCGGACAATTCGACCGATCGCTCCGTCTCGCAGCAGACCGAGGACCGGCTGCGGTTGCTGCGCGCCGAATTGCGTGCGCAGATCGCGGAGCGACGTGGCCAGGCCGATATCGTCCGCGGCCAGCTTGCCATTGAGCAGCGCGGCTTCGAGGCGCGCCACAACGTCCCCCTGCCCGCCCCCGCCCAGGCCCGCCTGATGGCGCTGCATGCCCAGAACGGCGAATTCGTGAGCCAGGGCCAGGAGATCGCCACACTGCTGGATTGCGGCCGGCAGATGGTGGTGGCGGAGGTGACCGAGCGGGTCTTCACCCGCCTGACCACCGGCCAGCGTGCCGAATTCCGCCCGCAATCCGGCGCCGATGCCGCGCTGCAGGGCGAGGTGGTGCGCCTGCTCTCGCCCATCAACACGACCGGAGCCGGGGCTGACCCACGCCACCGGGTGGAGATCCGCATGGATCGCCTTGCTGCCGAGACGGGTTGCGAGGGCGCGCGATCGGGCAGCGTCAACTTCCTCGGTCTGCCATGATCGAGGTCAGCCATCTCTGGCCCTCCCTGCTGGTGCTGGCGCTGGGGCTGATCGCCTTCACCCATGTGGCACCGGAGAATGTTCAGGCGCGGCGGATCGGCGCGCTGATCGTGGCCGTGCTGATGCTGCGCTACCTCTATTGGCGGGTGACCGAGACGCTGCCGCCGCTGGGCTTCGATGGCCAGAGCGCGCTGGCGCTGAGTTTTCTGGTGATCGAGCTGCTGTCCTCCTTCGCCGGGCTGATGATGCTGCATGTGCTCTCGGGCTATCGCAGCCGCAGTGCGGAGGCCGATGCCAACCCGGTCGAATCCCATCCCGGCGGGCCGCCGCTGATCGATGTGCTGATCCCGACCTACAATGAATCGGCCGAGATCCTGCGGCGCACCATCATCGGTGCCATGGCGCAGGATTATCCCCGCTTCCGGGTCTGGGTCTGCGACGATCTGCGCCGGCCCTGGATGCGCGAGCTGGCGGAAGAGCTGGGTGCCAACTACCTCACCCGCCCCGACAACAAGCACGGCAAGGCGGGCAACATGAATGCCGCCCTGGCGAAGCTCTATGAGCTGCCTGAGCCGCCCGACGCCATCGCCGTGCTCGATGCCGATTTCGTGGCGACGCCGCATTTCCTGCGCCGGGCCGCCGCCCTGCTGCACGACCCGACAACGGCGGCGGTGCAGACGCCGCAGATCTTCTTCAACCCCGACCCGATCCAGCTCAACCTGGGCGGCGTGGATGTCATCCCCGACGAGCAGCGCTTCTTCTTCCACGTCATGATGCCGGCCAAGGATGCGCATGGCACCGCTTTCTCCTGCGGCACCTCCTGCGTCATCCGCGTCTCGGCGTTGCAGGCCATTGGCGGCTTCCCGACCGAGAGCGTGACCGAGGATCTTCTGCTGTCGATCAAGTTCGCCTGCATCGGCATGCGCACGGTCTATCTGAACGAGGAGCTGACGGCGGGGCTCGCCCCCGAGGGCTTGGGGGAATACCTCACCCAGCGCAGCCGCTGGTGCCTGGGCGTCATGCAGATCATGCGCACCCGCTGGTCGCCGCTCTCACGCCACCCGGTGCCGCTGATCATGCGGCTGCACACCATCGATACCTTCCTGTTCTGGAGCGTGGGGACGATGATGCGCATCGTCTGCCTGGTCTGCCCGCTGCTGTACTGGTGGTTCGGCGTGACCGTGATGCAGGCCGATGTGCAGTCGATCCTGGAGCAACTTGGCCCCTATTGGCTGGCCTGCATGCTCTTTGTCGCCTGGACCAGCCGGGGGTCGAATATCCCGGCCCTGGCGGAGGCGATGTCGCTGCTGGTGGTGCGCGATGTGTTGCCGGCGGTGGCGATCGGGCTGTTCGGCCGCAAGGACCAGAAATTCAAGGTCACCGCCAAGGGCATGCGCCGCGACCGCGAGGTCGTGCAGTGGTCGCTGCTCAGCATCTTCCTCACCTTCGCGGTGTTGACGATAGGCGGCATCGCCTGGCGGATCTGGCTGGGGCCGGAATCCGGCACGCCACCACAGGTGGAAATGCTCAACCTGTTCTGGAGCGCCTTCAACCTGGTGGTGCTGGCCCTGGCCGGCCTGGTCTGCATCGAGCCGCCACGCCAACGCAAGGAAGAGCGTTTCCGCTGCGACGAGGCGGCCACCGTCATCCTGCCCGATGGCGCGCTCGCGGTCTGGCTTCGCGATGCCTCGCTGACGGGCTGCGCGCTGGAATTGCCGCCGGAGTATTTCGGCGAGCCCGGTGCCTCCCTGCCGGTGCAGATCGCCGATGTCGGACGGCTGCAGGCCGTCATCCTGCGCCAGGAGGGCCATATCCTGCACTGCGCCTTCGGGGATGACAGCGCGGCGCGGGACCGGCTGACCCGCAAGCTCTTCTCCGGCCGGTACCTGCGCGTGGTGACCTCGATGAAGGCGAGCGCGTTCTTTGCCACGACCTTCCGCCGCGCCTTCGCCTGAGCGAAGGGGCCGCCTGGGCGGCCAGAGGGCTTTCCGGGAGGCTGGTTCAGCGTTCGCGGCGTTCCGCCTCGACGCATCCTGCTCTACCGCTGGGCGGCCAGCGATGCCTGGGCCTGGGCGAAGCCACGCATGGAGACCGGCAGCGCGATCTCGCGCCGCGTCGCATCCTGGAACAGCAGGCGGGCGCCGGCGGGTTCGGCGCGCAGGCGGCGCAGCAGGGCGTCGTCCATCTCGATGGTGGCGAAGCAGCCCTGCGGCACGCAGCGCTGGAATTGCAACTGCAACGGCGCGCCATCCAGGGCGAGGCGCACGCCGGCCGGCAGATGCACATTCAGCGGAAGATGGGCCATGGCGAGAAGCGGCCCCTGGGAATTCAGCCGCCCCAGCACGAGCTGCGCGGTGGGCCTGCCCCCGGGATTGGCCAGCGTGGTGGCGGTCTCGCAATTGCGTGGCGGGCCGGTCTCGCAGCGCACCGACCAGTCGCCGAAGGTGGAGACGGTGCGGTCCTGCGCGCGCGCCGGCGCGAACGCCAGCGGGGCCAGCATGCACGCCATCAAGATTCGCTGCCGCATCACCCGCATCGCCTTGTCCGGTTGTCGGTTCAGCCCAGGCAGGCCAGGACGGTGGACATCACCGGGACGGCCTCCAGCTCCGCCCGGCTGGCCTGGGCGAAGGTTGCATACTCGTGTTCGAGGAATTGCTCCAGCCCGAGATGGCGGATCGCGCTGGGTTGGCCAGGCGTAAAGCTGGTGCTGCCCACAAGCCCCAGCCGCCGTGCCAGCGGCGGCAGCAGGGGATGGGCCGCGTTCTGCAGCAGGTCATCGCCGATCAGATCGGGGTCGATCGTCACATCCACGCCGATCAACCCGGCGCGGCGGCAGATCGCGAGGCCGAGATCGGCATAGGCCCAGCCCACCGGATGATTGACGCTGTGCATGAAGCAGCCGCGCTGCATCCAGCGATCGAAGAAAGGGTCGATCGCCATGCCGAACTGGGCGTAGAGATCCACCACCATGCGCCGCTCCACGGCGAAGATCTCGAAGTAGCCGCAACGGCCGAAGACCAGGGCGTTGTAGAGGCCCATGGTCTGCCGCACGGTCCGCCCGGTGAGGTAGCCGGCCATGGCGATGCGCGAATGGTAGTGATGGGTCGGGCCGTCGAGGAAGCCCTGCGCGGTCATGATATAGGCCATGTCGGGATGGAAGCCGGCAAAGGCGAAGCTGGGCACGAGGGTGAGCGACGCCGCCCATCCCTCCATCTCCTGTGTGGCGAGCGCACCGTATTCAGGCGGCGTGGGGATGGCGAGGATATGGTCGCAGCCGCGCAGGGCCGTGACGACCGGCTGGCGCAGCGATGGGTCGAGCAGCGGGCCAGCCTCGAAATCCAGCACCTCGGCATGCGGCAGTGCAGCGCGCACCGCATCGGCCAGCAACCGGTACTGGCAGCTGAACAGGATGCCGATCTTCATGCGTCGTGGGTCGAGGCCAGCAGGTCCTCGTCGCAGATGATGCGCGCGCGGGCCGCGAAATCGGCCTCGCGCTCCGCCAGCGAGATCGCGCCCGCCGGCAGCGGCCCGGCCAGCACCGCGGCCGGCACCTCGGCATCACTGCTGAGCATGTGGCGGTTGAACAGGGCCATCACCTGGGCCACGCCATGGGCGCTGACCGATCGCAGATCGGGCTCATGGGCCAGGGGCGCATTGGCGGGGGCGGTCACGATCTCATAGGAGGGGAAGTACAGGATGCGCTCGTGGCGGATCCGCATCTCCTCCGCCGCCATGCGCAGCGCGGCCTTGCTCAGCGTGTTGCTCACCGCGACATGGCGCGGCTCATGGGTGGCGGCGAGCGCCACGGGCGAGACGGTGAGGATGATCCGCACCTGCGGATTGACCAGGCAGAGATCGGCCAGGAACTCCTCCAGGACGGCGCAGATCTCGATCGTGGTGAAGTTGCGAAAACCGGCCTCGCTGGCGCCGGACTGCACACCGAGCACACCCGGCGGCACCGGCAGCGCCGCGCCGTCGGCAGTGAGCCAGGCCTCGGTGAGGCCCAGGGTGAAGATGAAGACCGTGCAGGTCTCGAACATCTCGCGCACCGCGAGGAGATGGGCGTCGCGCGCCGCGATCACCGCCTCGGCGCTGTCCAGGCCCTGGCCGTTCTCGCCCAGCATCTGCGGCCGGAAGGGGTCGACAAACTTGCCGCTGGGCAACTGCCAGGCCTCATCGATGGGGCGCATGAGGCCATAGGCGCGCAGCATGAGCTGGCGCAGCTGGCAGGCCGTGTAGATGTTGCCGAAGCGCGCCGAGAAGGGGCTGTCCTCGCCACCATCCTCGGTCTGCAGGAATTGGAGGCCCGCCCCTCGCAGGTTGCGCGCGATATGCTGCGCGAAGCAGGAACCGGCCGCGGCCACAAGATCGGCCGGGCCGATGCGGAAATGCGGCGGATCGACGGGATCAAAACCGCCACCGCCCGGCTCGATGCTGGTGGGGCCGGCATTGGAGACAGCCGCGCGCCAGAAATGGCGCGGCGGAAGCCGCCGATAGGGATGTTCCTGCATGCCTCAGTCCCGAGCAACCCGGAGTGGCGTGTTGGCTACCAACGGCGGGCGGGGCCGCAATCGAGATGGATGAAGCCATCGCGGCGATAGAGACCCACGCCGCCCAGCTGCATTTCGGCGGCCACGCGGGCAAGGTTCAGCGAGGCGCGGCCGGGCAGCTGCACATCGGCCGCCATGCCCGACATGTGAAGCGAGACGCGGCTGACGCGGCGGGACTGCCGGGCACGGGAGGCATTGGTCTCCGGCGCGCGATAGCCGGAGATCACCAGCCAGCTTTCATCGGAACTCATGCGTGACTGCACCGCGGCCAGCACGTCGAAGAGGCGCGGGTCCATCGGTGTCGCCTCCGCCATGCCGGGATCGCGCAGCACCCAGTCGAGCTGGCGCAGCGCGTTGCGCTCATAGCGACCATCGCGCCAGTAGACGCCCTGGAAATTCTCGCCGGTCTGCACCCGACGGATGCCGAGCGCGCGGGCGCCCCCGGCGAAGACCTGCGCCACCGCGGGCGGTGCCGCCAGGGAGGCAGCGGCCACGCCACCGACGGCAGCGGCGAAGAGCCCGCGCCGGCCGAGTGTGGGCAGACCTTCGCAGGCCGCCTCCTGCGCCTCGCATGCCGGGCAGGTATGCGCTTGGGGTGACCAGAACAGACCCATGCTTAACTCCTTGCCGCCATGGGGCGGGCGGGGCCGCGCTCCATGCCGCGATAATAGGCTTCGTCATGGCCGTAGAAGTCGGGGCGGATGCGCACCTGGCCATTTTCGACAACGGCGGTGCGGTAGATCAGCCGCACGCTGGGCTGGCGGCGCAGGCCGATGGCGAAGGTGCGGCCCTCGCTCACGCTGCGTTGACCGCGGGCGCGGTCCCAGCCATCCATGCCCTCGACCGCCATGGCAAGGAAATCCATCGGCCGGCCGAGACGGATGCAGCCCGAGGAGAAGGCGCGCTCGCCGCGGGCGAAGAGATGCCGCTCCGGCGTGTCATGCATGAAGATGTCATCGCCATTGGGCATGATGAACTTGATGCGGCCCAGCGCATTCGCCTCGCCCGGGTCCTGGCGCATGAAGAAGGGGAAGTTGGTACGGCTGTAGCCGCGCCAATCCACCGTGGTGGGGTCGACCTCCACCACCTCGCCATCCACGCGCTGGAAGATGCGAGTGCCATTACGGGCCAGCGCCAGGGGGTTGCGCTGCAGCAACGGCAGCTTGTCCTCGACCGCGTTGCGGATGGGCACGCCCCAGGGTGGGTTGAACTGCACCGAGGTCAGGCGGGTGGCGAGCAACGGCGTGGCGCGGGCCGGGCGGCCGACGATCACGGGCATGTCGAGCACGACGGTATCGCCCTCATACACATACAGCATGAAGTCGGGCAGGTTGACCTCGATGCGGCGCTCGCGGCCCGGGTTGGGTGCTGCGCGGCGCATGTCCATGGCGACGCGCAGCGCGCGCACATCCATCGCGGCCGTGCGGTTCAGGGCGGCCTGCGTGCTGGCGCCGACACGGGCATCGGCCTCGAGCCCGGCCGCCGCCTGGAAGCGGCGCACCGCCTCGGCCAGGCTCTCGTCATACATGTTGGCATCGGCCACCGGGGCGGCAGCCAGTGCTGCGTCGGTGGCGGCGAGGCGGGCGCGCAGCGCGGGCACGCGTTCGGAGAAGCGGCCGGGCTCGATGGTGCCGCCGGTGGGCACGGCGGGCATGCCGCCGCGGGCTTCGCGGGCGAGCGCCTCGGTCATCGCCGTGCGCAGGGCGGCCTGGCCGGCGGGCAGGTTGGCGGCCCGATTGATCACCTGGGCGGGCTCGGCACTGCCGGCCAATTCGCCCATCCAGGCATTGAGCGGCAGGGCGGCGGTGTCGCGCCGGATGTCGATGCGGCCGACCGGGATGGGGGCGCGGCCATGCAGCAGATCGGCCAGGGCAAGGCGCGCGGCATTCTGGGTGCCGGACTGGAAGGCCGTGGGGTCGCTCGTCGCCGTCTCGCGCTGGGGCAGGCCGTACCAGGCGGGGTCGAGGCCATCGGCGTCGAGCCCGCGCAGCCGCTCATTGAGCCGAAGCATGGCCTCGGGCACCGACGACCACTGGGCCCGGGCAGGCCGGGCAGCGGCGAAGGCCAGGGCCGCAACGCCGCTCATCATCAGGCGGCGATCAAGTATCGGGGCGGACATACGCAATGACCTTTGTAAAGGGGGACCCCAAGCCGACCGGTCCCCGGGCGGTGGGATACCGCAACTCGTCCCAACTCGCCAAGTGTTGACGTGGGTGAAGGCGATAAGGGAGGGTTCACATATGGAAACCTCCGCCGCCGCCAATCACGCGCCCCCCACCAATTCCAGCCTGGAGGCGGCGCTGGCCGACGCCCATGGCCGCTACGCGCGGGCGCGGCCACGCAGCGCGGACATCCATGCGAAGGCACGCGAGTCGCTGGCCGGCGGCAATACCCGCTCGGTGCTGTTCTACGCCCCCTTCCCGACCGCGATGGCGCGCGGCGAGGGGGCGAGGCTCTTCGATATGGACGGGCGCGAATACATCGACGCCCTGGGCGAATACACGGCGGGCTTGTTCGGCCATTCCGAGGCGCGGATCATCACCGCGGTGAAGGCGGCACTGGATGGCGGGATCAACCTGGCCGCGGTGGGCGAGAAGGAGGGCATCTTCGCCGCCCTGCTCTGCGACCGCTTCCCCTCACTGGAGCTGGTGCGCTTCACCAATAGCGGGACCGAGGCAAACATGATGGCGCTGGCCGCGGCGCGCGGCTTTACCGGCCGCGCCGATGTGATGGTGGCGCGCGGCGGCTACCACGGCGGCGTGATGACCTTCGCCAGCGAGAAGAACGCGGTGAATGTGCCGCTGCCCCTGCATTTCATGGACTACAATGACGCCGAGGGGGCGGCGGCGCAGATCCGCGCCCTGGGTGGGCAGTTGGGCGCGGTGCTGGTGGAGCCCATGCTGGGCTCGGGCGGCTGCATCCCCGCGACGCGGGAATTCCTGGCGGCACTGCGGCAGGCCTGCAGCGAGACCGGCGCGTTGCTGATCTTCGACGAGGTCATGACCTCCCGCCATGCCGAGGGCGGCATGCAGGCGCTGCTGGGCGTGACGCCGGATCTGACGACACTCGGCAAATACATCGCGGGCGGCATGAGCTTCGGCGCCTTTGGCGGCGCCGCTGATGTGATGGCGGTGTTCGACGGCCACCGGCCGGGCTCGCTGCCGCATGCCGGCACCTTCAACAACAATGTCTGGTCGATGGCGGCGGGCTGCGTGGCCATGGGCGAGATTTTCCGCGGCCCCGTGGTGGGCGCGCTGTTCGAGCGTGGCGAGGCGTTGCGGGCCGCGCTCAACCAGGCCTGCGAGGGCTTGCCGCTGCAATTCACCGGCCTGGGCAGCATGATGAGCGTGCATTTCCGCGCAGGCGCGATCTGCCGCCCCTACAAGCCCGAGCCGCGCGAGGAAGCGCTGCGGGAGTTGTTCTTCTTCGACATGCTGGAGGCGGGAATTTATATCGCGCGGCGCGGGATGATGGCGCTCAGCCTGCCCATCACTGACGATGATTGCGCGGGCATCATCGCGGGGGTGCGGGAGTTCGTGGCGTTACGACGAACGCTGTTGACGCTCAGCTGATGAGGTAGCCGATCAAAAGGATCGTGCCGATCAGCAGGACGACGGCACGCAGCAAGGTCCAGGTCTCGCCCTTGGCCTCGCCCTCCTCGGGATGGGACATGCGCATTTCATGCGGCTCGCGCGTGGGTTCGGCGAAGCCGCTGGGGATCGAGGCATCATCAGGGATCCGGGAAGCCATGTCTCCACTCCTTGCCCGTGGCACAAAGATCGTGTTCGCTGCCGCACAGCGCCAGACACATTACCGCGACAAGGAACGTCATCACGAGGTGGCGATCAAGAGAAAAAATTCAATTCTGTGATATAAAACAAATTCGCGATCAATGCCGCGCTGACCAAACATTGGGCCGCACCGCCGCGGCGGCGATGACGCCATAGGTGGTGATGCCCAACGCCACCGCGAGGAAATGCCCCGCGATTTCCATGCCCAGGATATTGGCCAGGACATGCCCGCCGACCACCGCGATGCCCAGGCGTGACAGGCCGGCGGCGACCGGCCAGCGCATCCGCCCCGCCCCCATGGCGGCGAAATACATCGCCATGCCAAGGCCAAAGCCGGCGAAGGCCGGGCCGATATAGCCCAGCGCCTGACCGGCGATGGCCTGCACCTCGGCATCGGAGGCGAAGAAGCCGGCGAATCGCGCGGGCGCCAGCGCCACCGAGACACCAACCACCGCGCACACCGCAAACGCCATGGCGCCACCCACCCAGGCGGTGCGACGGGCGAGTTCCCAATCGCCCCCGCCCACCGCCCGGCCCACCAGCGCCGTCAGCGCGGAGCCCACGCCAAAGGCGAGCGGGATCATCAGGAATTCCAGCCGGGCGGAGACGCCATAGGCCGCCACCGCCACCGGGCCATAGGATTTCAGCTGTGCCGTGACCAGGATGGTGGTGAGGTTGGCCACCGTGGCCAGCGCGCAGGCGACCGCGCCCACCGCCAGGATCCGCTGGAACAAGGCGGCCTGGAAGGGCACGCGCAGGCTGGGGCGGAAGCCGGCGGCGCCGCTCATCACCACCCAGCCCATCACCAGCGCCGCACCCCACATCGCGATGCCGAAGCCCAGGCCCAGGCCCGCCATGCCGAGGCCCAGCGGCTCCGCCAGCAGCCAGCCCAGGCCCGGGAAGACCAGCCAGGCGATGGAATTGATCCTGGCCGCCAGGGCATGCCGGCCAGCGCCACGCAGCACCGAGGCCAGGGTATTGGCAAGCCAGGCCGGCACCGCGCCCACGCCAAAGAAGGCGATCGCGTATGGCACGCCCTGCGCCGCCGCCTCAGGCCCGCCGATCGCGGTCAGGATGGTGCGGGGGAAGACCACCATGGCCAGGATGAAGGCGGCGGCGAAGAGCATGGCGATGGTCAGCGCGTGGAGGACCATCGCACTCGCCTCCTCCATCCTCTTCGCGCCCAGCGCGCGGGCGATGGCCGAGACCACGCCGCCGCCCATCGCGCCCGCGCTCATCTGCCCCAGGAGCAGGGTGAAGGGCAGCACCACGGCATAGCCGGCCAGCGCCTCGCGCCCCAGCCGGGCTGCGATCACCGTCTCGACCAGCACGGCCGCGGCCTGCAGCAGGGAGAGCACGGTGGTGGGGGCGGCCAGGGCGAGGATGCCGCGGGCGACGGCGCCGGTGGAAGGCCTCACGCGAAGCGCTCGGGCGCGAAGGCGGCCAGCGAGACATTGGGCGCCGGGCCCAGCATGGCCTGGGCCAGAAGCGCGCCGGTGGGGGCGGAGCCGGTGAGGCCGAGATGCCCATGGCCGAAGGCGCACCACAGGCCGGGCCATTTCGCCACGGGGCCGATCACCGGCAGGCTGTCGGGCAGGCAGGGGCGGTGGCCCATCCAGTAGCCATCCGAACCCGCGGTGGAGATGCCGGGGAAAACCCGGCTGGCATCCGCAAGCAGATAGGCCGCGCGGCGGGGGTTGGGTTTGCGGGTGAGGCCGCCGAATTCGACGGTGCCGGCGATGCGCAGGCCCATCTCCATGGGCGTGAAGAAGGCTTTGCGGTCCGCCGCGACCACGGGGCGGGCGAGGGTCAGGCCCGGGGCCGGCAGCATCACGTGGTAGCCGCGCTGGGTCTCCAGCGGGAGGGCATAGCCCAGCGGACGCAGCAGTTGGGTGGACCAGGCGCCGGCGGCGAGCACGGTGTATTCGGAATGCAGCGGGCCGGAATCGGTCGTAACACCGGTGACCCGGCCGCCCTCGGTGATCAGCGCCGTGGCGCGGGCCCGCAGGATCACGCCGCCCATGCGGGCCACGCCGCGGGCAAAGCTCTCGGCATGGCGGCGGGGATTGGTGGAAAACCCCTGGTCGGGCGAATAGACGCCGAGCTGATAGGCGGGCGAGAGACCGGGCTGGAATTCATGCAGCGCGGGCCCCCGCAGGAGTTCCACCTGTTGCCCGTATTGCCGCCGGAGGTCCCAGCCCGCCGCATCCTTCGCGAAGTGCTTGTCGTCGAAATAGAGCTGGAGCTGGCCGTCGCCGCGCAGCAGGTCGAGCGCGCCCTCCTCGGCCAGCATGGCGCGGTGGTGTTCCACGGCGCCGTAATGGAGCTGGGAGAGCGCCTTCGCGATCTCCGCCACCCGCGCGGGCCGCGCGCTGGCGACGAAGCGCGCCAGCCAGGGCAGCAGGCGCGGCAGGTAGTCGGGCGGGATGCGCAGCGCGCCAGCCGGGTTGAGCAGCATGCCCGGCACCTGGCGCAGCACGCCGGGCATGGCGAGTGGCGCGACCGAGCCGCTGGAGACCGCCCCGGCATTGCCGGATGAGGCGCCGGAGGCGGGGTCCTCGGGGTCGAGCACCGTCACCTCGCCGCCGGCGCGGGCGAGGTGCCAGGCGACGGCGAGGCCGACCACGCCGGCGCCGATCACGGTGATGCGGGGTTTTTCGTCCATGCCTCGCATGCTCGACGGGCGCGGGGCCTGCGGCAAGCCCGGGGCGCGCCGGGCGCGTCATGCCCGGCTTGCATGGGTCAGAAGACCACCCGCATCCGCAGGCTGAACACTGCGATGGGGCCGCGATCGGCATTGTGGCCGGGGTGGTTCACCAGCTGGATGTTCCCCGCCATGTTGATCCCCGGCGCGAGGCGGGCGTCGTAATACACCTCGACCACCTGTTCGGGCCGATAGGACAGCCGGCCATCGCCCAGGATGAAGCCCGTGCCGCCCGCGGCGAGGAAGCGGCGATGCTGCGACGACAACCCGCCGATATTGCCGGCCAGCCCCACCGTATCGGCCGGCCGCCCCCAGCGGCCGCCGCCCAGCGACAGGCCGGCGGAGATGGCCCAATCCATCTCCGTGTACATCCATTGCTGATTGCGGCCGTCATTCCAGGAGAGACGGCTGAACAGGCCGAGTTCATCGGCGATCTCCTGCTCGCCATTGAGCACCAGCATGACCTTGCGCCGGTAGCTGCCGGTCGGGCTTTCGCGCGTGGCATCGATGTCGCCGGCCAGCAGCTCGTTATAGGATTGGCTGCGGGTGCGGCTCAGGCCCCCCAGCAGGCGCAGCGCGCCGGGGCGGCCGGCGATCTGATGGAAATGGTCGATCTGCGCGAGCAGCTGAAAGCCGCGCAGGGGTTGCGGGTCGAGCGAGAGCGAATTGATCCGCCGCGCCACCTGCACCGCCGCGCCGCGCAGCCCCCAGGTGCCGTTCTCCCATTCCAGCGCGACGCCATTGGTATAGCCCTTCGCGTCATTGCTGAAATCGAAGGCGGCGGCGGAGACGAAGGCCCAGTTCAGGAATTGCGTGCGCGGGTCATGCGCGTAGCGATTGTCATCGAAGATGTCGAAGACGGCGAATTTGCCGGCGGTGATGGTGATGCGCTCGCGCGGCTGGGGGCGGGAGAAGCGCAGCAGATCTCCGTCTGGCGCCACGGTATCGGCGGAGAGGCCGATGGTCTGGCGGAAGAAGGCACGGGTGAAATAGCCGATGGGGTCGTTGCTGCCGACGCGAAACGCCTCGCCATTGGGGAAGCCCGCGATGCCGCGGGTGCTGGAGAGGCCGAAGCCGCGGGAGAGTTGCGGGTCGATGACGAATTCCGCGCCCTGCCAGAGCGACCGCCCGACCACCAGGCTGGCCGAGGCGGTGTTCCGCTGCATGGTGGCGGATTGCATGCTGTTGGGGCCGGCATAGGGCGCGCGGAAGCCGGCGCGCAGCTGCTGCACGAAGGTGGCCTGGCCATGCAACAGCCAGCCCTGTTCCTCCAACCGGTCGCGCATGTCGGACAGTTCGGGCAGCAGGGCCTGGGCCGCCGCGGGGTCGGCCAGACCGAGCAGCATGGCCCCTATGCATGAACACCTCTTCATATGCAGAGGTGCGCGGGAATTGTGTATGTTTTTCAGATACATGGACCGTGTTAAGCTAGGCGGCCCGCGCCCGCAAGCCCGGGCGATTGACGCGGGGCGGCGCGGCGCCGAACCTGCCTCCACCAGAGTGATTGCTGCACTGCCACCGTCTACGGCGGCAGTGAACATGCTCTTGGACGGGAGAACGCCATGAAGATTGTTCCCAATGCCGGGCTCGGCGCGCGGTTGCTGGATGTGGATTTGTCGAAGCCGCTCGACGAGGCGGATTTCGCGGCGCTGCTGGCGGCGCTCGGCGGCCATGGCGTGCTGCATGTGGCCTCGCAGGATATGGATGCGGCGCAACTGGCTGCCCTGGGCTCGCGCCTGGGCATGCTGGAGGTCAATGTCGCCAACAAGTACCACGCGCCGGGCATTCCCGAGGTGATGATCCTGTCCAACAAGCGCGATGGGCAGGGGCGCGCGGTGGGCCTGGGCGATGCCGGCCAGGGCTGGCACACCGATATGAGCTATTCGGCGGACATCGCACTGGCCAATATCCTGCATGCCAAGGAGGTGCCGCTGCGCGATGGGGTGGCGCTGGGCGCCACGCAATTCCTCGACATGCACGCCGCCGCCGCCGATCTGCCGGCGGAGGTGGCAGCGCGCATCCGCGGCCGCCGCGCGCTGCATGATTTCGAGAAATTCTGGGACATGGTCCGCCGCCGGCCAGGCTCCGAACGCGGGCCTTTGACGCCGGAACAGCGGGCGAAAAAGCCCCCCGTTTGGCAGCCCATGCTGCGACGCCACCCCATCTCGGGGCGCGAGGTGCTGTATTGCAATCCCGGCTACGCCACGGTGATCGAGGGGCTGGAGCGGGAGGAGAGCGACGCGCTGCTGGCCTTTCTGTTCCGCCACCAGATGCAGGACAAATATCTCTATGCCCACAGCTGGTCGGCCGGCGATGTGCTGATGTGGGACAATATCGGCACCATCCACAATGCGGTGGCCGACTACACCGAGGCGGAGCCACGCTACATCCTGCGCGTGCAGGTGATGGCCGATCGCTATGCCGAGGCGCTGGCGGCATGAGGCTGGGCACGGCTGTGGTGGATGGCCGCCCCACCCTGGTGGCGGCCATGGATGATGGGCTGGCGGCGTTGCGCGCCCCTGCCCTGCCCGAGACGCTGCTGGGCGTGTTGCAGGCCGGCGAGGCTGCGCTGGTGGAGTGCGCGCGCCTGGTGGCGCTGGCAGCCCGGCCTGGGGCGGCGCGGCTGGGGCCGGCCACGCTGCTGGCGCCCTTCCTGCCAGGGAAGATCCTGGGTGTGGGCCGCAACTATGCCGATCACGCAAAGGAAGTGGGCGGGCCCAAGCTCACCGCGCCGCGGATTTTTCTGAAGCCGACCTCCTCGGTGGTCGGGCCGGGGGCGGCGGTGCGCATCCCCGCGGCCGTCACCATGCCGGATTGGGAGGCGGAGCTGGCCGTGGTGATCGGCCGCGCGGCCTGGCAGGTGCCGGAGGGCCGGGCCTTGGAATATGTCGCCGGTTACACCGTGCTGAATGATGTCTCGGCGCGGGAATTTCAGTTCGACCAGCCGCTGGCCATGACCAGCTTTGCCAAGGGGCTGGATGGGTTCTGCCCGATGGGGCCGTATCTCGTCACCGCCGATGAGGTGGGCGAGCCGTGGGACCTGGAGGTGACCTGCAACCTCAATGGCGAGGAGGTCCAGCGCGGCAATACGCATGACCTCATCTTCTCCGTCGCAGCGCTGATCGCCTATCTCTCGCGCTACATGGAATTGCAACCGGGCGATGTAATCGCCACCGGCACGCCCGCCGGATCGGGGCATTTCCGCCAGCCTCCGCGCTACCTGAAAAGCGGCGATGTGCTGCGGCTGGAAGTCGCGCGCGTCGGCATTCTCGAACACTCCATCGCCTGAGGTGAGACCCATGCTTCGCATTCTCTTGGCCATTTGCTGCGCCCTGCCGGTGGCGGGCCTGGTCCATCCGGCGGCGGCGCAGGAATATCCCAGCCGCCCGGTGCGGGTGGTGGTCTCACTCGCCCCCGGCGGCAATGCCGATATCAATGCTCGCGTCGTGGCGGCGGCGCTGTCGGCTTCCTTCAACCAGCAATTCATCGTGGAGAACCGGCCAGCGGCCGGCGGCACGGTGGCGGTGGAGCATGTCGGCCGCTCGGCGCCTGATGGATATACGTTGCTGGTGGGTGCTCTGGGGTCGCATGTGCTCAACGTCGGGCTGTATCCCAATGCGCCGGTGAACCCGATCACGGGGCTCTCGCACATCACCATCTCGTCGGAGAGCGCGATGGTGGCGGCCGCCCATCCCTCGCTGGGGGTGCGCAACCTGGCCGAGTTCCGGGCGCTGCTGGCGGCGCGGCCGGGGGTTGTGACCTTCGGCTCATCCGGCAATGGCACCACGGGGCATATCGCGGCCGCACTGTTGCTGTTCCAGCTCGGCGTGACGGGGCAGCACGTGCCCTATCGCGGCTCGGCTGCGGCGTTTACCGATCTCTCGGCCGGGCGGGTGGGATTTCAGGTCGACACCATGTCCTTCATCGCCGAGCATATCCGCGCGGGTAGCGTGGTCGGCCTGGTGACGGGCGGCATGGCGCGCGGGCCCGCCATCCCCGATGTGCCGACGGGTGCCGAGGCGGGGCTGCCGGAATATGTCGCCAGCACCTGGACGCCGTGGTCCGCGCCGCCCGGCACGCCGCCGGCGATCCTGGAACTGCTCTCGGCCCGGATTGGCGAGGCGCTGGCCTCGGGCCCCGCGCGCGAGCGGCTGGTGGGGCTGGGCAACACCATTCCCGCCGGCATGACCCCTGCCCGCACCCGTGCCTTCATCGAGGCCGAGGCCGCGAAATGGCTGCCCGTCATCCGCGCCACCGGCGCCACATTGGACTGATCCCCACCATGCTGCTTGCCACCGCAACTTCCGTCCACGCGCAATGCCTCTCCGTCCTGCGGGCATGGGGCATGCCGGAGGACCTGGCGACCACCACCGCCGAGATCATGACCGAGACCGACCTGATGGGCGTGGACAGCCACGGCATCAGCATGCTCATGAGCTATGAGGAGATGGTGAAGCGGGGCCAGATCCGCATCGCCAACCCGCCCACGGTTTTGCACCGACACGGTGCGACGGCGCAGCTGGATGGCGGCGATGGGCTGGGCCACCCCGTCTCGGTGATGGGCATGAACATGGCGGTGGATCTGGCCGCAGAGCATGGCGTGGGCGTGGTGGGGGTGGTGAATTCCCACCATTTCGGCGCGGCCGGCGCCTATGCCCGCATTGCCTCACGCCGGGGTTTTATTGGCATGGTGGCGAGTTCCACGCGAGGTGTGCTGATGGTGCCGACGGGTGCGGCCGAGCCGATCCTGGGCACCAACCCCTGGGCGTTTTCGGCGCCGGCCAAGCGCAACAATGACTTCGTGCTGGACATGGCGACCACCACGGTCGCGGGCAATAAGGTCAAGGTCTATCACCTCAACGACAAGCCGCTGCCCGAGGGCTGGGTGGTGGATGGTGACGGCAAGCCGGTGCGGGATTCGCACGAGGGCAATGACTATGTCTTCAAGCATGCCGAGGGGGGCATCACGCCGCTGGGTGGCACCAATGCCATGGGCAGCCACAAGGGCTATGGGCTGGCGATGATGGTGCATATCCTGGGCGGCGCGCTGGTCGGGGCGAGCTTCTCGCCGATCCGCAACAAGACGCAGAAGGGCGATGAGCCGAACAACATCGGCCATTTCTTCCTGGCGCTGAAACCCGATGTTTTTCGCGCGCCCGGGCTGTTCGAGGCCGATCTGGACGACGCGATCGACGTGCTGCATGGCGCGAAGCGGGCGGACCCGGAGAAACCCGTGCTGGTCGCCGGCGAGCCCGAGGACGCCATGCGCGCCGAGCGGCTGGAGAAGGGAATCCCCGTCCCGCCCGCGCTGGAGAGCCTGCTGCGCGATGTCTGTCAGCGCGCCGACACGCCATTCCTTCTGCGGCCCAATATCTGAGGCCTTGTCCCGCCAGAAGGCTCGCCAGGTTTCCGCGACGCGCCGACGGCAGCCGGCCGCAACCGGCGTCAGCTGGGGCAAGTAAAGGATACGCCGATGGATCGACCGCCTTCCGCGGGAATGGCCGCCACTCTGGTAGCACCCTGAACCGCCCGCGCTCGCCCATTGTTGTCGACGCAAACTAGGGTGCCGGTGCCGCCTGGCCGCACACCGTGGCTGCCGTTTGAGAAGGGGAACTGGGCATGTGCCACCACCGCCCCCAGGACGATGCCGCCGGCAAGGAAGCTTGCGGCGAAGATGACGAAGTTTCGGGTCTGCATGGCCGGCGTTCCTTTAGTGTGCGCGTCGTGGCTCAGGCAGCGTGGTAGCTGCCCCTTGCCGGTGTCAACGCGTCAAAATCGATCAGTGCAATAGGCGCGGCCTCACGCCAGGGCCGCTGCAGTCATTGCCGCGCCGTGCGCGACAGCCACGACGGCAATGACTGCGCGCAGAGGGCGGCATCACCCCGCTCGGCGGCACGAATGCCACGGGCTCGCATAAGGGCTAGAGATTTGCAATGGTGGTGCATATCCTGGGAGGAGGGCTGGTGGTTGCGAGTTTCCCTCCGTTAGCAATCGCACCGAAAAGGGCGATGAACTGAACAATTCCGGCTATTTCTTCATCGCGCTGAAACCCGATGTATCCCGCGTACCCTGAACCGCCCCGGCTATTCGAGGCCGATCTGGACGACGCGGTCGATGTGCTGCATGGCGCCAAGCGTGCCGACCTGTACGAACCCATCCTGGCCGCGGGCGAACCGGAGAGCGCCATGCACGCCGAACGCCTGAGCCTCAGGCCGGGCAGCGCAGCCAGACGCCGGTCGCGGGGCCAGCGGGCGTACCGACGGTCCCCTCCCGCGAAGTCCCGCGCACTGACCGCACCACATTGGTGGCGCTGACGCAGAGTAGGCCGGCCTCGCTATTCGGCAACACGCCCCCGATGGAACCATTGACCGAGGTGATGCGGGCATGGGCCACGAGGCCGCCCAGCATGATACCGCCGGCAAGGAAGCCAGCGGCGAAGGCGGCTTTGGGAGAGGTGCGCATGGTGGATTTCTTTCCTTGAAGCCAGGACCATGACTGCCCGGACCGGTGCCGTCCATGCGGCGCCTTCTATCGGGCTGATAGGCGGCGCCGATGGACGGCACCGCCTGACGCGGATGGACCGAGCCAGCGCCGGGATGCCAGACTGCGTCCATGCATGATGACCTGATCCGCCTCACCGCCACCGAGGCGGTCGCCCGCCTGAAACGTGGAGAGGTCTCGCCGCTCGAACTGGTCGAGGCCGCGGCCGCGCGCATCGCCGAGGTTGAGCCGGCGGTGAACGCCCTGCCGACGCTTTGCCTGGACCGTGCGCGCGACCACGCACGGCGGTTGATGGCCGGCCGAGGGCGTGAACTCGAAGGCGCCGCCGGATGGCTCGGGGGGCTGCCGGTCTCGATCAAGGACCTCACCGATGTGGCGGGGGTTCGCACGACCTATGGTTCGCCGCTGTTCCGCGACCATGTGCCCACCGCCTCGCACCCCGTGGTGCAGCGGATCGAGGCGCGCGGCAGCATCGTCGTGGCCAAGTCCAACACGCCGGAATTCGGCGCCGGTGGCTCGACCTTCAACGAGGTGTTTGGGCGCACGCGCAACCCGTGGAACACGTCTCTCACCTGCGGCGGCAGCACCGGCGGCGGCGCGGTGTCGGTCGCCACCGGCGAGGTGTTTCTGGCCCAGGGCACCGACCATGCCGGCAGCCTGCGCAGGCCGGGCACCTATTGCTCGGTGGTGGGCATCCGGCCCTCGCCCGGGCGCGTCACGCGCGGCACCGTCAACAACCTCTTCGCGACCCTCTCGGTGCAGGGGCCGATGGCGCGCAATATCCCGGACCTGGCGCTGTTTCTGGACACCATGGCGGGCTGGTGCCCGCTCGACCCGCTGACCTATGACGCGCCGGCGGTGAGCTATGCCGAGGCCGTGGCGACCGCCGAAGACTTCCGCCCGCGCGTGGCCTTCAGCCTCGACTACAAGGGCGCGCTGACCATCGACCGCGAATCCCGCGCGATCTGCGAAGCCGCCATCCAACGCTTCGCCGATGCCGGCTGCGTGGTGGAGGAATGCAGCCCCGAATTCGGCGAACTCACCGAAGCCCTGCTGGTGCTGCGCAGCCAACACTTCGTCGTCGACCGCGAATTGCAACTGCGGGCCAACCGCTGCTCCCTCAAACCCGACATCATTTGGAACACCGAACGCGGCCTCAACGCCACACCCAGCCACATCGCCTGGGCCGACCGCGAACGCACCCGCTTCTTCCGCGAAATGACCAAGATCTTCGCCCGCTTCGACGTCTTCGTCACACCCTCCGCACCCACCCCCGCCTTCGACGTGATGCTGCGCGCACCCGAGAGCATCGCCGGCCAGAAACTGGCCAACTACATGGGCGGCTCGATGCTCAACGCCGCCATGACCATGGCCGGCAGCCCCGCCGTCGCCATACCCTGCGGCTTCGACCAATACGGCCGCCCGATCGGCCTCCAAATCGCCGCCGCACCACGACGGGACGACACCGCCCTGCGCGCAGCAGCCCTGTACGAAACCATCACCGGCCTCCACACCATGCTGCCCATCGAGCCTCGGCCGGGGGTGGTGCCGCCGGCGGAGGGATAGGGGTTGCGCGGGTGGCCCTTGAGAGGGACTTTGTCCCCCTCAAACTCCCCCTACCAAGGGCCGAGCCGCCCTTGGATCCCATGAGAAAGCCGGGGTGAGGGAGGGGGGCGGTCGGCGCGAGCCGTAGGTAAGGCGCCGGCTGCCCCCCTCCCTCACACCGGCTTTATTTCACGACGGTCCAGGGGCGGCTCGCCCCTGGTGGGGGAGGTCTGGAGGGGGCAAAGCCCCGCTCCAGGGGCCACCCACGCAACCCTACCCCGCCCGTCGCCGCAACACCCCGGCCATGGAGCGCCGGATGGCCGCATTGGCGGCGGGGATGCTCATGACCAGGGTGATGACCACGATCACGGCGAGGATGGCCGAGATGGGGCGGGTGAAGAAGGGGGTGAGGTCGCCGTCGGAGATCACCAGGCCGCGCCGGAGTGATTTGTCCATCAGGTCGCCGAGCACGAGGCCGAGAACGAAGGGTGCGGGGTGGTAGCCGTAGCGGCGCAGGAAGAAGATGGCGACGCCCACGCCCAGCATGGTCCAGACGTCGAAGAGGCGTTGTGCGATGGAGAAGGAGCCGACGACGCAGAGCACGAAGATGATGGGCATGATGATGCTGCGCGGCACCGTCAGGATCTTCAGCAGCGGTCGCACCAGGAAGAGGCCGAAGAACAGGATGCCCAGGGTCGCATAGACGTTCATCGCCACCACGTCATAGACGAAGGTGGGGTTCTCGATCATCAGCATGGGGCCGGGTTTGACGCCGTGGATCATCATGGCGGCGAGCAGGACGGCGGCGGGTGCGCTGCCGGGGATGGCCAGCGCCAGGGCGGGGATGATGCCGCCGGGGATGGAGGCATTGTCGCCGGTCTCCGCCGCGATCAGGCCTTCGACCGAGCCCTTGCCGAATTCCTCGGGGTTTTTGCTGGCGCGTTTGGCGGCGGCATAGCTGGACCAGGCTGCCATGTCCTCGCCCACGCCGGGCAGGATGCCGATATAGACGCCGATAACGCCGGAGCGCAGGACGGTCTTCCAGTATTTCACCACGTCCGAGATGCGCGGCAGGATGCTGTCGACGGCGTAGATCTTCGCGCGTTTGAAGCGTTCGCCCATGATGGTGAGGACTTCAGCGCAGCCGAAGGCGCCGACCAGGGTGGGGATCAGGGAGAGGCCCCCGGCCAGGTTCGGGTCGCCATAGGCGAAGCGTTCATGGGCGTGGATGCCGTCCTGGCCGATGAGGGCCACGAAGAGGCCGAGGATGCCCATGATCCAGCCCTTCAGCGGGTCCGAGCCGGTGATGGAGCCCGACATCATTACGCCGAAGAGTGCCAGCCAGAAGAACTCGTAGGATTGGAAGGAGAGTGCGACCTCGCCCAGGGCCGGCGTGAGGATGGCCAGGCAGACGATGCCGAAGAGCGAGCCCGCGACCGAGCCGGTGGTGGCGATGCCCATGGCGCGCCCGGCCTCGCCACGCTTGGCGAGTTGGTAGCCATCGAGGCAGGCGGCGGCATTGGCGGCGGTGCCCGGGATGTTCAGCAGGATGGCCGAGCGGCTGCCGCCATAGATGGTGCCGACATAGGCGCAGATCAGAATGAGGATGGCGTCGCCGGCCGGCAGCCGGATGGTGAGCGTGGTGAGCAGCGAGATGGCGAGCGTGGCGGAGAGGCCCGGCATGCAGCCGATGAGGATGCCCAGCAGCGTCGCACCGAAGGTGAAGGCGAGCAGCCGCGGCTCGGCGAAGGTCAGCATGGATTGGCCGAGGAGGGTGAGGCCTTCGAACATCGCTAGGGCAACCGCACCAGAAAGATCTTCTGGAAGATGAGGGTGATGGCGGCGGCGCCGATGGCGGCGACCAGGGCCGCGCGGATGAGGCCGTAGTGCAGCGTGCCCTCGGCCTTATGGTCGGGATATTCGAAGAGGATGATGGCGAGGAACAGGAACACCCCCGCCGCCAGCCAGAAGGGCGGGCCATGACCCAGCGCGCCCACGCCGAAGGCCACGCAGAGCACGAAGGCGAGTGCCACCCGCCAGGGCTCGGCCACGCCGCCATCGCTGCCTTCCAGCGCCACGCCCTCGGCCGCCGGTGCGCGCCGGAAAAACAGCACCACACCGAAGATGGCCAGGATCAGCCCCAACAGCCCCGGCACCAGGCCGGGGGCGGTGTAGGGGTTAATGCCCTGTTCCTCCAGCCTGGGCATCCGCCAGGATTCGAAGGCGATGGCCAGGCCCAGTGCGAGCCAGAACAGCCCGAAGGCCCGGTCATGGGTATTCGCCGCACTCAAAGCCGCTGGATGCCCACCGTATCGGGTGCGACGCGCGCCGTGCCGGCATCGTGGTAGAGCCAGGCGGTCTGGCGCACCATGATCCAGGCGCGGTCGAAGGCCTCCTGGCCATGGATGGGCGAGAGCACGGCGGCGCGGGCCTCGGCGTATTCGCGCAGGCGGGTGCTGGTGGCCATCTTCTGCTGCCAGACCATGGTGGCGGTCTGCGTCACGGCTTCGGGGACGTCCTTGGGGAACCACAGGCCGAAATAGTTCAGCGGTGCCGGGATGTTCGGCAGCCAGCGCTTGATCGAGGGGATTTCGCCGAAGCCCTGCAGGGTGACGGGCTGGTCGCTCTGCACCGCGAGCGGGATGAGGCGGCGGCCGCGGATCATCTCGGCCATCTCGACCAGGAGCTGGGCGACGACCGGCACCTCGCCGGCGACGGCGGCCAGCACGGCGGGGTTGCCGCCATCATAGGTGGCGTGGCGGTAGTTCACGCCGGGGGCGGCGGCGCGCACGGCTTCCATGATGTTGCGCCCGGCGGAGGATTGCCCGGCGGTGCCCACCGCGATGTCGCGGCGGTTTTGCAGCGCGGTGAGCAGCTGGCCGAAATCGGCGAAGCCGGCGCGAGGATTGGCCGAGATGGTGTTCACATTGGCGACCGTGAAGAACAGGTTCCAGTCGCTGAGCTGCGTGTCGAGCAGGCCGAGGACCTTGTAGCAGCCGACATCGACCGCGGCGCCGGCGGCCCAGGTGTAGCCGTCGCGCGCGGCCTGGAGGACGTTGCGGGTGCCGATGGAGCCCGAGGCGCCGGGCTGGTTCACCACCACGAAGCGCTGGCCGAGCGCGTCCTCCAGTTCGGCGGCGGCGATGCGGGCCATCTGGTCGGTGGAGCCGCCGGCGGCCCAGGGGACGACGATGGTCACCGGGCGGTCGGGCCGCCAGGGAAAGGCCTGCGCGCGGGCATGCATGGCGGGCAATGCGAGGGTGGTGCCGAGGATCGTGCGGCGGCGCAGTTCACGCATGGTTGTTGTCCTTCCTGGTTGCGGCCAGCCTGGGGCGTGGTCGCGCCCGCCGTCAAGAGAAGGGAACCGTTTGGTTACCAAAAATTGGCTTCAGCCGAATTCGGGACCCAGCACCGCCATGCAGCCCCGGCCCCCGGCCGGCAGGGCGCCATCCAGCACCATGCGGGTGAAGGGGCGCATGGGGGCGGCCAGTTCCTCCTCCAGCCAGGGCAGGAATGGCAGCCCGTCGCGCAGATCGGCGATGCCACCGCCGGGCAGCGCCGCCGCCAGCAGGGCCTGGGCGTGGTGCGGCGTCGTGGCCCAGAGCGGGCCGGCCTGGTTCCAGCGCGTGCCGTCGCGCCCCAGCACGGCGGCCACGATCCGCCCGCCCTCCTCCAGCACGAAGCCGGGGTGGCGGGCCCGCATGCCGCGCAGCAGCCAGGCGCGGTCGGCGCCGAAGGCTTCGGCATCGAGGGTTAGCACGGCGGGGATGTCGGCCTCGGTCATCGGCCGCGGGCCGGGAATGCGCGGCAGGGGTGGGATGTTCCAGCGGGTGAAGCCCCAGGTGTCGGCAAAACCCAGGCGGCGATAGACCTCTCGCCCATCGGGCGTGGCGTCGAGCGCGATGCAGGCCGCACCGGCCTCCCGCAGGCTGCCGATCGCCCATTCCATGCCGGCGCGGGCGAGGCCGCGGCGGCGCAGATCGGGCCGCACCAGCACCATGCTGATCCAGGCGACTGGGCCGTATTGCAATGTGGCTGCGGTGGCGGCGAGTTCGGGCTGGCCGTCATCGAGCGCCATGACGGCGCCGTGTTCGGCGAAGATGCGCCAATCCGCCATGGTCTGGTTCCAGCCGATGAGGCTGGAGAGCGCCAGGGCCCGGGGCAAGGCCTCGGGCGCCAGGGGTGTCAGTCGCACTCGCAGCCCGGCGCCGGGGTCAGGCTGGCGCGCACGACATGGTGGTCCACCCATTCCGCCACCAGGCGCCGCGCTTCGGAGAGCGAGGCTTCGGGGTGATGCACGCGGTAGAGCGTGGTGCAGGCCTGGAACGCCGAAAAATCCTCGGTCCCGGAGTCGCGCAATTCACGATAGGCGGTCACCACGGCGCGTTCGCAGCGGCGGGCGATATGGCTTGTGTCGCGACCCATGGGCGGCCTCTCGGTTGAGTTGCGAGCCAGTTGAGAATCACTCGCAACGAACCGAAAGATAGCCAGGATTGAATGGCTGTTCAAGTGTCAGACGATGGCGAAGCCTTCGCGGCGCAATTCCACCGCCAGGGTATCGAGCGCCCGCTTCACGCCCGAGAACACCTCGGCCAGTTCATCGGCCGAGATCACCAGGGGCGGCGAGAAGGCGATGCCGTCGCCCGGCAGCACGCGCATGATGAGGCCTTGCGCCTCGCAGAGCTTTTGCGCCCGCACGGCGATCTTCTTGGTGGCGTCGAAATTGCGGCGGGTGGCCTTGTCTTCCACGAGTTCGAGGGCGCCGATCATGCCCACGCCGCGCGCCTCGCCGACCAGCGGGTGGTCGGCCATGGCGCGCAGGCCGGCCTGCATCACGGCGCCCGTCTTCCGGCACATGCCGACAAGGTCCATCTCGTCATAGATCTTCAGTGTCTCCAGCGCGACGGCGGCGGCGACGGGGTGGCCGGAATAGGTGAAGCCATGGCCCCAGGTGCCCAAGGATGCCGAGCCATCGGCCAGGCCCTCGAACACCCGGTCATTCACCATCACCGCCGAGATCGGCAGGTAGCTCGACGACAAGGCCTTGGCGCAGACCAGGATGTCCGGCTTCATGCCGAAGGTCTGGCTGCCCCAGTAGTTGCCGGTGCGGCCGAAACCGCAGATCACTTCGTCGGCGACCAGCAGCACGTCGTATTTGCGCAGGACGGCCTGGATTTTCTCCCAGTAGCCGGCGGGGGGGACGATGACGCCGCCGGCCCCCATCACGGGCTCCGCGAACATTGCGGCCACGGTGTCCGGGCCTTCGCGGAGGATCATCTCTTCCAGCTCGGCGGCCATGCGGGTGGAGAAATCCTGCTCCGACTCGCCGTCCCGGCCCTCGTGGTAGAAATGCGGGTTGGAGGTGTGCAGGACGCCCTGGATCGGCAGGTCGAAGAGCTTGTGGTTGTAGGGCAGGCCGGTGAGCGAGGCCGAGCCGATGGTCACGCCGTGATAGCCCTTGATGCGGCCGATCAGCTTCTTTTTCTCCGGCCGGCCGATCGCGTTGTTGAAGTACCAGATCATCTTCATCGCGCTGTCATTGGCTTCCGAGCCGCTATTGGCGAAGAAGACCTTGCTCATCGGCACGGGGGCGCGCTCGATCAGCATCTCGGAGAGATCGATCACCGGCTCATGCGATTTGCTGGTGAAGGAATGGTAGAAGGGCAGCTTGCGCATCTGCGCCGTGGCGGCCGCCACCAGGCGCTCGTTGGAGAAGCCCAGGGCCGCGCACCACAGCCCGGCCACGGTGTCGATATAGGAACGGCCCTGGTCGTCCCAGACGCGCACACCCTCGCCACGGGTGATCACCATGGGGCCATTGGCCTGGTGGGCGCGGGCATCAGTGTAGGGGTGCAGCACATTGGCCACGTCGCGCACGGCGTTGCTGTTGCGGGGAGGGGTCATCGTTCGGGCTCCGGTGAAACTTCTGCGATGGAGCCTAGGCCTATAAGGTGGCCGCGTTGAGTCCCATCAAGGATAGTCCCGCCATGCAGCGCCGCGCTTTGTTTCTCTCCGGCACCGCCCTTGCCGCACCCGCCTTTGCCCAGGCGCCGCTTCAGGGAGAGGCGCTGGCGCCGGGCTGGCGGATGGAGACGCTGATCCGCTGGGGCGATTCGGTGCTGCCCGATGCGCCGCCCTGGGCGCCAGGCGCGCCTGATGCGGACGCCGCCGCCACGCAATTCGGCTGGGATGGCAGGCTGGTCGCCGCCATCGCCTCGCCGCGCGCGACCGACGGGTTGCCGCGCATGGTGCTCGCCATCGTCCATCCGCAGGTCGATGCCGCCATGGCCTTCCCTGATGCGCGGGACCGGCCGGAGGTGGCGGCGATGATGCAGGGTGCCAGCATCATCAATCTGGAGCAGCGCGGTCGCTGGGTGCTCTCGGCCGGCGGGTTCCAGGCGCGGCGGCTGACCGGCGCCACGCTGGCCCGCGCGGCCGGGCCGGGGGCGGATCGTATGGGTGGCGCGGTGCGCGGCGTCTTCGGGCTCAGCGGCGGCTGTGCCGCGGCGGGCGGGCGGCTGCTGCTCACCGAGGGCGAGGCCTCGGACTGGTCCAATCGCTTGCCCGGCCGGGTGGGCGCGGGCCATGGCTGGGTGGTGGAATGCCATGCCACCGACCCCGGCGCGATCCCGGCCAAGCGCACCGCGCTGGGCCGCGGCGCCTGGGATGCCGCGGCGACGGAGGCGGGGGATGGACGGATCGTGGTCTTCCTGGCCCATGCCCGGGGGCTGGCGCGCTTCATCAGCGCCGGGCCGGGCAGCGATCCCGATGCGCTGGACCGGGGCAGCATGGCCGCCGCGCGGATCGGGGCCGGCGGGCTGACCTGGGAGCCGCTGGCCGAGAATGCCTGGATGGACATGGCCGCAGCCCTGATCGGCGCGCGCGCCACGCCGATGCCGGCCGGTGCCGCGCTGCATTGGGGTGCCTCCGGCCTGCTGATCACCGCGCCCAGCGAGGGCAGCCAGTTGCTGCGGCCGCAAGGCGATGCCACGGCGGCGCGCTATGGCATCGCGGTGCTGGCCCGCCCGCGCGAACCCGCGGGCCAGGTCGCGGCGCTGGATGGCCCGCGCCGGACCTGGCTGGGCACCGAGGCGATGGAGGGCGTGGCCGGCATGGTGCTGGGCAATGGCGCGATGGTGCTGGCCGCACCGCGTGGCGCCTCGATCGGCGGGTTGCTGCCGGCGCAGGATGGATCGGCATTGTTCGCCATGCTGCGCCGGCCCGGTGCCGAGCAGGGCCGAAGCTTTGGCCGGCCCGCCACCCGCTGGCCGGATTTCACGCCTGGCACCCCGCCGCGCAGCGCGCTGGTGGCGCTGAGCGGGGGATTATAGGCGCGGGCTTGCGCTGGCGCAGCGTCACCCAAACTTCACCCCAACACCGGCGGAGCGGGCCTAGCAGGCTACGGGAAAGCTGGCGGCTGAGGTTGGGCGAGCGAATTTTCGTGCGGGACAGGACGGGCCGTAGGAGCGATGTTGTTGCATCGTGGCAGGGCGCGGATGAAGCCTGCGCGGGAAGGCGCCGCCCGGCCGACCCGTCCAGCCTTGCCGAAGCCTGCCGGAGACAGCCGCATGACACAGGACAGCGCAATGACCGACGAGATCGAAATCGAGGATATCGGCAGCAACCCGGCCCCCAGGGCCACGATTGGCGAGGTGGTGGCGGCCCGGCTCTCGCGCCGCGCCGCCCTGCGTGGCCTGGCCGCCGTGGCATTGGCCGATGCCCTGATCGACGAGGCCACCGCGCAGGTCGCGCAATCGCAGCTGCGCACGGCCGATATCCCGCGCCAGGGCGGCCCCAGCACCCTCACCTTCCCCGAGTTGCGTCACCAACTGGCGCAGGAGGACGCGGTGGCTGAGGGCTATGAAATCCAGCACGTCATCCGCTGGGGCGATGCGGTGCTGGCCGATGCGCCTGCCTTCGACCCGTTGCGCCAGAGCGGCCAGGCGCAGGCCATGCAGTTCGGCTACAACAACGACTATCTGGAATTCATCCCCCTGCCCCGTGGCAGCGGCAATTCGGAGCATGGGCTGCTCTGGTCGAACCATGAATATGCATCGACCCAGCTGATGCTGCCGCCCGATGCCAATGGCCGGGCGGCCAGCCGGCGCAGCAGCAGCGCTGAGCAGGTGGCGGTGGAGATGGCCGCGCATGGCGGCACGCTGGTGGAAATCCGCCGCGTCAATGGCCGCTGGGAAAGCCTGCCCGGCGGCACGCTGAACCGGCGCATCACGGCCCAGACACCGATGCGCATAGCCGGGCCCGCCGCCGGTCACCCGCGCATGCGCACCGGCGATGACCCGACCGGGACCCGGGTGCTGGGCATGCTGAACCAATGCGCCGGCGGCAATACGCCCTGGGGCACGGTGCTGACGACGGAGGAGAACTTCAACGTCTATTTCTCCGGCGAGGCGGCGGCGACGGGCGAGCAGGCGGCGGCCTATCGGCGCTACGGCATTCCGCGCCAGCCGATCTACAACTGGGCGGCGCATGTGCCGCGCTTCTCGCTCGACCGCGAGCCGAACGAGCCCAACCGCTTTGGCTGGATCGTCGAGATCGATCCCTTCGATCCGAATTCCACGCCGATCAAGCGCACGGCGCTCGGCCGCTTCAAGCATGAGGGCTGCACCCATGTCGTGGCGCCGGATGGCCGCGTGGTGATCTACATGGGCGATGATGAGCGCAACGACTACGTCTACAAATTCGTCACCGCCCGGCCGTGGAACCCGAATGACCTGGCGGCGAACCGTGACCTGCTGGATGAGGGCACGCTCTTCGTTGGAAAATTCGAGGATAACGGGACCATGCGCTGGCTGCCGCTGGTCCATGGCGAGGGGCCGCTCACGCCCGCCAATGGTTTCCACAACCAGGGCGATGTGCTGATCGAGACGCGCCGCGCCGCCGACCTGATGGGCGCCACGCCGATGGACCGGCCGGAGGATGTGGAGACCAACCCGGTCAATGGCCGCGTCTATGTGATGCTGACCAATAATTCCGCCCGCACCGAGGCCAATGCCGCCAATCCCCGCCCGCGCAACGCGCATGGCCATGTGCTGGAGATCATCCCGCCCGGTGCCGGCACGGCGTCGGTGGACCATGCGGCGCTGGAGGCGCGCTGGGAGATCTTTTTGCTCGCGGGCAAGCCGGGGCAGGATGCGGGGGCGCGCTACCATCGCGCCACCTCCGACAATGGTTGGCTCTCCTGCCCCGACAATTGCGCCTTCGACAGCAAGGGGCGGATCTGGATCGCAACCGATGGCGCGCCGAGTGCGGCCGGCGTGGCGGACGGGCTCTACGCCGCGGACACCGCGGGCGGCGGCCGGGCACTCACAAAGCTCTTCTACCAGGCGCCGACGGGGGCCGAGGTCTGCGGGCCCACCTTCACGCCGGACAACACGACGCTGTTCCTGGCGATCCAGCATCCCGGTGAGGATGTGGGGAGCACATTCGCCAACCCCAGCACGCGCTGGCCGGATTTTGACCCGGCGATGCCGCCCAGGCCCACCGTGATTGCGATCGTGAAGCGGGGTGGCGGGGTGATCGGCTAGCGGGGCTTCCAGCCAACGCGTTTGGCTATTGGGAGGGCATTTGCCCACCCCGCGGGTTCATCGCCTTCGGCGCTGAACCCGCAAATGGCCGAAAGGCCCTTTGATCCCCATCATTCCACTCAACGGCGGTCCAGGAGCCCCAGGCTCCTGGTGGGGATGGTATGGAAGGGGCGAAGCCTCTTCCAGGGCCACAAGCACCAAGCCGCCAAGGCAAGCGCAATGCTTGCTTTTTCCGGAACATTATCCTATAAATCGTACTGTGCTGTTTGAAATACGCATCCCGCCGCCATCGCAAATCTCTTGCGATGGCATGATCGAGACACCCGAACCGGGCGCTGAATTTGTCCCTTTTCGTGAATTCCGTGCATCGCGCGCGAGTTTATCCCATGTTTTCAATGGGGCGCTAGTGTCCTGAACCAGAAGTTCGCTTCATCACGCTAAACCATCCCTTGGCGTATTGAAGGTACAGAAGCGCTCGATGCTGGCCAGGATATCGTCAGCCGACTTGAACCATCGGAATGGCTT
>JAESFS010000090.1_pt1 | contig 45309 bp, 42 predicted proteins | sample 9269441 | NCBI WGS metagenome assembly JAESFS01 (sample SAMN14502548, study PRJNA617105) | algae metagenome | isolation source: Scytolyngbya sp. HA4215-MV1 and co-occurring heterotrophs from sample from... | place: USA: Laie Falls, Oahu, Hawaii | collected 2010-08-22
ACGACGATATCGTCGGACACTGCTGCTTCTACTGGAACCGGCTGATCGAGCAGCCGTGGCGCATCATGTCCATCGGAATGCGCGACTGGGCTCACCGGTTCTGATCATCAGGATTTGGTATAAAACACGCAATCCGCCCCCCCGATATCGGTGACGCCGCGCAGTGTCACCGCCTGATTGCCGAAGAGCAGGATGGTGTTGGGGCCATTGGCGATCAGGCTGAGCTGGGAGAAGCCCAGCACCCCGCTGCCGCGGAAATCCAGCCGGTCGCCCTCGGCCCGGGCGAAATCCATCACCCAGTCCTGCCCCCAATTGGCGATGTGGAAGGCGAAGAGATCCGCGCCCGCCAGGCCCCAAAGCACGTCGTTGCCCAGACCGCCGGCCAGCACGTCGCCGAAGGGCGAGCCATAGGCCGTGTCATCCCCGGCCCGGCCGTCGATGGTGCTGGCATAGAGGGGATTGGCCACGATGCTCTCGCTGCCCTCCGAACCGCTGATGCGCGTGGCGGTTCCGGCGAGGTAGGCGACCTCGATATTGGCGCCCATCACCCAACCATTGGCGGTGACATAGACCGTATCGGCGCCCCCGCCGGCCAGCTCCTCCACCCGGTCGCCGGTGCTGTCGACCACGGAGGTGTCATTGCCGGTGCCGCCGCGCATGATGTCATCGCCCGCGCCGCCGCGCAGCGTGTCATCGCCGCCGCCGCCCGACAGCGTGTCGGCAAGCTCCGAGCCCCAGAGCTCATCGGCGCCATCGCCGGCGGCAAGCACGCTGCCCAGCAGCGGGTTGGCCACCAGTGCCTGGCCGGTGGAACTGCCAAACAGCGTCGCCGCATTGCCCGCCAGCCGCCCGATCTCGACATTGGCGGCCAGCGTCCAGCCCGAGGCGGTGACCCAGGCGGTGTCGATGCCGCCATCCCGCGCCTCGATGAAGGCATCGCCGGGCTGCTCGATCACCGCCTGGTCATTGCCGTCGCCGCCATCCATCACGTCATTGCCGCCGCCGCCCCGCAGCACGTCGTCTCCGCCGCCGCCCAAGAGGCTGTCGGCCAGGCCCTGGCCCCAGAGCACGTCATTGCCGCCGCCACCCTCCAGCGTGCTGCCGAGCGCGGCATTGGCCACGAGCTGCGCCTCATCGGCGCTGCCGATGAGGCTGTTCGCGGCCCCGGTCAGCCGGGCGATCTCGATATTGGCCGAAAGCGCCCAGCCGCTGATCGCGACGAAGACGGTGTCGGTCCCGCCATCTTCCTGCTCGACCACGGCGTCGCCCGGCGCATCGACCTGGTAGATGTCGTCGCCCGCACCGCCGATCATCGCATCATTGCCCGGGCCGCCCATCATCACGTTATTGCCCTCGCCCCCCTCCAGCGTGTCGCTGCCGCCGCGGCCATCGAGCGTGTCATCACCGCCCAGGCCGATCAGCCGGTCCGCACCATCGCCGCCGACCATCAGGTCGGGCCCATCGGTGCCGGTCTGGGTGCCGGTGTTGGCATCATTGGCCGTGAGGTTGGCGGCCGTGCTGTCGAAGGCGACGTAGCGGCCATCGGCGGAGAGGGCAGGGCGGCTGATGGCGCCCGCACTCGCCTCTGTGCCATCCGCGGCGAGGTCCACGCGCCGGGTCTTCGAGGTCACCATGTCCTTCAGGAAGACATCGGTCGAGAGGTTGCTGTCGTCATTGACGATGTTGCCGGCGGCACTGAGGAAGGCGACGTAGCGCCCATCGGCCGAGATCGCCGGACCGAAGGAGACGGAATTGGCCGGCAAGCCGTCGGGCGCCGAGGAGACCAGCAGGACCGCACCCGTATCCATGTCCTTGCGGAAGACATCGGCAAAGCCGTTGCTGTCATTCAGTGTGAGGTTGGTGGCGAGCGAGGTGAAGGCGACATAGCGGCCATCGCCCGACACCACCGCCGAGAAGCTGGCGCCATCACTCGCCTGGCCCGAGGTGGTGCTGGAGACCCGCTCCAGCACGGAGGTGTCTCGGTTCTGCCGCCAGATATCGGGCACGCCATTGGCGTCGGCCAGGAAGGCATTCGTGGCCTCGCTCGAGAAGACGACGCAGAGGCCATCGGCCGACAGGTCGGGGAAAGCGCTCTGGCCGTTGAATTCCTGGGGCCCGGGGCCCTGGGAACGGCGCGTGAGGGTCACACTCATCGCATGGTCTTCCGCTGGGGCCGGCTGGATGCCGCCGCGCATCGCTGCACGGTTTTACCACCTATGCGTGCAATCCTAGCGATGGAATTCGCGCTTGGAAAGTGATTTCCATATCGGAACGTTCTATTTATGTTCTTTTTGCAGCGCAGCAAAAAGGCGGAGTTTCCCCCGCCTCTGCAGAGACCCCGCTCAGACCGGGGTGAACATTGGCACCGGCGCGCCTTCGGTCGCCTTGAAGACCAGCTTCACGCTCTGGCCGATCTTCACCGCGTCGAGGTCGGTCTGGATGATGTTGGTCATCATCGTGGGCCCCTCCTCGAGCGTGACATAGGCCAGGCAATAGGGCTCCTTGCCGCGCTGCACGGACCAGGAATAGATCTTTCCAAGGCCCTTGCTCTCCACGAACTCCACATTGTTGGACAGCGTGAAGGGCGAGACATGGCGCGGCGGGAAGAAGGTTTTTCCCGTGTCCAGGCATTTGCCGATCAGCAGCTTGCCCTCGCGGGCCGCGTCGAAAAAGGGCTTGTTGTCCGGGTCCTCGTTGGGCATCACCGGGGTGCGGTCGAATGCGGGTGTGGGCATCACACAGCCTCCAGAATGACGGTGCCGCAGCCATGGCGGGTGCACAGCGAGCCACCCTTGCCATTGGCCAACACCAGATCGTGGTTCTTCACCTGCACGGCGGGGTGGGCCTCGCCACGCGCCTGGCGCACGGCCTCGATCACCTTGGTCATGCCGCCGCGGTTGCTGGGGTGGTTGTTGCAGAGGCCACCGCCATCGGTGTTGAAGGGCAACTTGCCCACGCCCGAGATCAGGTTGCCGTCGCTGACGAACTTGCCGCCCTGGCCCTTCTCGCAGAAGCCCAGGTCTTCGAGCTGCAGCACGACCGAGATCGTGAAGCTGTCATAGATCGAGGCATATTTGATGTCGGAGGGCTTGCACTTGGCCATGCCGAAGGCGGTCTTGCCGCTCAGCACGCTCGCCGAATAGGACAGGTCCACCGCACCGGCCATCTGGTGCTTCACCGCCTCGCCATAGCCACGCACCTTCACCAGCGGGCGCTTCAGCTTGCGGGCGATTTCCTCGCGCGCGACGATGAGCGCGCCGCCTCCGTCGGAGATGACGCAGCAATCCAGACGGTGCAGCGGGTCGGCGATCATGGGGCTGTTCACCACATCCTCGACCGTGACCACCTTGCGCAGCATCGCATGCTCATTGTGCTGGGCGTGATGGCTGGCGGCCACCTTCACCCAGGCCAGCTGCTCCGATGTCGTGCCGTATTCGTACATGTGCCGTTGGGCCACCATGGCGTGCATGGTGGCGATGGTGCGGCCCATCGGCAGTTCGAAGGGCTCGTCGGGCACGCCCGAACCGGCCGAGCGCACGGCGGTGCCGGTCTGCATGCCCTCGGCGCGCGGGCGCCCGGCCAGCGTGATCAGGCACACATCGCACTTGCCCTGCGCAATCATGTCGGCGGCATGGCCGACATGGATGACGTAGGAGGAACCACCGGTATCCGTGCTGTCGATATAGCGCAGCTTGCGCAGGTTCATGTACTCGGCCATCGAAAGACCGCCCATGCCCGGCGCATCGCCGGCGCAGAGATAGCCGTCGATGTCATCGACCGTGAGCCCGGCATCCTGCAGCGCGCCATAGGCGACTTCGGCATGCAGCTGGGCGATGGATTTGGTGTCGGCCTTGCGGGTGGGGTGCTCGAAGGCACCCACGATATAGGCTTGGCTCATGCTGTTGCGCTCATGGCGATGTTTCCTCTCCGGGTAGGCACGCAGGGTCGGGCGGAAGGGCGCGCGCGTCAACCGGGCGGGAAGAGGGTTTCCCGCGGGCCGCACCCCAGCAGCCAGGCGGCGATGGCGCCATGGCCGCCGGCCAGGGCCTCGAATTTCGCTGTGATCGCCGCCGCATCCATCGGCGTTGCGGCGTCGCCGGGCAGGCTGTCCACGCTGTGGCTGAACCGGCCCTGGGCGCATTCCAGGGTGAGGGTGGCGGCGCGGTGCTCGCCCAGGCTCGGGTCCTCCACCAGCTCCACCGCGTCCTCCAGCGCGCGGAGGGCGGGGTCGGCCAGGGCTGCCGCGGAGAACTCATCGGGGGTGAGGCGACCGCGGGTGAGTGCGGCCGCCACCGCCCAGCTCAGGCTGAACTGGGCCGCGATCATGCGGCCCGGCGCCCGGTTTCCGGCGTATCGCAGCGCCTCGGCATAGGTGGCCAGGCGCAGCCGGGTGACGCCCGCGGGCGGGCCGCCGAGCGCGGCGTGCAGGGCGATCGCCGCCGCCGCGCCGTAATGCGCGTGGCGCACGCCGGGATAGGCCTTCAGATAGGCCCGCTCCAGCAGCCACTCCCCGGGCGGCGTGGCCTGGCGCGGCGCCTCAGGCAGGATGATGGACTGCGCGTTGGCGAAGGCATCGGCCGGCGCCGCCATACCGCCCAGTGCCGCCGCCGCCGCCATTTGGCCCAGCAGCACGGCATGGGCGGGGTAGGAATTGCGCCCATCCAGCCCCGCCGCGATGGGGGCATAGAGTGAGAGCGGGATCTGGCAGGCCGCCATGGCGCAGGCCTGCTCGACCTGTGGGGCCGTGGCGCCGGCCAGCCGGGCCGCCGTGGCCGCGGCCCCCAGCGCGTGCCAGCTGCCATCGACATGCATGCCCGGCAGGATGCGCCACATCTCGCCGGCCCGGGCCGCCACCTCGTAGCCCAGGGCATAAGCCGCGACGGCCGCCTCCAGCGCCGCGCCGCCATGCAGGGCCACCAGCGCGATCGGGGCGGCGGCCAGGCCGGGGCGGCCATGCGCCTGGGGCAGGCCGTCATTCGCCTCATCCCAGCACATCGCGGCGGCCAGGATCGCCGCGGCACCGGCGGGAGCGAGGCCGGGCAGGTCGGCCCGCAACGTGATGTCGCCCGGCATCACCATGGCCAGGGCGCGCGCGAAACCGGCCAGGGGCGCATGGCGCAACCCGGCCAGGGCACAGCCCAGGCTGTCCAGCAGCAGCAGCCCGGCCCGCTGCGGAGGGCCCTCCCAGGCCCAGGCGATGATGGGGGCGAAACTCACTCCGCGCGCACCGCCGCGCGGGTGATGACCTCGCGCCAGAGCTGCTGTTCGGCACGCATGCGGGCGAGCAGGGCGGCGCGGTCATCGGGCCAGCTCTCGGCGCCGCGCTCGGTCACCAGGCGCTGATAGCCCGGCGAGAAGACCACCGCCCGCAGCGCGGCATCGAGCGTGGCCAGCAGCGCCTCTGGCGTGTCGCGCCGGGCGAAGACGGCGAACCAGGGCACCGCCTCATAGCCCGGCAGGGTCTCGGCCACGGTGGGCACATCCGGCAGGGCGGGGTTGCGCCGGGCCGATGTGACGGCGAGCGGCTTGAGGGTGCCGGCCCGGATATGCGGCATGGAGGTGCCGATGGCATCCACACCCAGCGCGATATTGCCGGCGATGAGGTCCGTCAGCATCGGCGCGCTGCCGCGATAGGGGACATGGGTGATGTCCACCCCGGCCTGGAAACGCAGCCGCTCGCCCGAGACATGGGCGAAGGAGGCCGCGGCTGGCGAGCCGAAGGTGAGGCTTCCCGGCGCGCGGCGGGCGCGCTCGAGCACCGCCGCCAGCGTGGCCTCGGGGACCAGGCGGGGATTGGCCATGATGGCATTGGCCTGGGCGCCCCCCACCACAAGAGGCACGAAATCATTCGCCGGATCATAGCCGAGGCCCTGGTAGAGCGCGGCATTCATCACCGCCATGCCCTGGCTGGCGAAGAGCAGGGTATGGCCGTCGGCTGCGGCGCGCGCCACCAGCTCACCCGCCACATTGCCGCCGCCACCGGGCCGGTTCTCCACCACCACGGGCTGGCCGAGGGCGGAGGCCAGCGGCTCGGCCATCGCCCGCGCCAGAATATCGGTCAGCCCGCCGGCGGCGAAAGGCACGACGAGGCGGATGGGCCGGCTGGGCTGCCATTGCGCCAGGGCGGGCAGGGGGAGGGTGGCCAGGAGAAGCGCGCGACGATGGATCATGGCCCATCCTGGCGCGGTGCCGGCGGCAGGGCTAGCTTTGGCGCATGCGCAACACCGCCCTGCTGCTCTGCGACCTGCAAAATGATTTCCTGCACCCCCGGGGCGCCTATGGCCGCGCCGGCTGCGGCGCGGCCGAAATCGCGGCACTTCCGGCCCGCGTCGCGCCACTCCTGGCGCATGTGCGCGCGCAAGGCGGCCTTGTGGTCAGCACCCACTTCACCCTGGTGCCGGGACGCGGCGGCGAACCCTTCATCAGCCCACACCTCGCGCGACTCCGCCCCTTCGTCACCCGCGGCGACTTTCTGCCGGGCGCATGGGGTCACGCCGTCGTGGATGAACTCGGCCACGCCGATATCGCGGTGGAAAAAATCGCCTACTCGGCCTTCTACATGTCACGCCTGGAATGGGTGCTGCGCCGCGCCGAGACCACCCATCTGCTGGTCACCGGCATCGTCACCAATGGCGGCGTGGCCAGCACCATACGCGACGCCCATGTCCGCGACTTCGAGATCACCGTCATTGAAGACGGCTGCGCCGCCATGACACCAGCCTTGCACACAACAGCCATCGAGGCCCTGCGCCCCGTGGCGGCGATCAGCCGCGTGGCGGAGGTGCTGGCGGGGTAGGGTGGTACTGGCTGCCCTGGGGAAGGCTCTGCCTTGCCCAGACATTCATCGCCTTCGGCGCTGAACCCGCAAAGGGCCGAAAGGCCCTTTGATCCCGATATGATGGAGCGGTGAAGGGAGGGGTCTCAATGTCTCGACCTGGATCAAGGGCGCGCGTGACCCCGCCCTTCACCGCTCCATAAACTCTTCGGCGGTCAAGGTGCCCCTGGCGCCTTGCGGGAGGGGGCCGGGGAGGGCAGAGCCTGCCCCGGGGCAACCAGCGCCACCCACCCCATCAGCCCTTCTCCATTCAGCGGAACGGTGGCGCGTACATCAGGCCGCCTTGGGTCCAGAGGTTGTTCTGGCCGCGTGGCATGGCGACGGGGGTGCCGGGGCCGAAGTGGCGGTTATACATTTCGCCGTAGTTGCCGATGGCGCGGATGGCGTTCAGCGCCCAGGCGGGGTCGAGGCGCAGGCCTTGGCCGACTTCGGGCAGGGCGCCGAGCAGGCGGCGGATATTGGCGTCTTGCGAGGTGGCGCGCATTTGTGCCGCGTTGGCTTGGGTGACGCCGCTTTCCTCGGCTTCGATGAGGGCGAAGACGTACCAGCGCACGATTTCGAACCAGTTTTCATCGCCGCGCCGGATCACCGGCATGTAGGGTTCCTTGGAGAAGCGTTCGGGCAGGATGGTCCATTCCGCGGGGTTTGGCAGGGCGGATTGGGCGGAGGCCAGGCCGGAGGCGTCCATGCCGTAGGCGTCGCAGCGGCCGGCGGCGAGCGCCCGGACGACCTGGTCCTGGTCGGCGAAGAGCACGGGGGTGAAGGTCAGGTTCCGCGAGCGGAAATACTCGGCGGTGATGCCTTCATTGGTGGTGCCTTGCAGCAGGCAGATGGAGGCGCCGGCGAGGCCTGCCACGTTCTGCGCGTTTGTCGAGCGCCGGGCCATGAAGCCGTGGCCGTCGAAGAAGTAGTTCGAGGTGAAGCGCAGGCCCAGTGTGCTGTCGCGCAGCACGGTGTGGGTGGAGGTGAGCATCAGCACGTCCACTTCGCCGGCGGTCAGGGCGGTGAAGCGGGTGGCGAAGGTGAGTGGCACCCAGCGGACCTTGGTGGCGTCGCCGAAGATGGCGGCGGCGAGGCCACGGCAGAGGTCAGCCACCATGCCCTGGTATTCGCCGCGGGAGTTGATGGTGGTGAAGCCGGGCGTGTTCGTGTTCACGCCGCAGTTCAGTGTGCCGCGGGCGCGCACGGCGTCGAGCGTGCCTTGTGCCTGGGCGGGTGCGGCGAGTGTCGCCGCCATGGCCGCAGTCAAAAACCATTTCCACATCGCCTTGCCCCTTTTTGATGAGGGGCGGAGTGTCCGCGCGCCGCGCCGTGGTGGTCAAGAGTTGGCGGATTGCGATTGTGTGATGCGGCCATCCTCCATGGCGACGATGCGATCGGCGATGTCGAGGATGCGCGGGTCGTGGGTGACGAGCAGGATGGGGGTGCCGCGGCGCCGTGCCAGGTCGCGCAGCAGGTGCACCACCTCCTGACCCGAGACGCGATCGAGGGCGGCGGTGGGTTCATCGGCCAGTATGAGGCCGGGTTCGGCGACCAGCGCCCGGGCGACGGCGACGCGTTGGCGCTGGCCGCCCGAGAGTTTCGCCGGCAGTTTGTCGATATGGTCGGCCAGGCCCACGGCGGTGAGCATCTCGCCGGCGCGGGCCAGGCGTTCGGCCTCGTTGAAGTCGCCATGCAGTTCGAGCGCCATGGCGACGTTCTGTCGCGCGGTGAGGAAGCCCAGCAGGTTGTGGCTCTGGAAGATGAAGCCGATGCTGCTGCGCAGGGCGACGCGTTCTGCCTCGCGCGCGGCGAGGAGTTCCTGGCCGAGCACGCGGGCGGAGCCGAGTTGCATGGCGCGCAGCGCCCCGATCAGGGTGAGCAGCGTGGTCTTGCCCGAGCCGGAGGGGCCGGTGAGCAGCACGATCTCGCCGGCTTCGACGCGCAAATCGACCTCGCGCAGCACGAGGCGGCGCAGTTCGCCCTCGCCATAGGCGAAGGAGACGTTGTGGAGTTCGACAGGCATCCCGCCCCCGCTGGCCGGAGGGTGGTCGCGCCCGGAGGGCTGAGACGGGGGTGCAGCATCGCCGCTGATGGTTGGAGGGACCGGCGGTTGGATATCCATCAGAACATGTCCGCGGGATTGGCCTCGCGCAGCTTGCGCATGGCCAGCAGGCCGGCCACGAAGCACATGGCGAAGATCAGAAGGAAGACCGAGATCGCGCGGTCGGCGCCCATATGCAGCGGCAGGAAGGTTGCCTTCGCCACGAAATCATAGAGGAAGAGCGACAATCCGAAGCCCGGGATGAAGCCGATGATGGCCAGGATCACCGCCGCCCCCAGCACCACGCGGCTGAGATAGCCGTTGGAATAGCCCATGGCCTTCAGCGTCGCGTATTCGCTGAGGTGCCCGGCGATATCGGCGAAGAGGATCTGGTAGACGATCACCATGCCGACCACGAGGCCCATGATGGAGCCGAAGAGGAAGATGAAGCCGATGGGCGTGCCGTTTTCCCAATAGGCGCGCTCGCCGCGCACCAGTTCGGTGTGGGTCAGCACCACCACGTCCTGGGGCAGCAGGGCGCGCAGGCGGGCCTGCACGGCGGCGGGGTCGGCGCCTGGGCGCAGGCGCAGCGCCACCAGGTCCGCCATGCCGGGATTGCGGGAGAAGACGCGGCGGAAATTCGTCTCGCTCATTACCACGTTGCCGTCGGCGCCGAAGCTGGGGCCGATTTCGACGAGGCCCACCAGCTCGAAATCGCGCCGGCCGACCTGGATATGGTAGGGGCCGTTCTCGCGGAACAGCCGGCCGATGGGGCCGAATTCGGGGCGCGAGCGGTCATCGAAGGCGACGGTGTCGGGCCGTGCCAGCGCCTCGATCAGGGGTGCGAGGCCAGTGAAGGCGACGGCGCCGGCGGAGGCGTCGAGGCCGATCACCTGCGCCGAGCGCCTGCTGCCGGTGATCGGGTTTCGCACCGTCGCCTGCTCGAGATAGATCGGCACGGCGTGGGTGACGTCGGCATCGGCAAGCGCCTGCCAGGCGCGGGCGCGGGGCAGGCGTTCGGGCCGGAAGCTTGCCTGCGTCATGGGGTGCATGAGGAAGAGGTCGGCGCGCATGGCGGCCAGCATGTTGGTCGCGCTGTCGAACAGCGCGCCCTTGAAGCCGAGTTGCATGAAGACGAGCACGCAGGCGAACATCACGCCGGCGATGGCGGTGGCGAGGCGTGCGCGGTCGGCCTTGAGCTGGCGCCAGGCCAGCCGCATGGCGAGGCCGAGGCCTGCCAGCAGCGCGGGCGGGCGTCGACGGGCGGGCGGCGCGGCTGGCGCGGCCGGTGCGGCTGGTGCGGCGTGGTGCTCGGGGGCCCAGGGCAGCAGCTTGGGCCGGGAAGGAACCTCGTTCATCGCAGCGCGGCGACCCCTGGCGGGCGGGCCTCGCCCGCCGGGCGCAGCTCGGCTCCGCCCACAGGGCGCAGCTCGGCTCCGCCCACAGGGCGCAGCTCGGCTCCGCCTACAGGGCGCAGCTGGGCGGTGCCCACCGGGCGCAGCGCGACCTGCACCTGCATGTTGGAGCGGCGCGCCAGCAGCGTGCGGCCCTCCTCGCCCAGCGTCAGGCGCACCTCCACCGTGCGCGCATCCACCGCCGCCACCGGGTCGGTGCCGGCCTGCACGGTGCGGCGCACGGTCAGGCCGATCTCGCGCAGCGTGGCGGCGAAGCGGCGGTTTTCGCCGGGGACGATCACCTCGGCCGCCATGCCGGTGGTGAGGCGGGGGATGTCGGTCTCATAGACATCGGCCACCACGTCGATTGCCGTCAGGTCGGCCATTTCCAGCAGCCCATCGGCGCTGTTCACCTGGTCGCCGGGGCGGGCGAAGATTTTCAGGATGGTGCCGGCGATGGGGGCATGCACGCGGCTCAACCCGGAATCGGCGATGGCCTTGTGCAGCAGCGCCTCGGCACTCGAGACCCGTGCCTCGGCCAGGGCCACATCCTCGGGCCGGGGGCCGGAGAGGGTGATAAGGTCGGCTTCGGCGAGGGAGCGTTCGGCGGTGGCGCGGATGGTGGTGAAGCGGTTGCGCTCGGCCACGGCTTCGGCGCCGGCGCCGCTGGGGACGAGGCGGTCGGTGCGGCTGGCGTCGCGCCGGGCGATCTCTTCCTGCGCCGTCAGGCTGGCGATGCGGGCGCGCTGGGCGGCGATTTCGGAGGGGCGGCCGCCGGCGCGCACGCGCTCCAGTGCGGCGCGCTGTTCGGCGAGATTGGCCTCGGCGCGCATCACCTCGGCATCCTTGAGCGGGCTGTCGGCGAATTCGGCCAGGAGTTGGCCCTCGCGCACCTCATCGCCTTCGGCGACGTGCAGCCGCAGCAGGCGGGTGACGGCCATGCCGCCGGGCTGGTTCAGCTTGCGGATGCGGCTGCGCGGCTCGACCCGGCCGAGCGCGCCGACACCCATGCCGGCAGCCGGCGTGGCCTGAGCGAGGGTGACCGGCGGCGGCGGTGGCGGGGATGCGCGCCGCGCGATGAAAAGCCCCGCGCCGGCGGCCAGGCCGACCAGGCTGAGCAACAGCAGCGAACGCTTCATGGCGCGGGCTCCAGCAGGGTTTCCAGGCCAGCGCGCAACTCCGCCAGCAGCACATCGTCGAGGGTGTAGATACGGAAGAGATGGGCCATGAACAGACCGTCGCAGGCCGCCATGATGGCCAGGCCATGGCCCGGCCGCAGCCCATCGGCGAGCAGGTCGGCCCGGATATCGGCGAAAATCTTGCGCACCGGGTCGAGCAACGCGCTGTCATGGTGGAAGGCTGCCAGGAAGACGGCGGAGGCACGGTCGGTGCGCTCGTCGGTGGCGCAGCCGCTGTCGAATTGCCAGGCCAGCAGGGCGCGGGCGGCGCGGCCGGGGCCGGGGGGAATGGTCTGGCGCACCATGTCGAATTGCAGGCGAATGTAGTCGCTCAGGCGCAGCATCAGGCCCTGCAGCAGGGCCTCCTTGCTGGCGAAGTGATACAGCAACCCGCCCTTGGAGACGCCGGCCTCGCGCGCCGCGGCATCGAGGGTGAGGGCCGGGACGCCGCGGGCCTGGACGATGTGCTCGGCGGCGTCGAGCACGCGGCTGCGGGTGTCGGAGGGCAGGGTTGGCGGATGATCGAGCATGCCGGGCATATAGACCGTCCAGCCGGTATAGCAACCGTCCGGACGGTGAAGTTTTTTGTTATCGTAACGAACTGGAGCATCTTTGCATCCGCGGCGTCTGGCGGCATAGGGGGGGCATGAGCAGCTCCATCCCCCCCGGAATCATTGGCCACAACCGCGCCTGGCTGACGCCGCATTACGCGGTCTTCCCGCCCGCCGGCATCATGGACAGCCTGCTGCCCGGGCTTTCCGGCTGCATCCTGCGCTTCATGACCAGCCCGCCCATGGGGGCGAGGTTCAGCGAGGCCATGCTGCTGGTCGCCCCGGGCGGCGGCACCACGGCGCCGATCGACAACAAGCTGCAGCATTTCCTCTATGTGCTGAGTGGCGCGCTGGAAGTCGGCACGGGCAAGAAGAAGCAGGTGCTGGTGGCCGGCGGCTACGCCTATCTGCCGGCCGGCGCCAAGCTTGCCTTCCGCAATGCCGGCGATGTCGAGGCCCGGGCCCTGTGGGTGAAACGGCCCTATACCGCCGTCGAGGGGATCGATCCGCCCAAGCCGAAATTCGGCCATCGCGACGACGCCCCGCGTGAGGATGTCATGGGCCGCTGGCGCTACTGGCTGCTGGGCACCGGCGACATGTCGATGGATTTCGAGATGAACATCATGGGCTTTGGCCCGGGCACGCATTTCCACTGCGTCGAGACGCACATCATGGAGCATGGGCTCTACATGCTCACCGGCCAGGGGCTGCAGCTGCTGGGGCGGGATTGGCACGAAATCTGGACCGGCGATTTCGTCTGGATGGGCAGCTATGTGCCGCAGCAGTTCTACGCCACGGGTTGGGCGGGGGCGGAGTATCTGCTGTACAAGGATGTCAACCGCGACGTCGCGTTTTAGCGGATTGGCATGCTGCCTGTATCCCTGGAAGACGCCTTGCGCCTTCCAAGGTGGCCAATCGCGCTGACCATGCCCGCAGCGCCGCAACCCGCCAGGCCGGCGCCGCGGCATCGATGATGATCAATGCCGGTCGCGTTCCCCACGCGACCGATCGGCCGGGCTGACGCTGGGTTGTAAGCCCGGTTGGCCATGCAGCCTCGCCCGTATCTCCTCCACGGCCGGCAATTCGGCGTTCTGCCGCGATCCCGCCAGCAGGGTGTTGGACAGCGACAGACCTCCAGGGCGGCGCGCGACGCCATCGGCCGATGCGTGGCATCCGGCACTTCGCGGCTATGGGTCATGCTGGTGGTCTGGGGTTTTGTGACCGCGGGTGAAGCATCGCCGCATGCGACGCGCATTCGCAGCAGCAATTCATATCCTTCAAAAATCTTGACTTATACGGTAAATAATCCTAATTTGGCGGGTGTTTTGGAGCCCCCCATGCCGCACCCCCTGAAGCATTTTCGCGTCACACCCCCCGGCATCACCGCCCGCCTGACCAAACCCGTGCCCTGGCGGCCGATGACGGATGCGGAGTGGGAGGCGGTGATGCATTTCATGGTCTTCGTGCATCCCGGCCCGGGACGGCCCACGATTTTCGGCGCGCGGCGGGCGCTGGATGGCTGTTTTCATGCCGCCTGCTTCGACGGGCCCTGGAAAAACCTGCCGGGCGCCTACGGCAAACCCGACAGCATGAGCCGGCTGTTCCGCCGCTGGGCGCATGCGGGGCTGTGGAAAATGATGCTGCGTTTCGTGGCGAAGGAGCGGCCGGGGCTGGAGGCCATCCAGTACTGGGTTTGCCGCGCCTTCCGTCGGGCCTGGCGAATCCAGGGCCTGGCCGGGTTGCGCCTCGCCCGCCGTTTGGGACTGGATTCCGCGCTGCGGGCGCCGAGTTGGATGCTGCCCGACCCGGATTTGTCCGATTACTACCACAAGGTGCTGTTGCCGCGGCATGGCCCGACGCTGTTCGAGCAGCCCATTGCCGTGATTCGAGGCCATATCGCCCTCTGGCGCCGCCTCTATGGGCTGATGATCGGTCGAAGATCCATCCCGCGCTGGGCCGCACCGCCATGAGCGGCTTGACCCGCCGCATCTCCCCGCCGGAGCATCTTCCGACCCCATGGGAGAACAGGGCATGTTGAAACGAGGCATCCTCGCTGCGGCCTTGCCGCGGCTCGCTGCGATTGTGGCGCTGCTCGCCAGCCTGGGTCCGGCCATGGCCGGACCCACCATCGATGCCATCCGTGCCCGCGGCCAGCTCGCCTGCGGCATCAACCCCGGCACCGCCGGGTTTTCGCTGCCCGACAGCCGGGGGGAGTGGCAGGGTTTCGATGTGGAGATGTGCCGCGGCCTGGCCGTCGCCATCTTCAACGATCCCGCCAAGGTGCGCTTCGTGCCGCTGAGTTCGTCGACGCGCTTCACCGCGCTGGGCTCGGGCGAGGTGGATGTGCTGTTCCGCACCTCGACCCAGACCATGCTGCGCGACACCACGCTGGGGCTGCGCCACGTCACCACCTATTTCTATGACGGCCATGGCTTCATCCTGCGCGTGGCCTCGGGCATCACCCGCGCCCGCGACATGGGGGGTGCGACCATCTGCCTGATCCAGGGCACCACCAATGAGCAGGTGACGGCGGATTATTTTCGATCGATCAACCAGCCCTTCCGCCCCGTGCTGTTCGAGCGGCCGGACCAGGCGCAGGCCGCGCTGCTGGCCGGGCGCTGCGATGCCTACGGCACCGATGCCTCCTCGCTGGCCGGGGTGCGCTCGATCATGCCGACCCCTCGTGAATGGGTGATCCTGCCTGAGCGGTTCAGCAAGGAGCCCTATGGCGCCTATATCCGCAGGGGGGATGACGACTGGCATGACGTGGTGCGCTGGTACACCACGGCGCTGATCGAGGCGGAGGAGCAGGGGCTCACGCGCGGCAATGTCGAGGAACAGCGCCGCACCAGCACCAACCCGAACACGCGGCGCCTGCTGGGGGTGACGCCGGAGCTGGGGCAGTCGCTGCGCCTCGACCCCGCCTGGGCCTTCAACATCATCCGCACCATCGGCAATTACGGCGAGATCTATGAGCGGACGATGGGCGAGAACACGCCGGTCGGCCTGCCGCGCGGGCCGAACCGGATCTGGACCGAGGGAGGGCTGCTCTATGCACTCCCGATGCGCTGAGCTTGACTCGCGACCCCGCGACACCGGAACCTGCCCACGAGGCTTTTCTCTGGGAGATATTCGAATGTTGAAACGGGGTCTTTTGGCCGCGGCCATGGCTGTGTCCACGCTTCTGGGTGCGGCGCCCGCATCGGCCGGGCCGGTGATGGACGGCATCCGCGCCCGCGGGGTGCTGAATTGCGGCATCAACACCGGTGTTGCCGGCTTCGCGCTGCCCGACAGCCGGGGCGAGTGGCAGGGCTTTGACGTCGATCTCTGCCGCGGCCTGGCGGTCGCCATCTTCAACGACATCACCAAGGTGCGGTTCATCCCGCTCTCCTCCTCCACGCGCTTCACCGCGCTGGGGGCGGGGGAGGTGGATGTGCTGTTCCGCACCTCGACCCAGACCATGCTGCGCGACACCACGCTCGGCCTTCGCCACGTCACCACCTATTTCTACGACGGCCATGGCTTCATGGTCCGCAATTCGCTGGGCGTGAGCCGGGTGCGCGAGATGAACGGCGCCACCATCTGCCTCATCCAGGGCACCACCAATGAGCAGGTGACGGCGGATTACTTCCGGTCGGTGAACGTGCCGTTCAGGCCGGTGGTCTTCGAGAGGACGGACCAGGCGGCGGCGGCACTGCAGGCCGGGCGCTGCGACAGCTTCGGCACCGATGCCTCGCAATTGGCCGCCGTGCGCTCCACCATGCAGAACCCCAGGGACTGGACGGTGCTGCCCGAGCGTTTCTCCAAGGAGCCCTACGCCGCCTATATCCGCCGCGGGGATGACGACTGGCATGATGTCGTGCGCTGGTACACCACCGCCATCATCGAGGCCGAGGAGCAGGGCATCACCCGCGCCAATGCCGAGGAGCAGCGCCGCACCAGCACCAACCCCAACACCCGCCGCCTGCTGGGTGTGACGCCGGAGCTCGGGCAGTCACTGCGCCTCGACCCGGCCTGGGCCTACAACGTGATCCGCGCCATCGGCAATTACGGCGAGCTCTATGAGCGGACGATGGGCGAGAGCACGCCGGTCGCCCTGCCGCGGGGCCCGAACAATCTCTGGACCAATGGGGGGCTGATGTACGCCCTGCCGATGCGATGATCGGCCGCCGCGCCGAAACCCCGGGTTTCGGCGCGGCGACACACCATATCGGCAGCAAGGGCGCGATGGGCGCCTGGAGGCTGCCGGTCATGGATTTCTCCCACCCCACACGACCACCGGCGCCGGTTGAGTTCTGGGCGGCGCCGGTCGCGGGCCAGGACCCCACGGGGTTGGATGCGGCGGAAGCCGCGCGCCGCCTGGCACATGACGGCCCCAACCATGTCGCCGATGGCCATCGGCTCGGCGTGGCGGCCAAGGTGCTGCGGCGGCTGGTGGAGCCGCTGGTGGCCATCCTCCTGGTCGCGGCCCTGGTCTCGGGGCTGACGGGGGATCTGTCCAGCCTGGGGATCATCCTGGTCATGGTGGTCTTCTCCATCGCCCTCGATGTAAGCCAGGAGCACCGGGCGGAGAATGCGGCCGAGGCGCTGAAGCGCTCGGTCGCCATCCGCTGCCAGGCCCGGCGGGGGGGTGGGGTGGTCGAGGTCCCGGTCGATGACATCGTGGTCGGCGATGTGGTGCTGCTGGGGGCGGGGGATCTGGTGCCGGCCGATGGCGTGGCGCTCGAGGCCCATGACCTGATGGTCAACGAGGCCTTGCTGACCGGCGAACCCTATCCGGTGGAGAAGCGCCCGGGTGATGATGCCGGCCAGGCCCGCGCACTCTTCGGCGGCACCGCGGTGGTCAGCGGCACGGGGGCGATGCTGGTGCTGGCGACCGGCGGTGGCACCAGGCTGGGTGGCATCGCGGCCGTGCTGGATGCGCGCGAGCCGCCCACGGCCTTCGAGCGCGGGGTGCATGGGCTGGGGGTGCTGATCCTGCGGCTGACGGTCTTCCTGGTGCTCTTCGTCCTGCTTGCCCATCTCGCCTTCCATCGGCCGGCCTTGGAGTCCTTCATGTTCGCGGTGGCCTTGGCCGTGGGGCTGACGCCAGAGCTGCTGCCCATGGTCATGACCGTGACCCTCGCCCGGGGTGCGATGCGGATGGCGGCGCGGCGGGTGGTGGTGAAGCGCCTCGCCGCCATCCATGACCTGGGTGCGATGGATGTGCTGTGCACCGACAAGACGGGCACGCTGACGGAGGCGCGCATCGCGCTCATCGGCCACCTCGATGCGGCGGGGGTGGATGTGCCCCGGGTGCTGGAGCTGGCGGCGGTGAATGCCCGGCTCGCGACCGGGGTGCACTCGCCGATGGATGACGCGATCCTCGGCCATGCCGATGCACCGGCCATCGGCGCCTGGCGGCGGATCGATGACCTGCCCTTCGACTTCGAGCGGCGCCGCGTCTCGGTGCTGGCCGATGATGGCCAGGGCCGGATCATCATCACCAAGGGCGCGATCGAGGAGGTGCTGAAGCTCTGCCCGGCAGCCGATGCCAAGGCCCTGCTGGCCAGCGCCGAGGCCCGCGCCGCCGAGGGCCTGCGGGTGCTGGGCGTGGCCTGGCGGGACGCGTCTGGGCAGGAGCACCTGACACCCGAGGATGAGCGCGACCTCACCTTCATGGGCTTCCTGGTGTTCATCGACCCGCCGAAGGAATCGGCCGGCCCCGCCATCACCCGGCTGAACGGGTTGGGGGTGCGGGTGAAGATCATTTCGGGCGATGCCGCGCCGGTGGTCGCCCATCTCGTGGCCACGCTGAATATCCCGGCCCAGGGCCTGGCCACCGGGGCGGAGATCGCAGCCCTCGATGATGCAGCACTGCAGGTGAAGGTCCGCGCGGTGGATTGCTTCGCCCGGGTCTCGCCGGAGCAGAAGATGCGGATCATCCGGGCACTGCAGGCCGGCGGCGCCACGGTGGGCTTCATGGGCGATGGCATCAACGACGCGCCGGCGATCAAGGCCGCCGATGTCGGGCTCTCGGTGGAGGGGGCGACCGACGTGGCGCGGGCGGCGGCGGACATGATCCTCCTCGCACCCGACCTCAACGTGCTGGCCGATGGGGTGCGCGAGGGCAGGCGGACCTATGCCAACATCACCAAGTATGTGCGCATGGGCACAAGCTCGAATTTCGGCAACATGCTCTCGATGGCGCTGGCCTCGCTGGTCATCCCCTTCCTGCCGCTGACCGCGATCCAGATCCTGCTCAACAATTTGCTCTATGATCTCTCGGAGACCGGCATTCCCTTCGACCGCGTCGATGAGGCCGATGTCGCGGCGCCGCATGGCTGGGACATGGGGGCGGTGCTGCGCTTCACCGGGGTGATGGGGCCGCTGTCATCGGTCTTCGACATTGCGACCTTCTCGCTCCTGATCTGGGCCGCCGTGGAGCCGGAGGTGTTCCGCACCGCCTGGTTCGTGGAGTCGATCGCGACCCAGGTGTTGGTGATCTTCCTCATCCGCACGGGCGGAAAACCCTGGGCCAGCATGCCGCACCCCATCCTGGCGGCCACCTCGCTGGGCGCGCTTGTGGTGGCGCTGTTCCTGGCGCTGGGGCCCTTTGCCGGGGTCTTCGGCTTCGGCGTGCTGCCGGGCTGGATGCTGGGCGCCATCGTGGCCCTGGTGCTGGGCTATCTGGTCTGCGCCCAGCTGCTCAAGCCACTCGCCACCCGCCACGGGGGGGCGCGGTGAGTGGGCGGGGCGGACGGCCCGCGCTGGCGGCCTCAGCGCCGCCGCCGCTCCAGGCATTCCACCGCCCGCAGCCATGCCAGGTGCGAAGCCGGCAGCAGATCGGCACCCTTCAGGAGATGCGCGCGATAATCATGCGTGGGCCGCAGCCCCTCGCGCAGCCGCTGCCGCGCGATATAGGTCACGGCCGGGACCATGCCCGCCTCGGTCCGCACCATCACCTCCTGCCGCCGGTATTGCCCGAGGGCCACACCCTCATAGCGGTCGAGCACCACAAGCCCTTCGGGCGGCATGGCATTCAGCGTGCCGGGGGTGCTGACGCCCTCGGTCTCCATGATGTTGGCGTAGCCCGCGCCGGGGCTGCGCAGGGAGGGCAGGTTGAAGCAAAGCGACCATCCCTCCAGCTCGCCCGCGATGCGCGCGCCATGCGTGACGCCCGCTTTTCCCAGCCGCTCCTCGAAGAGCCGCCTGGGGTCCATGTTGGAGCCATAGGCGAAATACCAGACCCAGCCCTGGGGAAGCATGCGTGGCCTTTCAGATGGGATGCGGTGTGGCGCGGGGCGCCACCATTGGTTTGCTGTTGTCGGGGCGCGGGTTGCGACAATCGATTCGTGATTGCGCGGGGAAGGGTAACCGCCGCCTCGCGGCGGCGCGACAACCGCTGCGCGGTTGCGCGGGTAAAAATAACCGCCGCTTTGCGGCGGCGCGACAACCGCTGCGCGGTTGCGCGGGTAAAAATAACCGCCGCTTTGCGGCGGCGCGACAACCGCTGCGCGGTTGCGCGGGTAAAAATAACCGCCGCTTTGCGGCGGCGCGACAACCGCTGCGCGGTTGCGCGGTTGCGCGGTGGTGCGGGTGGTCGGAATCGAACCGACACTCTGTCACCAGAACCGGATTTTGAGTCCGGCGCGTCTACCAGTTCCACCACACCCGCAGGCAGATGCTTTGTGCCGAAACATTGGGCTGGCCGCAAGCGTCAGGGCCGCCTTCGCATCGCAAGCCGCCTTGGCGCCACCCCAGTCTTCACCCGGGCGAAGCCTGCCAGCACATCCTCCGGCCACCCCGCCACCCGCCGGGTGGCGACATCGACGCAGAGATACAGCACCTCATGCGCCGAACTCGTCCAACCCTGGCCGTGATGGTACATCCGGTGCTCCACCATCAGCCGCTTGGGGTCGTAATCCAGCACCCGGCTTTCGGCGCCGATCGTATCGCCCTCCAGCATCTCGCGCTGGTAATCCAGCCAGGCCTCGACGGCGAAGGTGGTCAGCCCGCGCGCCCGCAACGGCATGCCCAGGCCAAGCTCGGCCCAGAGCCGGTCGGTCTGGAAATCGAAGGCCACGAGATAATACCCCATGTTGAGGTGCTGGTTGCTGTCGGTCCAATCCTTCGCGACCGTGGCCAGCACCTCATTCCAGCGAAACCAGCCATCCTCGAATCGCATGGATCAGTGGATATCCTCGGAGGCTGCCAATGCCGCCTTCAGCTTCTTGATATTGAAACCTTTTCCGCGCGCCATCTCCAGGATCACCGCCTCTTTCCGGGTCAGCAGGTCGATCGCGGCGGGGAGTTTCGTCACCGCCTCGTGAGGGATCACCACCGCGCCATGACGGTCGGCATGGATGACGTCGTCGCTCACGCAGGCCATGCCGAAGACGCTGACCGGCCGGCCCCAATCCACCACATGCACATAGGCATGGCTCGGGTTGATCACGCCCAGCAATTGAAACTCCGGCGCCAGCGCGTCGATGTCGCGAAAGCTGCCATTGGTCACGCAGCCCTCGGCGCCCAGGCCCTTGTGCACCGCCGAATTCACCTCGCCCCAGAAGGCGCCGGTGCCCGGCACGTCGTCGAGGTCCTGCAGCACCACCACCGTCGGCATCGCGGCCTTGGCCACATATTCGTACCAGCCGATGCGGGCGGCCTTGTCGGCGTCCTTGCTGCGGCCCGAGGGGAAGGCGGCGCGGATCGTCCCCACACGCGCCAGGCCGCAGATCGGCTTCATCGTGGGGAAGGCGCATTGCACCGGCCGCACGGTGAAGCCATGGGTGCGCCGCGCCGGCACCACCAGCTCCAGCGCATTGCAGATCGTGGGCGTGTCCCAGGCCTTCAGCGCCTCGAGATCGGCCGGGGTGAAGGGATATTGGCTCATGTCGTGTCCTCCGTGATGGCGGCAGTCTTGGGGTGAATTGACGCGGGGTCAAACCCGCGGGATTTCGTGACATTCCCGTGGCGATATGCCCTTTGGGTTGCTGCGGTCAGGCCCTGGGGTTACCGAAGCATCATGCGTCGTTCGACAATGGCATTGCTTGCCCTCCTCCTGCCGGCCGGCCTTTACGCCCCCCTGCCGGCGGCGGCGCAGACCGGGCGCTTCGGCTCCGCCGCCGCCCCCAATCTCGGCCCGCCCGAGGCCGCGCTGAACCCCAACCTCGCCGCCCTGCAGGACCATCTGGAGGAACTGGGCTGGATGATCCGCGGCCAGGCCACCTTTGTGCTGCAGGGCAATACCGGGTTTCGCTCGCCCTATCGCGGCGACAGCTCGCTGGCGCCGGTCGCCAATGCCCGCAACACCCAATCGGTGGACCTCGTCCTCGGCCGTGCCCTGTGGGAGGGGGCGGAATTCGTCATCAACCCCTCCGTCACCCGCGGCTTCGGCCTGTCCAATGCCCGCGGCATCGCGGCGTTTCCCAACAATGAGGCGTTCCGCCTGGGCAGCACCGACCCCTATGCCTATGTGCCGCGCGCCTTCTTCCGCCAGACCATCGCACTCTCCTCCGACACCATCCCCTCCGATGACGACCCGCTGCGCTTCAGCCGGCCGCTACCGCGCGAGCGGGTGACGATCACCATCGGCAAATTCAGCGCCTTCGACATCTTCGACGACAACCGCTACGCCCATGACCCGCGCACCCAATTCCTGAACTGGGCGCTTGTCGCGGGTTCAGCGACCGATTTCGCCGCCGATGCGAGGGGCTACACCAATGGCGTGGCGCTGGAATGGGAAAACGGCGTCTACGCCGTCCGTGGCGCTGCCTTCCAGGTCTCTCGCGTGGCCAATGGGCTGTCCCTCGACCCTTCGATCAACCGCGCCTACCAGCTTGTCGGCTCGCTGGAGCGGTTCTGGGAAATCAATGCGCGCCATGGCGCGATCCGCCTGCTGGGCCTGCTGACCCGTGCCCGACAGAACCGCTGGAGCGACCTCTTCGAGACCGGCTTCGACAATTTCGACCGCAACCCCAACGGTTATCGCCGCAAGGGATCGATGGGCCTGAGCTTCGACCAGGAAATCACCTCCGATTTCGGCGTCTTCGCCCGCTTCTCCTGGGGCGACCACCGGACCCAGAGCTGGATGTTCACCGAGCACGACATGGCGATCTCGGGCGGCGGCACGCTGCGCGGCGAGCGCTGGGGCCGGCCGAATGACACGATCGGACTGGGCACCAATATCGGCTTCGCCAGCGCCGGCCGGCAGCGCTACCTCTCGGCCGGCGGCATCGGCTTCATCGTGGGCGACGGGCGGCTGAACTACCAGCCGGAATGGGTGACCGAGCTGTATTACGACACCCGCCTGGCACCGGGCATCCATATGGCGCTGAACTACCAGCTCGCGGTCAATCCGGGCTTCAACGCCGATCGCGGCCCGGTCAGCATTTTCGCGCTGCGGATGCGCACCGCCTTCTGAACGCCAGCCCGCAATCGCTCTGGGTGGAATCACCCGGAGCGTGAATTGCCGGGCCAGGGCGCAAGGACGCAGTCGCGGCGATTTGGGTCTAGGCAGTGTTTTTTCCGACCCTGTCGGCCTATGGCTGAAGGGATGAGCCAGGCCGCAGCACCCGCAGAACCGCCTTGGGTCCGCCCCGGCATCACCGCCCTGGCCGCGCTGGAACCCCGCTTCGGCATGGTGGAGCCGCGCGCCGGCGCCTTGCCCTGGCGCACCCGCACCCTGGGCTTCCCCGGCCTGCTGCGGGCGATCTGCGGCCAGCAGATCAGCAATGCCGCGGCAGGGGCGATCTGGTCCCGCCTCACGACCCTGCCTGGGGCGCTGACGCCGGCAGGGCTGCTGGCGCTCGATGACGCGGCGCTGTGCGGCCTGGCCGGGCTGTCGCGCCCCAAGGCCGCGCATGCCCGCAGCCTGGCCGCGGCCTGCATGGAGGGCCGGCTGGACTTCGCCACCCTGCCGTGCCTGCCCGATGCCGCCGCCGCCGCCCATATCGCTGCCATCAAAGGCCTGGGGCCCTGGAGTGCCGATGTTTATCTCCTCTTTGCCGAGGCAAGGCAGGACATCTTTCCGCGTGGCGATGTCGCCCTGGCTGCCGGTGCGGCCGATCTCCTCGGCCTCGATGCGCGCCCGGCCCCGGCCGCGCTGGTCGCCATGGCGCGGGCCTGGTCGCCCTGGCGTTCCCTGGCGGCACGGCTGCTCTGGCACCATTGGCGCTGGGTGACCGGCCGGCCGGCAGGCGAGGTACCGTGATGAATTCCGGTATTGTTGCGCGGGCGAAAATTTCATAGCCTTTCTTCAATTGCATCCGAGGAAAGTGAAGCGCCATGTCCAGCTTGTCCCGCCGTCGTTTCTTCTGCGCCTGCGGCGCCGTCGCGGCGCCCTTCGCCGCCCATGCGCAAACCCCCGCCCTGCCACCGCTCCCCTCGCCAAACGAGGCCCTGGCCCGCATTGTCGAGGGCAACAGGCAGTTCCAGGTCGATGACCCGACCAGGCCCGAGGTGAACCAGGCCCGGCGCGACATGCTCACCCGCGGCCAGCGTCCCTTCGCCGCCATCCTGGGCTGCGCCGACAGCCGTGCCGCCCCGGAAGCGCTGTTTCATGTCGGCCTGGGTGAGATCTTCACCATTCGCATCGCCGGCAATTCGGCGACATTGGGCACCGTCGGCACCCTGGAATACGCGGTCGAGGAGCTGCATGTGCCGCTGATCCTGGTGATGGGGCATGAGCGCTGCGGCGCCGTCGCTGCCGCCAACCAGCTGCTGGAAACCGGCACGCCGCTGCCCGGCGTGCTGAGCGAACTCGTCCTGCCCATCCTGCCCGCACTGATCGAGGCCCGCCGCTCGGGCGTCGCCAATCCGCTCGACGCCGCGGTGCGCATCCATGCCCAGCGGACGGCCAAGCGGCTGCGCGAGGGCGGGGGTTTGATCGCCCAGTCGGTGCGTGAAGGCAAACTCCGTGTCGAGCCCGCCTATTACAGCCTCGATGACGGCGCGGTGACCATCCTGCCGCATTGACCCAGGGTCGGGACGCCGTCAGGGAGGAGTGATGCCCGCCCTGGCCGCCACCATCACCGCCACATCGGCACCACCGATCCCCACCGTGCGCGGCTGGGCCGCGCGCTATGCCGGCGGCCCACCCCTGCTCGATCTCACCCAGGCGGTGCCAGGCTACCCCGCGCATCCCGATCTGATGGAGCGGCTCGGCCAGGCCGCGGGCAGCCTTGCCAGCACCGGCTACGGGCCGATCGATGGCGATCCGGCGCTGCGCGAGGCGCTGGCTGACGAGGCCTCGGTGTTCTACGGCGCGGCGATCCAACCCGGTCAGGTCGCCATCACCGCCGGCTGCAACCTCGCCTTCACCATGGTGATGGCGGTGCTGGGCGGCCCGGGGGCGCGCATCGGCCTGCCCACGCCGTGGTACTTCAACCACGCCATGACGCTGTCCATGCAGGGCGCGGTGGCGGTGCCGATTCCCTGCCGTGCCGAAGATGGCTTCGTGCCCGACCCGGCGGCGGTGGCGCCACTGCTCGACGGGCTTTCGGCGCTGGTGCTGGTCACCCCCAACAACCCCACCGGCGCCTGCTACCCGCCCGCGATCATCCATGCCCTGGCCGAGGCCTGCCGCGCCCGCGGCGTCTGGCTCGTGCTCGATGAGACCTATCGCGACTTCCTGGCCGCCAGCCGGCCGCATGAGCTCTTCGCCGCATCGGATTGGGCCGAGAACCTCGTGCACCTCTACAGCTTCTCGAAAACCTATTGCGTGCCGGGGCACCGGCTGGGTGCCGTGATCGGGGGCGGGGCGTTTCGCCAGGCCCTGCTCAAGGCGCTGGATGCCTATCAGATCTGCCCGGCGCGCCCGGCGCAGGCGGCGCTGTCCTGGGGTGTGCCGGCGCTGGCGGAATGGCGTGCCGGCAACCGCGCCATCATGGCAGACCGCGCCCGGGCCGCGCGCGCGGCGATCGCGCAGCTGCCGGATTGGCGGCTCGATTCATTGGGCACCTATTTCGCCTATCTCCGCATTCCCGAGGCCGCGCCGGATGCGCTGGCGGTGGCCGAGCACCTGGCGGTGGAAACCGGCCTGCTCTGCCTGCCGGGTCCCTTCTTCGGGCCCGGGCAGGAGCGTCATCTCCGCCTCGCCTTCGCCAATGCCGAGCCGGCCAGAATCGCGGAAATCCCCGGCAGGCTTCAGGCCACCCGCTTGGCCACGTCGTCCAGCGTATAGCCGGCCACTTTCTTGTAGCCGCCGGTGATCGCCAGAAGCTCCTCCTGACTGATCACCTCCTCGATCCGGTTGAACGGCTTGTCGCCGGTGCGCTGCCAGACTTCACGCAGGATGGCATCGGGCGGGTTTGCGCGATTCTGCAGCACCACGGCGGCGGTGGCAGGCAGGCGCTCGGCGGCATAATTCTCCAGCGCGGGCATGATCGGCCCGCCGGCGGCGAGGTGTTTCGCCAGCGACACCGCATCGAGGATGGACTGCCCCGCGCCATTCGAGCCGCGCGGCACCATGGGATGCGCGGCATCGCCCAGCAGCGTGGCGCGGCCATGCGTCCAGCGCGGCAGCGGGTCCTGGTCGACCATGGGGAATTCCAGGATCACCTCGGCATTGCGCAGCAGGGCAGGGACGTCGAGCCAGTCGAAGGTCCAGTCCTGGAACCAGGGCAGGAAATCCTCGAGCCGCCCCTTGCGGTTCCAGTCGCGCTCGAGGTGTTCGGGCGTGTCCACCTCGGCCACCCAGTTGATGAGCTGGTTGCCCTCGCCGTCGATGTCGTTGCGGATGGGGTAGATCACCATCTTGCCATGGGCGAGCCAGCCCGCGCGGACCATCGGCGCGCCGGAGAGGAAGGGTTTGTGCCGCGTGACGCCCCGCCACATGTTGCAGCCGGAATAACGCGGCGGGCCTTCCAGCGGGAAGAACTGCTTTCGGAGTGTCGAATGGATCCCGTCGCAGCCGATGGCGGCGGCGCCGGTGGCGGTCGTGCCATCCTCGAAATGCGCCGTGGCGCCGGTGTCGTCCTGGGTGAGATGGGTGAACCGCTTGCCGGTGACGATCGAGCCCGGCGCCAGCCGCTCCAGCGCCGCACGCAGCAGCACGCCCTGCAAATCGCCGCGGTGGATGGAGAATTGCGGGTGCGGGTAGCCCGCCGCCTCGCCCAGCGCCTCCTTGTGGATGAGCTGGCCGAAGCGGTTGAAGAACCAGCTGTCCTTCGTCCGCACCGCCACCGCCTCCAGCGCCGGGCGCAGGCCGAGTGCCGCCAGCTCCGCGCTGGCATGCGGCAGGACATTCACCCCCACGCCGACCTGGCGGATCTCTGACGTCGCCTCGAACACGGTGCAGGGAATGCCGGCGCGATGCAGGGTCAGCGCCAAGGTCAGGCCGCCGATGCCGCCACCCAGAATGAGGATCATGTGTGTTTACTCCGCCGAAATGTTGGCGGTGCGGATGACGCGTGTCCAGCGGGTCTGGTCGGCGGCGATGAGGCGGGCGAAATCCGCGGGCCCCGCGCCCACCGGCACCATGCCCTGGGCGGCGAGCGCGCCTTGCGTCTCCGGCCGGCGCACCCAATCCGCGAGGATTGCGCGCAGCCGCTCGACCAGTGCCGGGGCCATGCCGGCGGGGCCGAGCAGCCCGTACCAGAGATCGACATCGGCCCCCGCCATCCCGGCCTCGGCGAAGGTGGGCAGCTGGGGGGCGGCGGCGACCCGCGCGGGGCTGCCCACCGCCAGCAGCCGCACCCGCCCCGCGTCGGCCAGCGGCAGGGCGGTGTGGATGGGCAGCACCATCGCGGCCAGGCGCTTGCCGATCAGGTCCTGGATCGCCGGGGCCGAGCCGCGATAGGGCACATGGTTCATCTCGGGAATGGCCGCGGTCTGGCGGAGCAATTCCATGGCCAGATGCTGCGGCGTACCGATGCCAGGGCTGCCATAGTCGAGGCTCCGCCCACGCGCGAGCGTGACGAATTCCGCCAATGTCGTGGCGGGGATATCGGGGTTCACCGCCAGCACCATGTCGCCATTGGTGAGATGGATGATGGGGGTGAACTGGGCCACCGGGTCATAGGGCGCGGCGCGGAACATCGGCGGCGCCATCACGAAGGTGTTGACCTGCATCAGCAACATGCGGCCGTCCGCCGCCGCGCGGGCGACGTATTGGCTGCCGATGGCGCCCGAAGCGCCCGGCCGGTTCTCGACCACCACGCTCTGCCCCAGCGCCGCGGCCAGCACGGGGGCCGCGAGGCGAGCCATGATGTCGATGCCGGTGCCGGGCGTGAAGGGGGCCACGATGGTGATGGGGCCGTCCTGCGCCAGGACGGGGGTCGCGAGTGGGCTGAGCAGCAGAGCGCGGCGAAGCATGGCGTGTCTCCCGGAATTGTCGGGAGGGATGCCGTGGACGCCGCCCCACGTCAAATCCCGGGCGTCAAACCCGGCGGTGGCGAAACAGCGGCCAGAGCACCGCAGCCACCGTCATGACCCACAGCACGATGGAGACGGGTGAGCCCAGCAGCGCCCAGACATCGCCATCGCTGAGCGACATCGCCCGGCGCAGATTATCCTCCAGCATCCGCCCCAGCACGAAGCCCAGCACGATGGGCACCAGCGGGATTTCCATCTTGCGGAACAGCCAGCCCAGTACGCCGAAGGCAATGGCCAGCAACAGATCGAAGGCCGAATTCGACGCCGCGTAGACACCGGCAAAGCTCAGCGCCAGCACGCCGGGGTAGAGCACCCAGGAGGGCACCGTGAGCAGCCGCGCAAAAATCCCCACCAGCGGCAGGTTCAGCAGCAGCAGCATGGCATTGCCGATATACATGGACGCGATGAGCCCCCAGGCCACATCCGGCCGCTGTTCGAACAGCAGCGGTCCGGGCGTGATATTATACATCAGCAGCGCGCCCAGCAGCACGGCCGTGGTGCCCGAGCCCGGGATGCCGAGCGAGAGCATGGGCACGAGATTGCCGATCTGCGCTGCATTGTCGGCCGTCTCGGGTGCGGCCACGCCACGCATGTCGCCCTGGCCGAATTTGCCGTTGCTCTCGTTCAGCCGCTTCTCGGCGGTGTAGGAGAGTGCCGAGGCCACCGAGGCGCCGGCACCGGGCAGCACGCCGATGACGAAGCCGATGCCGGTGGCCCGCAGCATGGTGGGCACGCAATAGATCACCTCGCGCAGCGAGAGTTTTTCGCCCCCTCCCAGCTTCGCGGCCTCGGCCCGCAGCTTCGTCTCGATCAGCAGCAGAATTTCACCAATGGCGAAAAGGCCGATGGCCAGGACGGTGAAGTCGATGCCGCCCAGCAATTCGAGAGAGCCCAGGGTGAAGCGCTCCACCCCCGTGCCGCTATCCACGCCCACCATCGCCAGCAACAGGCCCACGCACCCCGCCGCCCAGGCCTTTACGGCAGGCCCATCACTGACAGCACCGAGCAATGACAGCGCGAAGGCGATCAGTGCCACATAATCGGCCGGCGAGAAGGCAACCGCCACCTTCGCCAGCGGCACCGAGAGAAAGGTCATGGCGACAACGGACAAGGTGGCGCCAACAAAACTGCCAATGCCCGAGATCGCCAGCGCAGCACCCCCGCGCCCCTGCTTGGCCAGCGGGTGGCCGTCCAGCGTGGTCAGCACCGCCGAGGGCTCGCCCGGCATGTTCAGCAGGATGGCGGTGATCCGCCCGCCATAGCCCGAGCCGTAATAGACCGCGGCGAGCAGGATCAGCGCGCTCTCCGGCGGCAGCCGCAGCGCCAGGCAGAAGGGCAGCAGCAGCGCAATCGCGTTCAGTGGACCGATGCCCGGCAGCACGCCGATCGCCGTTCCCACGATGCAGCCGATGAAGGCCAGCAGCAGGTTTCCCGGCTGCAGGGCCACGCCGAAGCCGCCGCCCAGGGCGGAAAAAACATCCATCACAGCGGCAGGATTCCCTTGGGCAATGGCAGGTCGAGCAGCTTGTCGAAGAGCAGCCACAGCGACACCGCCGTCGTTACCCCCACGACCCCCGCCGCCAGCGCGCGCGCGCCAAACAGCAGCGCCACGGCGGTGGCCATCAGCGCAGAGGCGACCATGAAGCCCAGTGGCACCATCAGCAGCGCATAGCCCACCATGGCCAGCACCAGCAGCGGCGGGGCGAAGCTGCGCTCGGGCATGGCAAAGCCATGCACAGGGCGCACCAGCATGCCAAACCCGCACAGCGCCATGACCAGCGCCACCGTGGCGGGGAAGGGCGAGGGGCCCAGCGGGTCCGCCGCGAATGGCACCTCCAGCTGCATGGCGGACCAGGCGGCACCGAGCCCGAGGGCGATCAGCGCCGCACCCAGGATGCGGTCGGCGATCACTGGACGGGCTGGATCAGGCCGACCTCGCGGGCCAGGGTGCGGTATTCCTCGGTGCGGCGTTTGGCCAGCGCCGAGAATTCCTCGCCCACCATGTTGAATTCGAAGAGGCCCTGGGCGGCGCGCGCCTCCGGCCAGGCAGGGTGGGCATGCAGGCGCTTCAACACATCCACCCAATAATTATAGGCGGCGTCGGGCATCCGAGGCGGGCCGTAGAAGCCCCGCACGATGGGCCATTCGACATCGATGCCCTGCTCCTTCGCCGTGGGAACAACCGACAGAAAACCGGGCAGGCGCTGGGCGGAGAGCACGGCCAGGAGGCGGATCTCGCCGGCCTCGAACTGCCCGCGGATTTCCGATGCATCGCCCGGAAACACCTGGATATGCCCGCCCAGCAGCGCCGCCATCGCGGCGCCCCCCCCCTCGAAGGGGACGTAGCGCATGCGGCGCGGATCCTGCCCCGCGGCGCGGGCGATCAGCGCCACCTTCGTCCAGTCCTGGCTGCCCACCGCGCCGGACGAGCCGATGGGGATGCCGGCGATATTCTCACGGAACCCCGCCACGAGGTCGGCCAGGGTCTGGAAGCGGCTGTCGCGCTTGACCGCGATGATGCCGTAATCGGCGCCCACCGCGCCAATCCAGCGCACATCGTTCTCGGCGAAGCGGCCAAAGCGGCGCTGCGCCATGTTCAGCCAGGAGCCGGTGGAGAAGGCGACCAACACATTCGGGTCGGCCGGCCGCTGGGCATTGATGTGGTTGATGGCGACGGCACCAATACCGCCGGGCATGTTCTGGGTGCGGATCGGGTTGGCCACGAGGCCCAGCTCGGAGAGCATGCGCGTGGTCAGCCGGCAGGTGACATCGAAACCGCCGCCGGGTGCGGCGGGGGCGATGCATTCCGCGTTCTGCGGCGTGAAACCCTGCGCGCCCGCCGCGAAGGGCAGGGCGGCGGCGGCGGCGGCGGCGGTGACGAACGTGCGGCGTTGCATGCCATTGATCTCCCGGGCGACGGAATCAGGCCCGGAAACGATCCCTGCCTTTTCCTTCCTCATTACCGCATTGGTTGCAGCAATCAGGTGTCGGAAGCAAGTGCATGTCTGATCAACCCGGCACCGGAATGAGGCCATGCCGCCGCATGGTCGCGGCCATCACGGCAGGGTCGGGCGGGCCGGCATTGATCAGCGCCGCCATGTCGCGAAAATAGGCCGGCCCGAGCACGCCCGGTGTCAGCACGCTGAGTGCGCGGGCAGGCGCCTCGCCGCGATTGACGAATTGATGCACCACACCGCGCGGAATGAAGGCGTGTTCGCCGGGGCCGAGCACCCGTTCCTCGCCCGCGATGATCCAGGTCATCTGCCCGTCCAGGTCATAGACCGCCTCATCCCAGCTCTCATGGTAATGCGCGATGGGCACCCGCGCGCCGGGCGGGACCAGGAACTCGAAGAGGTCCAGGCTGCCGCCGGTGTCGTCCTTGCTGCGCAGGAAGCGGATTTCCAATGCGCCGATGCGGATCACCTCCATCACGCGGCCATCCTTTCGATGCGGTCCTTCAACTTGTACCAATTGCCGATGATGGGCATGAACCACCAGGGATCGCCGGAGTAGAAGGGCCGGGTGGGGAAGGGCAGATCGTCGAGAGCGAATTTCTCATTCGCGGCACCCGCGATCTTCAGCGCCGCATTGTGCCCCAGCCAGGTCGACATGGCGACGCCCGAGCCCTGGCAGCCGCCGGCGAAATGCACACCATCCTGCACGCCGATATGTGGCAGGTAGTCGAAGGTGAAGGCGACATTGCCGGTCCAGGCATGGCTGATCCTGATGTCGCGCAGTTCGGGAAACACGTCGCACATGCTGGCATGCAGGCGCGGTGCCGCCTGTTCCGGCGTCTCCTGCGAAAAGCTCGCGCGCCCGCCCCACAGCACGCGCCGCCCATCCGGCGAGGGCCGGAAATAGTTCAGCACCAGCTTGGTGTCGCTGATCATCCGCTGGGCGGGGAACAGCCGCTCGATCTGCTCGGGGGGCAATTCCTCGGTGGCGATGATGTAGCTGGCCAGCGGCACCAGGCGGCGCGCGAACCAGGGGTTCGGGCCCTTGTGGGAATAGCCGTTGGTGGCGGTCAGCACGTGCTTGGCCGCGACCATGCCGCGGTCGGTGGTGATGCGAAAACCGGCACCCTGCTTCTCGATGAGGCCGACCCTGGTGCCATCCACCAGCCGCGCCCCGGCGCGCTCGGCCGCCGCCGCCAAGCCGCGGGCGTATTTGCCGGGGTGCAGGCTGCCGGTGGCCTCGGCATGCATGCCGCCGTGATAATGGTCGCTGCCGATAAAGTCGCGCTGGCGGGCGCGCGGAATCATGTTCGTGGGCAGGCCCGACATCTCGGCGATACGGTCGGCGCCGGCCTCCAGAACCTTGTAGTGGCGCGGCGACCACGCGCCGACGAAACGGCCAACCCGTTTGTAGTCCGCCTCGATCCCTTCACGCGCGATGGTTTCCTCGATGAATGGGAAGCTGGCGCCGCAGGCCTTCATGATCTCCATGGCGCGCGCCGGGCCATGGGTCTTCTGCAGCGGCCCGCGGGCGACCTTGAGCCCGCCCGAGACCATGCCCCCATTGCGGCTGGAAGCGCCCCAGCCGATGCGCTCGGCATCCACCACGGCCACGTCATGGCCGAGGCGCCGGAGCGTGAGCGCGGCGGAGAGGCCGGCATAGCCGCCGCCCACCACCAGCACCTCCACCTCCGGCGGCAGGACATTGGCGCGCTGCGGCGGTTCGGCGGCTTCCCACCACCAGGGGCTTGCTTTGAAGTCATCGGCGAAGATCGACATGGCAGGGCTTCCCAAGCGGCGTGGCGCGGTGGCAGCTTCCACCCCGCGGCGCGGTTCTTGCAAGACCCGCGGGGACGAGAGTGGGCCGGTTTGGGAGACATTCGATGGCGCAGAGTTTTCAGCAGGATTGCGTGGAATTGCTGGGGCAGCGGCTGGAGCGTGGCGAGATCAGCCGGCGCTCCTGGCTGGCCGGCATGGCGGCGCTGGGGGCGTCACCCGCGCTGGCCCAGGGCTCCCGCCCGCTGGTGATGGTGAATTGGGGTGGCATCGCCAATGAGGGCTTTGGCCGTTTCTACGGCGCGCCCTTCACCGCGGCCAATCCAGGCGTGGCGGTGACGCAGGACAGCACCGGGCCTTCCGCCGGGCGCATCCGTTCCATGGTCGAGAGTGGACGGGTGACCTGGGATCTCTGCGACAGCTCCGCCAGCTCTTCCTTCCTGTTGGGGCGGATGAACCTGCTGACGAAGATGGATTATTCCATCATCGACCGCTCCAAAGTCATCGGCCCGGGCTTCGCGCTCGAATATGGCGCGGCGCCATACTCCTTCAGCTCCGTCCTCGCCTATGACAGCAGCAAGTTCCCGACCGCGCCGACCTCCTGGGCGGATTTCTGGGACCTTCGGCGTTTCCCCGGCCAGCGGTTGCTGCGCCGCGATGCGCTGGCCACGCTGGATGCGGCGATGATGTCGCTGGGCCGCGCACCCGATCAGGTCTACCCCATCGATATCCGCGCAGCCCTGCGCCGGGTGGCCGAAATCCGCCGCAACGCCGTGTTCTGGAATTCCGGCAGCGAAAGCGAACAATTCCTGCGCACTGGCGAGGCGGTGATGGGCCAGATCTGGCACACCCGCGCCACCGTTCTGAACCGCGAGAGCAATGGCCGTATCAAGTTCATCTGGAACCAGGGCCTGCTGCAAGCCGGCATCTTCGTGATGCCGCGCGGCAATCCGGGCGGCGAGATGGCGCAGCGGCTGCTCGCCTCCATGCTGGCCAATGCGGAAGGCCAGGTCGGGCTGCTGGGGCTGCTGGGCAATGGCCCGACCAACCCCGCCGCCGCCGCCCAGGTGCCGGCCGAACTCAAGCCCAACAACCCCACCGACCCGGACAATGAACGCCAACAGCTGGTGCTGAACGGCGAATGGTGGGGCACCAACTACCAGCAGGCCAACCAGGATTACCTGGACACCATCACCGGGTGAGCACGCTGGTGGTGAAATCCGGCGGCCGCGCCGGATTCGAGGAATGGGCGGCGCATTTCGCCGAGATCGCCCCCGCCCTGACGGTGAAGTTCTGGGAAGACGCCGAGCCTACCGAGGTCGACTACGCCGTGGTGTGGGACCCGGAGCCAGGGCGCCTGGCCGCCATGCCCAAGCTTCGCTGCATTTTTGGCGCGGGTGCGGGGGTGGATCTGATCGTGCGCGATCCGGCTTTTCCGGCGCATGTCCCGCTGATCCGCATGACCCCGCCGGGGGCCGCGCAGCGCATGGGTGATTACGTCTGCTGGGCGGCCTTGCATCTGTTGCGGCAGGGACAGCGCATGGCACTGGCCCAGGCGCGCGCGGCCTGGGAGGAGTTTTCCTGCGCCTCCGCCCCCGATGTGCGGGTGGGGATCATGGGCCTGGGTGTGATGGGCGCGCGGACGGCTGCGATGCTGCAGGGCCTGGGCTTTCCCGTGCATGGCTGGTCGCGCAGCGCGAAGCGGCTGCCTGGCGTGACGGATTATGTCGGCGACGCCGCGCTGGATGATTTCCTGGCGGTGACCGACCTGCTGGTCTGCCTGCTGCCGGATACACCGGCGACCCGCGGCATTCTGGCGGCCCCGCTGTTCGAAAAGCTGCCCAAAGGCGCCATGCTGATCAATGCCGGCCGCGGCGCGCAGCAGGTGCTGCCCGATGTGTTGGCGGCGCTGGAGGGCGGGCAGCTGTCGGGCGCGGTGATCGATGTCTTCGACCCCGAGCCCCTTGCAGCCGACAACCCCGCCTGGGCCGCCGAAAAACTCACCGTCACGCCACATGTCGCCAGCCTGCCGCCGCGCCGCGAGCGCGCGGCCTGGGTTGCCGCCTGCATCGCGGGCATCGAGGCCGGGCAATGGCCGGAAAAAATCTACAACCCTGAACTGGGCTACTGACATGAACATCATGACCAAGAAACCCACTTTGCCGCCGCCGGTGCCACCCGCCCTGGGCCATGTCGCCACCGAGCAGGAGCTGCGCGAGGACCTCGCCGCCGCCTATCGGCTGGTCGCGCATTTCGGCTGGACGGACCTGGTCTACACGCACCTGTCGGTGCGGCTGCCGGGGGAGGGCCACCGCTTCCTCGTCAACCCCTACGGCATGCTGTTCGACGAGATCACAGCGAGTTCCCTGGTCGAGGTCGATGCCGATGGCGAGCCGGTGCAGGACACCGCCTGGCCGGTGAATCCGGCAGGCTTCGTCATCCATTCAGCGCTGCATCGCGGCGCGCCGAATGCCGCCTGCGTCATGCACACCCACACGCTCGCCGGCATGGCGGTGGCGGCGCAGACCGGCGGCATACTCCCGCTCAACCAGATGAGCGTGGAGTTCCACAACAAGGTCGCCTATCACGACTACGAGGGCATCGCCGCCGATGACAACATGGATGAGCGCGAGCGGTTGGTGGCCCATATGGGCGACAAGCCCTGCATGATCCTGCGCAATCACGGGCTGCTGACCGCCGGGCGCACCGTGGCCGAGGCTTTCTATTGGCTCTACTACCTGGAAATGGCCTGCCGGATTCAGATCACCGCGCAGAGCACAGGGGCGCCGCTGCTGCTGCCGCCGACCCAGGTGGTGGACCGCACCGCGAAGCAATACAAATCCAGCCACAACAAGGGCTGGCTGCCCTGGCAGGCGCTGCGGCGGATGCTCGATCGCGAACAGCCGGACTACAAGGATTGAGCGTCGCACTCGAACTGCATGGGCTGGCCAAGCGCTACGGCAGTTTCGTGGCGGTGGAGGGGGCGGATCTCTCGGTCGAGGGCGGCAGTTTCCTGACACTGCTCGGGCCTTCGGGTTCGGGCAAGACCACCATCCTGATGATGATCGCGGGTTTTACCGAGCCCACGGCGGGGCGCTTGCTGCTGGATGGCCAGGACATCACTGCCCTGCCGCCGGAGAAGCGTGCCTTCGGGATGGTCTTCCAGGGCTACGCGCTGTTCCCGCACATGACTGTAGCCGACAACATCGCCTTCCCGCTGCGCGTGCGCGGGTTGGGGCGGGCGGCGCGCGACGAGAAAGTGCGCGCGGCGCTGGACCTCGTGCAGCTCCAGGGGTTTTCTGAACGCTTGCCGAAGCAACTCTCGGGGGGCCAGCAGCAGCGGGTGGCCCTTGCCCGCGCCCTGGTCTTCGACCCAGCCCTGCTGCTGCTGGACGAGCCGCTCTCGGCCCTCGACAAGAAGCTGCGCGCGGAGTTGCAGGAGGAGCTGCGCGCCCTGCACCGCCGGGTCGGCCGCACCTTCATCAACGTCACCCATGATCAGGAGGAGGCGCTGTCGCTCTCCGACGAGGTCGCCATCCTCAACCATGGAAGGATCATCCAGAAGGGCGCGCCGGCCATGCTCTATGAGCATCCACGCACCCGCTTCGTGGCGGATTTCCTGGGAAAATCCAATTTCTTTCATGGCGTGGTGCGCGAATTGGGCGGCGGCTGGCTGGGCGTGCAGACCGCGGCGCTGCGGCTGCGCCAATCCGCCGGCGAAACCCGCCCGCCGCTGGGCGCCGATATCCTGCTCTCGCTGCGGCCGGAGAAGATCGCACTCCTCGGCCCCGATGATCCGGCCGACAATATCGTCGAGGGCGTGACCGCCGCCTGGTCCTATCTCGGCGCCGGCTTTTCCCTTGTGGTGAAGACGCCATTGGGCGCGCTTCGGGTGCATCTCCCCGCCTGGCGGGCGCCCTTCGCGCCCGCAGAGGGTGCCGCACTCCGACTGGGTTGGGCCGCGGATGCCGCGACCATCGTGGAGGATGATGATGCGGCGTGATGCGGGTTGGTACGCGCTGCTGCTGCCGGCCTTTTTGCTGCTGACGGTGTTCTACGTCACGCCCATCCTGCAGGTGCTGGCCATCTCCTTCCTCGAGCCCGAGCCGGGCTTTTCCAATTATGAACGCATCGCCACCAACCCCTCCGTCCAGCGCGTCATCATCACCACGCTGCGGATCTGCAGCATCACCACCGTGCTGGCGCTGCTGCTGGGTTTTTCCCTCAGCTACACCATCACGCTGGCGAGCGATCGCGCGCGGCGCTGGTGGCTGCTCTGCGTGCTGGTGCCGCTGTGGATTTCGGTCCTTGTGCGGGCCTTCGTCTGGGTCACGCTCCTGCGCCGCCAGGGGCTGGTGAACCAGACCTTGCAGGGGGCGGGCGTGATCACCGAGCCGCTGGAACTGGTCTGGAACGAGTTCGGTATCATCGTCGGCATGGTGCATTACATGGTGCCCTATGCGGTGCTGCCCATGCTGGCCTCGATGCGCGAGATCGAGCCGCGTTTGCTGGCCGCAGCCCGCGGCTTGGGCGCGTCCCGCATTCAGGTCTTTGCGCGCGTCTTCCTGCCGCTCTCCATGCCCGGCGTGGTGGCGGCGGGCGTGCTGGTGTTCATCTTCTCGCTGGGTTTCTACATCACCCCCGCCATCCTGGGTGGCGGCAAGACGCTGATGGTGGCGGAGTGGATTTCGCTGCAGATCCTCGACCTCATCCGCTGGGGCCTGGGCACCATGATGGCGACGCTGCTGGTGGTGACCATCCTGGTCACACTCGCGGTGTTTTCGCGGGTGGTGAACATGCGCAGGCTCTTCGGCGGGGGCGCATAGGATGGAAGGCGCCTATAAGCCCGGCTGGTTCGGCCGCTCGCTGGGCTGGACGACGGCGCTCTATCTGGTGCTGCCGCTCTTCATCATCCTGCCGGTGTCGATGACCGACCAGCGTTTCCTGTCCCTGCCGCATGAGGGGCTCTCCCTGCGGCATTACGGCGCGCTCTTCGCCTCCTCCGACTGGTTCGCCTCGATCGCACAGAGCTTCTGGATCGCCTGTGCCTCCACAATCCTGGCGGTCACCACCGGTACGCTCTTCGCCATCGCAGCCTGGCGTATCTCCAGCCGCGCCACGGAACTGCTTCGTGCGCTGATGCTGTTGCCGCTCATTGTGCCCAGTATCGTCTATGCCATTGGCCTCTATCGTTATTTCGGCTGGTGGGACCTGCTGGACCGCTTTGCCGGCGTGGTCATCGCCCATGGCGTCACCGGCATTCCCTATGTCGTCATCACGGTCTCCACCGCGCTGGCCTCCTTCGACCCTCGGCTCGAACAGGCGGCGCGTGGCATGGGCGCCTCGCTGCGGCAGGTGCTGGCCTGGGTGATCCTGCCGCGCATCATGCCGGGCATCGTCTCCGGTGCCATCTTCGCCTTCATCCATTCCTGGGACGAGTTGGTGATCGTGCTGTTCATCGCATCGCGCGACGTCTTCACCCTGCCGCGGCGGATCTGGGACGGCATCAACGAAAACCAGGACCCCATCATGGCGGCGGTGGCCATGCTGCTGATCGTCTTCACCACCATCCTGCTCGTGGTGGATCTCGCGGTGCGGCGGCGGCGGGGCAAATGATGATGCGGCGCGCAGTCACCGTTCCATCGCACGGCTTGACCCGCCCCGGCCGGCGGATGACCATCCCGTCATGAAGGCGGAGATGATCCTCAGCGGCGGCCGCATTTTCCGGGGGCTCCATGCCGGCAGCACCGACGCGCTGGCGCTGGGTGGCGGCTGCGTGCTGGCGCTGGGCGAGGATGCGCGCGCTTTGGCCGGCCCAAACACCCGCCATATCGACCTCGCCGGCCGCTGCGCCATCCCCGCGTTCAACGAGGCGCATATGCATCTGCTGGCTTTCGGCCTCGGCCTCACCCAGGTGAATCTGCGCGCCGAGGAGGTGACCAGCCTGGCGGAGGTACAGGCCCGCCTGCGCGCGGCGGCGGCCGAGAGGGCGCCTGGCGAATGGGTGCTGGGCCGTGGCTATGACCACGCCGCGCTCGACATCAACCGCCACCCGACGGTCACCGAGCTCGACCAGGCAGCACCCGACAACCCCGTCTTCATCACCCGCACCTGCGGCCATATGGGGGTGGCCAATACCGCGGCCCTGCGCGCGGCGGGCATTGGCCACAACACGCCCACGCCCGAGGGCGGGGTGATCGAGCGGCGCGGCAACCAATTGACCGGGCTGATCCAGGAACGCGCGCTGACGCTGATCAAGGCCGCCGTGCCCACTCCGGGCCTCGACCGGCTGGTGGATGCCATCGAGGCCGGCGGGCGGCACCTGGCCAGCCTCGGCTTCGCCTCCGCCACCGACATGAACCTCGGCATGAATGCCGATCTGCCGGAGGTCGAAGCCTATAAGACAGCGCTGGCCGAGGGCCGGTTGCAGCAACGCATGTGGCTGGTGCTGGCCGCCAACCCGGAGGGCATCGCCCACAAGGCGGGCCTGTCGCCGATGCGCGACCCGGCACCCATGCTGCGCTGGGGTGCCACAAAAGTCTTCGCCGATGGCAGCGCGGGCGGGCTGACCGCGGCCTTCTTCGAGCCCTATCTCCAGGGCGGCACCGGTGTCTTCACCTTCTCCGACGCCGAAATGGACAGCCTGCTGCAGCGCTACCACGATGAGGGCTGGCAGCTCGACATCCACGCCATCGGCGATGCGGCCATCGAGCAGGTGCTGCGCGCCATGGAGGCGGCGGGCGCGACGCCCGATCGCCGCCACCGCATCGAACATTGCGGCTTCGTGACGCGCGACCAGCGCCGGCGCATGCTGGCGCGCGGCATCATCCCCGTGCCCCAGCCGATCTTCATGTATGAATTCGGCGATCTTTATGTTGAGAATCTGGGACCGGACCGCGCCGCTGCCGCCTATCCCATGCGTCGCTGGATGGAGGAGGGCCACCACCCCTCCGCCTCCTCCGATGCGCCGGTCTCCACCCCCGATCCGTTTCTCAACCTCTTCACCATGACCACGCGCCAGACCAATCGCGGCACCGTGCTCGGCGCGGGCGAGGCGCTGACGACCGAGGAGGCGGTGCACGCCTATACCTTCAATGGCGCCTATTCGACCTTCGCCGAGAGCGTGCGCGGCACGCTGGAGCCGGGGATGGATGCCGATATCGCCGTGCTCTCGCGCGACATTTTTGTGGGCTCGCCCGAGGCGCTCAAGGAAACCCGCGCCGACATCACCCTGCGAGGCGGCATCGCCATCCATGACCGCCACGGCGAACTCGCCTGATGCGCCGCTACGCCTTGCAACGCATAGCCCTCGCCGCCCCGGTGCTGTTCGGCGTGCTGCTGATCGGCTTTCTGCTGATGCAGGTGGTGCCGACCGACCCCGCGACCGTGCGCGCCGGCCCGCAGGCCACCGCCGAGGTCGTCGCCGCCATCCGCACCGAGCTCGGCCTCGATGAGCCGATCTGGCGGCAGTTTGCGCTCTACCTATCGCGACTGGCGCAGGGCGATCTCGGCGTCTCCATCATCAACAATGTGCCCGTGACGCAGGAGCTTTCCGCCACCATTGGGCCGACCCTGGAGCTGATGCTGGCCGCCCTGATCTGGTCGATCCCCTTGGGGATCTTCCTCGGCACAACAGCGGCCTATTGGCGCGGCTCCTGGTTCGACCGAATCACCATGGCGGTGAGTGTCGCGGGCGTCTCGCTCCCGGTGTTCTTCCTCGGCCTCGTGCTGATCTGGATCGTGGGGTTTCAGTACCAGCTGCTGCCCTTCACAGGGCGTGGCGGGCCGCTCTGGACGCTCGACGGCCTGCTGGCGGTGATACTGCCCGCGGTGACGCTGGGCGGCGTCTTCGTCGGCCCCGTGGCGCGAATGACGCGCACCGCTGTCGTGGACAGCCTGACCGCCGACCATGTCCGCACCGCGCGCGCCAAGGGGCTCTCCGAATTCCTCGTCGTGTCCCGCCACGCGCTTCGCAACGCGTTGATCCCGGTCGTCACGCTGATCGGGTTGCAGATCGGCTTTCTGCTCGGCGGCGCAGTGGTGACCGAGACGATTTTCTCCTGGCCCGGCGTGGGGAGATTGGCGGTGGGCGCCATCCTCTCGGCCGATTTTCCGATGGCGCAGGGGACCATCATCGTGCTCTCCGCAGGCTTCATCGTGATCAACCTGGTGGTCGATCTGCTCTATGCCGTGCTCGACCCGCGGGTGCGGCTGTCGTGAGTGCCGCGGGGCTCAACCAGCCGGCCGGCACGTCGCGCCCTGGCATGCTGCGGATGCTCACCCGCGATGTCGGCGCCGCACTCTCGGCGGGTTTTGTCGCGCTGGTGGTGCTGGCCGCGATCCTGGCACCCTGGATCGCGCCGCGCGATCCCTATGCGACCGACCTCATGGCCATCATGCAGCCGCCCGGCGGCGCGTATCTCTGGGGCACGGACGGGCAGGGCAGGGACATCTTTTCCCGGTGTATCTTCGGGCTTCAGGTCACACTCTTCATGGGGCTGACATCATTGATCGCCGGCGGCGCGATCGGCGCCGCAGTGGGATTTACGGCGGCCTTCTACCGGCGGTTGGACGGGCTGCTGATGCGGCTGATGGATATTCTTCTCTCCTTCCCCGCCATCCTGTTCGGGCTGGCGCTGGCGGCGATCTTCGGTCCGGGCCTCACCTCGGTGATCATCGCGCTGTCCATCGCCACGGTGCCGCTGATGGCGCGTATCGTGCGCGGTGCAGCGCTTGTGGTGATGGGGCAGGATTATATCGAGGCGGCGCGGGCGACCGGCATGTCCGACGCCCGGCTGGTGTTCCGCCATGTCGCGCCCAATTGCCTGTCGCCCATCTTCGTCTTCTCCACGCTCAGGCTGGGGCAGGTGATCCTGCTGGGCTCGGCGCTGTCCTTCCTCGGCCTCGGTGCGCAGGCGCCCACGGCGGAGCTGGGGGCGATGGCCGCCCAGGGGCGCAATTTCCTCTTCATCGCGCCGCATATCAGCGTGATACCCTCGCTCGCCATCTTCGCGGTGGTTCTGGCGTTCAACGTGCTGGGTGATGCGCTGCGCGACGCGCTCGACCCCAGACTCCGCATATAGCTTCGTATCCAGGAGAATTTCTCGATGATTCGCCTCGCCATTCTCGCCCTGCTGCTGGCCGTGCCGGCCATGGCTCAGCAGCAGCCGCGCAACCAGGTCACGATCATGCGGGAGATCGACAGCGACCGCTACGACCCGCACCGCACCACCGCATTGGCGGGCGGCGAGGTGCTGACCATGCTGTCCGACACGCTGGTCTCCATCGACTACGACATGCGCACGATTCGCCCCGGCCTCGCCGAGCGATGGGAGGTCTCGCCGGACGGGCTGGTCTATACCTTCCATCTCCGCTCCGACGTGACTTTCTGCGACGGCAAGCCCTTCACCGCCGAGGATATGGCGTTCTCCATCAACCGCTGGATCGGGCGTACGACGCCGCGCATCACTTCGCCCGTCGCCTGGCGCGCGGGCAATGTGAAGGAGGTGCGCGCCACCGGCCCGCACACGCTGCGGTATGAGTTGAACGAGCCCTTCTCGGAGTTGCTCTCGCAACTGACGCTGTTTTTCGCCTCGGCCGTCGACCCGGCCAGTGTCGAGCGCCTGGGCGACAATTTCGGCGTGCAGGGCTTCAACGGCACGGGACCCTATTGCTGGGGCAGCTGGACGCCGCGCAATGAGGTCGTGCTCACCCGCCACCCGACCTATCGCTGGGGCCCGCCCGTGCTGGAGAACCGTGGTCCGGCGCATGTCGAGCGCATCGTCTGGCGGGTGATCCCCGAGGCCGCGTCGCGCGTTGCCGCCATCCAGGCCGGCCAGGCTGATGTCACGCAATACATCCCCGAAGCCTTCTGGGACACGATGCGCCGGGTGCCGACGCTCAGTGTCTCCAACCAGCCAAACTACTTTTGGGACTTCTTCTTCGGCTTCAAGGTGGATCGGCCGGTGGTGAATGACATCGCCATCCGTCGCGCCACCCATCAGGCGGTGGACCGGGTGGGACTGGTGCGCGCGGTGTGGTCCGGCCATGCCGAGCCGGCGCTGAACATCGTCAACCCGCGCACCCAGGATTACGATGCGCAATCCGACGCCATGGTGCCTCGCCATGACCCCGCCGCCGCCCGGCGCACGCTCGACGAGGCAGGCTGGGTGATGGGCCCCGATGGGGTGCGGGTGAAGAATGGCGTGCGTGCGTCCTTCGTCACCTACGGCATCAACAACCTGACGAACCAGCGCGCCGCCGAGATCATGCAGCAGGGGCTGCGCCAGGTCGGCATCGAGATGCGCATCCAGTTCTATGACGCGACGGTGGCCTGGGGGCGGCTGGCGACGCAGGAATTCGATGCCTTCTTCCTGAGCTATCCCTATATCTCCGCGGGCGACGCGCTGAGCCTGTACTGGCACAGCCGTTCGCGCCCCACGCCGAACCGGATGAACTGGAACGACCCCGAGAGCGATGCCTGGCTGCAGGAGGCCCGGGCCACGCTGGACCCCGCGCGGCGGGCCGAGGTGCTGGCGCTGCTGCAGCGCAGGCTGGCCGACCAGGCGCCCTGGCTGACGCTGGCACGCAGCCAGCTCAGCGTGTTCTCCACGCGGCGCGTCGATGGTGCGCGGGCGCATGGGCTTTATGGCATCGGGCTGTACCGAGGCCTTGATCTGAGGGTGCGCTGACATGGGTGTGACTGTAATTCGCGACGCCGAACTGGTCGTCGCCTGGGACGCCTCCGAGGGGCGCCACGCCTATATGCCCGGCGGCGACGTCGCCTTCCGTGACGGCGTCCTGACCTTCGTCGGCCGCGGCTATGACGGGGAGGCGGATGTCGAGCTCTCCGGTCGCGGGCAGCTCATCATGCCCGGACTGGTGAATATCCATTCCCATCCGACCTCGGAGCCCATGAACAAGGGGCTGATCGACGAGATCGGCTCGCCCGGGCTCTACAACTCCTCCCTGTACGAATACATGCCGATTTTCCGGTCGGACGCGCAGGCAATTCCCGATTGTGTGCGCGTGGCGCTGTCGGAACTGCTGCTCTCCGGCGTCACCACGCTGGCCGATCTGTCCATCGCCCATCCCGGCTGGCTCGATCTGCTGGCCGAGGCGGGGATGCGGGTCTGCATCGCGCCGATGTTTCGTTCCGCCCGCTGGTTCACCAAGAACGGCCATGTCGTCGAATACGAGTGGGACGAGAAGGCCGGCGAGAAGGCGATGGAGGAAGCCTTCACCCTCATCCAGCGCGCCCAGCAACACCCCTCCGGCCGGCTTTTCGGCATGGCCTGTCCCGCGCAGATCGACACCTGCGCGCCCGGCCTGCTGCGGGATTCGCGGGCCGAGGCGCGTGCGAAGAACATCTCCTGGCAGATCCACGCCGCGCAATCCGTGGTGGAGTTCCACGAGATCACCCGCCGCCACGGCTTTACCCCCATCCAGTGGCTGCACGAGATGGGGCTGCTCGATGAGCGGGCGGTGATCGGCCATGGGATTTTCCTGGACGATCATCCCTCCACGCCCTGGCATACCAAGAACGACCTGGCGATTTTGCGCGACACCGGCACCACGGTCGCGCATTGCCCCACCGTCTTCGCCCGCCGCGGCATCACCATGAAGGATTTCGGCCGCTACAAGCGCGGCGGGGTGAATATGGGTGTCGGCACCGATACCTATCCGCACAATATGCTCGATGAGATGCGGCTCGTGGCCTATCTCGCCCGCACCCAGGCGAATGATCCGCGCACCATGTCCACCACCGATGTCTTCGATGCCGCGACCATCGGCGGCGCCCGCGCCCTGGGGCGCGATGATATCGGCCGCCTCGCGCCGGGCTGCCGTGCCGATTTCGTGGTGGTGGATGCGACACATCCGCGCATGCAGCCAAACCACGACCCGGTGCGATCCCTCATCTACGCCGCTGGCGATCGGGCGGTGAAGGATGTCTATGTCGATGGCGAAAAAGTCGTGGCCGATGGCCAGGTTATGACGATGGATTTCAAGGGTGCTGCAGCGAACCTCGCGGAAGCCCAGAAGCGCATCGTGGGGCGGGCGACGGAGCAGGATTGGGCGCATCGGCCGGTGGACAAGATCGCGCCGCCGACGTTCAAGTGGGTTTAACCAGGGGAATGAATTCCCCCGGACCCCCTTCTTTCTTTTTTCTCCGTTTAAGCGATGCCATGGCCGCGCTTCAATTAATCAGAAATAAAAGAAGGGGGCTTGGGGGAATTCATTCCCCCAATGCTTGCTGATGCTTCTAGAGCTCGAAAACCTGGCCACCTCCTTCCGCACCTCTGGCGGCGAGGTGCGCGCCGTCGACGGCGTCTCCCTCACCCTCGATCCCGGCCGCACGCTCGGCATCGTGGGCGAGAGCGGCTGCGGCAAATCCGTGCTCTCGCTCTCCATCATGCGGCTGCTGGCGCATCCCGGCCGCGTCGTCGGCGGGCGCATCATGTTTGCCGGGCGGGACCTGCTCGGCCTCTCGGGGCGCGAGATGCGAGCGCTGCGCGGCCGCGACATCGCGATGATTTTCCAGGAGCCCATGACCTCGCTGAACCCCGTGCACAGCGTGGGCTTCCAGATCACCGAGGCGCTGCGCGCGCATGACAGCGCCAGCAGCGACAGCGCGCTCAAGCGCAACGCCCTGGCCGCGCTGGAGCGCGTGCGCATCCCGGACCCGGCGAAGAGCTTCGACAAATACCCCCACCAGCTTTCGGGCGGCATGCGGCAGCGGGTGATGATCGCCATGGCGCTGGCCGGCAAGCCCCGCCTGCTGATCGCCGACGAGCCGACCACGGCGCTCGACGTCACCGTCCAGGCGCAGATCCTGGACCTGCTGCGCGACATCCAGGCCGAGACGGGGATGGGGCTGATCCTGATCACCCACGACCTTGGCGTGATCGCGGAGATGGCCGATGAGGTGGCGGTGATGTATGCCGGCCGCGTGGTCGAGACCGCCTCGGCGCGTGATCTCTTCGAGGACCCGCAGCACCCCTATACGCTGGGGCTGCTGGGCTCTATTCCGCGGCTGGATCTCGACCGCGCGCGGCTCACCGCCATCGAGGGCAGCGTGCCGCCACCTTTTGCCTGGCCGCCGGGCTGTCGTTTCGCGCCCCGATGCCCCTTCGCCGAGGCCGCCTGCGCTGTAGCGCCGCCGCCGCTGCGCGACCTGGCACCCCACCATCGGGCCGCCTGCCTGAGGGCGCCGTTATGATATCCGCGCAATCGCACAGCGA
>JAESFS010000091.1_pt1 | contig 44274 bp, 43 predicted proteins | sample 9269441 | NCBI WGS metagenome assembly JAESFS01 (sample SAMN14502548, study PRJNA617105) | algae metagenome | isolation source: Scytolyngbya sp. HA4215-MV1 and co-occurring heterotrophs from sample from... | place: USA: Laie Falls, Oahu, Hawaii | collected 2010-08-22
TGCGGCTTGGGACCGTCCGGCGGCGGCTCCTTCGGCGGATCGTGCGGCTTGGGGCCGTCCGGCGGCGGCTCCTTCGGCGGATCGTTCGGCTTCGGCCCGTCCGGCGGCGGCTCCTTCGGCGGATCGTTCGGCTTGGGGCCGTCCGGCGGCGGCTCCTTCGGCGGATCGTGCGGCTTCGGCCCGTCCGGCGGCGGCTCCTTCGGCGGATCGTTCGGCTTCGGCCCGTCCGGCGGCGGCTCCTTCGGCGGATCGTGCGGCTTCGGCCCGTCCGGCGGCGGCTCCTTCGGCGGATCGTGCGGCTTGGGACCGTCCGGCGGCGGCTCCTTCGGCGGATCGTGCGGCTTGGGGCCGTCCGGCGGCGGCTCCTTCGGCGGATCGTTCGGCTTCGGCCCGTCCGGCGGCGGCTCCTTCGGCGGATCGTGCGGCTTGGGACCGTCCGGCGGCGGTTCCTTGGGTGGATCGTGAGGTTTCGGCCCGGTCGGTGTCCCTACCAATAGCTCCCGTTCCACCGGCGGCGGCTCGGGGGCCGGGCTCTCCACCGCGGGCGGCATGACAGTCGCATCTTCACCCGGAACCCGCCCAGCCGACACGGCCGGCGGAGATGACGCCGCTGGCTCCTCCCCCGGGCCCGGCACCCACCCAGCGCTGCCTTGTGGAGGTATCACCTTCACGCCTGGATCCGGCAACACCGGCGGCTTCGGTGGCGGCTCGGCGGCGCCTGGCAGCGCCCGCCCGCCGCGCCAGACCCAGGCGAAGATCTCCTCCCAGATGCGTGGCCGCGCCGGCGCACGCGCGGGGCTTGCCGCGTTCACCGCCTCTTCGCCGCCCGGTTTGGGCTTGTCTTCCTCTGCGCTCATCCCCGGCTCAGCGCTCCGTGAAGGCCAGGTCGAGCACGGTGTAGATTGGCTTCCAGAGATACTGGAACACCGTCTTCGCGCCCGTCGTCACATCCGCCTCGCCGGTCATGCCGGCCTGGATCTGCAGCCCCGGGTCATTGCGGAAACCCGTCTGATCCAGCCGGATCCGCAGCCGGTAATAGGGCGGCGTGCGCGCATCGCTCACCGTAGTGGCCGAGACCGACACCACTTGGCCCGTCAACGCACCGAAGCGGCTGAAATCATAGGCATCCACCTTCACCCGGGCACGTTGGCCCGGTGCCACGAAACCCACATCGCGAGGCGATAGACGGGCCTCAAACAGCAGCCCCTCATCGCTCGGCACGATTTCGGCGATCGTATCGCCCGGGTTCACAACCATGCCCGCCCGCGGCGCTGGGAGAGATTGCACGAGGCCGCCCACCGGCGCGGAAACCAGCGCGTTCTCCACCCGGTCGCGCAGCGTCGCCACCTGCTCAGTCAGGCTGCGGAAGCGCACACCGGCCTCCACGCGGCGCTCGGCCGCCTCGGCCTGGGCACGCTGCCGCCTGCTCTGCATCGCCACGTCCAGCTCCGCAAGCTGGCCCATGGTGACGAGACGCTGGCCGCGCGCCTCGGCGAAGGCGCGGTTGGCGCGGGCCTGCTGCTCGATCAGGTCGGCGACCCGCAGCTGCGAGGCGAGGCCGCGCGTCGCCAGCCCCTCGATCATCTCGCGCGACGAGGTCAGCGCCCTGATCTCGTCCTCGAAGGCCGGCAGCTGCTCGCCGATCGCGGCCAGCTGAGCGCGCCGCGCCACCACCTGCTGCTCGACCGTGCTGAGCTCGGCCTGGAGCAGCCGGCGCTGCGCCTCCAGCGCCGCCTCCTCGCGCCCGACTAGATTCGGATACTGCCCGACAAAGGCAGCGAAATCCGGGGCCCGGTCATCGATGAAGGCGCTCAGCCGCTCGATCGCGATCTCGGCCGCGGCGCGGTTGGCGAGTGCCGTGGCCAGTTCCGCCTCCGCCCGCACCCGGTTGAAGCGCAGGATGGGATCGCCCTGGCGGATCACCGTGCCCTCGCGCGCGAACACCTCCTGCACCAGGCCGCCATCTCGAGCGTCCACCACCTGCACATTGCCCTGTGGCACCACCGCACCCTGAGCCCTGGCGATCTCGTCCACCGGCGTGCGCACCGACCAGAAGATGGCGCCACCCACCACCAGGATGATCGCGAGCGCCGCCAGGTTCAGCGTCCGGCGGATGACGCCGTCATCCAGATAGGGGTCGTCGGAGGTATCGGAATCGTTCATGCGCGCTCCACCGCCGCGGCTTTGCGCGGCTGGCCGAAATAGACGAGTTGGCCGCGCTCCAGCACGATGACCTTGTCGGCCAAGGCTGCGACCTCGGGGTCGTCGGCGGCGAAAAGGACACTGGCCTGGCCGCGCTGGCGGGTGAGGAAAGCCTCGAAATCGGGCCGCGCCGGGTCCGCCGCGCCATGCAGCGGAGTGTCGATGATCAGCACCGGCGGCGCCTTGGCGGTGAGCCGCGCCCAGCCCAATCCAGCCGTTCCACCGACCGCATCCTGCAGCCATGGCGCGGCGAGCGCCACATTCTCATCGGCCGGCACGCTGAACCTATGTGGCTGACGCGGCATGAAGCCCGCGGTTGCCAGGCGATGCTCGTCCGGATCGATATGGGCGAGGTTGCGGCCATCCAGCAGCACCGCGCCGAGCTGAGGTTGCAACAGCCCCGCCACCAGCTGCAGCAGTGTTGATTTGCCGCAGCCCGTGGGGCCGACCACCGCCACAACCTCGCCCGGCGCAATGCGCAGCGAGACGCCGGCCAGCGCCTGTTCGGCGGCACCCGCGTGGCGATAGCTGACGCGATCGAGCTGGATCTCTGGCGCAGTGGCGCCGGCCGGATGCAGCCGGGTCGGATGCTCGGCCTCGACCGGGGTTTTCAGCAACCCTTCCAGCCGTGTCCGCTGCTCGCCGGTCTGCCGCAGCCGGCCCAGCGAGGCGAACAGCGCCTGCGCAGGGCCGTTGATGCGCCAGACCAGCAGCATGGTGGCGATCAGCCCGCCCGCCGTCATCGCGCCCTCGAGCACCAAGGCGACACCCGCCGCCAAGGTCGCCAGCGCCATCCCCGTGCCCAAGACATAGCCGAGAGATTGCCCGAAGGCGGCGCGCGTTGCGGCGTGCAGCGCGGTGCCGGCGGCGCGGCGCTGCAGTTCGGCGAAGCGGCCGAGCCAGGCCGTCTCCAGGCCTGCGAAGCGCAATTCCTGAGTCTTGCCAGCGAGTTCGGCCAGCATGGCCTCGCGCTGCGCTGCCGCCGCTCCGGCCAGATGAAGCTGAAGACGGGAGCGCCGCTCCAGGAGCAGTGCGACACAGAGGAACACCACAAGATAGAGCAGCGGCACCAGCACGATCCAGCCGCCGATGGCGGCAACCGCGGCGAGGCTGAGCAGCAGGAAGGGCGCATCGAAGACGGTCGTGCTCAGGGCATGCGACAGAGGATCTACCGGCCGCCAGGCCTCGGTCAGCCGGGCGAGGGCCGCGTGACCCTGGAAGCGGCCGGCAACCGAGAGCGGCGCGCGCAGCAGTCGCTGCGCAACCCGCTTCTGAATGGCATAGCCGAAGCGGGAATATGCGGCGGCCAGCAGCCGGCCCCGCAAATGCCGCAACGCCAATAGCGCCACCAGCACCATCCCGCCACCGATGGCGAGCCCGGGCACGATCTCGGGCGCCGAACCGCCGATCACCCGGTCATAGACCACCATGGTCAGGAACGGGATGGCCAGCGCCACGAGATTGGCGACCATGCTGACAAGGAAAGCCGCTACCAGCACATGGCGCAGATCCTCGTCGAACTCGGTCAGCGGCAGATCGAACATTGCCCGCGCGTGAAGCACGGCCCTGGCGTCGCCGATGCACGCCGCTGCCGCCTCGCCCCCGATCGGGGCCGGAGGGCCAATTGCGCCGACCGAAAAGATCTGGCCGGCGCGCTTGAGCAAAACATCGACCTGCCCGCCTGGCCGCTGCGCCACCAGTGCCCCATCTACTGCCTGGCGCCAGCGCGACCGGGCTCGGGCGCCGTGGCTGACGTCGTAGCCCAGCCGTTCCAGCGTGGCGGCGAAGGGCGACAGCGCCAGCGGCCGTGCCGGATCGGGCAGTGCCGAGATCACCACGGCCTCACCCCGCTGGCTGCCCAAGGCGCGCAGCAGCGGCAGAAGAAGCGCGCCCAGTGGCCCGGTCAGCGCGGGGACGCCGACGTTCATGCCGCCAGCCGGTCCGAGGCTTGAATGGCGGTCAGGTCAAGGGTCTCGCCCGCCAGGGCGTCCAGCGCCGGATCGTCGGTGACGAGCAGAATGGCCTGTTTCGCCGCGCCTAGCACCACGGCCAAGCGCTGCCGGCCGTCGAAATCCAGGCCGGATTCCGGGTGATCGAGGACCAGCAGGGCCGCGTCGCCCACCAGGGCGCGGATCAGGGCGATACGCTTCATCACACCAGCACTCATGCCCGACATCAGCGTGGCGGTGATCGGCGCTTCCAGCCCCTCGGTCCGCGCATCGAGCTGGGCGGCGAGGCCGAGTGCGACCGACAGCGCGCGCGCCTCGGCCGCCCGGGCCGGGTCCCAGCCTGTGAGGTTGTCGAGCACGCTGCCATCAAAGAGGGTCGGCTGCTCGGGCACGAAGACGGCGGCGCCGGCGCGGGCAAGGGACCCGGCCGTGATCGCGCCAAAGCCGGCGGCGGCCAGCAGCAGGTCCCGGCGCAGCGCCGGATCGCCGCCAACGACACGAGCGATGCGGCCGGCCTCCAGGGTAAGGTTCAGCGCCGCGGGCGCACCGGGGCGGAGTTGGACGTCGCGCAGCACCAGCGCGGCGGTGGGCTGGGCCATCGGCGCGGCCGCTTGGCTGGGCGCTTGCAATGCCGCGCGGAATTCGGCGAGCTGCTGTGCTGAGGCCTGTGCCAGGCCGCGACGCGCCAGGCTGCCGAACGCCCCGAGCCCGGCCGAGACCGCCCTGCCACCCAGCAGCGAACAGGCGGCGAGGCCGCCCGTCGTCATGCCGCCGCGCAGCACCAGCAGCGCGCCGACGAGCGTGATGCCGAGGGTTGCCGCCAGCGAGGCGACCTGGATCCAGTCCGTCAGCAGGCTGTCGCCGCGCTCTGCCCTTTCGGTCTGGCGCGCATGGTCGAGCATCGCGGCGTCGAGCCGATGCATGAGCCGTCCGGCAAGGCCGAAACCCTTGAGGTCGAGCAGCCCCGACAGCGCGTCGCACATCCGGGCGCGGACCGCCTGCTCGGCCGCAGCGCGCCGCGTTGCCGCCGCGCGTTGGCGAAAGGCCAGGGCGAGCGCGAGCAGCGAGAACAGCGCCAGGATGCAGAGCGGCAGCAGCACAAGCGGGCCGCCGATGAACCAGACCAGCACGAGGAAGATGACGGCGAAGGGGAGGTCGAACAGCGGCAGTCGGGCCGCGGGGCCGCTGGCGGCGCGCGCCCGGGCTATGGCGTCGAAAGCGCCGCGCCTGGCAGCGCCGTCGGTATCAGCGAGCCGGGATGGGTTGGCGCTCAGGAGGGCGCGTGCCAAGGCCAGGCTCTCCCGATGGTCAGCCAGGATCCCGGCGCGGGCGATGGCACGGGCGCGGGCCATCCGTAGCACTCCATCCAGCAGGATGGCGATGGCAACCAGGATGAAAAGGCTGAGCGCCGTGCCGTATTCGGCGCTCGGCAGGATACGATCATAGACCTGCAGAAGGGCCAGCGGCAGAATCAGCGCAAGCAGGTTGGATGCGATGGAAATGAGCATCACCCAACTGGTTAAAAGCGCTGAAGCCACCACCCAATCTTTCTCTTCACGTGCCGTAAAATGTTTGCATGAGCCCGTCTGGGTAGCAAACAAATAAGGCACGTACTGGAGTGTAAGGCGGGGTGCCCTACCTTGGGATCCCCGGCCGTTTCCCCGCCCGTGGTTCAGGAGCAACAGCGCAAAGGCGCGTTTCGACTTCCGTTTTGGAGAATCCGTACCAAAGTGTTCGCTCTCGAAGTACGGATTTCGGGCAAGTGGGGTTCGAACCAGAGCCGGGACCGACCGCGCTGAAACCGGCCTTCTACCTGGGTTATTGAGTTCCGTACTGAAACGGCCAAGTCAGGAGGTCCGGAGAGAAAGGGCCTCCGGAGAGCGATTTTCGGCCGTCTCCGCCTCGGGCCAGTCCACAGGTCTGTCCTGAAAACCCCAGGAATTCTGCCACTCAGCGCGCCCCTCGGTCAGGCGGAGAGCACGGCATGTATGGAAACTGGCGGACAGGGTGGCGGACAGGGTGGGATTCGAACCCACGATACGCTTTTGACGTATACGCACTTTCCAGGCGCGCGCCTTCGACCGCTCGGCCACCTGTCCGAAGAGCGCTGGTCATAAGGCCAGCACCGCATGCCCGCAACCCGGGTACACAAAAACTGCCAGGCGGCCTGTAAGCCGGGTTCTGTCCAGCGGCTTTCGCCACCTGGATGACCATTCCTCTGGGACGGGCCTCACGGCCCGCCTCGCGCGGCCAACCCGGGTTGCGGGGCGGAAAGCCCCTGCGCCTGTGGTCACCCACGGCACCAGCACCCCTATTCGGCCTTGCTCCCGGTAGGGTTTGCCCTGCCGCCCCGGTTGCCCGGGGCGCGGTGCGCTCTTACCGCACCGTTTCACCCTGACCCGGGTCGAAACCCGGGCGGTTTGTTTTCTGTGGCACTGTCCCTGAGGCGGTCGCCCGCCCCGCCGGCCGTTAGCCGGTACCGTCTTTCCGTGGAGCCCGGACTTTCCTCCAGCCCGCGCTCACACGCGAACCAGCGGTCATCCAGCCGCCTGGCCCGACCCTGGTGGGCGCGCCGCACCGTGCTGTCAACATTCCCCTGCGCCGCCTTTTCATTGGACACCGACGTAAACCATGGCGCAGCATGACAGCCCAAGCCAAGGCCGCGGAAGGTTGCGCCGGCGACAGGGGGATGCGCATGCCAAATCATGCACACCGTCGACATGTCCTGCAGGCGGCGGCGCTGCTCGCCAGCCCCGCCCTCGCACAGCCTGCCTATCCCTCACGCCCGGTGCGCATCCTCGTCGGCTCAGCGGCCGGCGGTGCCACTGACGTCACCGCCCGCATCATCACCGAAGGTCTCGGCCAGGCCTTCCCCCGCGGTTTCGCCATCGAGAACCGCACCGGCGCCGGCGGCAATATCGCGGCCGAGACAGCCGCCCGTGCCGCACCCGACGGCTACACCCTCCTCATCGTCGATGCCGCAATCCTGGCCATCAACCCGGTGCTCTACCGCCAGGTACCGTTCGATCCGGCAAACGACTTCACCGCCATCGCCCATCTGGCCGAGTTTCCCTTTGTCTTCGTGGTCCATCCCTCGGTGCCCGCCCGCAACCTCAGCGAATTCGCCGCCTGGGCGCGGGCGCAGCCAGGGCCGGTGCTGTTCGGCAGCCCCAATCCGGCCAGCCAGCACCATCTCGGCATGGAAATTCTTGCCCAGCGGCTGGGCTTCCAGGTCACCCATATCGGCTTCCGCGGCGGTGGCCCAGCCACCACCGCGCTCCTCGGCGGACAGATCCTGGTCGGCTCCATTGGGCTGCCGCCGCTGGTGCCGCATCTGCGCGAGGGACGGATCCGTGCACTCGCCGTCAGCACCCACACCCGTTCACCCCTCGCCCCCGATGTGCCGACCATCGCCGAGGCCGGCCTGCCCGACCTCGCACTCGCCGTCTGGTATGGTCTGGTCGGCCCGCGCGGCCTGCCGCCCGAGATCGTGGCCTATATCGGCACAGGCGTGGCCGAGGCGCTGGCACGGCCGGAACTCGTCGCCCGCCTTGCCGCGCAGGGCCTGACCGCCCGGCACATGGGGGCGGCGGAGTTCGATGCCTACATGGCCGCCGAACGCATGGCATGGGGCACCGCCGCCCGGGCCGCCCAGATCACCATCGAATAGGAACCAGGCCTTGCTCGACCGCCGCCCGAACATTCTCTTCATCACCACCGACCAGCAGCGCGGCGATTGCCTGGGCGTCCTCGGCCGAAAGGTCCGCACGCCCCATCTCGACGTGCTGGCCAGTCAGGGCACGCTGTTCTCCGGCTGCATCACCCCCAACCTGGTCTGCCAGCCGACACGGGCCTCCATCCTGACCGGGCTGCTGCCGCGCACCCATGGCGTCTGCGACAATGGCATCGACCTGCCCGAAGCGCCTGCACAGAACGGATTCGCCGCCCAACTCGCCCGCGCCGGCTATGACACGGCGCTGATCGGCAAGGCGCATTTCGCCACCTCCCATACCTTCGCGCCCACCGGCTCGCCGGAATGCCGCCATTCCATGCATCTCTACGGCCCGAACTGGACCGGGCCCTATATGGGCTTCCAGCAGGTCGAGCTGATGGTGGAGGGCCACAACACCTTCCCGCCCATGACGCCGCCCTACGGCCAATCCTATGAGGCCTGGTACCACGCCGATGGCATGGGCCCGATGAAGGATCGGCTGCACCGGGAGAACGCCGGCCCCGATGTGAAGGGGGCGCCACAGACCTGGCATTCAGGCCTGCCCCCGGCCTGGCATAATTCCAGCTGGATCGCTGACCGCAGCATCGCCTTCATGAATGCGCCGCGCGAACGGCCCTTCTGCCTCTGGGCCTCGATCCCCGATCCGCATCACCCCTTCGACTGCCCGCTGCCCTGGAGCCTGCTGCACAACCCCGCCGATGTGGACCTGCCGGCGCATCGCACGCTCGACCTCGACCGCCGGCCGTGGTGGCACCGCGCCAGCCTGGAGGGCGTACCCAACCTGGCCGATCCCAAGCTGCGCGAATTCCGCGCCAAGCACAGCCGCACCCCCGTGCTCAGCGACGACCAGCTGCGCGAGGTGATCGCCAACTACTACGGCATGATATCGCTGGCCGACCACAATATCGGCCGCATCCTGATCGAGCTGCACCGGCTGGGCCTGGCCGATAACACCCTGGTGATCGTGAGCTCGGACCATGGCGATTGGCTGGGCGACCATGGCCTGCTGCTGAAGGGGCCGATCGCCTATGACGGGTTGCTGCGGGTTGTGAGCATCATGCGCGGCCCGGGCGTGCCGGCAGGCCAGGTGCTGGACACGCCGGTCTCCTCGCTCGATTTTCCTGCCACCTTCCTCGACATGGCAGGGGTGGAGCGGCCGCAAGCCTGGCACAGCCGCAGCCTGTTGCCCGTCGCGCGCGGCGAGGAGAGCCGCGATTTCGCCTATAGCGAATGGGATCTCTCTGACAGCCGCTGCGGCGTGCCGCTGGAACTGCGCACCGTGCGCACGGCACGCGACAAGCTCACCATCGAGGCCATCACCGGGGCTGCGGAAATGTACGATCTGGCGAACGACCCGACCGAGATGAACAATGTGGCCGACGACCCCGCTTATGCGACGCGGCGGCGCGAGCTGGAGGCGATGATCGCCGCGAGGCCGAATGATGCGCGCAATCAGCGCCTGCCGGCGGTCGGCATGGCCTGATCCGGGTATCTCACCGGACGGCGCATGGATGGTGAGACACCCTCAAGCGGCGGCCAGCTCCGCCACGGCTCCCAGCAGGCCGCGGGTTTCCGGATCAGCCAGGCCATCCACCCGCTCCGGCCGCCAGTGCCGTTGGAAGGCGGTGATCAGCACGGGCAAGGGCAGGTCCGCGCGGTAGCCGATCGCCGACAGCAGGCCGGGCACCGCCTCCATCGCCGCAGGTGCCGCGGGCTCGGTCGGCCAAAGGCCCACCCCCTGTCCAGCCAGGCCCTGCCAGTCGAAAAGCTCTCCCGGGTCCTGCTTGCGATCCGGCGCCACATCGCTGTGCGCCAGAATATGTTGGGCCGGAATGGCATGACGGCCCAATATGTCCAGGCAGAGTTCGACCACCGCGACCATCTGCAGCACCGGAAATGGCCGATAGCCGTGCTCATGGCCCGGATTGACGATCTCGATGCCGATGCTGCGGCCATTCAGGCCCGACGCACCGCGCCAATGCGAAATCCCGGCATGCCAGGCCCGCATCTCCTCCCCGACCAGCGCGAAGACACGGCCATCCTCCTCCACCAGGTAATGCGCCGAGACGCGGGCCTCGGGCTCACGCAGCCGCGCCAGGGCAGCCGCCCCGCTGACCATGCCGGTGTAGTGCAGGATGAGCATGTCGACGGGCTGCACCCGCGCATCGAAATTCGGGCTGGGCGCCGCGATGATCCGCACGCCCTACAGCTTCCGCGCCCGCTTGATGCGGTCCCAGGCATTGTTGATCTCGGCCACCTTGTCGGTGGCCCGCTTGGCGAATTCCGGCGTGACGCCGCGCGCCAGCAGTGCATCCGGGTGATTTTCGCGCATCAGCTTACGCCAGGTCGCGCGCACCTCCTCGTCGGAGGCGTTGGCCGGCAGCCCCAGCGTGGCATAGGGGTCCATGCCCGGCTCCTCGCGCGGGCGGGCGGCCTGACCGTCACGGGCGCGAACCCAGGCCGCGGCGTCGAGACCGAAACCCACCTGCACCCGCTGCAGGAAGGCGACCTCGCCGCGGGTCAGCGGCGCGTCGGCACGTGCGATGGTGAAAAGGGCCGCCAGCACATCCTCCAGCATCGCGCGATTGTCGGCGAAGGCCTGGCCCACCCGGTCGGCGAAGGGTTCGAAGCCTTGCGCATCCTCGCGCGCCTGGTCGAAGAGCTGGCCAACCTCTGCCATGTTCTGCGGCGGGATGCGGAACATCCGCTTGAAGGCGTCGATCTCGGCCCGCTTCACCGGACCGTCGCACTTGGCCAACTTGGCCGAGAGCACCACCACGCTGACCGCGAAGAGCTGTTCCTTACTACCAAGCAACGCGGTGAGGTCGGCCCGGCCGGTGCCGCTATCGGCCGCATGGCCCATCGCGGCCCCGAGCACGGCGCCAATTGGCCCGCCCGTCATGAAGCCGGTGACCCCGCCGATGATCTTGCCCCAGAAGCTCAAACCACGCGCATCCCTTGTGTCATCATGCGACGTAGCACGAAATGGGGTGGCGCGCGCCCTCCCCAACCCCTTGCGCGGCGGCGGCAGGGCCGCCAAACCCAACTCGCAGGATTATTGGGCATGATGCGTTCGAAACCTGAACAGATTGGCGGCGGATGAAGCGCAGGCTTGCCCTGGCGGTGATGCTGACAGTGCCGCTGCTGCTGGGTGCTGCCGTGGCATTGCCCGCGCGCATCGACTGGGACGGGTATCGCGGCGTGCTGGCCCAGCACGCCAGTGAAAGGTTGGGGCGGCCCATAGGTCTCAATGGTGGCCTGCGGCTACGCCTGTTGCCGCAAACCGTGCTGGACGCCGATGGGCTGACCATCGGCCCCTCGAATGACGGCGTGGCCCTCACCGCCAGGGCATTGCGCCTCAGGCTCGACCCCTGGCGCCTGCTGCTCGGCCGGGTGGTGGTCCGCGAGGTGGTGCTGGTGGGCGCCGATATCCGCCTGCCCTGGCCACCCACGCGCCTGCCCGGCCTCGCGACACTGGGCCTGGATGGCCTCACCCTGCTGGACGCCAGGCTGGAGGACAGCCGCATCAGCGTGGCCGGCGCCAGTGTGGAGGGCGTCTCGGCGCGTCTGCTTGCCGGCGGCATCGCCGATGCGCTGCTGGCCGAGGGGCGCTTCAACTGGCGCGGCCAATCGCTCGCCTTCAACGCGACCCTGGGGCGGGCGGGCGATGACGGCGCAGCGCCGCTCGACATCACCGGCCAGATCGCCGGCAGCCGGATCGCGGCCCGTGGCGTGCTGCTGGCCGAGGGCGGCTTCGAGGGACGACTGGATGCGGCGGGGCAGGACCTCTCGGCGCTATTGCCCACACCGCGCGGCGCCTTCACCGCCACCGGTCGCATCGCTGCCACCGCCGATGTCGTGGGCGTCGACCAGTTGGCGCTTGATCTGGCCGGCCAGCAGGCGCGCGGCGGCATCTCGCTGCGCCTGGCCGCCGAACCCCGGTCCGATGCCCCCAGGGGTTCAACGCCCGGTGCCAGGCTGGATGCCGCCCTGGTCGCCTCGCGTCTTGATCTTGATGCCTGGACCGATGCGGTGCGCCGTGGCGGAAGCCCCGAACTTCCGATCGGCCTCGACCTCTCCGCCGAGGCTGCGAGCTTTCGCGGCATGGCGCTGCGACGGCTGCGGCTGACCGTGCAGCTCGAGAATGGCCGCATACTGGTGCCAGATGCCGCGGCCGAACTGCCCGGGGAGACCACCATCACCGCCTCTGGCGCCGGCACGGCCGATGCCTCCGAATGGGCGCTGCGCTTCGACACGCGCCGCGCCGCGGACGCCTTGACCGGACTGGGCACGCTGACCCTGCCGGCCGGGACCACGCCGCAGGGCACGGCCAGCGGCACGATGCGCCTCGTTCTAGATGAACGGCAGGCCGCCTTCAGCGACATGGCGCTGAGCCTGGACGGCAGCCGGGTGGCCGGCACCGCGACCTGGCGCTGGGGCGAGCGCCCGGTGCTGGGCCTGGGCCTGGAATTCGCGCGCCTCGATCTCGATCCCTGGCTCTCGGCCGGTGAGCGCCTGTCGCGGATGGATGTCAACCTGCGCATCGCCGCCGAACGGGCCAGCCTGCGCGGCGTGGCACTGGAGGCGCTGAACATCGACGCCGCGGCCGAGGGCGGCCGACTGGTGCTGCGCCGCGGCCTGGCGCGCCATGCCGGTGCCGATATCACCGCCACTGGCAGCGGCACGCTCCAGCCGCCCCGGGTGACAGAGGCGGTGCTGGAGGCCCAAGGGGGCACCATTGGGGGCGTCCTCGGCGCCGGATCAGGCTCGTTGCTGCCGGCATGGCTCGCCTTGCCCGAGCCCCTGGCAGCGCTGCCGCTGCGGCTGCGCGGGATTCTGGCCGGCCCGCCCGACGCGCTGGCGCTGCGCGCCGATGGCAGTTCCGATGACGCCCGGCTGGAGGCCCAGCTGTTGCTCGACCTGACGCAATCGCGCGCCAATGGCACCGTCACGCTGCGCCATCCCGGCGCGGTGCGACTGCTGGGCCCGCTTCTGGGGCCGGCGGGCCGGCAATGGCTGGGCGATGGCTCGCTCGCCATCATTGCCGGCATTGCGCTGCGGCCAGGGCTGCTGGCGGCCGAGAACCTCGATGTGGTGGCGGGCCAACTCCGGTTGCGCGGCCCGCTCGCGCTCAGCCTCGAGGGACCGCGGCCGCGCCTGACCGGCCAGATCGCGACCGAGAGCCTGACCTTGCCCGATCTGCCGCTGGCGGCCGGCCTGACCCTGCTGCGCGGAGGCGATATGGAACTCGCGCTGCGGGTGGAAAACTTGCTGCTGCCCGGCCTGCTGCCGCCGTTGAGCGGCCTGCGCGGCCAGCTCCGGCTGGAGGATGGCAGGCTGGCCATCGAGTTGCAGGAGGCCCGCCTCTCGGGCGGCGCGCTGCAGGGGGTGCTGCGCGCCGACGCCACCACGAACCCGCCTTCGCTTGGCCTTGAGGCCAGGCTGGAGGGGGGCGTGGTAACCGAGGCCCTGCTGGGCGACGCCCCCGATGTGGCCAGCGGCCGCGCGGACGCGGAACTTGTGCTGCAGGCGCAGGGCCATGGCCCCGCCGGCTGGCGCGCCACATTGGCCGGCCGCGGTCTGGTCACCATCCGCGAAGGCGTGATGCAGGGCTTCGACCTTGAGGCGCTCGGCGCCGCCACGGCGCTGCCCGACCCCGAGGCGGCCCGGCCGGCCATGGCGGCGGCACTGGAGGCCGGCAGCACGCCCTTCGCGAGCCTGACCCTGCCCTTCACCGCCGAGGCAGGGCTGCTCAGGTTGGGTGATGCACGGCTGGAGGGTGAGGCCGGCCTGGCCCGCCTGTCGGGGCTTTATGATCTTGCCCGAGCCAGGCTCGAGCTCAGGCTTGCCATGCCGCAGCCAGAAGGGCCGGATGTGGGATTATGGTTCGGTGGAGGCGCAGAGTCGCGGCGCCGCCTGCCCGAGACGTCGGCCTATTGGCGCTGGCGCAACGCAAGGGAGTGAGACATGTCTGACCTCAAGACCGGCCGCAGGGCGGCGCTGTCGCGCGCGGCCGAATTCTTCGACAGCGGCGCGTTTCGCGACCGGCTTTCGGGGCTGCTGGCCTATCGCTCGACCAGCCAGGATCCCGGGCACGACGCCGATCTGCGGCTGTATCTCGAGCAGGGCATCCGCCCCTGGGTGGAGGGCATGGGTTTTTCTGTCACCATTCATGACAACCCCGAGCCGGGCTTCGGCCCGATCCTGACCGGCACGCGCATCGAGGATCCCAACCGGCCGACCATCATCCTCTACGGCCATGGCGACACAGTGCGCGGCCTGGAGGATCAGTGGAGTGCTGGCATCGACCCTTGGACGCTGAGCGAGATCGACGGCCGCTGGTACGGCCGCGGCAGCGCGGATAACAAGGGCCAGCATGTGCTGAACCTGACCGCGCTGGAGGCGGCGCTGGCCGAACGTGGCGGCAAGCTGGGCTTCAACGTCAAGCTGCTGATCGAGATGGCGGAGGAGCGAGGCTCCCGCGGCCTGCGGGAATTCGTCGCCGCCAATCGCGAGATGCTGGCCGCCGATGCGCTGATCGCGAGCGACGGTCCGCGCGTCGAGCCCGACCTGCCCACCATCGCCACCGGCACCCGCGGCACCTTCCATTTCGACCTCGTGGTGAAGCTGCGGCAGGGCGGCGTTCATTCCGGCCATTGGGGCGGGCTGACGACCGACCCTGCGATCGTGCTGAGCCACGCCCTGGCGAGCATGATGGACCGCCACGGAAAAATCCTGGTGCGCGACTGGCTGCCGCAAAACGGCGTGCCCGCACAGGTGCGCGGCGTGCTGGATGGCTGCCCCGTCGGCGGCGGCGATGGTGCCGCCACCATCGATGCCGATTGGGGCGAGCCGGGGCTGACCTCGGCCGAAAAAATCTATGGCTGGAACAGCCTGATCGTGCTGGCCATGACCTCCGGCCGGCCGGAGAATCCGGTGAACGCGGTGGCCCCCGATGCCCGCGCGCATTGCCAGATCCGATACACGGTCGACACCGATGTGGCGGTGTTCGAGCCAGCACTTCGAAAGCACCTCGACGAGGCGGGCTTCCCCGAGGTGAAGATCGAAAATGCCGGCAGCCGCATGCCCGCCAGCCGCACGGCGCCCAACGACCCCTGGGTGCTCTGGACGCAGGAGAGCATGCAGGCATCGCTGGGCAAGCGGGTGCAGATCATCCCCAACTCCTCGGGCGGGCTGCCCGGGGATGTCTTCGTGGACCATCTCGGCGTGCCGCTGGTATGGATCCCGCACAGCTACAATGGCTGCAAGCAGCACGGCCCGGATGAGCATGCGATGCCCGCCATCCTGCGCGAGGGGCTGCTGGCCTTCACCGGTATCTGGTGGGACCTGGGCGAAAAAAAGTGAGGGTTCTCGTCACCGGCTCCGCGGGCTTCATCGGCTTCCATCTCTGCCGAAGGCTGCTGGCCGAGGGGCATGAGGTGGTGGGCGTGGACAGCCTCGTGGCCTATTACGATGTGGCGCTGAAGCATGCCCGGCTGGCGCAGCTGGAAGGGCCGCGCTTCACCAACCACGTCCAGGACGTGGCCGACATGGCCGGGCTGCGGGCGGTGATGCAGGCGGCCCGGCCCGAGGTGGTGCTGCATCTCGCGGCCCAGGCGGGCGTGCGCTACGCCCTGGAACATCCGGATGTCTATGTCGCCGCCAATATGGTCGGCAGCTTCAACCTGCTGGAGCTATGCCGCGAGATGCCGATCCGCCATCTGCTGATGGCCTCGACCAGCTCGGTCTATGGCGCCAATACCGAGGTGCCCTTCCTGGAAACCCATGCCACCGACACGCCGCTGAACATCTATTCGGCGAGCAAGCGCTCGGCCGAGTTGATGGGCCATTGCTATGCCCATCTGTGGAAGCAGCCGATCACCGCCTTTCGCTTCTTCACCGTCTATGGCCCCTGGGGGCGGCCAGACATGGCGCTGTTCAAATTCACCGCTGCCGCACTGAAGGGCGAGACCATCGACGTCTATAACCACGGCCACATGGCCCGCGACTTCACCTTCATCGATGACCTGATCGAGGCGATCATCCGCCTCATCCCCGTGGTGCCGGAGCGCGGCAGCCCGGTGGGTGCGGCCGACAGCCTCAGCCCCGTGGCGCCCTTCCGGGTGGTCAATATCGGCAATGGCGCGCCGGTCGGGCTGCTCGATTTCATCACCGAGATCGAACGCGCCGTGGGCCGGCCCATCGCCCGCAACAACATGGACATGCAGGCCGGCGAGGTGCTGCGGACCTGGGCGGATTCCTCGCTGCTCGAGGCATTGACCGGCTATCGCCCGGCCACGCCCGTCAGCCATGGCGTGCCGCAATTCGTGGCCTGGTTCCGGTCGCATTACCGCATGTGATTTCGCCGTTGACTCGGGCCCAGGGCTTGCGCAGTATGCTTCATAATTGAACTAGTTGTTCAAATAAGAACATAAGGCGCGTTTCATGAACCTGTCAGGGCGCACCATCATCGTCACCGGCGCGGCGCGCGGCGTGGGGCGGGCCATCGCCGAACGCTGCCATGCCGCCGGCGCCCGGCTGGTGCTGGCCGATATTCTGGAGGAGCAGGGGCACGCCACGGCAAAGCAACTGGGCGCACGCTTCCTGCCCATCGATCTGGCCGACCCGGCCTCCATAGAAACCTTCGCCGCCGATGTCGCGCGCCACGAAGGCGTGGTGCACGGCCTGGTGAACAACGCCGCCATCGCCACCGGCATAGGCGGCCCGGAATTCGACCAGCTCACCATCGAAACATGGGACCGGGTGATGACCGTCAATGTCCGCGGCACCTGGCTGGTGACGCGGGCGATTGCTCCCATGCTTGTCGCCAGCGGCTCCGGCCGCATCGTCAACCTCGCCTCCGACACCGCGCTCTGGGGTGCGCCCAGACTGCTGGCCTATACCTCGTCCAAGGGCGCGGTGATGGCGATGACCCGCTCGCTGGCGCGCGAGCTAGGCCCGCGCGGCGTGGGCATCACCTGCGTCGCACCCGGCATCATGCGCTGCGAGGCCACGGAATATGTGCCCGCTGAGCGCCACGCGCTTTACGAGAACGGCCGCGCTGTGCCCGGGCCCCAGGTGCCCGAGGATATCACCGAAACCATCGCCTTCCTGCTCACCCCCGGGGCGCTCGCGTTGACCGGGCAGGTGCTGCCGGTGGATGCGGGCTTCGTCTTCACATGATGGTCGCGGGCGTTTCCCTCACGCATCAGCCGGGCAGGGGCATCCCGCTCATGCTGCTGCATGGCGTGGGCAGCGATGCGCTGAGCTGGGCCGCCGCCATCCCCGCGGGCCGCGCCGCTTATGCCTGGAACGCGCCGGGCTATGGCGAGAGCGAGGCCTTGCCCGACCCAAGCCCAACCCCGGCAGACTACGCCGCCCGGCTGCTGGCCGTACTGGACGCGCTCGGCCTCGACCGCGTGGCCCTGGTGGGCCATTCCCTGGGCGCGCTTTTCGCCGGCGCCTTCGCCGCGCGGCATTCGGACAGGCTTGCCGCACTGGCGCTCTTCTCCCCCGCGCTGGGCTATCGTGTGCCGCCGGACGCGCCCCTGCCCCCCGGCGTGCAGGCCCGCATCGACGACCTCACCACCCTCGGCCCCGCGGCCTTCGCCCAAAAGCGCGCGGCGCGGCTGCTGTTCCGGCCCGAGGGTGCCGCGCTGGAGGGCGTGCGCCGCGGCATGGCCGCTGTGAACCCCGGTGGCTACGCCCAGGCCGTACGGGCGCTGGGCGCCGGCGACCTGCTGGCCGATGCCGGGCGCATCACGCTGCCCGCCCTGGTCGCGATTGGCGCCGAGGATGTGGTCACGCCCCCCGACAATGCCCGTGCGCTGCATGCCGCACTCCCCGCGCCGGGCCCGCTCACCATCATCCCCTCCTGCGGCCACGCCATGGCGCAGGAGGCGCCTGCGGCGACCATGATGCTGCTGAAGGGTCTGGCCGATGGCTGAGGACGATCTCTACATCTCGCCGCCGGTCCAGCGCGCCGCCCGCCTGCTGCGCCACATCGCCGAGGGCGACGCCGTGCGCAACATGGCACTCACCGCGCGACAGATCGGCATCAACCGCACCACCCTGCTGCGCCTGCTGCACACGCTGGAGGCCGAGCGCTTCATCGAGCCCCGCCCCGATGGCGGCTGGCGCATCGGCACCGGGCTGATCGGCATGGCGGCCCAGGCCTTTTTCGCCGAGGACCTCGTGCAGGTCGCCGTCCCCGTGCTGGACGGGCTGGCCGAGACGCTCGGCCTCTCCGCCCATCTCGGCGTGCTGGATGGGCGGGAGGTGGTCTATGTCGTCCGCCGCACGCCCAACCTCTCCTTCGCCAGCAATATCCGGGTCGGCAGCCGGCTGCCGGCGCATGCCGCCAATATGGGGCGGATCATCTTGGCCCATCTCTCCGACAGCGCGGTGGCGGGGCTGTACGAGGGCGCGGAGATGCCCGCGACCTCGCCGCATACGCCCACGAACCTGACCGCGCTGCGGGCGGCACTGGCGGTGGACCGCGCCGCCGGGCTGGCCTGGAGCGATGGCTTCTTCGAGGCCGCGATCAGCTCCGTTGCCGCCGCCGTGCTCGATGCCTCGGGCCGGCCCGTCGCCGCGCTGAATGTGAGCGGTCAGCGCGATGCCTTTGCCGGTGCCAGTCGCCGCGAGGCGATCGGCCGCGCCGTTGCGGCGGCCGGGGAAAAAATCTCGCGGCGGCTCGGCTGGACCGAGGCGACGCCGCGCATCAGGGAGATCGCATGATGGATCTGGGCTATGCCGGCCGGGTGGCCGTGGTGACGGGCGGCAGTTCGGGCATCGGGTTGGCCACCGCGCGTATTCTGCTGGCCGAGGGGGCCAGGGTTGCGATCTGCGGCCGCGATGCCGCGCGGCTGGAAGCGGCGCGCCTCTCGCTGGGTGGTGGTGATGCACTTCTCGCTTTGCCCTGCGATGTGCTGGACCGCGACGCGGTTTCGAGCTTCGCCGCCGCAGTGTCAGCGTGGTCGGGCGGGCGGCTGGACCTGCTGGTGAACAATGCCGGCCAGGGCCGCGTCTCCACCTTCGCCTCCACCACCGAGGATGACTGGCGGGCGGAGCTGGAGCTGAAATTCTTCTCACAGATCCACGCCATCACCGCCTTCAAGCCGATGCTCGATCGTTCGGACGCCGCCGCCATCGTGGGCGTGAATTCGCTGCTGGCGGTGCAGCCGGAAGCACATATGGTCTGCACCTCGGCCGCCCGCGCGGGGGTGCAGAGCCTGCTGAAGTCGCTCGCCACCGAATTCGCGCCTGGCATCCGGGTCAACTCCATCCTGCTCGGCCTGGTCGACAGCGGCCAATGGCAGCGCCGCTTCGCCGCCCGCGCCGACCAGACACAATCGCGCCACGACTGGTACGCCGCGCTGGCCACGGACAAAAAGATCCCGTTGGCCCGGCTGGGCGAGCCGGAGGAACCCGCCCGCGCCATCGCCTTCCTCGGCTCGCCGGCGGCGAGCTACATCACCGGCGCCGCCCTGGAGGTTTCCGGCGGCGTGTCGCGGCATATCTGAGAGAGCGCCATGGACACCGCCCCCACCACGCTGGAACTGCCCGTCGGCGACCTCATCGCCGCGACGCTGGCCGATCTCGGCATCACCGCCGTCTTCGGCGTGATCTCGATCCACAACATGCCGATCCTCGACGCCATCGCGCGCCAGGGCCGCATCCGCTTCATCCCCGCGCGCGGCGAGGCGGGGGCGATGAACATGGCCGATGCCTTCGCCCGCGTGACCGGCGGCCTTGGCGTCTGCATCACCTCCACCGGCACCGCCGCCGGCAATGCCGCGGGCAGCCAGGTGGAGGCGCTGACCGCGGGCTCGCCCGTGCTGCACATCACCACGCAGATCGACCGGCCCTTCATGGACCGCGACCGCGCACCGATCCACGACGTGCCGCGCCAGCCCGACATGTTGCGCGCGATCAGCAAGAGCTACATCCGCGTCTGGGAGCCGCACCAAGCCGTGGACGCGGTGCTGGCAGGCGCCCAGGCTGCACTCAGCGCACCCACCGGGCCGGTGTCGCTGGAAATCCCCATCGACGTGCAGCGCGTGCGGCTGCGGGCGCGGCCGCCAGCGTCGCTCGCGGTGCAGCGCGTGGTGCCGGCACCCGCCATGCTGGATGCGCTGGCCGAGATGATCCTTCGCGCCGAGCGCCCCATGCTGTGGCTCGGCGGCGGGGCGCGGGGCGCCGCCACGGCCGCCACCGCGCTGGTCGATCGCGGCATGGCCGCCGTCACCTCCACGAATGGGCGCGCGGTCGTACCGGAGACGCATCCGCGATCGCTGGGTGCCTTCAACATGACGGCGGAGGCCCAGGCGCTCTACGAACAAGCCGATTTCATGCTGGTCGTCGGCAGCCGCCTGCGCGGTAACGAGACCCGCAACAACGCCATGCGCCTGCCCCGCGTGCTGGCCCAGGTGGATGCTGAACCGACCCAGGCCGGCCGCAACTACCCCGTCGATTTCTTCGCCGCGGGCGATGCGCGGTTGGTACTGGAGGGCCTGCTCGAACGCTTGCCAGCGCAACTCTCGACCGATGCCGGTTTCCTCGCCGCGGTGGCACCCGCGAAGGCGGCGGGTGAGGCGACGCTGGTCCGAACGCTCGGCCCCTACCGCGCAGTGGCCGCGGCACTCTCCGCCCGCGTGCTGGCGGGCCGCCACCCCTGGGTGCGCGATGTCACCATCTCCAACTCCACCTTCGGCAATCGCTACGTGAAGCTCGCCGCGCCGCATCTGGGCGTGCATGCGCTGGGCGGCGGCATCGGTCAGGGCATCGCCATGGGCATCGGCGCCGCGCTGGCGGGTGCCGGCCGCGCCATCACACTGCTGGGCGATGGCGGCGCGCAGTTGATGATCGGCGAGCTTGCCACCGCGCAGGAGATCGGCGCCCCCGTCACCTTCGTGCTGATGAACGACCGCGGCTACGGCGTCATCCGCAACATCCAGGACGCGCAATATGGCGGCCGGCACGAGTATTCAAACATCCTCACTCCCGACTTCTCGCTTCTCTGCGCCAGCATCGGCATGCCGCATGCCCGGGTGAGCGCGGTGGAGGATTTTGCCGCCACGCTCGATGCTGCGATGGCCGAGGAGGGCCCGAACATGATCGAGATCGACATGATCGCGATTGGCCCCTTCGCCGAATCCTTCGCAGGACCCCCCGCGGGTGCCGCGGGCAGCGTGCGATGATGCAACTCCGCCTGAAGAGCCTCACCTGGGAGGCACCGGGCGTGCTGGGGCTGGAGCTGGTCCACCCCGATGGCGCGGCCCTGCCGCCCTTCACCCCCGGCGCACATGTCGATCTGCGCCTGGCCGATGGCGGCGAGCGGCAGTTTTCCCTCTGCGGCGACCCCGCCGATATCAGCCGATATCGTCTGGGCATCCGCGCCGTCGAGGGCGGTGTGGTGACCCAGAAAATCCATCGCACGCTGCGCCCCGGCGAATTGCTGGGCGTCAGCACGCCGCGCAACAATTTTCCGCTGGAGTCCGCAGAAAAGTACCTCTTCATTGCCGGCGGCATTGGCGTCACCCCGCTGCTGCCGATGATGCGCACCGCAACCGTGCCCTGGACGCTGCTCTATTGCACGCGCGGCCCGGCACCCTTTCTCGACGAGGCCCGCTCTTTCGGCGGCGTGGTCGAACTGCATGACAGCCAGGCCGGGCAACGCCTCGACGTGGCCGCCCGCCTCGCCACGCCCGAGCCCGGCACACTGATCTACTGCTGCGGCCCGCAATCGCTGATGGAGGCGGTGGAAGCCGCCACCGCCCATTGGCCCGAGGGCAGCGCCCGCTTCGAATGGTTCACCCCCCGCGTCCAGCCACCCAGCGCGGCCGGCGGCTTCGAACTGATCTGCGCCGCCTCCGGAATCACGCTGCAGGTCGCGGCCGAGCAGTCCATCCTTGCCGCCCTTACCCAGGCCGGTATCGAGGTGCCAAGCTCCTGCGAACAGGGCGTCTGCGGCACCTGCGAATGCCGCATCCTGGAAGGCGAGGCGGAGCATCGCGACAGCATCCTCTCCGCCGCCGAACGCGCGGCCCAGACCGTGCTGATGGCCTGCGTCTCACGCGCGAAAACACCCCGCCTCGTCCTCGACATCTGACCCCTGAAGGAGCCAAGGCCATGCCCAGCTACAGCTTCCCCTCCCTCGACCCGCACCAGTCCCGCACGCGCGAGCCGAGCGAGTGGGAGATGAACCTCGCCGCCGCCCTGGAGGGCATTTTCGGCGCGGGACATTACGAGCTGCCGGCCGTAGTAGCGGCCCTGAACGACAGCCGCGTCCGCCCGCGTGAGGGTGGCCATTGGACCGAGGACAACTTCAAGGCCGTGATGGCCGAGCTGGGAGCCTGATGCCATGAGCGCCACTACCACAGCCCGCCCCGCCGCACCTTCCGACACGGAGGTGCAATCCCTTCTCCGCACCGGCCTGCGCAACCGCTGGTATCCCATCCTGCCCGGCCGCTTTCTGGAGGCCGGCGGCAAGCCGCTCGGCCTCACCCGCCTGGGTGAGAGCCTGGTCCTCTGGCGTGATGCCATGGGCGCGATCCACGTCATGACCGACCGTTGCCCGCACCGCGCCGTCAAACTCTCGCGCGGCGTGAATGAGGGCGACCGTCTGCGCTGCTCCTATCACGGCGTGGAGGTCGGCCCCGACGGCACCGTCCTCGCCGTCCCCGGCCAACCGGGCTGCCCGCTGGAGGGCAAGCAGGCCGTGCGCGTCTGGCCCAGCTTCGAACTGGCGGATGCGATCTGGGTCTGGTTCGGCGACGCACTGAACACCACCCCCGCCCCCTTCACGCCGCCCGAGCAATTGGCCGGCGGCGAATGGTCCAGCTTCGTCTGCTACGCCGACTGGAACGCCTCCTGGCGCTACATCTACGACAATCTGATGGACCCCATGCACGGCACCTTCCTGCATGCGAATTCCCACACGATGTACCAGGGTGACACCACGGCCAGCTTCGTCACCCGCGACACCGACAAGGGCTTCTTCTTCGAGAAGGCCCACCAGCGCGATGTGAATTTCGACTGGTCGGAATTCTTCGATGACCAGGCGCTGATGGTGCGCCTCGAAATCCCCTATCCCAAGACCGGCGGACCCGGCGGCAATTTCGGCATCGTCTCCGTCATCACGCCCATCGATGCGGAAAACTCAGCCTGCTTCTTCTGGCGCGTCCGCCGCGTCGAGGGCTGGCAGCGCCACGTGTGGCGCTTCCTCTATCGCACCAAGCTCGAACCCCGGCACTGGGTGGTGCTTGAGCAGGACCGGGTGATGATGGATGGCTGCGGCCTCGGCCTTGAACGGCACGAGATGCTCTATTCCCACGATGCCGGCCTCATCCGTCTGCGCCGCTACCTCGCCGCCCAGGCGCGCGCGCAATTGGTGGCGCTGCGCGAGGCGGGGAAATCATGATCCCGCTCGATGGCCGAAGCGGCATAGGGCTGAACCCGCCGGCCATCGCGCGCCGGCTCTTTCTGACCACCCTCGCCACCCCGGCGCTGGCGCAGATGCCGGCGCGCCCCATCACGCTCATCGCCCCCTTCACCCCCGGCGGCCCAGTCGATGTGCTGGCCCGCGTGCTGGCACAAGGCTTCCTGGCCCGCACCGGCCAGCCCGCTAGCGTGGAAAACCGCGCGGGTGGCGCCGGCAATATCGGCATCGAACTCGTCCGCCGCGCGGCGCCGGATGGCACCACGCTGCTGGTCGTGCCCGCCGGCAACCTCACCATCAACCCCACCCTGCTGCGCAACCTGCCCTATGACGTGCCGCGCGATTTCGCGCCCGTCTCGATGATGGCGACCACGCCCAACCTCATCCTCGCCAGCCCCCGCTTCGCGCCGCGCAGCGTCGCCGAACTGCTCGCCGCGGCCCGGGCCCGCCCAGGCGAGATCAGCTATGGCTCGCCCGGCGTGGGCAGCCAGCTCCACCTCGCCATGGAGTTGCTGCGCGACAAGGCGGGCATCGACATCCAGCACGTGCCCTATCGCGGCACCACCCAGGCGCTGTCGGACCTGCTATCGGGCCAGATCCACCTGCTGGCCAGCAACCTGCCGGTGGCGCTGCCGCTGGTGCGCGGCGGCCAGGCGCATGCCATCGCCATGACCACCGCGGCGCGCTCCGCCGCCCTGGCCGATGTGCCGACGCTGGCGGAAAGCGGGTTTCCCGGCATCGACGTCACCAGCTGGTACGGCCTGTTGGCACCGCGCGCCACGCCGGCATCCGTGGTGGCCGCCCTGGCCGAGGCGGCGGAGGCCATCCTGCGCGCCCCAGACACCGCCGCCACGCTCACCGCCCAGGGCCTGGACATCGCCTGCGAACCGCCCGCCATCTTCGCCGCCCGGCTGGCGCGCGAGACCGCGCTCTGGGCCGCCATCATCCGCGAACGCCGCATCACCCCCGACTGAGAGGATCTTTCTGGCCATGGCACTTTCCGGCATCGATGCCGTCACCTTCGGCGTGGCCGACATGGCAGCGGCCCAAAAATTCTGCCTCGACTGGGGCCTGCACCCCAGCGCCGACCCGCGGCTCTTCACCACGCGCGATGGCGGCGAGGTGATCCTGCGTGCCATCGACGACCCAGCCCTGCCGCCGCCCATCGAACCCGGCAACACGGTGCGCGAGGTGGTCTGGGGCATGCCCGACCAGGCGGCGGTGGATGCGGTATACGCCCGCCTGGGCGAGACGCCGCGCGACCCCAATGGCCTGGCCCTTCGCTTCCGCGTCACGCGCCGCAGCCACGTGGTCGCCACCCCCACGCCGGTGAATGCGCCGGGCAGCCCGAACCGCATCGACCAGCGCTCCCCGGTGCATACCGGCGCGGACCCGATCAAGCTCGGCCACATCGTGCTCTTCGCCAACGATTTCGCTGCGATGCGCGCATTCTACATCGACGAGGTCGGCTTCACCCTCTCGGACGAATACCCCGGCCATGGCGCCTTCCTGCGCTGCGCCACGCCGGGCGAGCACCACAACCTCTTCATCCTCAACCGGCCCGGCAAACCCGGCGTGAACCACGTGGCCTTCACGCTGGCCGATATTCATGAGGTGATCGGCGGCGGCATCGCCATGGCCCAGAAGGGCTGGAAGACCGAGATAGGGCCCGGCCGGCACCCGATCTCCTCCGCCTATTTCTGGTATTTTCACAACCCGCTCGGCGCACCGGTCGAATACTACGCCGATGATGATTGGTGCACCGAAGCCTGGGTGCCGCAGCAACACGTGCGCAAGCCGGAACTCTTCGCCGAATGGGCAATCGCCGGCGGCATCGATGGCACGACGCGGCGGCAGATCGTGGCCGTCGACAATTCCGGCCGGGGCCACGCGTGAGCCCGGCGCTGCGCCGGATCATCGCGGTGGCGGCGCATTTGCGTGCCACCGGGCATCTGGCGCGGACGATCCACGCGCTGGGAACCGGCGAGAGTTTTTCGATCACCCTCACCCGCGATGGTTTCGTGGATGACATCAGCGGCCTGCAAGCTGACCTCCATCAGGGTTTCACCGTGGAAGGCCAGGAGATCACCCTGACACCGCGCGACAACGTGCTGTTCGACGGCGTGATGGGCGCGACCCGCTTCTGGGGCCGCGCCGGGGGCGGAACCTCGGTCACTCTCTATCTGGGTGACGAATATTTTCAGTACGCGATGGCGCCGTAAACCATGCTGAGAGATCCTTCAGCGTAGTCGGCGACGCCCCCTTAACGCATCATGCCCTCAGCGGCCTCGAACACCACATCCTCCGGCGCATCCGTGCCGATCACGCTCCACACCGTGCAGGAACCATAGCCGGCATTGCGGAACCAGTGCCGCCGCCCGGCCGGGTTCAGCACCAGGTCGCGCGGGCCGAGCTCCATTTCAACACGCTGGCCATCCTCCTCCCAACCCACGGTGAGCGAGCCTTCCAGCACCATGAAGGCGTCCTCCACCGCGCGCGCGTAAGGCTTCACCCCCACGCCTGCCGGAATGCCCAGCATCTCCTTGCGGCAGGTGTCGCTGGCGACGCCGCCAGGGCCGACATAGACCCGGCGCTCGAAGCCGGCCGCCTCGCGGATCGGCTTCGCCTCGGCGTGGCGGACGACATAGGGCGCCATGGCCTGCTGCAGCGCATGCGCCCCAGTCGGATTGAAGGCCAGGGTCTTGCCGGGCGCCGCACCGAAACCGCGCGCGAGCTCCGGCGCATGCCCATGCTTGGGGTGGTAGAGGTAGCGCGGCGGCAGCGGCTTGCCGACATCGACCGAGATCGACATCAGCACCGGCTCCACGCCGTCGTTGCGGAAACCATGGCCGATATCGCGCGCGTTCAGGATCATGTCCTTCGGCCCCAGGCGCACCTCGACCACCTCGCCATCCCGCTCCCAGCCCACGGTCAGCACGCCTGAGATGATGAGGAAACTCTCCTCGATCTCATGCGCGTGGCAGGCGGCGTATTTGCCGACATGCTTGTAGATCAGGCTGAGCGTGAAGTGCTCGGGCTTCAGCGTATCCGCCTCGCCCACCTTGGGGCTGCCGCCGGCGCCGATGTAGCGCATCTGCGCCCGCTCCAGCTCGGGAAAGCCGCGATTGCTGGGGAAGGCGTCCCAGTCGAAGAATTTCTGCGTGTGCCGCACGATGTTTTCGCGCAGCGCTTGCGCCAGGGCCGCATTGGGCTTGGGCGAGATCACATTCATGGTCGGTCTCCTCTGCTGCGCCCCGGTATGGACGGGCGGGCGCCCCAGTGCCAGCCTGCGTTTCATGGGCAAAACAGAGGATCGCTACATCGTCCCAGGCCTGGCGCGCGGGCTTGAGGTGCTGCAGGCCTTCTCCCCACGCCAGCCCAGCCTCTCGCTGGCCGAACTGGCGGCCCGGCTGGGCACCACACGCTCGGCGCTGTTCCGCGTCACCCATACCTTGACCACGCTGGGGTTTCTCACCCAGGACGCCACCCGCCAGCGCTTCTCGCCCGGCCCCGCCATGCTGCGCCTGGGTCTGGGAGCAGGCGCCGCGCGGCCACTGGTCGAAGCCGCCCTGCCGGCCTTGGAACGCCTGCGCGACGCCACCCTCTGGTCCGCCCATCTCGGCGTGCTGGAGGGGCGCGAGGTGGTCTATCTCCTCCGCCTGCCGCAGGACCGCGGGCAGCCCGCCATCGTCCAGGTCGGCAGCCGCCTGCCGGCCCATGCGACCGCCATGGGGCGCGTGTTGCTGGCCGGCCTGGCCGAGGCCGCGCTGCTGGATCTCTACCGCGACGCGCCGCTGCCGCGGATCTCCACCCGCACGCCATCCAGCCCCGCCGGCCTGCTCGCCCAGGCCCGGCGCGACGCCAGGCGCGGCCATGTCCTGCATCTCGGCGATTTCGAGAGCCGCATCGCCAGCATCGCGGCACCGATCATGGGACGCGACGGCGCAGTCACCGCCGCCATCAGCATCACTGCCCCGCTGCCCGAGGCGCATCGCCCCGAGAGCCGCATCCCCCCGCTGCTGCATACCGCGGCGGGCATCGCGGCCGCGCTCGGCGCCGCATGAACAATGCTGAAATTCACGTTTGGGGACAAATTCGCCGCCCGGCGCGATTGTGCCGGTGATGGCCGATCCTACCTCGGCAACCCGCCGCGAGGCAAGGAAAATCAGCCTATCCGTTGCCTCAGCAGGTTCACCACCGCCGCCACGCCAGCCACCGCCGAAGCGGCGAAGAGCGCCCCCAGCGCGATGCTCTCCCCCGCGCCATGCGCCGAGACATGGAACACCGTCGCCACGATCACCGTGCCCGCGGCCTGGCCCAGGACCCGCGCCGTGCTCTGCATGCCCCCGGCACTGCCCGCCCGGTTGCGCGGCGCATTGGCCAGCATCGCCCGGTTGTTCGGCGCCTGGAACGCGCCGAAGCCCAGGCCACAAAAGGCCAGCGCCAGCATCATCGGCCACATCGCCCCATCGGCCGGCAGCAGCGCCACCACCAGCAAGCCCAGCGCCACCGCGGCCGAACCCAACGCACACAGCCAGGTGGCATTCACCCGGTCGCTCAGCCGCCCCGAGATGGGCGCCGCCAGGGCGATCGCCGCCGGCCAGGGCGAGACCATCAACCCGATCTCGGCCACGCTACGCCCCGCCGCCGTCAGGTGGAAAGGCAGCCCGATATAGACCATCGCCTGCGCCCCAAACATGCAGGCCGATGCGATGATGGCCAGCCGCACCGGCACGATCCGCAACAAATCCAGCGGCAACAGCGGCGCGGGCTGGCGGCGCTGCAACTGCACCAGCACCCAAAAACTCAACCCCGCCGCCACCAGAAGCGCCACCGCCAGCCCAGGCCACACCAGCACCATGTCCAGGCCAAGAAACAGCAGCGAAAAACTACTGATGTTCAGCGCCGCCCCCAGCCAGTCGAAAGGCCGCCGCTGCGGCGCCACATCCGGCAGGAACCGGCTGCCCACCAGCAGCACCGCAAGGCCGATCGGCAAGGTCGCATAGAAAATGAAGGGCCAGCCCGCCAGGCTGATGATCACACTGCCGATCGAAGGCGCCGTCGCTGACCCCAGCGCCACCGTCAAGGCATTCACCCCGATCGCCCGCCCCAACATCGACATCGGGTAGGTGTGCCTGATCAAGGCCGCCGAGACACTCATGACCGCGGCACTGCCCATGCCCTGCATGACGCGCGAAGCCAGCAGAACCTCCAGACTCCCCGCCGAAGCACTGCCAAACGCGCCCAAGATGAACACGCACAACCCGAACCGGTAAACCCGCTTGAAACCAAACACCTCCCCCAATGAGGCAAATGGCAACAACAGGCTGACCAGCGCCAATTGATAGGCATTGACCACCCAGGTGACCGTGGCTGGCGTCACCCCCAACTCCCGCGCAATGCCGGGCAAGGCCACATTCACCATGGCCGAATCCAGCACGGTGATGGAAATGCCCAACGCCACACAAGCCATCGCCGCCCCCCGCCGGCCCGGGGGCAATCCATCCTGCGGCGGGTCACTGCTCATGGGCGGACCCTGGCCGAGGGTGGCGCGGGGCGCAAGCGGTCTGGGTGCGGCGCATGCTGTCCGGAGGAAGGCGCTGCCGTCCCCCGTACCCCCATCCGCCAGGGGCGACCCGCCCCTGGACCGTGATGGATCAAGCTGAGGCGAGGGAGGGGGGTAGCCTGCGCCTTGCCTGCGGCTCGCGCCACCTGCCCCCCTCCCTCACCTCAGCGTTCCCCCGGGTTCCAAGGGCCTTTCGGCCCTTGGTGGGTGGGGGGTATCGGGGGAGGGCAAAGCCCTTCCCCGGGCCACAAGCCCCGCCCTCAGGCCGCCTGTGCCCGCGCCACCTTCGGCAATGCCACGCCCACCAGTTCCTCAGCCCCCAGCAGCGCCGCAAGCTGATCCTCGCTCCAGCCCTCGGTGCCGGCGGGCCGCACCGGCAGGACCATCCAGCGGTAGTCAGCGGTGCTGTCCACCACGCGGATCTGGGTGCCGGCGGGGATATGGGTGCCCCATTCCGCCAGCACGCCGCGCGGGTCGCGCACGGCGCGGGCGCGGTAGGCGGTGGATTTGTACCAATGCGGCGGGAAGCCCAGCACCACGCGGGGGTAACAGCTGCAAAGGGTGCAGACCACGAGGTGGTGCAGCGTGGGGGTGTCTTCCAGCACGCCGAGCGGCGGGTTGCCGGCGAGTGAGATGCCGAATTCCTCCGCCGCCGCCGTGCCATCGGCCATCAGCCGCGCGCGGAAGGCCGGGTCGGTCCAGGCGCGGGCGACCATGCGCGCCCCCGTCTCCGGGCTTGCCTTCTCGGTTGCGGCCTTTTTTGCCACCAGTTCGGCCTCGGTCAGGATGCCTTTGCTGGTCAATGCGCCGATGAGTTTTTCCAGCAGGGCAACGTGCTGGGCCGAGGGTTCGCGTGCGGCCATGGTTCAGCCCTCCACCGGTTCGAGCCAATGTTCAAACAGTTCCACCAGCAGGGTGTCCCCCGCCTCGCCTTCGTTCCAGACCGGCGGCTGGTCGAAGAGCACGTGGTAGAGCACTTTTTCCGGCGCCGGGCGGTTGAAGGCCAGATCCTCCGGGTTGGGGAAGCTGCCGAGTGCGCGCAGCACCGTGCCCTGCCGGCCCCGCACGTAATGCGGCGTGCGCAGGTGCAGGCGCATCAGCGTCTCGGGCCGGTTGTTCTTGACCTGGACCTTCGCGCCCGCGGCGAAACGCGGCGTCACGACACGTCCTCCCAGGTCACGATGCCGCGGCTGACCAGCACGGCGGCCATGGCCTTCAGCCATTTCTCGTAATAGCTCAGCCCGAAATACTCTTCCGGCGGCAGGCTTTCGATCCTCAGGCGCTGTTCATCCGTGGTGATCAGGCCTTTTTCGCGCAGCACGACGCGCAGCGCGTCCACCCGTTTGTCGAAATCATTCAGGGCCGGGTTTTCCGGCTCCACCGCGGTGCAGCGGTATTTCGGGTTGCCGCCGAGGTCGTGATGGGTGGGTGCGGGCGCTGTGTCCATGCGCCAACTCTAGGGCGCGGGCGGCGCTTCCGGCAAGCGATCAGGCGATGGCGCCGCAGAGTTCGACCAGCACGCCGTTGAGGTCGCGCACATACCCCACAACCTGGCCCCAGGGCTTTTCCTGCGGCGGCTGCACGGGCTGCGCGCCGGCTGCCACGGCGCGGTCGAAGGTCGCCTGGGGGTCATCGCTGACCAGCGCGATCTCGAGGCCTGGCGCCGGTTCATCGGGGCGGATCGGGCGGAAGCTCGTGCCATTGGCCTGGGCCAGGGCCTCGGCGGCGAAGGCCAGCGCGGTGCCGCCGGTCTCCATCTCGCCATAGCCGCTTTCGTGCACGAAACGCCGCTCCAACCCAAAGGCCGCCTCATAGAACGCCATCGTCGCCGCGACATCGGGGACGTAGATGATGACGTAGCCGAGCCGCATGCCGGCCGCGCCGCTCAATACGGCTCGACCGACTGCGGGCGGCGGATACGGATGGGCTGGCCGACCCGCCCGCTGCCGGAACCGGCCGCCGGGCTGCCCCCCAGGGGCGGCACGATGAAGGGTTCGGTCGGCATGGCATTGGGGTCCACCGGCCGCACCCGCACGCTGCGCACCAGCCCACCGCAGCTGTTGAAACAGGCGTTATAGCCCTCGGTGCAGCTCTGCAGATCGGCGAGGCAGATCGGCGCCGTGACACAGCCAGGCGAGCCGGCGCGGCAGCCATTGAAGCCCGCGGCGATCGCGGAATCCGCGGTCCGGCAGGCGCCGGCGGAGGTGGCCGCGTTCTGCCGGCACTGGAACTGCTGGATGTCGCATTGCTCGATGCAGGAGCCGGCATTGCCCCAGGCGGCGGGCGGCGGGACATAGACCGTTTCGGTCTGCGGCGCGCAGCTTGCAAGGATCATCAGGACGGACAGCAAAAGCAGGTGGCGCATGCGGCCAAACTAGGCGTGGGCGGGCGCGCTGGGCAAGTTACCGTCTGCTGCCCGTGAGCGTCACGGCGCCCAGCATGCCGGCCAGCGCCAGCCCGGCGCCCAGCAGTTTCAGGGGCGTCAGCGGCTCGCCCAGGATGAAGGCGGCCAGCAGCAGCGCTGTGATGGGCACCACCACCGCCAGGGTGGAGGCCCGGGTCGGGCCGAGCAACTCCACGCTGCGGGTGAAGAGCAGCATCGCCAGCACCCCCAGCATCACCCCCTGGGCGAAGATCATCCAGAGTTGGGACTGCCAGGGCAGCGCCACGAAATGCACCGCCGGCCCGGCCAGCCAGAGCGGCGTGACCAGTACGGCGGAGATGATGGCGATGGCACCCGTCACCGGGAAGGCAGGCACCTGCCAGCGCCGCAGCAGCGCGCCGAAGAAGCCCCATGAGCCGCCGGCCATCAGCAGCAGCAGATCACCCTTCCACACCCCCGGCGCGTCGGAGGCCAGGCCGTCCCAGCCGATGCAGAGCACCCCGGCCAGCATGACAACCAAGGCCGCCAACCTGCCATTCGTGGGCTTTTCCGCCAGCAGCAGCCAGCCCGCGAAGGCACCGGCCACGGGCGCGGTCATCGGTGCGATGGTGCCGCCATGGCTGGCGGGGGCCCAGACCAGGGCGCCGACAAAGACCATGAAATTGCCGAGCCCACCCACCGCCGTCAGCACCAGCAGCTTCCACAACCCCACCTCGCGCAGCCGCACGCGGGCGCCCCAGGCGAGGTGGCCCAGCATCAGCGCGCCGGGAATGAAGCGGCAGGCGGCGAGGTCGAGCGGGTGAAACCCCTGCCCGGACAAGGCCAACCGCGCCACCACGGCATGCCCGCCCCAGATGACGGATGCGGCCATGCCAAGCGCGAGGCCGGCGAGAATCTTGGGGTTCATGCCCGCGCAAACTGCGCCGGGCCAGCGCCTCAGGCAAGGATGAGGTTGAGGTCCTCGGCGAAGCGCTCGAACTGCGTGCCGTAGGCGTGGATGGAGATCGCCGTCTCGGTGCAGCAATTGGCGATGCGGTGGATCAGATCCGGGTCGGCCGGGCCGTGACTGATATCGCCGGGAAAGCGCAGCTGCGCGGCTTGAAGACGCGGCGGCGCGCCGGGCGAATAGAAATGTTCGGTCAGGATGCCGCGATGCACGCCGAAGGCGCACCAGCTCTTATGTGCATGCACCGGCGACATCTGGCCGGCACGCCAGACCAGCGCCACGACAGCGTAATCCGCCCCGGCATGCAGGAGATGGCGGATATAGGATTTTTCCGCACAGGGGCATTCCAGCCCGGCCAGCAGCATGGGATCAGCCACGGTCTCGGCGATGGCGTCCGCCACCCGGGCCTCGCGCCCCGCCAGCGGCGTGCGAGTCGCGGCATCGATGGCGGCGAGCACGCCGGCCAGGGCCGGGCGTGGTGAGATGGCGTTCATGTCGCGCGCCCCGCGCGCGCGGTGGCTATGGCGCGCCCCGCGCGCGCGGTGGCTATGGCGTGCCCCGCGCGCGCGGTGGCCATGTCGCGCTTTGCGCGCGCGGGCGTCATATCGCGATCCCCGCGTCAGGGGCAGTCAGCGCGGCCAGCACCATGCGGCGGCTGGCATCAACCTGTTCATGCATGATCCGCGCGGCCTCCTCGGCCCGGCCCAGCGCCAGGGCCTCGATCAGTTCCTGGTGCTCATGCGCCATCTCGCCCGAGCGGTCGCGCCGGCGCAGGCCCAGCACCAGCATGCGGGTGCTCTCATCGAGCAGGCGGTCGATCTGCCGCGCGAGGCGGGCATTGCCGGACAGCTCCGCCACGGCGACATGGAACGCCTTGTTCGCGGCGAGAAAATCGGCCGCGCTGTCGCCATCATCGGGCTGGTAGCCGGCGGCGCAGACGGCATCGAGTCGCTGCAGCATCACGGTATCCACGCGCCCGGCCGCACGCCTGGCGGCCTCGGGCTCGAGCAGCAGCCGCAGGTCGAAGACCTCGTGGATGTCGCGGATCGTGACCAGCGCCACCACCCAGCCGCGGCGCGGGACGGCGGCGACCAGCCCCTCATCGGCGAGGCGCGCGAGGGCAGCGCGGATCGGCGCCTTGCCCAGTGACAGTGCCGTGGCCAGCGATCCTTCGGAGAGCGCGGCCCCTGGCGCCAGCCGCGCCGTCAGGATGTCGCGCCGAATGGCCAGCACGGCCTGGTCGGTCAGAGAGGACGGCGCCTCAATCGGTGTGAGCAGCGACATGGCTCTGACATGTCACGGCGCTTTCAGCGACGCAAGCAGTTTTTCGGCCCTCGCGACGGCGACCTCCGGCGTTGTGTCATTGACCACACGCAGTACGAGCAGGCCGGGCGGCAAGGGCGCCTCGCGCGCCAGGCGTGCGGCGATATCGGCCGGGGCCTCGCGCCCGCGTGCCGCCAGCCGGGCCGCCAGGATGGCGGGCGGCGCGGTGATCTCCAGCACCGCGAAGGGATAGCGTGCCGCCGCCTCGCCCAGCACGGTGCGCGAGAGATTGGCCAGCACCACCCGCCCCGCCGCCATATCGGCCTCGATCTGGCGAAAAATGCCGTAGCGCAGGCCATGGGCGCGCCATTGCAGGGCGAAATCCTGCGCCGCGAATTCGGCCTCGGTCATCGCGACATGCGCCTCGCCACCCGCCTCGGCCGGCCGGGTGATGGCGCGGCGTGCGATGACATGCCCGGCCTGGCGCAGCCCCTCCAGCACCGTGTCCTTCCCCGCACCCGAGGGCCCCACCACCGCGACCAGCATGCCCGCCACCAGATTGACCGCCCCCAGATTGACCACCGATGGGATGCCTGCACCTATCGCACCTGCGCAAGGGGAGCCCACGAGACAATGATGTTCACCACCAGGCCGGAAATCGCCGGCACCTTCGGCGTCGTCGCCACCACGCATTGGATCGCGAGTCAGGTCGGCATGGCGGTGCTCGAGCGCGGCGGCAATGCCTTCGATGCCGCCTGCGCCGCCGGTTTCACCCTGCAGATCGTCGAGCCGCATCTCAATGGTCCGGGCGGCGACGCGCCGATCATCCTGCATTCCGCCGCCACCGGAACCCAGCATGTCATCTGCGGCCAGGGCCCCGCACCCGCCGGCCTGACCATCGACCATGTAAAGGGCAAGCTGGGGCAGAGCATCATGCCCGGCACCGGCTTCCTCTGCGCCCCCATCCCCGGCGCCTTCGATGCCTGGATGCTGATGCTGCGCGACCATGGCACCTGGAAGCCCAGGGAAATTTTGGAATTCGCCATCGGCTACGCGCGAAACGGCGCCCACATGGTGCCGCGCATCTGCCAGACCATCGACACCGTTCGTCCGCTCTTCGAGAGCGCCTGGCCGACCAGCGCCGAACTCTGGCTGCGCAACGGCGGCCCCACGCCCGGCGGCCTCTACGCCAACCCCGTGCTGGCCGACACCTATAGCCGCATCGTGGCCGAGGCCGAGGCCGCGGGCGGTGACCGCGTGGCCCAGATCGAGGCCGCCAGGGCCGCCTTCTACAAGGGCTTTGTGGCCGAGGCGGTGGAGCGCTTCGCCCATTCCTTCGCCGCCCTCGACACCACTGGCGAGCGCAATACGGGCGTGATCACGGCCCACGACATGGCAACCTGGCAGGCCAGCTACGATGCCCCCCTGCGCTACGATTACCACGGCGCCGAGGTGCTGAAATGCGGCCCCTGGAGCCAGGGCCCGGCCATGCTGATGACGCTCTCCCTGCTGCGCGACATCGATGTGGCGGGGATGGACCCGATGGGCGCTGGCCTCGTGCACCATTTCGTCGAGGCCCAGAAACTCGCCTTTGCCGACCGTGAGGCCTGGTGCGGCGACCCGGATTTCTTCGACGTGCCGATGACCACCCTGCTGAGCGACGCCTATAATGCCGAGCGCCGCAAACTCATCGGGCAACAGGCTTCGATGGAATTCCGCCCCGGTTCGCCCGATGGCCGCACGCCCATGACCGACTACGCCGCCGCCATCCAGCGCGGGCTGGAGGCGCGCGCTGCCGCCGGCACCGGCGAGCCCACCGTTTCGCGCCTCGGCGCCGCGGGCGGCGATACCTGCCATATCGACGTGATCGACCGCTGGGGAAACATGGTCTCTGCCACGCCCTCGGCGGGCTGGCTGCAATCCTCGCCGGCGATCCCGGATCTCGGCTTCTGCCTGGGCTCGCGCTGCCAGATGTTTTTTCTGGAGGAGGGGCTCTCCAACACGCTCTCGCCCGGCCGGCGGCCGCGCACCACGCTCAGCCCCTCGATGGCGCTGCGCGACGGAAAGCCCTGGATGAGTTTTGGCACCCCGGGCGGCGAACAGCAGGACCAGTGGCAGCCCTTGATGTTCTTGCGCATGTTCCACCACGGGCTGAACATCCAGGAGGCGATCGACACGCCCGCCTTCCATTCCGAGCACTGGATCAGCTCCTTCTGGCCGCGCGCGGCGCGGCCTGGAAAGCTGGTGCTGGAAGGCCGCTACCCCGCAGCGGTGGCCGAGGATTTGCGGGCCCGCGGGCATGTGGTGGAGATGGGCGGCGACTGGTCAGAGGGGCGGCTTACCGGCGCGCGCATCCAGTCCGATGGGCAACTGCGGGCGGGCGCCAATCCGCGCGGGATGCAGGGGTATGCGGTCGGGCGATAGCCCGCGGGGGAAGGCCGGCGATAGCCCGCGGGGGAAAGGCGGCGATAGCCCGCGGGGGAAAGGCGGCGATAGCCCGCGGGGGACGGCCGGCGATAACCCGCCGCCCATGCGTCGCGTGACGATCTTCGGCAATGCTGGCGGCGGCAAATCCACCCTCGCCGGCGCCCTGGCGGCGCGAACCGGGCTGCCGCTGCATGTGATCGACATGATGCGCTGGCGTAACGGCGGCGCGGCTGTGCCCGAAGCCGAGTATCTGGCCCTACATGCCGCGCTGCTGCGGCAGGAGCGCTGGATCATCGACGGCTTCGACAATGTCACCACCGCCTGGGAACGCTTTGCCGCAGCCGACACGCTGATCCATGTCGACCTGCCGCTGGCGCAGCATGCCTGGGGGGTGACGAAGCGGCTGGCGAGAGGGCTGTTCGTGCCTCCCGCTGGCTGGCCACAAGGCGCGCCGCTCTGGCGGAGCTCGATGAACAGCTACCGCGTGCTGCTGCCCTGCCATCGTCACCTCACACCGCGCTACCGGCACCTGCTACAGGAGATGGCGGCGACAAAACGCGTGCACCACCTCCGCTCACACGCCGAGATGGCTGGCTTTCTGGCGCTTCACGCCGGCTGACGCCGCCGTTCCAGCACCACGAAGGCCACAACGCCCAGCACCAGCGCCACCGCGATGAACAGCAAGGCCGCCGCCACCCCGCCCCACAGCGCCGCCAGCCCCATGCCCGCCTGCATCACCGCGGCTCCACCGAAGAAAAACACGTTCATCGCCGACAGCGCGCGCCCCGCCACATCAGGCGTGACCCGCCCCTGCACCAGGGCAAACAGCGAGACCTGATAGGTGATGCTCAGCCCGTAGCCCACGAGAAGAAACCCATCCAGCCCAGGCGAATCCACCCCGCCCGCCAGCACCAGCGCCACCAGGAAACCGGCGGCCAGCAGATGTCCAACCGCGATCAGCATCACCAACCGTCCAACAGCGCGCCCGACCAGCCCGGCCAGGAAAGGCCCCACCACCAGGGCGGCCGCCAGCAGCAGCAAAAGGTTCCCGGCCTCGATGCGGGAAAACCCCTTCACCTCCATCAGCCAAGGTCCACCCCAGAGGCCGCGCACCCCCAGCATCGCGCCGAAACTGACAAAGGCCAGCGCCATGGCCGGTATCAGTGCGGGCAAGAAGCCGAAGCCCACCACGGCGCGCGCATCCTCCATCAGGGTGCGGCTGCCACCCAGCGGCTTCTCCCGTACCAGCAACGCCACGGCGCAGAAGGCGAGCGCCGCCAGCCCCGCGCAGGCAAAAAACCCCGCCCGCCAGCCGGAATACTCGACCAGCCAGGCCAAGGGGCTGGCGGACAACAACATTCCCGAATTGCCCGTCGCCTGCACGATGCCGGCCCAGACGCCGAACTGCGCGGGCGGCATGGCGCGCGCGGCGAAGGTGATGGGCGCCATCATCATGCCCGAACAGCCGATGCCGATGACGCTCTGCGCCACCACCATCGAGACCGGGCCGGTGGCCAAAGCCGCCATCACCGCCCCCACCCCCGCGATGCACAGCAGCACCATCGCCACCAGGCGCGAGCCCCAGCGGTCCAGCGCCACGCCCACCGGGATCATCGCCAGCGCGAAGGCCAGGGGAAAGGCACCGGTGATGGCGGAGAGCGTCTCGGTGCCGATGCCGAGGTCGCGCGACAACACATCCGCGCTCACCGCCGGCAGGGTGCGCACCGCATTGGAGAAGACATGGCCCATGGTCAGGGCCAGGATCTGCGCGCCTATCGGAAGCATGGGGGGCGCTTCGATTGCAGGCTCAATTCCGGAAGATCTTGCCGGGGTTGAGGATGCCCTTCGGGTCCAGCGCCTGCTTGACCGAGCGCATCACCGACAGCGCCTCCATGCCATGCTCGGTTTCCAGAAATTCGCGCTTTCCCAGGCCCACGCCATGCTCGCCCGAGCAGGTGCCGCCCAACGCCAGCGCCCGATGGACGATCTTCTTGTCGAGCGCCCAGGCGGCTTCCAGCGTCTCCGGCCGTTCGTCCTCCAGCAGGATCACGGTGTGGAAATTGCCATCGCCGACATGGCCGACCATGGGCGCCGAGAAGCCGGACGCCGCGATATCCTCCTTGGCACCCAGCAGCGCCTCGGCCAGATGCGAGATCGGCAGGCACACGTCGGTGGCGATGCCGCGGCTGCCCGGCTTGCTGGCCACGGCGGCCCAATAGGCGTCATGCCTCGCCTTCCAGAGCTTGTTGCGCGCCTCGGGGTCCGTGGCCCAGGAAAAGCCCGAGCCACCGGCATCGGTCGCAATCGCCTCCACCGTCTCGGCCTGCTCCTTCACCGAGGCGTCGGAGCCGTGGAATTCGAGGAACAGCGTCGGGCTCGCCGTCATCCCCTCCAGCTTCGAATAGGCGATGCAGGCGGCCATCTGCACCTCATCCAGCAACTCGATGCGGGCCACCGGCACACCCATCTGCAGGGTGGTGATGACGGTATCGACCGCGGCCTTCAGGCTCTCGAACTGGCAGATTGCGGCGGACGTCGCCTCGGGGATGCCATGCAGGCGCAGGCGGATTTTGGTGATGATCGCCAGCGTCCCCTCGGAGCCGATGATCAGCGATTTCAGGTCATAGCCGTTCGACGCCTTTCGCGCGCGCGAGCCCACATTGATGACGCGGCCATCGGCCAGCACCACCTCCATGGCCAGGACGTTCTCCTTGATGGTGCCGTAGCGCACGGCATTGGTGCCCGAGGCGCGGGTCGCGCACATGCCCCCAATCGTCGCATGGCTGCCGGGATCGACCGGGAAGAACAGCCCCTGATCACGCAGATATTCATTGAGCTGCTGGCGGGTGACGCCCGGCTCGATCAGGCAATCAAGATCCGCCGCGCTGACATCGAGCACCCGGTTCATCCGGCTGAGGTCGAGCGAGATGCCGCCCCGCACCGGGTTGACATGCCCCTCCAGGCTGGTGCCGGCGCCAAACGCCACCACCGGCACGGCATGCTGATGGCAGAGTGCGACCAGCCGGCTCACCTCCTCGGTGGTCTCGCAGAATGCCACCGCGTCGGGCAGGGTTGGCACCGTTGTGTCCTCGCCCCGGCTGTGCTGCTGGCGCAGCGCGTCATTGCGGGTGATGCGATCGCCCAGAAATTCCTGGGCGGCGGCGATCACGGCATCGGCTGGGCGGGAGGCTATGGTGTTCATGGCGGTGTCCTACGGCACGTTGCTGAATATGGGCCGGGCCGGGCTGGACGCGAAGCCCGCCGGTCTCGATATTGACTTCTCACGCTGCGCTGCAAAAAAGAGATTTCGTAAAGCCCCGCGATGGCATAGCACCCGGTCATCGTCATCATGGAGTCGGCATGACCAGCTTTCCCAAAACCCATAACCTTCCGCCCAGTGCCCCCACGCCCGACCCCTGGGCGGATCTGCGCAACGGTTTCGCCTCGGTCGTTGTCGGCGCCGTGGCCGCGGTCGGCGCCATGGTTCTCGGAACCTTGCTCTAAGGCGGTTTCACCCGATCCGCTTCCGGTTCAGGCGAAGCAACCGCTCCGGCAGCGACATTGTTGGAGCACGTCCATGAATCCGCTTGGGGACCGGCGCCGAATATCGTATGCCGATGACGTGCAACTGATGAGGTCCGCATGTCGCCCTTCGCCCAGAAGTTCAATAACGCCCGGCGTGGCAGCGGGCCGCCCTATGTCGAGACGCTGCACGCCCTGCTCATCCCGGGTAAGTCGGACAGCCGGGATGAACTGCGCAGCGGCCTCCTGACCTTGGCCTTCGGCGCGGTGGTCGCGGTATTCGGCATGGCGGCGTGGGCCCTGGCCTGAGGGCTCAGTAGCTGCGCGGCATCCCCAGCACGTGCTCACCGATATAGCTGAGGATCAGGTTGGTGCTGATCGGCGCCACCTGGTACAGCCGGGCTTCGCGGAACTTGCGCTCGATGTCGTATTCCTCGGCGAAGCCGAAGCCGCCATGGGTCTGCACGCAGGCCTCGGCGGCGGCCCAGGCGGCGTCGGCGGCCAGCATCTTGCCCATATTCGCCTGCTCACCGCAGGGTAGGCCGGCCTCGAAGCGCTCCAGCCCCTCATTCACGATCGCCTCGGCCGCGCGCATTTGGGCATAGGCCTTGGCAATCGGGAACTGCACACCCTGGTTGGTGCCGATGGGCTTGCCGAAGAGTACGCGCTGCTTCGAGTACTCGACGCTGCGCTGGGTGAACCACTTGGCATCGCCGACCGATTCGCTCGCGATCAGCAGCCGCTCCGCGTTCATCCCATCGAGGATGTAGCGGAAGCCGCGGCCTTCCTGGCCGACCAGGTTCTCCGCCGGCACTTCCATATTGTCGAAGAAGACCTCGCAGGAATTGTGGTTCATCATCGTGCGGATCGGGCGGATGGTCAGCGACTTGCCCAGCACGGTCCGCATGTCGACGATGAAGGTGGACAGCCCTTCGGTCTTCTTCGCCACCTGGTCCTTCGGCGTGGTGCGGGCGAGCAGCAGCATCAGGTCGGAATGCTCGGCGCGCGAGGTCCAGATCTTCTGGCCGTTCACGATCCACTTGTCGCCCTCACGGCGCGCCGTCGTGCGCAGCGCGGTGGTGTCGGTGCCCGACGTCGGCTCGGTCACGCCGAAGGCCTGCAGGCGCAGGGAACCCTCGGCGATGCCGGGCAGATAGCGCGCCTTCTGCTCGGCGTTACCGTGCTTGAGAATGGTGCCCATGATGTACATCTGCGCGTGGCAGGCAGCACCATTGCAGCCCTCGGCGTGGATGGTCTCCAAGATCGCCGCGGCGGCCGAAAGCGGCAGCCCGGCACCGCCGAATTCCTCGGGAATCAGCGCGCCGAGATAGCCCGCCTCGGTCAGCGCATTGACGAATTCGGTGGGATAGCCGCGCCGCGCATCGAGTTCGCGCCAATAGACGCCGGGGAAGCGGGCGCAGAGTTTGCGGACTTCCTCGCGGATCTCGGCGTGGGGGTCTGCGTGCAACAGGGGCTGGTCCATGGGTATTCCTCCAATGGGCGATTTATTGGCATGCCAGCGCCCGGCCGGCTACTCCAGTTGGATGTTTGCGGCGCGAATGACGTCACCCCAGCGCTGCCTTTCTTCGCGAACGAAGGCGCCCAGGGCCTCGGGTGTCGTGGCGTCCGGCGTCGTTGCCTGCTGCCGGAAAACCTCCACCACGGCGGGCTGGCGCAGGACATCGGCAATGGCGAGGGAAAGCTGCCGCACCACCGGCTCGGGCGTGCGCGCCGGCACGTGATAGGCGAACCAATTGCCGGTCACGAGATCCACGCCGGCCTCGCGCAGCGCGGGCACCTGCGGCATCAGCGCCAGCCGCTCCGCACTGGTCACCGCCAGCACACGCACGCGGCCGTCGCGCGCCAGCGCCTCGGCACCGCCGGCGGGCAGCACCATGGCATCGACCTGGCCCGCCGCCACCGCCGTCATCCCCGGCGCCTGGCCGGTGAAGGGGACATGCAGCATCTCGACATTGGCCGCCCGCGAAATCCGTTCCATCGAGAGATGCGAGGCCGAGGCGACGCCCCAGGAGGCGAAGCTAAGCGCCCCTGGCCGGGCGCGGGCCGCTGCCAGCAGCCCGGCGAGATCGCGCACCTGCGGCTGCGAGGGCCCGACCATCAGCGCGAAAGGCACCCGGGCAAACAGGCTGACGGGCGCGAAATCCGCCTGCGGGTCATAGGGCAGGCGGCGATAGGCGAAGGGGTTGATCGCATGCGTGTCGGCATTGGAGACGAAAAGCGTATGGCCATCGGCGGGCGCGCGCGCCGCCGCCTCCGCCCCCACGCCGCCATTGGCGCCGGCGCGGTTCTCGATCACCACCGGCTGGCCCAGCACCCCCTGCATGGCCGGCGCCATGGCGCGGGCCAGGATGTCGGTCACCCCGCCGGCATTCCACGGCACGATCACGCGCAGGCTGCGGTCGGGGAAGGCATGGGCCAGGCGAGGCGCGGCCAGCAGGGCAGCGCCGCCTGCCAGCACGGCGCGGCGGGTGGATTCGAACATGGTTTCCTCCAAGGTTTGGCGGAGCCTGCCGCATACCCCGCCGCCCGCAAAGGGGGCTTGCGGCCCGCCCCTGGCCCGCCGAGCATCCGGCCACGGAGGAGACAGGAATGACGGGTTGGGATTGGCTGCGGGCCGATGGCGCCATGGCGCGCTTTCAGGCCTTGTGCGATGGCGATGCGGTGCTGGCGCGGCATCTGCAGGGGGCCGATGCCCGCTTCGCCTTCACCCAGCCCGGGATGGATTTTTCGCTCACCTTCGCCGATGGGACACTTCGGATCGAGCCCGGCGCCGAGGCGCCGACGGTCTTTTCCGCCGAGGCCGAGACCTGGCAGAAATCCATGGCCCTGCTGCCCGAGCGGCATCACCACAACCTCTTCGCCATGCGCATGCGCGCACCAGGCTTCTCGGTGGCCGGCGACGAGCTGGCCTGGGCGCGGCACGCCCATCTGCTGCGCCGCTTCATGGACCTCGCGCGCTGGGCGGCGGCGGGCAAGGCGGGCCCCGCGCCGGAATCGTTGCGCCCGCTTCTGGGCACTGCCCAGCCATGCCCGACCGCGCAGGGGCGCTACGTCACCGTGCGCGCGGGCGGGCGCGACGTGGTGCTTTATGGCGAGCAGCATGGGCAGGGCCGGCCGATCATGGCCATGCACACCGCGGGTTCCGACAGCCGGCAATTCCATCGCCTCGCAGCCGAACCCGCGCTCGCGGGTTGGGCGATCACCGCCTTCGACCTGCCCGGCCATGGCCGCTCGCCCGCCATCACCGCGCCCGGGGCCTGGGCACTGAACACCGATCTCTATTGCGAGCTCATCCTGGGTTTTCGCGCGGCCTGGGGCTTTGCCGAAAAGCCGGTGCTACTCGGCGCCTCCATGTCCGGCGAGATTTGCCTGGAAATCGCCATGCGCGCGCCGGAACAATTCGCCCATATCGTGGCCTGTGAGGCCTGCGAGCACATCCCCGGCCGGCGCACCCCCTGGCCGCTGCACCCCAGCGTCAACGCCATGCTGTTCACGCCGGAATGGGTGGATGGGCTGATGGCACCCCAGTCTCCGGCCGAATGCGCGGCCGAGGTGTGGTGGCACTACAGCCAGGGCGGCTACGGCACCTTCCCGGGCGACATCACCTTCTATTCAGGCGGCTGGGATGCCCGCGGGCGGCTCGGCGGCATCGACACGTCACGCTGCCCGCTCACGCTGCTGACCGGGGAATACGATTATTCCTGCACCGCCGAGGCCTCGGAGGCGACGGCGGCGCAGATCAGGGGCGCGCGATTCCAGCGGATGGATGGCATCGGCCATTTCCCCTTCGCCGAGAATCCCGCGCTCTTCGCGACATTTCTGGCGCCGGTGCTGGGGGAATAACGCCTATCGCGGCGCCATGCGGAGCGCGCCATCGATGCGGATCGTCTCGCCATTGAGATAGGCGTTTTGCACGATGTGCAGCGCCAACGCGGCATACTCCTCCGGCATGCCCAGCCGCGCGGGGTTTGGCACCGAGGCACCGAGCGACTGCTTGATATTATCCGGCAGCCTGGCCAGCATCGGCGTGTCCATGATGCCCGGCGCGATGGTGCAGACGCGGATGAGTTTGGAGGCCAGATCCCGCGCCGCCACGATGGCCATGCCAATCACGCCCGCCTTGGACGAGGCATAGGGGATTTGCCCGATCTGCCCCTCATAGCCGGCGATGGAGGCGGTCAGCACCACCACGCCGCGCTCGCCGCTCTCCAGCGGCTCGGTGCGCGCCATGGCGGCGGCGGCAAGGCGCAGCGCGTTGAAACTGCCGGTCAGGTTCACCTTGATGATCGCCTCGTAATGCGCCAGCGAGCCCGGGGAGCCGTCCTTCTCCAGGATGCGCAGCGCGCCGCCGCGCCCGGCGCAATGCACCAGCACCCGCACCGGGCCCATGCTCTCCGCCAGGTCCACCGCGGCCTTCATGGTCACCTCGTCCGTCACATCGGCGATAGCGAAGGCGCCGCCCAACTCCGCCGCGACCTCGGCCCCCGGGCTGGTCGCGAGGTCGACGATCAGCACCTTCGCCCCAGCCGCGGCCAGCTTTCGCGCCGAGGCCAGGCCCAGGCCCGAGGCACCACCGGTGACGATCGCCACCGCATTCTGAACGTCCATGAATCTCTCCCTTGAATGGCCGCAGGCTAGAACATGATGCGTTGAGGCGGAATCACCGCAAACGCTGAATCATCCTCTCGGCAATGGCTAGAGCAGCGTCCGATCAGTCTGCATCGTATCCAGCAGCGCTGAACATATTCTGGCACTCCCGTGGCGTGATCAGATCGATGAGCCGACCGATGGCCGTCCAAAGGGCCTCGACGGTGCGGGCG
>JAESFS010000092.1_pt1 | contig 43851 bp, 52 predicted proteins | sample 9269441 | NCBI WGS metagenome assembly JAESFS01 (sample SAMN14502548, study PRJNA617105) | algae metagenome | isolation source: Scytolyngbya sp. HA4215-MV1 and co-occurring heterotrophs from sample from... | place: USA: Laie Falls, Oahu, Hawaii | collected 2010-08-22
GCCCCAAGCCATTCCGATGGTTCAAGTCGGCTGACGATATCCTGGCCAGCATCGAGCGCTTCTGTACCTTCAATACGCCAAGGGATGGTTTAGCGTGATGAAGCGAACTTCTGGTTCAGGACACTAGTTGTCGGCACCCGTGCCTTTCCGGACGTCGTCGGCACGGCCGAGAAGCTCTTCACTGCCGTCGGTTTCCGGGTCGATCTGGAGGAGGTCGCGCATCCGGAAGGACGCGTGCTCGTGTTCCACGTTCCATCGCGCCCGCGGGGAACGGCGTACCATCTGGGCGGAACCTACCTGATGCGCTCAGGCAGTTCGCTCGTGCCGATGACCGAGGATCAGCTGCGCCGCATCTTCGCTGAAGGCCAGCCCGACTGGCTTGAGCAGCATGCCCGAACAGGCCTTGATGCACAGGCAGTGGTGGAGCTTCTCGACACGCAGGCCCTCTTCGAGCTGCTGAAGCTTCCCTACCCGACCGACCGAGCCGGCGTGATCGAACGCCTTGTGAAGGAACGGCTGGTCGACGAGGGCCCTGACGGGCTGGCAGTGCGGCGGATCGGCGCGCTACTCCTCGCGAAGCAGCTGACCGACTTCCCGGACGTCTCCCGCAAGGCAGCACGGGTCGTCGTTTACAGCGGTCCATCGAAGCTGGAGACCAGACTCGACCAGCTCGGCTCGCGCGGCTATGCGGCCGGTTTTCAGGGCCTCGTTCGGTTTGTGATGGGGCAACTTCCGCAGAACGAGATCATCAAGGACGCGCTGCGAACAGAAGTGAAGCTGGTGCCTGAGGTAGTGATCCGTGAGCTGGTGGCGAACGCACTGATCCACCAAGATTTGTCGATCAGTGGCGCCTCAGTGATGATCGAGGCGTATGCGGATCGCATCGAAATATCGAATCCTGGCGAGCCCATAGTCGAGGTTGCCCGCTTCATCGACGGCTATCAGTCCCGCAACGAGAGGCTGGCTGACTTGATGAGGCGGCTCGGCATATGCGAGGAGAAGGGAAGCGGTATTGACAGGGTGATCAATGCTGCCGAGGTCTACCAGCTTCCCGCGCCAGACTTTCGGGTAGGACATCGGCGGACGATGGTGACAATCTTCGGGCAGCGCCCCTTTGAAGCCATGGACTGCGAGGACCGAGTTCGGGCCTGCTACCAGCATGCTGCGCTGAGGTGGGTGATGTCGGAACGCATGACCAACCAATCCCTCCGCGAGCGCTTCAGCCTTGCAGAATCGAAGGCTGCCATCGCTTCCCAGATCATCGCTGCCACTGTCGAGGCTGGTCTGATAAAGCCAGACGAGAAGGTCGGCGGATCACGGAAATTTGCCCGGTACCTTCCGTACTGGGCCTGACGTTCATCTTTGGTGAGGCAGCGTCGGCAGGCTTCAGTTGAGAGAAAGTGACGCGATATCCGCGACTTGTTTATTTAAGGCTTTCCCCGAGGACGTCTTCCGGACTGCGACGCGCGGCGCTGCCGGCGGCGAGGCCCATGCGCATGGCAAGCAGCAGTTCCGCTGCGACCCAGCCGGAGGCGCCCATCTCGCGGGAGGTGGCGAGCGCGGCCGGCATATCCAGGTCGAGGCCCGCCATGGTCGCCGTGGCGCAGGTGGTGCCGGCAGCCCAGGCTGCGGCGCCCTCGACACTGGCGGGCGCGTGGGCGGCGTAGGGGCAGGCCAGGCCGCAGTCGCGATCGAGGGCCGCGCAGCCGCGGCAGTAGTCAGGGCCCTGGCCGAAATGCCATTCGGCGCGGGCCCTTAGCCGTTTCCCTCCTGGGCCACTGCAGCAACCGGGCCGGTGGCACGATCCCAGAAGGCGGCAGCCATCTCGTCCATGTCCATCAGGCGCTCGACGGCCTCGGGGGAGAGCGGCAGCGGCTTGCCGGCGGCGTCGCCCACCCCTTCCCAGGCCTTGACGGCATGGCGGGCCAGCGCCTTGACCAGGAAGGCGAAGGCGAGGCCGCGCGCCACGTCGGGGTCAAGGTTGGCGTCCGCGGCTCGCACCGCGCCGAGGCGACGGGCGGAGCCGGCCTGGGCTGCGGCCATCACGGCGGTTGTGACGGGGCGGATTTCGACACGCACGCCGCGCGGTAGGTCGAGCCAATAGGGTTCAGTGGGAAGGTCGAGGGTAAGCATGGAAATCCGCTCCTTCATGGGTTATGTAGGTTACGCAGTTTAAGGAGTGCGACCGATGCCCGAGCCGATGCTCAAGGTGGGCGCTGCCGAGGCCCAGCGGAACTTCGGCCTCTACCAGGACAAGGCGCTGGTCCAGCCGGTCGCCATCACCCGCAATGGGCGAACGCGGACGGTAATGATCTCGATCGAGGAATATGAACGCCTCAAGCGCCGCGACCGCCAGGTATTCCGGACGGAGGACATGCCGCAGGAGTGGGTGGACGCGATCATGTCAGCCGAACCGCCGGAGGACGCCAAGCAGTTCAATCATGAGGTCGAGTAGCCCAGCGCTGCCGCGCGTCGGCGACGTCATCCGCTACGTTCATCTGTGGAGCCACGAGCACGACGCCGGCCGCGAGGATGGTTCCAAGGATCGCCCGGTCACGGCGCTCGCAGTGGCCGTGACGAACGAGGGACGCGGCGACGTCTTCGTCTTTCCCATCACCTCGACGTCACCGACAGAGCCTGGCGCCGGGCTGGAGATACCCGCGGCGACACGAGCACGGCTTGGCCTTCAGGCAGAGCCATGCTGGGTGCTGGTGTCCGAGGCGAACCGCTTTAGTTGGCCGGGACCTGATGTTCGCCCGATCGGCTCCGCCGAAGGCTCGTTCATCTATGGCACGCTGCCGGAGGGCTTCATGCGGCGCGTCAAGGAGGCCTTTGCGGCGCGACTGACGACGCAAGGGAGCCGCGTCATCCGCCGCACCGAGTAGCGATCACGCGTATTCCGTCCCAGCCTGCTGATTGCGCAGCACAGCCGTCATCATCCGCGTCGCCGTCGCGTTGAATGCGGCCCTAAAGTCAAAGCTGGCCTCGACCCCGGCTGGTCCCTCGATCGGCGTCTTAGCGAGCGCCAGATAGACCTCGTGCAGCGTGATGGTCAGGCTGCGGTTGGCGTCGATGGTGAAGGCCAGGGCGAATTCCGCCGAGGTGCCGGCCTGCGCCTGGGCAAGCAGCGTGGTGTTCTCGAACCGCACCGTGACCTGGCCGGTGCAGCGGGCGATGCCGGGATCCACGCCCTCGACACGGCGATCGGCGCGGATGGTGCGCACCGCCTCCATGCCATTGGCATAGGTGAGCCGCGCCCCGGTGACCTGCGCCAGCGCCACGCTGTTGCGGACAATGCTGCCCTGGGCCTTGTTGAAAGCCGTGTAGGCGGCGCTGGTCGGCGTCCCGCCGGACGTGGCACCGGTCCGCGCCGATCCCTGGCCCAGCAGCCCGAAGGTCGCCGTCGCCGCGCCGGTAGGCGTGAAGTCCATCTCCATCGTATCGGCGCGCACGCCGGTGCACACATCGAAGGACGGCACGTCTGGATAGCCGATCTCCATCGCGTTGCTCGGCAGCGAGGCCGCGCCTGAACCGAATGTATGGATGAAGTTGGTGGTGCCAGTGGTCACCGGCGCGCCGAGAAGCAGCCGCAGCCAGTGGCCGATATTGATCAGGTCGACCGGCACCACCGCCCGGCCAGCGACGGTCACCGTGTCCATGAAGGGTGCTGCGGGATCGCGGTTGCTGCCGACGCCGATGACGTCGGCATCCAATAGCGGCTGCTCGGCGCCGAGGTCGCAGGACAGGAACGGCATGCGTCGCCAGTTGCCGCCAGGCGCCGTGCCGTAGGTGGATTCGGGAAAGGTCAGCAGGCGGCAATTCGCGCCGATGGCACGGGGCATGGGCTTTCTCCTGGATGCGGATCAGGCCAGCGGCGAACCGGCGACGGTGAACCAGAGGGTGACGGGGATGGCGGCGGCACGGGCCGCGGCAGCGCCTTCGAATTCGACATCCTCGAAGGACGCGCTGCCCGGCTGCGCCCATTCGACGGCGCTGCCGAGGGTGCGGTTTGCGGTGATGGCCGCGGCGATGTCCACGAGCACAGCATCGAGCAAGGCATTGCGCGCGGCCGGCGTGGCGCCGGCGACGGTGATCTCGACCTCAGCGCGATGCTCGATCTGCCAGGCCAGGGGCGAGAGGATCGGCGTCTCTTCGACCGTCTCGCCATCGCGGACGACCACCAGCCCGCCCGGTGGGATGCGCTGCGGAATGGTCTCGCCGCGCAGGACGACCGTTGCTGGATTCCGGGCGGCCAGCGACGCGACCAGCCGGCTGTGCAGCGCCGCGATGGCGGTCTCGCGCGCGCTCATGACCACCCCAGCATGGCTGCGAAGAAACGGCCGGTGATCCAGGTGAGAGCCAGGCAGAACGGGATGGCGAGCCAGGACAGCACGACCAGCCCGAGCAGCAGGAGGAGGCGACCGCGCATAGTCATGCGGCCCTCCCGCTCTCGCGTTCCCAAGCCGCCACGAAGCGCCCCGGCAGGCGGCGGAGCCCGCGCTCGGCGGCACCGCGCACGTCGAGCCGTTTGGCGAGCTTTACCTGGGGCAGAAGGAGAAACATCGGCACCATTCCCTGCTCCAGCAGCCCGCGCGCCCAGGCCTCGCGGCCCTTGCGGTTGCCGGTGCCGACTTCCGTCACGCCGCCGGCGACCAGCCGGGTGCGTCGCCGCCGCCCGGTCTGCTCGCCCTGGCGGAGCGGCAGGCACCACACAAAGCCGCGGCCCGACTTGAACGGCCTCAGAAAGGCCTGGCCGGAGGCAACCATCTGCGCCGGCGTCACGCGCATGCCCTTCTCCCCGCGGCCACGCCGCCCCCGCGCCGCGTTGAAGCCGGTCGGGATGGCGAGGAACTTGCCGCCACCCTTGGCGCGGATCAGCGCGCCACGCTCGAAGGCGTCGATGACGTTCGGCACCTTGGTGAAGACCAACCCAGCCGGCCGCAGCGACTGCCCTGTCCGCGGGAAGATCATAGACCGCCACGCATTGGCGATGCCGCGGGCATTGCCACCGAAGGCGCCCGTCACCTGTCGGCGCAGATCAGCCTTCACCTGCTCCGTCTCGCCGCGGATGGCGGTCATCGCCGCACGCTCTCCCGCCCTTATCTCATCGGCCAGCACCTGGCGCAGGTCGCCGACAATGCTCGCACCAAGCCTCATGGATCAGCGCCCGCCGAATTTGCGGCTGAGGATCCGCAGCAGCAGGTCATGCAGCGCGGCATAGCCGAGCGTGCCGGCAAGCCACGCCACAGCAAAGAGCCACCATCCTTCGAGGGCAAAGGCATGGGCAATCAGCCATGCCCCGGTTCCCAGGCTGCCACCAGCCAGTGCGTGCAATAGATAGGCGCGGGTGAGGAGCGGCCGGTCGCTGGTCGTAAACCGCGCCATCGCCCCGAGCGCCCCCAGGGCGCCGGCGAGCAGCGCCTCGCCGACAATGCCACCGATGCGCTCCGGGTCGATCATGGCGGTGCTCCTATCGGCGGCAGAAGACGCGCCAGGCAATGCCGGTGGCGTCCCGCTCGGCGTGCTGGACGGTCAGGATGTCGGCGCCGAGGGTGAAAGTGTCGTCCGCATCGACTGTGGGCAGCATGGCGATCGCCACGGACAACACGTCGCTGGCCTGAATGACGCTGCTGCCGAAGGCATCGCCGAGCCGGTCCGGTGCCGACCGGACCACGCGGAGCAGGAACGGAGGCCCGGTCCCGCCTGCGCGGTGGGTCGCATCTGCGCCGATGTTCGGATCTGCGGCCAGGGCATCCATGGCCGCGGCGAAGGCGTTCACGCCGGCCGCCGCAGCCGCCAGGCGAGGACGCCGACCACTGCCGCCACGATGACCACGATGGCGACAGCCGGCGCCAGGGTGCCGAGCGCCTGGATCGCCGGTGCGGCCTGCGCGACGGTGGCGGCGATCCCGGCCGCACCCACCAACAGCGCGCCGCGGCCGGTGCCGGTGATGGCGGCCACTTCGCGCAGAGTCGCGGGCTGTGCCGGAGGGACACCCGCGAGCGTCAGCGCGCGGTCGATCACCGTGGCCGGATAGGCCAGCCCGGCGCATTCATGGTGGATGATGGCCTCCACCAGCGGGCGGAGATGATCGTGCCGATGCAGGTCGATCGCATCGTCCGCCCCGACGCCGATCCGCCGCGCCACCACCGTGGTATAGGCTGCGGTGTCGTTCTCCAGCTTGGGCGCCCATCGCTCGATGATCGCCCGCGGCGTGCGCAGCTTGTGCCGGTCCTGGTAGGTAACCAGCAGGGCCGCCAAAGCACGGATGCCGAACTCATGGCTGGTAAAGCGGCAGAACCGCCCATCCGACGCCGGCTCGGCCAGCCCCTGCCACTTGTTGGCGGGAACGTGCTCGATATTGCCCGGGTTGCGGTTGCGATAGCCCCGCGTGGCCTTGGGATCGATGCTCATGCGCCGGACGCCGGAACGCGCAGCAGCACGGCGCGGACGGTGGTGTCCGCGGCCAGCGCCGCCGCAGTCGCGAGGCCCACCTGGAAATTGCCGGTGGCGGTGGTGGTCAGGCGCCGGTTGGTGTTGTCCCAGAAGAGCCGCGCGCCGGCGGTAATGGCTAGTGCCGGCTCCTTGGTGAGGTCGAAGACGCCCTTGGTCTGGCATTCGATGACGGCGTTTTGCACGCCATCGACTGCGGCCACGCCGAAGAGTGCGCCGACCAGGACGCCCTGGCCTGAGGTGACGCCGCCCACATAGGGGACGGCCAGCGCCAGGCTGTCGCCGGGCTGGATATAGTTGCGCATGGGGATGAGGTCTCCAGAAACGCAGAAGGCGCCCCGAAGGACGCCCTCTGCATGGATTGACGATGGGTAGGCTGGTGGTCGGCGACGGGGATCAGGTACCCGGGTTGAACCACGCGCCGCGTCAGTCGATGGCGCCCACACCGAAGTCGAAGATCACCGACACCTCGACGCCATCGACACCCGAGACCGGCCCCGTGGTGACCTGCGGCCCCTCGGCGCCATTGAGGTAGCCATAGACGTAGACTGGCGCGGTGGCCGGATCGGCAAAGAGGTACCAGCGGTTGGTCGGGATCAGCGGCTCGACCAGTGGCTGCACAAAGCCGGCATAGACGTTGGCATTGCTGGTCTGATTGGGCTGGACCGACACGGTAAGCTGACGCGCCGCCAGTTCCTGGTTGGGCCCGACCAGTAGCCGCATCTGCGACCCCACGGCGATGGGCAGCCCATCGAGGGTCTTTTGCTTCATCACCGCGGCACGGCCGATCGCCAAGTTGGTCAGATCGAGCAGCGTGCCGGAACTGGCCTTGTTGGAGCGGGCTGCCGCGGTGGAGAATACCGACGAGGCGGCGCTGGTAAGCGTCGGACCATCGCCGGTCGCGCTGTTCACCAGGGCATAGGCGGTGGCGTTCTCGAAATCCGCCACGCGCCGGCCGATGGCGGCGGCGAAGTCGGTGAAAGCGCCGAGATCGTCGTTCACCAGCATCTGCCGCGTCACCCGAATGCGGCGGGCGAAGGTCTGCAGGTACACCAGCTCCTGGCTCTCGGACATCGTCCCGGCCTGGACCTCGCCGTTCTCCGACAGAGGCAGCAGCGTCGGGAAGTCGCCGACGCGCAGGTGGCGGTGCGGCTTGAAGTCGCGGAAGTCGCGGCGGAGGAACAGGGTGCGGTAGGTCGGCTGCGCTGGCGCATAGGCCGCCAGCAACATCTTGTTGGCCGCGGCGGAGAGCAGCGCCGGGAAGTCGGAGGTGGTGTGGAAAGCGCGCTCGGCGAGGACGGTCGGATTGCGCGGCACGTTGCGCTCGCCGCGGGCGCGCAGCAGCTCGCCCATCATGTCGGAGGGGCGCCAGCCCATGAACTCCACATGGCGGCCACCGCTGGGCGGCTGGTAGCCCGGCATGGAACGGGCCGCGAGCGCCTCGGCCATGGCGTCCAGCAGGCTGGCCGGGTCGACCTGGCCGGGGCCGGTCTCGGGCCGCGCAGGGAGCGAGGGGCGCGGCGCGGCCTGGGCGAAGGCGTCCCACAGCCGGCCGCGCAGGGCCTCGGGCGAGATGCGGTCGCGCATGGCGGCCTCGCGCATGGTGTCGATGACGTCGGCGGTCAGCAGGCCGCGGGCGGCGGCGAGGACCGGCTCATAGCCAGCGATGCGCTCGACGGTGGCGCGCTCAGCTTCGGCGCGGATGGCTTCGAGATCGGGCACCGGCGGGGCGGCGCGGGTCGGCTCGGGCGGGGTGGCGGCGGTCACGGGGTTCTCCTGGTGCGAGGGTGCGATGAGCGGCGCCTCGGTGACCGGGGCGTTGGTGGGTTCGGGCATGGGTGGTTCCTCAAGGATGGGGAGAGCGGGTTCGATGCCGGTGGCGGGGGTGTCCTGGTTTCCCTCGCCACGGATCACGGCCAGGCCGTCGATCGGCACCGGCACGATGGAGATCTCGTAGGGTTCCCAATCCACCGCGCGATGGACGGTCTGGCCGGTGGCAGCATCGGGCTGCTGGTCGTAGCGATGGACCCGATAGCCGACGCTGACGCTCTGCAGCGTGCCGTCTGCGACGCGCTGCCAGACCGGCTCCACGTCATCGGCGCCGCTGAATTGCAGGATGGCGTAGCCGCGGCCAGCCTCGAGCCGGGCGGAGGTGACCCGGCCCAGGACATCGCGCGTGCCAGCGCGGCGATGAGTGTCCAACACAGGGGCGCGGCCGGAGCGCAGCGCATCCATGCGAACCGCCTCGGGCCGCATATCCAGTTCCTCGATGATGGGGCCGAGCGGCGGCACAAAGTTGCGGGCCCTCGCGCCGGTGGACCACACCACCTCGACGGTGCGGGCGGCGCGATTAACGGTGACGGGTGCGGCGAGCGCGCGCTGCGCGATGATCGATTGCCCATCGGAGGGAAGTCGATCGGCAGCAGAGGCTTGGTCTTGGGTGGGGCTTCCCTCATCCGGTTCGATGGGTTCTGTCATGCCGGCGGCTCCGTGGCGGCCGGCGTAGCTTTCCGCCGTGATACCGGCGGGCTGGCAGGCACGGCGCTGGTCCAAGCGATCCGCAGTCCGCCGTTGGCCTCGAACGTCCGGGAGAGCCCGGCTCGCAGACAGCGCCGCGGCGCCTGGGTCGGATCCGGAGTGGCTCCAATCGCGACCCAGGCATCCACGGCTGGCGTGAGGGTCAGTATCAGGCCGACGCCAGGCGGTAGCGGCTCGCTGACTTGGCCGGCTGTGAGTGACTCGGACCAGATCAGCCGGTCGGCCACCTCCAGAGCGGAGAGTGGCTTGCCGAAATGGTCGCGCGGCGCCGTGCTGCATTCGACATGCAGGATCATGACAGGCTCCTGTGGTGTGAGAGGTCAGGGCTCGGTGTTGCGAGCGGGGCTGGCAGCGCCGGTGGCGGCGATTTCGATTGCGGCGAGCTGTGCGGCGTTCTGGGCGGCGCCGGATTTAGCGACACGGCGCGGATCGGTGTCCAGCGACAGTCCGGCTTCGTCGAGCAGGACATTGGCCTCGCGGATCATCTCGATCACCTGTCGGAAGTCGTAGCCGAAGGCGCCGACCGCCTCGGGCTGCGGCACAAAGCCGGCGCGGACCTGGGCGATGAGGGCCGTTGTGTCTTTCAGCGGGTCGATCATCTCGTGCGCCGGCGGAACGTGCGACAGGCCATCGGGCACGTCGGCACCCCACAGCCCGAGCAGCGCGCCCTGCGCGTGGAAGCGATCCGCGATCGGCCGCACCAGCATCGGGATCAGCATGCCGTACTGGACCTGCTCGCAGAGCCGGCGAAACTCGATCTTGCCGGCCCGCAGCGAGGAGTAGTTCGCCTGGGTGAGATCGCCGGCGACCTGGTCGTAGGTCAGGCCTGTGCCGACGGCGGAGGCTTCCAGCGCACGGCGTGCGAAAGCGGCGTGTGACCCGCCGCCGGAGGGATTCACCACCTCCACGGATCCCATGCCGCGGCGATACAGGATCATGCCCGGCTCGAAGCTCTCCACCGTGCGGCCCTGGGCGTCGCGGAGCAGGCCCGACGCCGGGCCGGTCATGGTCTCGTCACCATCCTCCGACACGACGGCCGCTAGGCAGGCCTCGATCTTGGCCTTCATCAAGAGGGCAGCCTCATAGTCACCGAGATCGCGCAGGCGAGTGAGCACCGGCGCCAGCCAGGAGACGTCGCGCAGCTGGCCGGGCCGGCGCTTGCGGTAGATGTGCAGCACATCGCGGGCGGGGACCCGCTGGCTGCTCAACCAGGTGGCACCGCCCGGCAGGACCCAGGATGCGCCGGGATGGACGCGGTGCAGCCAATAGCCGACCGGCTCACCGGCTTCTCCCAGGCCGATGCCCTGCAGCGTGGGGACGCCCTCGATCACGCCCTGCCGTGCCGTGTCGAGATGATCGCTCTCCAGCACCTGGAGCCGCAGGCCGATCGGATTGGCGGGCGTGATGTCGGCGGGCAGCAGGCGGACGAAGCACTCGCCGCTTTCGACCACCGCCCGCATCACCAGCGCCTGCAGGCCATAGAGGTCGAGCCGACCCTCTGCGTCACAGGCGGTGCTGTCGGACCAGCGGCGCCAGGCCTCGGCATGCGGCTTGTCCGGCCACCGGGTAGTAATACCCGCGCCGACAGCATTACCAGTCCAGAGATCGACGATGCGGGCGGCATATGGGTCATTGCGGACAGCATCGCGGGCGCGCCGCGCCACCTTGGGTGCAGCGGCACCCACCTCCGCCGTGGCGCTGCTGCCGGACGCAGCCCAGCTCGAGGCGCGGCTATCCTGGGCTGCGGCATAGCCCCGCAGAACGTGCCAGGCATCACGAAGACGCCCCATCACCGGCTGCCCTCCCGCGAGAAGACGGCGAAAGTCACGCCGGGGCGGCGCGCGGCGGCGTTCTCCGCGGCATGGAGCACCGATAGGGCGCGGCCCAGTTCATCGAGCGACCGGTATTCTACGGTGCGTCCGTCGAAGGTCACGCGCATGGTCCCGCCCGTGAAGGCCGCGGCCAGCACAGCGGCGCGGGTGCCAGCAGGCTGCGCCAGCGCCCAGGCGAGGAGGGTTGGATCCATGGAATCGAGGCTCCCGAGGCCCGGTTGACGGGTGAATCCCTGCGAGGGTTGATGTTATGAATGGCCGGGCGCCGGATGCAGCCGCCCATATCCTGCAGGACCGGAGTAGATTGGATGCGGCTTCGAACTCTCTTCCCGCTCGTCGCCTGCGGCCTGCTGCTCTTAGCCGAGCCTGCGGCAGCGCAAGCCGCCGATCCTTTTGAGGCGGTCAATCGCCGGATCCACGCCTTCAATCGGAGCGTTCAGACCAAGGTGCTGGGGCCGATGGCGGAGCTCTATCACTCCGCGACCTCGGCCGAGCTCCGGCGCGGGGTCAGCAACTCACTGGCCAATCTGAGCGAGCCTGTCACCACCGTGAGTGGCTTGGCGGCCGGCGATCTCCCCGTGGCGATGAACGCTGCGGTCCGCTTCGGCATCAACTCAACGCTTGGTTTCGCTGGGGTCCACGACCGGGCCACCGCCATGGGCTATCCGCGTCAGGTCTTTGGAGTCGCCGATTTGGTCTGCCGGTGGGGCGTGCCGAGTGGTCCCTTTGTCGTGCTTCCGCTCCTTGGGCCGTCTACCCTGCGCGATGCCAGTGCCCTGGTGGCGACAGGTGCCGCGCTCTCCCAGACCTTGGGGTCAGATGTCTTCATCACCTGGAGCGGTACCGATGCCCTCGTCGGCTACGCGCATCGCCACCGCGATCTCGCGCGCATCGATACACAATCGCTGGATGCCTATGCCGTCCACCGCAGCGCTTACCTTCAGAGGCGGGCGGCGGTTTGCCCACCTGACAGAATCCGTGACGCTGCGTCTGCTGCAGAGGACGAACCCGGTTGACGCTGCTACGCGAAGGCGACGACGCACTCGATGGGAACAGGCCCAGTTGAGCAAGTTCTCAGTGGCCCGGTGTCGCCAGCTGCAAGGATTACGCCCGCAGCGCATCGCTCAGCATTCAACGGCCCAGGGTGAGGCCGCATTCCTGCATCAGCCCGCTGACATTCCCTCGTGAAGCGTTGGCTACGCGCGCGACACGGGCGGAGTCTTGTGCGGGCAGCGTTCGAATAAGGCAGGCAGACAACGCTGTTATATCCATTGTACCGCAACCAATGGCCGCCTGGGATACGCGACCGCAAAACGCGCGACGCTGTTCGGGCGTCTGCTCGACGAAGGCACCACGCAGTGCATCCGCTGCGCTTCCGCCCTGGCCGCCCAGGCCGGGGATGGAAAGCCCCTGGGCGGTGGCGGCCTCCACCGACAGCAACACCAGCAATGTCGTCACACCGAAGCGCATTCTAGCGATCTTTCCTGGCGGGAAGTCTGGATACCCCCGAGCAGCGCATGTGTTGCAAGAATCGATCAGCGAAGCCAGCCACTGCGCGGCGCGAGCCAACCGCGGGGGCGCTGGTTATCGAACGCCGGGACCGGCGCGGCCTGAGGCGGCGAGGATGGGCCAGCGACATTCCCGCCGGTGGGAACTTCTCGCGGCAGCAGCGGAGCGTCGGCGATCTGGTCGCGCAGCTGCTGCCAGAAGCGTTCACCGTAGCGGTCGGCACCGAGCAGCCAGAGCGCGGCGCGGGCCAGCACCGCGCAGTCGAGTGCCTCGTTCCGTTCCCGCAGCTTGGCCCATTCCTGCCGTGCAAAGCCGCGCCGGTCCTTCGTGGTGCGCAGCTGCTCGGCGACCAGCTGCTTGACCCATTCGACGTCGATCGCGCGCGGCAGATGCACCCAACCGGGCGGCAGCTCCTCCGCGTCGCCGCGGCCGAGCCAGAGCCGGCGATAGAGATCAGCCTTCCAGGTCGAGACCGAGACCGTCCACAACTTGAGCCCGCGCCGCAGCTTCTGGCCGTTCACCAGCGCGTCCACCGGCGTCGGCCCCTGCACGGGTTGCGCCCTGTTCCAGCCGTCGATGCCCTTGGTGGGCGCGATGCGCGGATCCCGCAGGCGGCGGAGCTGGCCGTAGACGGCAGCGGTGTCGCGGCCGCCGGTGTCGACGCAGAGCCGGGCGATCCGCATGGCGCCACCGCCCTGGCGTGGCCAGTCGCGCGCCAGCACCCGGGCCAACTCGTCCCAGGGCTCGCGATCCCGCGGACTGCCCGCAACCACGACGTGGTCGACCAGCCACGACGAAAACCCCTCGGCCCATCCCCAGACGTCGCATTCCAAACGATCGTCCTGCACGTCGACGCCAGCGGTGAGCACCAGCGCGCCGGTGGGCGCCACGCCCATGGGGAAATCCTCGCGGCGCTCGACCAGGCGCTCCCAATCCGGCGCCTCGCCCTGCTCCTGCCAGGTCTCACCAAGGACCGTGTTCTTGAAAGTCTTGATGTCCTCGGGCTTGCCCTGCGCCGCCTCCCAATCCCGGGCGATCTGTTCCCACGACAGCCAGCCCACCGGCGAATAGAGGGCCGAAATGTGGAAGCCGATCGTGTGCGGATCCTGGCCCTCTGCCGTCGCGCGCCATTCGCCACCGCCGAGCATGGCGGTCTTGTCGTGCTCCTGCATCGGGTGGTCGCAGGCGGTGCAGTTATACCGCGCCGTCTCGGGCGCACCCTTCTCCCAGAGCAGCCGCTCGAAGCGCAGCCACTGCATCTCCCCGCATTCGGTGCACGGCACGAAGAACCGCCGCTGGTCGGAGGCCAGATACTCCCGCTCGATCCGGCTGCGCCCCGCGATCGTCGGCGTGCTGACCAGGAAGGCTTTGCGGCGCCAGCCGAAGGTGCGGGCCCGGGCCTCGGCAAGCGCAATCGGATCACCCTCGCCGGCGACATCGCCGGGATAGGCATCCACCTCGTCGAGGAACAGGAATCGCGCCGTCATCGAGCGCAGCCCAACCGCGCTGTTGGCACCCGTCAGCACCAGGATGCCGCCGGGGAATTCCTTTGACAGCATGGTGTTGCCGCTGTCGCGGGCACGGGCCGGCGCCACCCGCTCCCGCAGCGCCGGCGTCTCCTCCAGCAGCGGGTCGATGCGCTGGCGCGAGAAGCGCTTGGCCAGTTCCACGGTCGGCTGCACCGCCAGCGCGGGCGCCGGCACGTGGTGCATGATGTAGCCGAGCCAGTTGTTTCCGCTTTCCGTGGCGCCGACCTGCGCGCCCTTCATGAAGACCACGCGCCGTGCCGGATGCACCGCGGACAGCGCGTCCATCACGTCCTTGAGGTAGGGCGTACGGCTGGTGCGCCACGGGCCCGGCTCGGCCGAGGCGCGGCTACCGAGCATCCGGTGCCGCTCGGCCCATTCCGAGACGGTGAGCTGCGGCGGCGGGCGCAGCATCGCGCCGACACGCCGGCGCACATGGTCACGGCTGCGAAGACCGGTCCCCTCCGAGGCCTGCTGGATCGAAGCGATCGGCCGCCTCCGTCAGCAGGTCGTTGATGTGGCTCTGCAGGATGGTCTGCAGCAGATGCGGATCGACGCTGATCTCGGCGGCGATCAGGCCCGAGACGCGGGCCGGCCAGTTGAGCAGCGCGTCGCGCATCGTGCTGCCGATTTCGTCGAGGGCTGCATTGGCCTCGGTGACATCGACCAGGCGGCGCTTGGTCTCGTCCAGCGAAAGGCGCTGTGCCTCTACCTTCAGGGCGAGCTGCGCAACCTTCAGCCGGGCGAAGGGCGTGCCCTCGGCGCCAGCGCCGCTGGCCAGGTGCGAGCGGGCGGGATCGGCGGTCTCGGTCAGGTGGCGGCGGGTCTTGTCGATATCCCACTGTCCATCCGGCTCGCGGGCGATGCGGTTGGTCTGCTCGGCTTTGCGCAGGGCAGTATCGCTAACACCGAGGCGCCGCGCGGCCTCACGGGTCGAGGCGGTCAATTCCGGCATGGCGGCGACCTCCCGCCGCACAGAGAGAACGAAGGAGGCGCCGCGCGCCGCTCAGCTACGCGCCGCCACTTGCCCTCGCCAAGGTCGCCCCGCGTAGCACGTAGCTTGGCGCAAATTTCGTCGTGCCATCGACCTTCACGAAGGAAGACAAGGGTACATCGCAGGCGACGATTCCTTCGACCTCCCAGAACAATTCCCACCCGATAGCCGGCGAAAAACCGGCTATCGTGCTGACAGTTTGAAGGTCTGGGTTAGGATGGTGACCACGTCCTCGTCTATCTCTGACGGGATCCACAATCGACCTCAGCCGGCCGGCAAATCGTGCGGTTCTCGGTTCGGACAGGAGTTCCGAGGCCGCACGGCTTTCCATGGCGTCGACACCCGTGAACATGGGGAAAATGAACACTTGGAGCTGCCCCATGACACCCTGCCGCCGAAGATACTTTGCAACATCTGTGGCATTCGAGCCGAAGGCCAGAAACCCTTTCGACCGGTGGGTCTCGAGAGCGTCAACAAGATGCGTAGCCGGGACTGGGCATAGCAGCACGAGCGGCGACATGTTGTCGGGGGAACCGGAGCTCATCTGAAATCATTGTTTCCAATCGGTGGAGAGAGCCGTCGGTGAGTCCTGACAACCGGCCCTCCTGGACCAGACCTGTCCGCGGATGTGGCGACGGCGGCTGAACCGAACGGCTGCACCGCCAAGGAGATTGGAAGATAGTACACGTGATGCCGCTTCGCGAAGGAGGCGCCCTGAATGACGCACACGGCACTATCTTTCAGGGGGCAGCATATTGGCAGCAAGTAAACAGCCTCTTTCTGCCCGCGCGGCATTTTCGGTCATGCGCCGCCTCACGCGTGGACTTCTCAAGGGCGCAGTGCGCGCTGGCGGGCGGCTTCGAATGCGGTGATAGCGGCGGGCCAATCCAGGCCGGCGCTGTCGCCGAGCATCTGCACCGGCGCGAGCGCCACGCGGCGACGCGACCAGTAGTTTCCGTCCAGCGTGGCGAGCCAGCCGGCCAGGCCCTGCGCGGTTAGCGCCGCCGCCGCGGCTTCGACTTCTGCCTCGCTGGGTGGCGCGGCCCGCCCCATGGTCACGTGCCGGCCGTCCTGCGCGATGATGATCCAGCGGCGGTCCGCGACCTCTGGTTGGTGCCCCATCGTAGTCTCCGTTTCGGCGGGGCGGGATGCCCTGCGCGTGACGGACGATTCGCGCTGTGGCGGGGCGCAGCCAAGTTGGTTGCGTCAGCTCGGGCATGGGCTTTTTGCAGTCAGATGATGTTCGTCTGAACCACCGTGAACATCACTTCCTCCGCCGCCGGCGAGGGCGATGTGGCCGTCGCCCGCACCCACCAATCTCCCGCCACATCGGTCGGGATATCCGCGATCGCGGTGTTGCCGGACACTGATGCGGCATAGCTCACAATCATGCCGTTTGGCTTTCGTGCACGAACAACCACGCCAGACGGCGTGACCGTGCCACCAGTATCGGGATCGGTGAACACGAAGCGAGCCCGCACAGTCTCACCGATCCAGAAGCGCGTCGTCATCGCCGGACGCCCTCAAGCAAGCAGTGGATCACCACGGGCCTCGCGAGCCAGCTCGCGATTTCGACGGGCCTGGCGAGCCGGCTCGCGATCTTGAGCGGAGAGGCTCGTGGCGCAAAGAGAAGCAGAAGGGACATGGTCAGGAGGCCGTGAAGGTTTCGGTGCTGTCGAACGTCGCGACGGTATTGACGGTGAGGGTGGCCGAGGCGGTGATGTTGATCGCAATGCCGCCATTCGTGGTATCGGCGCCGATCGCCAGGCGCCAGGCGGCGCCCAGGCCGCTGCTGCCGGTGGGCACCATCGCGCCGCTGCCTCCCAGGAAGACTGTCGTGGTGGACGCGCTATTGCCGCGAACCGCCCCGACCAGGACTTCCCACGCAGCAGCGTCGGTGCTGCCAGCCGCCTTGGCGATAACGCGCAGGCGGCCGATGTATGCACCGAAGGGGGGCAGGTTCAGCGTGTTGCTGGTGCCCGCGGCCCCACCATCGGCGGTGATGCGGGACGGCGTGTTATCTGTGGTCTGCCGCCGCTGGACATAATACCCGCGCTGCGCATCACCATTGCTGGCAAAACGGCCGGCAGCGACAACCCCCTTGCCATACTGGCCGCGCGCATTGGCGTGGAGCCCGCCTGGCGCCCAGGAATACGTGCCATCGGCCAGGTTCGTGCTGCCGCCCGAAACAACGGCACCGGTGGCCGAAGCGGTATTGCCTGTGCCGCCGCCGATGGAAGCGAACTGCGCGGAGGCGACCTGTGACGCAGCCGCGCGACTGGTCTGCAAATCGACGGCGCTCGCGCCGCGCGCATTGCCGACGATGCCTCCGCCATCCAGCGTAGGCGCGACGAGCGCCGTGCCCGAGAGGAAGATGGGGCCGAATTGCCAGAGCGGCATGCCTACCACTCCCTCGCTGTGAATGTCTGCCCGGCCGTGGCGCCGATGACGCTGACTGCGGTGGTCGGCACGCCTGTGCTTGGCCACTCGTACATCGCGCCCGGCGGGATGCGGACGCTGGGCTGGGATTGGACTGCGGTCGACAGGCTATCAACCCAGAGATCGCCCGCGGAATGGTTCTGCAGCATCATGCCTGTCCGCGCTGCGTTCGCCGGCGCCATTTGCTGCGCCTGACCGTTTGTTGCGATCGTGCCGCTGCGGTCGGTGAGGATGACGCCGCGGCCGGCGGTCGCGACGATGCCGCTCACCGGCAGCGGCGTTGCCCGCATCTGCGCGTCGGTCAGGGGGCCTGCCACCGGTAGGCCGGCCGAAAGCTCGACCAGCGTTGCGACGCCATCGGCGCCGAACGCCAGTTTGACCAGCTGGAAATGCCGACCGCCGATCTCGTCCGTGGCGGCGACCTCGCCGCTGGCTGGCAATGTGATGTTGTCGGGCATGGCTCATCCTGCTGCAGGAACGAGAAACCCCGCCGGCGGCTGCCTGGCGGGGTTGTGCGGCGTGGGGTTGTTCTCCGCGGGCGCGGGACTTCACCCCGCCAGGGTGTAGATGGTGAAGGAGCCCTTCGCGCCGGTCTTGTTGGGGCCGACCTGGCGAATGCGGTCCCGAACCTCGACCGCGTGGCCCTTCTTCTTGAGGCCGGCGAAGAAGCCGCGGACGGTGTGCTGCGCCCAGCCCGTGGCCTCCGCGATCTGCGCGACCGTGGCGCCCTCAGGGCGGCGCAGCATGGCCAAAACCTGCTCCTGCTTCGTGCCCTCGCGCGGCTTGCGCGGCCCGCCGGCCTCGCGTGCGACGCGGGCGGGCTTGCCGGCGAGCAGGGTGCGCAGGGCCTGCATCGGGGCATCCAGGGCGCCGATGATGTCGCCCTCGCGGTTGGCCTCGTCGTCCCAGGCGGCGAGGATCGCCGCGGCGGCGTTGCGCAGGTTGGCGCGCGGCGTGGCGGCGCGTGCCGTGAGGGCCTTGTCGAGCATGGCAATCTCCTCCGTCAGGGGCGCGGCCTGGGCGCCTTCGTCGGCGGGGGCGTCCTGTGCCGCGGGATCGGCGTCCGCCGCCACCCTGGGCGCCGTGTCGGCCACCATGCCGCCCTCGTTCGGGTCGATGCCGATGGCCCGCAGCCCCTCGTCCGTGATGCGCGCCACAATCCAGGTGCCGTCCTCATCCTGGCGCCAGCCAAGCCCGACATGCTCCCGCGGGGCGTTGATCTCGGTGAGCAGGTTGTTCTTGATCAGGCTGCGGAACACGGCGTTGCGCGCCGCGGCCGGCAGGGTCTTCGGCGCACGGGCCAGTCCCATCTCGTGCTGTGCGGCGGTGCTGAGGATAACGCGCTGGCTATCGGAAAGCTTGGTCATCGTGATGGTCTCCGGTTCCGGGTGCCGGTCATCGGCCCCTACTGCCGGGAGCCCCGCCGGCGTGGCCGGTCGGGGCGGTGCGGGAGCGGCCCGCGTCAGGCTTCGTATTCGCCGCGGTGGAAGTGCTGGTCCGCGATGTCCTTCAGCTTCGCGGTGGCATCCGAAAGCCAGGCGGCCTCGCCCCAGAGCACCGTCTCCGGGTCCGCGCCAAAATGGTCCGCGCTGGCCTGGGTGAGTTCCGCGAGGAGGGCGTCGAATTCCGCCTTCTTGGCCAGGAAGGCGGCCAGGCTGTTTTCCTGGTTCCGGGCGGCGCGGGCGGTGCGGTCGGTCATGCTGGTCTCCGTCTGTTGCTGCAGGGCATCCCCTGCGTGTGACGAGACATTCCCGCTGTGGCGCGCGTGAGCCAAGCGAGATACAGCGTTATCTTATTGCTATGATTGAACTTTCTCGATCATCAATCGCGCCGCCTCGACATCGGCAAAGATGCGATCATCGCCCTCCAGCACGGCGGTCTCGCCGGTTATTTCCTGCCAGCGCCGCACGATCACATCGGCATAGGCCGGATCGATCTCCAGCAGCACGGCACGCCGCCCCGTGCGCTCCGCCGCGATCATCGTCGTGCCCGACCCGCCGAAGCAGTCGAGCACCGTGTCGCGCGGCTTGCTGCTGTTGCGGATGGCGCGCTCGACCAGCGCGACCGGCTTCATCGTGGGATGCAGGTCGTTGCGTGCCGGCTTGTCGAAGTGCCAGACGTTCCCCTGGTCGCGCGCGCCGCACCAGTAGTGCTGCGCGCCAGCCTTCCAGCCGTAGAGCATCGCCTCGAATTGCTGGTGGTAGTCGGCGCGGCCGAGCGCGAAAGTGTTCTTCGCCCAGATGATCGTGCTGGACCATTTGCCGCCGGCCTCCTGCCAGACCCGATGCATCGTCGGCCATTCGGACGAGGACATGCAGACGTAGCAGGCGCCCTTGGTGACCGAGAGCAGGTTGGCGAAGGCGGGCTTCAAGAAGTCACCGAAGCCACCGCCCAGCGCGTCATTGGCGATGGTCATGCGCGCGGCGGTGCCGCCCTCATACGCAACATTGTACGGAGGATCTTGCCAGGCCATGTCCGCAAGGTGGCCAGCGCCGAGCGCGCGCTGCACGTCGACCAGCTTCGTCGCGTCGCCACACAGCAATCGATGCTCGCCGCAGCGCCAGAGATCGCCGGTGCGCGTGACGGGCACCACTGGCGGCGGCGGCGCCTCGTCGGCATCGTCGCCGAGGCCGGCGTCGGCGGCGGCCAGCAGGCGATCCAGCTCCATGCCGGAGAAGCCGAGCAGGTCCAGGTCGACGACGGCTTCGTCGCGGATGCGGGCGATCTCGGCAGCCAGCAGCGCTTCGTCCCAGCCGGAGTTCAGGGCGATCTGGTTGTCGGCCAGCCGCAGCGCACGCGCCTGCGCCGGGGAAAGGTGGCCAAGCCGCAGCACCGGCACGGAGGCGAGCCCGAGCTGCTTCGCCGCCATGACGCGGCCGTGGCCGGCAATCAGCACGCCCTCGGCGTCGACCAGCACCGGGTTCACGAAGCCGAACTCGGCAATGGAGGCGGCGATCTGCGTCACCTGCGTCGGGGAATGGGTGCGCGCGTTCTCGGCATAGGGCACGAGGGATGCGATCGGCAGGCTGCTCACGACGAGATCAAGCTGCATCGGCGGTGACCTCCATTCGCGCCGCAGCAACGGCGTCATAGTCGCGGCCATCATCGGCGAGCGTCACCAGCAATTCCGGATGCAGCATGCGCCAGCGCGCGATCGCCAGGTCGACATAGGCCGGCGCGAGCTCGATCGCCCGCACGCGGCGGCCGGTGCGCTGGCCGGCGATGATGGTGGTGCCGGAGCCGCCAAACGGTTCAAACACCACCTCGTTATCGTCCGTGTAGGTCCGCATCAGGAATTCCGGCAGCACGACCGGAAACACCGCGGGGTGTTCGGTCTCGATGCCGCGGCCCTTGTGGCGGGTCAGGCGCAGCACGTTGTCGGGGATCCGGAAGTCCTGCACCGGCAGCCCGGCATGCTGGTATTCCGAGATGGTCCCGTCGGCGGCGCGCAGCCCGCTCCCCTTGTTCGGCGTGCCGGCCCATTTGCAGGGCACGATCTTGTTCGCCTGCCGGGCCTGGCGGTTGAAGTGGAAGACGAACTCGAAGGCCGGAGCGAGGCGACCATTCCAGTCGCCCGGCAGGCCCGGCCCCTGGTCCCAGGTGTAGAGCCCGAAGCGCCGCCAGCCGCGGGCGCGCATCCAGTCGAGCCAGCCGGCCCAATAGGGCTGCCATTCGTTGTCGCGATGGATCAGGCCGAGGTTCACCAGCACCTGGCCGTCCGGCCGAACCGCCGCGTCGAGATGCTGGAACACACCCTGCATGAGGGCGTCCCAGTCCGTGACGCCGCCGGTGGTGTAGTCGCGCTGGTTGCCGTACGGCGGAGAGGTGAACAACAGCGCCGCGCGGTCCTGGCCCATTACGCGCGCCGCGGTGGCCGCGTCGGTGCTGTCACCACAGAGCAGGCGATGCTCGCCCAGCAACCAGAGGTCACCGGGGCGGGTGACGGCCTGGCGCGGCGGAACCGGATCGGCATCGGCGGGGTCCTCCGCCGGCTCCTCATCATCCGCCGCGCCAGCCGTGCCGCCCCCCTCGGCGGAATTCGCGGACAGAGCCTCGAGCGCGTCGCCGTCGGACACGGCATCTCCAGCCGCCGCGAGGATGTCTGCGAGCTCATCCGCCGAGAAGCCGAGCGCGCCGAGGTCGATGTCCGGCACCGCCTGCACCGCGGCCAGCGCATCGCGCAGCAGCGCTTGGTCCCAGGTCGCGTTCTCCGCGATGCGATTGTCGGCGAGCCGCAGCGCCTCCTTCTGCGCCGCGGACAAATGCCGCAGCACGATCGTCGGCACCTTGGCCATGCCGAGCGCCGACGCAGCTTCCAGCCGCCCGTGGCCGGCGATGAGCACGCCTTCCTCATCCACCAGCAGCGGGTTGGTGAAGCCGAAGGCCAGCATGCTGGCCTTGATCTGCTCCAGCTGCTCGGCGCTGTGGACGCGCGCGTTGCCGGCGTGCGGACGCAGCTCCGCCACCGGATGCAGCAGGATCTTCGCCGCCATCCAGGGGAGCGTCATTGGGCCATCCGGATCTGGGAGTCGGTGCAAACCATGCGGCTCGCGGGTGCAAACCTGGCACGGTATGGTTTGCGGGTTATCTGGCTGATCGCACGGGGAAAAGGCTGCAAACCGCAACCCTGTTTTATGGCCTGGCGCTAGCGACCTTGCGCGCTTCCGCCCCCCCGCATACAGTATTCGCGGGAAGGACCCTGGATTATTACTTCGTCTATAATTCGATCGACAGGCCGAGTGGCTCGGGAGCCACCCCGCTCGGCCCGGCGCATGTCTCGCCAGTGATGGCTTTCTGACACGCCAAGATTTCACGGCGCAATGCACTCATTCGGCGTGCCGAAGATTTTTCTTCAGCACGTCGATTCATGGATCCGGCGTTGCAGATCACGCAGCGCGTTGTCGTGGCGTCAGCCCGAAATGCGCTGCCAGCATCCCGAGTGCCCCGACCAATAGGCCCTGCGCTTGCGGTGGATGCATGTGTCGTCCCGCCCATCCCTGCCGCAGCGCCCAGTCACGGATCGATACCTCCACGCCGATCACGTGCCAGACGATGCTGCCGCCTGGGCTGTCGAACCCACCGAGGGCGTCCACGGCTTTCGCCACGCGCTGCCGCGCGCTGGCCTGGCTTTCGGAAAGCGGATCCACCGAGCCGCCCTCGACGCGGATCATCGACATGGTCCGCACGCGATCGAGGGCAGCCCGCTGGAACAGCGTGCGAAAGACCACCCCGGCGTCATGCATTTGCTGGGTGATCGTGCCGTTGGCGAGCAGCAGGCCGAGGCTGTCGGTGGCGCGGCGATGCGCGACAGGGCAGCCCGTCTCCGGATCCACACCGCGCACGGCGTCCTCGAAGCCGCCATGCTGCAGACGCCACTTCGAGGGCTTGGACAGGTCCTCGCGTTGCGTTTTCGTTCGTGCGGTCTTGCGCTTAACGGCCATGTTGTGAGCCTCCATTGCGTCGGCCCTAGAGCCGGTTTGCTTCGTTGGTGATGGCCTGGCGGAGCCAGGGGTCGGTGATCTCCTCGACGGGAATGGCGGCCACGCCGTGGCGGTGCCAGGCAGCAGCACGCAGGGCGCGGACTTCTGCCTCGTTGGTGGAACTGCGCGTTCCGCGGTCGAGGCAGGAACGGGGCGGTTGCGGGGCGCCGTGGATCGTCATGCGTAGCCCTCCGCGCCCCGGCCGAAATAGCCCTTGGGTCTTGTCGTCCTCTGGCCTACATAGGGGTCGTGGAATTCGAGTGGGATGACGCCAAGAGCGACGCCTGCTTCGCCGAGCGCGGTTTCGACTTCGCCTATGCGGTGCAGGTGTTCCTCGACCCTGATCGGCTGGTCGAAGTCGACAACCGCTTCGATTACGGCGAGCCGCGCTATCGCGTGCTCGGCCAGATCGAGGGACGGCTGTTCCTGGTGGTCTACACGCCGCGAGGTGACGCGTTCCGGATGATCTCGGCCCGCAAGGCCAATGCCAAGGAGGTGGCTCGCTATGGGCACAGTTCGCGTGACGCTTGACGCCGCCAAGCCGCCCAAGGGCCGGATTGACCCGGCGCGGGTCGATTCGACGAGCGAGGCTGACATCCAGCGCCACGCTGGCGAGGACGATGCGGCATCGGCGCAGGACGCCGCCGCATACACGCGCCGGGTGCGCCGCCGGACCGGGCTGACCCAGGCTGCCTTCGCGGCGCGGATCGGCGTGCCGCTGGACACGGTGCGGAACTGGGAGCAGGGCAAGCGCCTGCCGGCCGGACCGGCCAAAGCGCTGCTGAAGATCCTGGACCGCGCGCCGGAGGCGGCGCTGTCGGCGCTGGCCTGACTTCGCGTCACGGAGCCGGCGAGCATCATGCGCGTCCTCCGGTCGGGTCGGTTGCCCAGAGCAGCAGCGCGATAGCGTCCGCCTCATTGTCGTCGGCCGGCAGATAGCCGCGGTCTCTGATCGCCGTGATCATCGCCGCCTTGTCGGCATTACCCTTGCCGGTGGCGTAGCGCTTGATTGTGCCGACCGGCACGCCCTCATAGGGCACCTCGTGTTCCTCGCACCACGAGGTCAGCGTGCCGAGGAAGCCCCCATAAACGTGGCTGGCGTCGGTGCCGGCGTGACGGCGCACTTCCTCGAACACCACGCGTCGGATGCCGTGCGCATGCATGGCAATCTGGACGAGCCAGTCGGTGAAGCGGAGGTAGCGCATTCCGCCGCCTTCAAACCGACCGGGCTTGAAGGTCATCGTGCCCGAGGTCGTCCCGCCATCGCCAAAGCGCAGGGCCCAGCCGGTGTTGGTGCCGAGATCCAGGGCGAGGATGCCCGGCTTGCGTGGGCGGTACAGGTTGGGATCCGGCAGGGCGGTGCTTGCGCCGGCGGCCGGGGTGGTGAGAGTCGCGAAATCCATGATGGTCTCCGAAAGGGAATGATCCTGGTGAGGGCGGCGACGGCGCGGTTCTTGGCGGAGCTCGTCGTCGCTGCCCGGCTTGGGGTTGGATGGGTCTGGTGGGGGTGGTCCCCTGACCCGGACCAGGCACCCCCGGGTGTGGTGTGCGCGCGTCTTTGGGACGCGCACGCACACCCCCCGTAGGGGGGAGGGATTTTGCGGAACTTGCGGAACTTGGTCAGGGCATTGAATTGGTTGGTGATTTTGAAGTTCCGCAGACAAGTTCCGCAAAGCCTCGCTGCGGAACTTGCGGAACTTACCCAACCCACTGATTTCACTGAGCGATTCAAGTTCCGCAGGGAAGTTCCGCAGGCTTGCGGAACTTGCGGAACATGGAAGTTCCGCAGCAAGTTCCGCACAGTGCGGTCGCGTATCGAAGTGGCGTTTCATGCCTCAGCCTCCGGGTCGTTCAGCACCCAGATTTCCGGATTCTCGACGGGCAGAACCGCGTTGTTGGTCTCAGATTGGAAGTGCGTCGGCAGCAGCGGGACGAGGGTGCGGGTGATTTCGCCGGTCTCGGGATCGACCGTCTCGCCGTCGGTCCCGAAGAGCATGTCCTGCACCAAGAGGTAGCCCTTGGTGGACTTGCTGACCGGAATGCCGAGCGCGGGCGCGTCGCGCAGGAACTTGATGTAGCCCTTGTTGGCGAGGACGTTGATGCGGCGGGCGATGGTGTCGTCACCGCCCAGGCCGTGCGTGTTTTCGAACTGTGCGGCGAAGGCGCTGCCGGTGAAGACCTTCCCCTCACGGGCCTCGTTGGCGATGATTTGCAGGATGACGTCGTGGCGCCGGCTGCGCTCGGCATCGAGCTTGCCGCCGATATCCTTGCGGACGATCCGCTCACCCTTCCGATCGAGCTCCACCCAGGCGCCGCCGCGTTTGTCGACCAGCATCGGCTCGAGGCCGGGGCCGTTGCGCAGCTCGATGTGAAGTTCGCGCCCGGTCTGTTCCTCGTCGGGCCGGAACAGGATCATGCCGGAGGTGTAGAAGCTGCGCAGCGCGCTGGCGCCGGACAGCGCCAGGAAGGGATCTTCCTTCACCTGCAGCTTGCTGAGCTTCTTCGTGTGGTGGGCGAGGATGATGCCCGCCTCTGGGGCGACCTGGTCGCGCAGCGCCTCCACGCGGCCCTGCAGGAAGAACATCATGGCGCTGTTGTCGTTCTCGCCTTCGCCTGCGGGCCCGCCATCGAAGACGTTGCGGATGGGATCGATGCAGATGATGTCGGGCGGCGCATCGGGGAATGCGGTGCGAATGGCGGCCACCACCAGGGGCACGCCCGTATCGTCCAGCAGCATGCGCAGCTTGGGGGTGACGGCCAGGGTGTCACGGGCGCGCGTCACGATGGCGGGATCCAGCCGCAGCTGCTGCAGGCGCTCGCGCAGGTAGTGGTATTGGATCTCCGCCTGCAAATAGAACACCCGAAGCGGCCGTGGGGCGTTGAAGCGCAGGAAGGGTGCACCAGCGGCGGCGTGCACCAGCAGGTTGATCAGGAAATCGGATTTGCCGACCTTCGGTGCGCCGCCGAGGACCAGTATCCCGCCCGGGGTCAGCAGGCGCGGCCCGATGAGATCGTCGGGCATGGGCGAGGTGTCGTCGAGCAGCGCGCCGAGTGTATGCGCGGGGATGGCGCTGGGTGGCGTGTCGGTGCTGCGCAGCAGGCCAGGCCCATTGCGCTCGACATGCAGCGCCCAGATGGCATCGGCCTCAGCTTTGAGGCGTAGCAGCGGCCATTCCGGCCTGAGGCAGGCGGCATTGTACTGGCAGATGGCCTCCCAGCCCTCATCACCGGTCATGCGGCCTTCATGCACCTGGCGCACAAAGTGGCCGATGGCGGCGCCCGCCCCCTGGAAGCGCGTCCAGCCGTCCTGGGCGCCCTCACGGACTGGGGTGGTGAGCACGTCGTCCAGATGCGGTCGCTCGCCTGGGGCGGCGCTGGTGGCCCGCTCCTGGCCCGGCAGATAGGGCATGGCGGCCACGGCCTCGGCGAATTCCGCCAGGTCCACCTCGCGGCGTGGATCGTGGCTGCGGATGGCCACGACGCGGTCCGCGCCATGCTTGCGGTAGACAGTGCCGGGGACGCGGATGGGCTGGTGCGCCGAGCGGAAATGCGTGTCGCCGCCCACCTTGTCGGCGATCTCGCCACGGATTGCGCAGGCCCGTGCCAGATCCTGGCCCTCGGCCGGCTCTGTCAGCCGCCACCAGACATGCAGCTTGGCGGCGCCCTCGGCCGTGCGGCCGCCGCTTTCCACCAGCAGGGTGGGCGCGCCGAGGTGGCGGGTCAGATGCGCCAGCTTGGCGGTGATGTCGCCGGCGTCGAGATCGACCACCAGCGCCTGCATTTGCAGCACATGCTCGGCGCGGGCCTGACCCTGCTCGGCGACGGTGCCGGGGATGACATAGACGGCACTGCCCTCGCGCGCCGCCCAGCTGGCATAGGTGGCGAGCAGGTCCGGGGCTGTTGCGTCGGCGGGGATCCAGATGTTGTGCGGGCGGGTGTCCAGGCCCTGGCCCTGGTCGACGAAGCCGCGAACCGGGATGAGCCCGTCGCAATAGCCAAACACCACCTCGAGGAAGGTGGCGATCGCCGCCAGATTCACGGTGGCGGGGCCAGCATCGGGCTGCATCGACTGCCCAGCGGTGGGAAGTCCATCAGCCGGGCCCTGCGCGATGATGGGCGCCTCGTCGTCCACCATCGGCGCGGCATCGTTGAAGTCGTCCCATGCGTTCATGCAGGCAGTGCCCAGCAGCGTGCGGCCCAGGGGCAGAAGCGGCATTCGAAATGGTCCGCCTTGGCGGCAATGCGGGGGAGCAAATCGCCAGCATCCGTGGCCGCAAGAATGCGCACGCCGCGGTCCGACATTCGCTGCGCCAGTTCCGCGTTGAACGGCACCAATTCGTGGTGCAGCTCGGCCGTATCCTTGTTGATGGCGGTGAACAGCGCGGGATTGTCCGCTACCCCCGGCACGCTGGCGTCCATATAGGCCTGGTAGACGGCGATTTGCGCCGCGTAGATCGGCTTGCTGGCGGCCACGCCCTTGCTGGCGGTGTCGCGCCAGGACTTCGCGTTCATGGTCTTGCATTCCCACAGCGCCGGGAACGCCATGCCGGGGATGGTCGGGCCGCCGGCGAAGACGCCATCGACATGGCCGCGGATGCGACCACCCGCGACGGAGAAGCCGAACTGCTCGCCATGCTCGCCACCGCCACGGCGGGTGTAGAGATCGAAGCCGGCAGCGCGCAGCCAGGCGACGGCCACATCCTCCAGCGCGTGCCCGATCCCGAAGATGCGCAGCAGCCGCCCGTCGAAGTCGGCACCCTCATCCTTGGGGGCCTTCACGAACTCGAATTGCAGGGCCCGTTCGCAGGCATGGCCCAGGCGGGAGCCACCGAGGTAGCTGCGCGGCGGGCTGGCGGCATTACCAGCCACCAGGGCCGCGTCGATGGCGGCGTTGATATGCGCCGAGGTCTGGCTGCGGCTGTTGAGGTCCAGCATCAGAAGGGTGCGTCCGCGGCGGTGAGCGGGCGATGGCGCTCCGGCACCTGCTGCGCGGTGGCGTGCATGGCGTCCTGGAAGCCGCCGACCGCAACCTCGATCAGCGTCAGCACCTGCGGTTCGGTCAGATCGATCAGCCGGGTCTGCCAGCCAATCTCGCCCAGGCATTCGCCCAGCGGGCGCATGGCAGCGCGGATCGCGGCCTGTTCCTGTTCGGTGAGGTCAACCATGGCGGGTGCGCTCCTGGCGGCAATGATGGTCCACAGCGCCTGGCAGGGCATGCTGCAGAAGGACGTGCTGGGGCGTGGCGGCCGCCGCCGGGTCGGGTCGAACCAGCCAAATCCCCGGGTGGATCGGCGGCAGATGGCGCAGGGCGGGACTGGATTGCGCATGGCCGGTCATGCCGCCTGGCCGTGCGTCGCGGGCTGGGCGTTGCGCACCAGGCTGCGGATCATCTGGCGGTTGAACTTGAAGGTCAGCAGCGCCGAGGCCTGGTAGCGCGTCATGCCGAGATCGGCGCGGACCTCGAGCGGCAGGTGGATCAGCTGGCGCTCGGTCGGCGCCTCGCGCATCCTGCGCTTGCTCTTATGGGCGCTCTCGTCCGTCTCGTAGGTGTTGAGCCAGTCATCCGCTGCGGCCAGCGCCACCAGCCGCTCGCCGATGGACAGCAGCCGTGCGGCCTCGCCCTTGGCGCCACCGACCGCGTGCCAGGCCCCGTTCAGGAAGAAGATGCCCGCCCAGCCGTTGAAGCCATTGGCCAGCAATGCCGCGTCATCACCGAACAGATCGCACCACTGAAACGCCGAACGTTTCAGCAGATCGATCTCGGTCATGATGAAGTCAGCCAGCGGTGCCGCCTCACGTCCGCGGGGCTCGAAGGCGTGGCCGCAGATCGGGCACTCCATCACTGCGATCGCCACCTCGGCCTCGCAGGAGGGGCAGGTCTTGGTGGGTGGCTCACCCTCGCCGGGCTGGCTGTCCAGATCGACATCCTGCTCCAGGCAACCATGGATCTGCGATGATGTGCCGAAGTCCAGCACGATGCAGTCGCGCTTGATGATGCCGGGATGCTCGGCGGGATCGATGGTGCGCAGCCCGCGGCCGACCATCTGGATCATCGTGCATTTGAACGAGCTGGGCCGCAGCAGCACAACGCAGGAGGTGGGTGGGTGATCCCAGCCCTCGGTCAGCACCGCCACGTTCACCACGATGCGCGCCTCGCCGGACGCATAGGCCGCCAGGACGGACCGGCGCTCACCCTCGGGCATCGCGCCTGTGACGACCACCGTGGAGATGCCGGCACTATTGAAGGCCGCGGCCACATGCTCGGCGTGGACGACGGTGGAGCAGAACACCACCGTCTGGCGTCCGCCTGCCTTCTCCTGCCAGTGCTTCACCACGGCGTCGGTGACTGGCACGGTGTCCATGACCCGGGCGACCTCGCCCATGTCGAAATCGTCGCCGCTACGCCGCACCGCGCGGAGTTCATCCTGGACGCCGACATCGATGATGAAGGTGCGGGGCGGAACCAGGTGGCCGGAGGCGATCAGCTCGCCGAGCCGAATCTGATCCGCGACGTTCGAGAAGACCTGGCGCAGCCCGATTTTGTCACCGCGGTTCGGTGTCGCAGTGACGCCATAGACCCGGCACAACGGATTGCGGTGCAGGGCCCGGTCGACGATGCGCTGATAGCTGCCGGCGACGGCGTGATGCGCCTCGTCGATCACCAACAGATCCAGCGCCGGCATGGCGTCCAGGTTCGCGGCGCGTGTCAGCGTGGGCACCATGGCGAAGGTGACCTGGCCGCCCCACGACTTCTGGCCAGCATCCACCACCGAGGTGGAAATGCCCGGATTCACGCGGCGAAACTTGGCCAGGTTCTGCGCTGTCAGCTCATCGCGGTGCGCCAGGACGGCCGCCTTAGCGCTGCCGCCGCCCAGATACTCCCCCACCGCCGCCGACAGCATCACCGTCTTGCCAGCGCCGGTCGGGGCGACGCCGAGCGTGTTGCCGTGCTGGTCGAGCGCACGCAGGCTGCGCTCGACAAAGAGCTTCTGGCGGGGGCGGAGCATCATGCTGGTGCGGCCTCCCTCAGCGCGCCCAGGCGGGGCGAGGATCCGCATCTGCGGCAGGCTGCTGCGCCGCGGCCGGGAAGGCACCCTGATGCATGGCCGGGGCGGCCACAGGCTGGGCCGGTGGAGCATAGGCTGGCGGGGTATAGACGGGCGGCGCTGTCTGTGTGGGCGGGGCATAGGCTGGCGGTGGCGCATATCCTGCCACCGCGGCCTGGCGCCCCATCGCCTTCGCGTAATCCCGATGGTCTGGCATCACCGCCATGCGGATTTCGTTCTTGAGCTCGCCGCCGGCATCGGTGCCGTGATCGATCTTGGCCAGGAACTCCAGTCCATCCAGATCCGCGAAGCCGCCGATGCGACGCGCCGCCTGCGCCTGGGGCGAGGCATCCTTGTCGGAAATGCCGCGCGCGGAGTTCAGCATACTGCGCAGAAAGCTGCGGCCCATCCCCGCCCACTCCGGGCCGTTGGGGCTGTAGAGACCGATCAGCGTGAAGATCTTGCGCTTGGCGTAGGGCCCCTCCAGGACGGTGAACTCGCCATTGAGATAGACGGAGCCGCTGCCCCCGCGCGTGGCAAAGCCGCCGGTCCAGCCCTGGCTCGGATCGTCAAAGCCGCCGGGGCGGATGGTGAGGCGGACCTTCGCCAGCGTCCCCTTGGGGATCAGGTTCGGGTTGGACTGGGCGTCGTTGTAGTCGTTCCAGGAAGCCATGGTGCTTCTCCTCTGTTCAGGCGTTGGGGATGGTGGTGGGCAGTGCGGGCAGCGGAGCGTCGTGCGCCTCAATCGGCGCTGCCGTGCCGCGGATTTTCGCGAACAGCTGGCCGAGATGCGGCGGCTCCAGCATCGCCAGCCGGCCGGACCGATCTTTCGCGGGATAGCCCCAGGGATTAATCGTCTGGCAGACCAGGCTGCGAAACGGCGGTAGAGCGGGTTTGCCAGCCGGAGGGTCCATCTTGATCTCGGCCAGGGTCATGACCTGATCCACGATCCCCGGCAGCTCCAGGCCGGTTTTGCTGCCATCGATCTGCGGCACGAAGACGCGGCGATTGAAGTCGTCGAGCTTCTCGTCGAGGATCCCCACGAAGATCACATTGCGCCCGCGCGCGTGCTGCAGATGCGTGAGCCAGGCGATCATCTCGCGCCCATGCAACCCATAGGCGCCGCGGATGTCGGGCTTGCCGGTCTTCTCGGAATGGGCCTCCGGCTGGCCGCGGCACCACTGAAAGCAAAGCCGGCCGGCGACGGTGATGCTGTCCACGAAGATGGTGGCAAACCCGTCCATGCGCGCCGGATCGCCATAGGCCTGGACGACGCGCGCATACTGCGCGGCAGAATAGGGCTGCTCGTCGCGCAGCGCGGGGTTAGGGCCGGCGAGGAACAGCGCGATATCGCGGCATTCTTCCCAGGTGCGGGGCCGAAGGGATGCGCCGCGCCAGTGCTGCACGGCGAGATCGCCTGCCTCCAGGTCGATGAAGAGCGTCGTGTCGTCATCGAGCGTCAGCAGGAGATAGGTCTTGCCGATGCCGCTCTTGCCAAAGATCACGGCCTTGATGCCGCGTGCCTCCGCCTGCCGTTCATTGGCGGTGATGATGCGCAGCGTCATTTGGAGCCCCCCTGGTCCTGGTTCTCAACGCTGAGAAACAGGTGGCTCGGCACCGAAGACGCAGAGAGGGTGCTGGTCTTGCCGATGCCCAGGCGCCCATTGATGACGACGCGCTGCCCGCCAGCGGCGTGCTTGGTGTCCTGATCCGAATTGCGCGACGCATTCGCCGCGGGTGCCGTGTTGGTCAGGGTAATGGGCATCATTCGCCCTCCGGCAGGATGGCGAGGCGATAGGTGGGCTTGCCGGTGCGCACAGTCCGCGCTGGCTCAAAGGCGAGGCGGATGCGCTCGGGCCAGGCGGTATACGCCCGCTCCGAGACCTTGAAGCTGACCTCGAGGTATTCGCCGGGGTCCTCGCCGCCGGCGCGGATCTGCTCGGCGAGCGTTGCAAGGCGCGGCTGATCCCAATCCACCCGTTTAGGGAGATCGACGACGATCTCCACTATGCCGTCCTGGAAGCGGACCGAGCCGGTGTCCTTGCGGGCCGCGGCGCGGGCGGCGACGGCGCGCTGCTCATATCGCAGGGCGATGGTGCCCTCGATCCAGTCCCGCATCCGGTTGGCGGCGTCCAGGCCAGCGCGGGCATCCTCCTGCAGGAGTGCAAGATGCTCGGCCGGCAGCGCCAGGAGGTCCGACACCGGCATACGCCGCGCGGCGTCGAGGCTGGGGCGGTTGGCGGGAATGGCGTTCATCATGCGGCCTCCGCAATCAGGGCTGTGGGTGGGGCTTCCGCCGCGGCTGGCGCATCGACCTCGGTCATGCCGGGTGGCATGGGCAGCCGCAGCGCACGGCAGACATCCGCGGGGATGGAACTGTGCGGAATGCGCTGTAAGGCGTGGCGCCGGATCACATCGGGATCGATGTCGGCGGAATCGCACCAGGCTTCGCGCGAGCCAGCCCAGCCGGGCGCGGGGTCCAGCAGGAAGCGCACGGCCTCCTCCCGGTCGCGCGGCTTGAGCCCGGTCGTGAAGCCATAGCGTGGCCCGGTGGGGGCGGTGATGACGCGCGGCCGGGCGAGCCGATTGTCAGGGGTGATTGCATCCTCCAGCGCGCGATGGATGACGGCGGCGGCCAGATCGATTTCGGCACTGGGCGGGCGAGCGGACAGCATTCGGCAATGCTCCGAGACGGGCGTTTCAGATCAGCAGGGGGTGGGGTGGCGAAGGAGGCGGGCGAGCTACCCGTCGTCGGCTCCGGCTTTGGCGGGCTCGCCCGCGACATTGGCGGCGCCGACCAGGTCGGCCGCGGAGAGCGTAACCCCCTGGGCGGTGGCGAGCGCCAGCAGGCGCAGATGGTGTTTGGCTGGCACCAGCCCGCCGCTGCCGCCGCGCGACTTGGGCAGCGCCCAGCGATGGACGGCGCTGCGGTCCAGGCCGAGCAATCGGGAGAGCGGTCCTGCTCCCCCGAAACGGGCGAGAACGGTGTGGGCGGGTTCGGGCATGGGGAGATGGGTAATGGGTGTGGTGACAGAGAAGCAATGCACTATTTGCAGGAAATATTCTTGGCCCCACACGTGTTGCGTGTTACGCAACGCCATCCCCGCTATCCACAGCCTTGCGCACGGATAGCATGTCGAATTCCCTTGCAAAGGTGATGGCCATGTCCGCAATCCCCTCCGACTTCAATCCGAATCGAACGGGCTGCCTGCCGTGTTGACCATCGACGAAATCCGCGAGGGGCTGTCCCGACCGGGCAAGACGCAAAAAGGCCTCGCCGCGGCACTCGGCGTGGACAACAGTCAGATCAGTCGCCTGCTCACTGGTAAGCGCCACATGCGCGCCCACGAGATCCCCATCATCCTGGGTTATCTGGAGATGGGCGGCGCACCAGGGCCAGGCCGGACGCGCACGACGATCCCTGAGGTGGTGCAGATAGGTGGCGACCGATTCGCGATGCTGCCGGTCTACGAGACCAGCGTGTCCGCGGGCCCAGGAATGGAGCCGGAAGACGGCGAACCGGTGCACCGCATCGCATTCCGCGCCGATTGGCTGCGCACTGTCACCAAGGGCAGCATCAGCGATATGGTCGTGCTCAACGTGGATGGCGATTCGATGGAGCCGACGCTCAGACAGGGTGACACCGTGCTCGTGGATATGGGCCAGCAGCGTCCGCAGCAGAAGGACGGCATCTATGTGATCCGCACCGACGGCGGGCTCCAGGTAAAGCGGGTCGCCGCTCATCCGGTGACGGGCCGGATCACGATCATCTCCGACAACAAAGAGCACTATCCCGCCTTCGCCGACCTCGCGCCGGAGGAGGTTGCGGTGATTGGGCGGGTCCTATGGCTTGGGCGGCATTTAGGAAGCTGAACCGCTCAACAAGAGCTGCAATGAGTGCATTGCGCTCTGCGCGCTGATTCTGTCATCAGCGGCATGTGCCAAACCCGCCCCGCTCCCCGATCAATGCACACCTCCCGCCGCACCTTCGCGAGGTCTGCAGCATCCTCGCCGCCGGCCTTCTGCGGCTGCGCAGCCGCGCTGCCGAGGAAGCTGCGCGCGAGGCTGATGACCGCGGAGACCTGTTACTACCCTTCCCGGCACCCCAGCGCCCCTATGCGAACCGGATCAACCGGAGACCCGCATGACACGCAAAGTCAAACCCGCCGCGCCACCAGCGCCGACCATCCCCGCCATCCCGTCTGCCGACGTGGTGGGGCGCCTGGCTGCCCTGAAGACCACCGCCACGCCCGACCTGAAGCAGATGTGGCGGGAGCTCTTCGCCGCCGAGCCGCCGCCCTACAATCGACGCTTCCTGGAGAGCCGGCTCGCGTACCGGATCCAGGAACTGGCCTATGGCGGCCTGAAGCCCGAGACCATCCAGCGCCTCGAGGCCCTGGGTGAACAACTCGACGGCGGCAACCCGACCATCAGACGCATCCGCGGCGACGATATGCCAATCATCGGCACGCGGCTGATCCGCGAGTACCAGGGCGTGCAGCACAGCGTCACCGTACTGCACGACGGCTTCGAGTATCAGGGCCACCCCTACAAATCGCTGTCCTCCATCGCGCGCGCCATCACCGGCACCCGCTGGAATGGGTGGCTGTTCTTTGGCCTGAAGAACCGGAGGGCAGCAGCATGAAGCGCAAGCCAGCCGCCGAGGCCGCGATGCCGGCCACGGTCCGGAAAATCCGTGCCGCCGTGTACACGCGCAAGTCGAGCGAGGAGGGCCTCGACATGGAGTTTAACTCCCTCGACGCCCAGCGCGAGGCATGTGAGGCATACATCACTAGCCAGCGGTCCGAGGGCTGGGTGCTTGTGCCCGACCGCTACGATGATGGCGGCGTGTCAGGCGGCACGCTGGACCGGCCGGCGTTGCGGCGCCTCCTGGCGGACATCGAGCGCGGCCGCCTTGACGTCATTGTGTGTTATAAATTGGACAGGCTGTCTCGCGCGTTAATGGACTTTGCCAAGTTGGTTGAAGTGTTCGACGCGAACAACGTGACCTTTGTCTCCATTACTCAATCATTCAATACGACCACCAGCATGGGTCGCCTCACGCTGAATATACTGCTGAGCTTTGCACAGTTCGAGCGGGAATTAATTGGCGAGCGCATTCGCGACAAGGTTGCGGCGTCGCGGGCGCGTGGAATCTGGATGGGGGGCTTCGTACCGCTCGGCTACGACGCCAAGGATCGGAAGCTGCTGGTGAACGACGCTGAGGCTGCGCTGGTGCGACGCATCTTCGGGGGCTTTGTCGAGACGGAATCCGGTACCAAGCTGGTCCAGGCGCTGCGCGTCGAAGGCGCCACCACGAAGCGCGGCCGCGCCTTCACCAAGAGCGATGTGTATTGGGTGCTGAGCAACCGTACCTATCTCGGTGAGGCGATGCACAAGGGCAAGTCGCACCCGGGCGAGCATGCCGCCATCGTGCCGCAGGCGATGTGGGACGCGGCCCACGCCCTCCTGACGATCAGCCCGCGGACCCGCGCTAACCGCACCCGCTGCCAGACGCCTTCCCTGCTGCGCGGGCTGATCTTCGGTAGCGACGGGCGTGCCATGTCTCCCACCCACGCGCGCGGGCGCCGTGGCCAGCAGTACCGCTACTATGTCAGCCAGTCGGTGCTGAAGGGCAGTGCCGCGGACGGTCCTGCCATCGCCCGCATTTCGGCGGCGGAGATTGAGGGCGCGGTCATCGCGCAGGTTCGGGGGCTGCTGCGTCAGCCGGAGGTGGTGCTGGGCGCCTGGCGCGCCGCACGGGCCTCGGCGCCCGACATGACCGAAGACGAGGCGCGGCTGGCGCTGGAGCGGCTCGACCCGCTTTGGGAGGAGCTCTTCCCCGCCGAGCAGGCGCGGATCATCCGCCTGCTGGTTGACCGGGTGGATGTCGGGGAGGGCGGCGCCGGCGTGCGGCTGAAGCTGGAGGGGCTGGCGAGCCTGGCGCGAGATCTCGCGATGCCGACGGCCGAAGCGCCGAGGGCGGCAGCATGACCGGCGCTGCGCAGATGCTGACCGTGCGGGTGCCGCTGGCGGTTCGGAAGCAGCGGGGCGGGCGGAAGCTGATGATCGCGCCTGCCAGCAACACGAAGCGGGGCAGCTTGGCGGCGGACACCACATTGGTGAAGGCTGTGGCCCGGGCGTTTCGATGGCGACGGATGATGGAGGCGGGTCGCTTCGGCACGATCGACGAACTGGCGGCGGCGGAGAAGATCAACTCGTCCTATGTCTCCCGCCTTCTGCGGCTGACGCTGCTTGCGCCGGACATTGTCGAAGCGATCCTGGACGGCCGGCAGCCGGAGGGGATGACGCTGCCGGGGCTGATGGAGCCATTTCCGGTGGAGTGGGAGCGCCAGCACTCGAAAGAATGCAATCTCGCATCGGATGGGCAGGCAGATTACCCCTCACTGATGCATCAGACAGAAAGGGTTGAGGTACCAAATACCGCGAGCATCACCGCATGACCCGCGCTCAGGCAAAAATACAATCGGCGGCCGAGAAGCTCGTCACGCCATAAAGCGTGATAGAATTGGGACCGAAGGTGACGATGGTGTCGTTGCCGGTGTTCACGCCGAGGCTGGCGAAGCTGGCGCCAGAGCCGCGGAAGTCGAGCTTGTCACCCTGCGCCGCGGAGAAATCGCTGATCTGGTCCCAGCCCCAGTCAGCGCTGTCGAAGACGAAGGTATCGGCGCCGCCATAGCCGTAGTGGATGTCGTCCTGGGTGCCGCCGCGCATGGTGTCGGCCTGGTTGCTGCCCCACAGGATGTCGTTGCCGCCCTGACCGTTGAGGTTGCCGCCCAGATTGCCATTCGCCACCAGGTTCTCGGCCATGGCGGAGCCGGTGACCTGCGTCGCGTTGCCCGAGAGGTAGACGACCTCGACATTCAGCGCGTTGGTCCAGCCATTCACCGTGACCCAGGCGGTGTCGTAGCCCTCATTGGCCAGTTCGGTCACCACGACGCCGGCATTATCGATGATGAAGTGGTCGGTGCCGGTACCGCCCCACATCTGGTCGGCGCCGCCATAGCCGCGCAGGATGTCGTCTCCAGCATCGCCGCGCAGCGTATCGGCCATGGCGCTGCCCCAGAGCACGTCATGGCCGCCGCCGCCATTGATGGTGGAGCCGGTGGCGGCGGCGGCGTTGGCGACGAGGTCCTCATCGCCCGAGCCGCCTTGCAGGTTGGTGGCGGTGCCGATCAGCCTGCCGATTTCGACATTGGCGGCCATGGTCCAGCCGTTGGTCGCGACCCAGGCGGTGTCGGTGCCCTGGCCGGCCAGCTCTATCACCCCGTCGCCCACATCGTTGATGACGTATTGGTCGTTACCGTAACTACCGCGCATGATGTCGTTGCCGCCACCGCCCTGGAAGGTGTCCCCCGCCGCCCCTCCAGTCAGGATGTCCCCGCCGGCGGTGCCGATGGCGTAGATCCGGCCACTTGGCACAAAGAAGTCGGTGCCCAGGACCGAGGCGTCGATGCGCAGGCTCGTGCAGGCCTCGCCGGCGGAGATGATCAGCTGTCCGGTTTCGAGGGCGTTCACGGCATAGGCAGTGGTGAAGGAGACGGACTGGACGCCGGCGCCGGTCAGCCGCAATTCCTCAAGGCCGACCGCGTTGAACAGGCTTGTGGACCAATTCGTGTTGCCGAGCGCCACGTCGAAACGGTCGTAACCCAGGCCGGCGCTCATGGAGGCGTCGCCATCCAGCTCGGCGCCACTGGCGAAGACGAAGACATCGTCGCCCTCGCCGCCGTCGATGCTGTCGGCCCCGGCGCCGCCCTGAAACCGCTCATTGCCGGCACCGCCGGTCAGCGTATCGGCGCCCGAGCCGCCGATGATCGTCTCGAAGCCGGTGAAGGTCATGGCCAGGTTGTTGGCGCCGGTGCCGAGATTGAAGGAAACCGCCGAACCCCAGTTGCTCGCATCCAGCGTGTCGAAGCCCTCGCCGCCCAAGGCGGCGACGCCAGTGCCGCCGACAATCACCACGTCATCGCCCGCGCCGCCATCCAGGAAGTCGCCAGTGCTACTGTTGAACAGCTTGTCATTGCCCTCACCGCCATACAACTGGTCCGTGCCGATTGTGGCGTAGAGGGTGTCGTCGCCGCCCAGGCCAAAGAGCACAGCGCCGTTGGCCGAAGCCTGGCCGTTCGCCTGCATGATGTTGCCCAGCGCATTGCCGGTGGCGGTGAAGACGCCCGTCAGGGTTTCGAACACCATATTCTCCACATTAGCGGCCAGGGTATAGGCGGACTGGTTGGAATAGACATTAGCCGTATCGATGCCCTCGCCCGCCGCCTCGGTGATCGTGTCCAGATTGTCGCTGATCTGGTAGGTATCGTTCCCGGTGCCGCCCATCAGGGTATCGGTGCCCGTGCCGCCGGACATCGTGTCATTGCCGGCGCCGCCATCGAGCGCGTCGTTGCCGGCCTCGCCGTAGAGCAGGTCATTGCCGTCGCCGCCGGAGATAATGTCGTTGCCGGCACCGCCAGAGACGGTGTCGTTGCCGGCCAAGGCCGAGATGACGTCGTTGGTGGCGCCGAAGGTGCCGCTGTCGTCGCCCGAGGTGCCGTTCCAGAAATTGGGCAGGCCGGGGGTCTGGGTGAAGGGCATTGCGTCTCTCCGTCGTTGCGCGCCGGGTGCCGGCTTCGATGGAGGAGTTGTCGCCCAGCTGTGTTTCAGTTCCGCACTGCCGCGACCGTGATCCATGTTTCAATTGTTTCAACCGACGATGGCGGGCGGGTGCGGTGATCGCCCAGGTCAGGGGGCTACTGCGCCAGCCGGAGGTGGTGCTTGGGGCCTGGCGTGCGGCACGGGCCTCGGCGCCCGACATGACGGAGGACGAGGCACGGCTGGCGCTGGAGCGGCTGGACCCGCTGTGGGAGGAGCTGTTCCCGGCCGAGCAGGCGCGGATCATCCGCCTGCTGGTTGACCGGGTGGATGTCGGGGAGGGCGGCGCCGATGTGCGGCTGAAGCTGGAGGGGCTGGCCAGCCTGGCGCGGGACCTGGCGGCGCCGCAGGCCGAACCGGCAAAGGCCGCGGCATGACCGGCGCCGCGCAGATGCTGACCGTGCGGGTGCCGCTGGCGGTTAGGAAGCAGCGGGGCGGGCGGAAGCTTGTTCTGACGCCGGGCGGCATGGCGCCCCGCGGCGCCTCGGCTGCGGACACCACACTGGTGAAGGCGCTGGCCAGGGCGTTTCGGTGGCGACGAATGATGGAGACGGGCCGCTACAGTACGATCGACGAACTGGCGGCGGCCGAAAAGATCAACTCGTCCTATGTCTCGCGCCTGCTCCGCCTCACGCTGCTGGCGCCTGACATCGTTGAGGCGATCTTAGATGGGCGGCAGCCGGAGGGGATGACGCTGCCGGGGCTGATGGACCCGTTTCCGGTGGAGTGGCGGCGGTAGTCGATGGCATGAAACGGCCTATTGGCCGCGCATCGAAGGTCACCATCACGCATCCCCATGTCTATCGGGCATGGGCGACCCAACCATCCGCTTCATTCGCCCCGCGAGCGGGTTGGAGAGCCAGGCATCCAGGAACTTTCGGCATGGTTCATGATCAATAAGATCCTGATCTAGAACCATTTCGTCTCAGCGATCCGACGCATCATGCGGCAGATGTCCTGGGAAGGACGGATCCTCCGCCAATGACTCGGATGGCGCCGCCGCGGGGCTGTCCGCGTGACCCGCACCCGCCACGTCGTCTCCCGGTTGGGTGCCGCCCGATCCATGTGTCGTATCAGAGAGCGGGTCCGTCGCCGGAATGATCGGCACCAGATGATCGGCTTCGGTAGGGGCGGCGTGCTGGGTTGCCGACTCAGCCTCCGCCCCCAGCGCCGCGAGATAAGGGTTGGCTTGCGGCTCGGGCAGGTCGGCGGACCCATCGGTCTGTGGGATCAGGCTTGCATAGCCGGTGGAGGGGGGGGCGCTCCCATCCTGCGCGACAGGGCTCTCGCTGGGCGGTGCGCCCCAGCCCCAGCCCGAGCCCTGACCCTGCCAGCCGGCGTGATGCCCGGGGTGACTGCTGGAAACCGAACTGATGACGCCGCCGCCCTCCCACGCCTCGTTCGTGCCGTGGATGAGGACTTCAATTTGGTGCGTCGTGCCATCGGTGCTTTGCACGCGCAGTGTGTCGGTGAGGGTTTCGCCGGCGCGTAGATCTTGGATGTCGGCCTGCGCGTTCCCGGCGCTGTAGCGCCAGCTGCCATCGGCGTGCACCACGAACGTGCCGAACTGGCCTGCCGCGGTCATCGGCACCAAGTGGTCCTCGGCTGAATCCGTGTCGCTGACGATGACGGTGCCCGAGGTGTTAAGCATGCCCGAAGCGCTGACCCCGCGGTCCTCGGTCATTTCGCCGGGCGCCGAGTGCATTGAGGCCGGGTCATTGGCGCCGTGGATCGTGACCTGCAGCCGGTGCGTCGTGCCGTCCGCACTATGCACCATGGTGGTGTCAGTCAGACTGTCGCCGCGGCCCAGCGCCTGGATGGCGTGCTGGGAATCGTCGGCGGCATACCGCCAGGTGCCATCGGCATTGACCACGAAGGTGCCGAAGCTGCCCGCGGTGGTCCCGGGCATGACATGGTTTTGGTCGTCGTCGCGGTCGGTGACGATGATGGTTCCGGTGGCCACCAGCAGGCCCGAGGCGGTAACGTTTCTGTCCTCGGTGATGTCGCCCGGTGTGGAGCGGATGATGGCCTGGTCATTGGTGCCGTGGATGGTGACATGCAGATCATGCGCGGTGCCGTCGGCGCTGTGCACGCGGGCGGTGTCGGTGACGCTGTCGCCGCTGCCGAGCGACTGGATGGTAGGCTGGCGATTGTCAGCGGCATAACGCCAGCTGCCGTCGGCATTGACCACGAAGGTGCCGTAATGCCCGGTCATGGCACCGGGGATCATGCTGTTCCGACCTTGATCGGGGTCGCTGACCGTGATCATGCCCGCGGCGGTCAGCAGGCTGGTGGGGCCGACATTCCGATCCTCGGTGACCGAGAGGTCGTCCGCGGTGATCCGGGCTGCGTCATCGGTGCCGTGGATGTGGACCGCGATAACCTGTGACGAACCGTCGACGCTATGGACGGTGATGGAATCGGTGATGACCTCGCCGTTGCGCAGTTCCTGTATGGCGGGTTGGCCGTTGCTGGCGACGTAGTTCCAATGGCCATCGGAACTGACCGAAAAGAGCCCGTACTCACCGCGCGCGACGATTGGCAGCAGGCGGTTCTGGTCCGGATCGGGATCGATGACGGTGATCAAGCCCTGGGCGACGAGATAGCCGTCGGGCCTGAGGTTGCGGTCCTCGGTGAGGTCGCCGGGGGGCAGGACGAAGTCCGCGGGATGGTCGGCCGGCGGGACCTTGGCCTCGATGCTCGCTGTGCGGAACTCGAAATCCTGGGCGGGCAGATGAGCGGGCGGGGATTGAAGCGGCTGCGCATCTGCGCGGCTGGGCTGGGGCTCTGCGATGACAGGCGGGAGGTTGGGCTGCGGGAGCGGCGGTTCTTCTGCCAGGTCGTGCGGCTTGGGGCCGTCGGGTGGCGGCTCCTTCGCCTGGGGCGGGAGGTTGGGCTGCGGCAGCGGCGGCTGGACCAGTGGTGGGTCCTGCGGACCGGGACCCTGCGGTGGCGGCTCTTTCGCCTCCGGCGGGAGGTTGGGCTGCGGCAGCGGCGGCTGGACGAGCGGCGGATCCTGCGGGCCGGGACCCTGCGGCGGTGGCTCTTTCGCCTCCGGCGGGAGGTTCGGCTGCGGCAGTGGCGGTTCTTGCGCCAGGTCGTGCGGCTTGGGGCCGTCGGGTGGCGGCTCTTTCGCCTCCGGCGGGAGGTTGGGCTGCGGCAACGGCGGCTGGACCAGCGGCGGATCCTGCGGGCCGGGCCCCTGCGGCGGTGGCTCCTTGGCCTCCGGCGGCAGATGCGGCTGTGGCAGCGGCGGCTGGATCAACGGCGGATCCTGCGGGCCAGGACCCTGCGCGGGCGGTTCCTTCGCGACCGGCGGGAGTTGCGGCTGTGGCAGCGGCGGTTGAACGAGCGGTGGGTCCTGCGGGCCGGGCCCCTGCGGCGGCGGTTCCTTCACATCAGCCGGCAGATGTGGCTGCGGCAGCGGCGGCTGGACCAGCGGCGGCTCCTGCGGACCAGGACCTTGCGGTGGCGGCTCCTTCGCCACCGGCGGAAGATGTGGCTGCGGCAACGGCGGCTGGACCAGCGGCGGGTCCTGCGGGCCAGGCCCCTGCGGCGGCGGTTCCTTCACATCAGCCGGCAGATGTGGCTGCGGCAGCGGCGGCTGGACCAGCGGCGGCTCCTGCGGACCAGGACCTTGCGGTGGCGGCTCCTTCGCCACCGGCGGAAGATGTGGCTGTGGCAGCGGCGGCTGGACCAGCGGCGGATCCTGCGGGCCAGGACCCTGCGCGGGCGGTTCCTTCGCGACCGGCGGGAGATGCGGCTGTGGCAGCGGCGGTTGAACGAGCGGTGGGTCCTGCGGGCCGGGCCCCTGCGGCGGCGGTTCCTTCACATCAGCCGGCAGATGTGGCTGCGGCAGCGGCGGCTGGACCAGCGGCGGATCCTGCGGGCCGGGCCCCTGCGGCGGTGGCTCCTTGGCCTCCGGCGGGAGATGCGGCTGTGGCAGCGGCGGCTGGACCAACGGCGGATCCTGCGGGCCAGGACCCTGCGCGGGCGGTTCCTTCGCGACCGGCGGGAGATGCGGCTGTGGCAGCGGCGGCTGGACCAGCGGTGGGTCCTGCGGACCGGGACCCTGCGGCGGTGGCTCTTTCGCCTCCGGCGGGAGGTTGGGCTGCGGCAGCGGCGGCTGGACCAGCGGCGGCTCCTGCGGACCAGGACCTTGCGGTGGCGGCTCCTTCGCCACCGGCGGAAGATGTGGCTGCGGCAACGGCGGCTGGACCAGCGGCGGATCCTGCGGGCCGGGCCCCTGCGGCGGTGGCTCCTTGGCCTCCGGCGGCGGATGCGGCTGTGGCAGCGGCGGTTGAACGAGCGGTGGGTCCTGCGGGCCGGGCCCCTGCGGCGGCGGTTCCTTCACATCAGCCGGCAGATGTGGCTGCGGCAGCGGCGGCTGGACCAGCGGCGGCTCCTGCGGACCAGGACCTTGCGGTGGCGGCTCCTTCGCCACCGGCGGAAGATGTGGCTGTGGCAGCGGCGGCTGGACCAGCGGCGGATCCTGCGGACCAGGACCTTGCGGCGGCGGTTCCTTCGCGACCGGCGGAAGATGCGGCTGTGGCAACGGCGGCTGGACCAGCGGCGGGTCCTGCGGACCAGGACCCTGCGCGGGCGGTTCCTTCGCGACCGGCGGGAGTTGCGGCTGTGGCAGCGGCGGTTGAACGAGCGGTGGGTCCTGCGGGCCGGGCCCCTGCGGCGGTGGCTCCTTGGCCTCCGGCGGCAGATGCGGCTGTGGCAATGGCGGCTGGACGAACGGCGGATCCTGCGGGCCAGGACCCTGCGCGGGCGGTTCCTTCGCGACCGGCGGGAGATGCGGCTGTGGCAGCGGCGGCTGGACCAGCGGCGGGTCCTGCGGCCCAGGGCCTTGCGGCGGCGGTTCCTTCACATCAGCCGGCAGATGTGGCTGCGGCAGCGGCGGCTGGACCAGCGGCGGATCCTGTGGGCCGGGCCCCTGCGGCGGTGGCTCTTTCACCACGGGCGGGAGGTTCGGCTGCGGCAGCGGCGGCTGGACCAGCGGCGGGTCCTGCGGACCAGGACCTTGCGGTGGCGGCTCCTTCGCCACCGGCGGAAGATGTGGCTGCGGCAACGGCGGCTGGACCAGCGGCGGGTCCTGCGGGCCAGGACCCTGCGGCGGCGGTTCCTTCGCGACTGGCGGAAGATGCGGCTGTGGCAACGGCGGCTGGACCAGCGGCGGATCCTGCGGGCCGGGCCCCTGCGGCGGCGGTTCCTTCGGCGGATCGTGTGACTTGGGCCCGTCCGGCGGCGGCTCCTTCGGCGGATCGTGCGGCTTCGGCCCGTCCGGCGGCGGCTCCTTCGGCGGATCGTTCGGCTTCGGCCCGTCCGGCGGCGGCTCCTTCGGCGGATCGTGCGGCTTCGGCC
>JAESFS010000093.1_pt1 | contig 41224 bp, 39 predicted proteins | sample 9269441 | NCBI WGS metagenome assembly JAESFS01 (sample SAMN14502548, study PRJNA617105) | algae metagenome | isolation source: Scytolyngbya sp. HA4215-MV1 and co-occurring heterotrophs from sample from... | place: USA: Laie Falls, Oahu, Hawaii | collected 2010-08-22
CAATTCGCTGAGCACGCTGCCGCCGGAAATCGTTCAACTCAGGAGCCTGCAAAGCCTTGAACTCAGCAACAATTCGCTGAGCACGCTGCCGCCGGAAATCGTTCAACTGACGAGCCTGCAAAGCCTTTACCTCCGCAACAATTCGCTGAGCACGCTGCCGCCGGAAATCGTTCAACTCAGGAGCCTGCAAAGCCTTTACCTCGGCTCCAATGCGCTGAGCACGCTGCCGCCGGAAATCGTTCAACTGAAGAGCCTGCAAAGCCTTGACCTCAGCTCCAATGCGCTGAGCACGCTGCCGCCGGAAATTCGGCAAATGGCTGCGCTCAAAACGCTGGATTTACGGGGCAATCCGGTGCCTATTCCGCCCGAACTGCTGGGACCCAAAGAACCTTATTTACAACCAGGTGATCTGGAGACAATTCTCAGTTTCTACTTTCAGGTGCAAGACCCTGACGCCACTGAACCGCTCTACGAAGCAAAACTGTTGATTGTGGGCGAGGGAGAAGCGGGGAAAACATCCCTGGCTAAAAAAATTAAGAATGAAGCCTACCAGCTTGACCAAAAAGAAAAGACCACCGAAGGCATTGAGGTGATTCGCTGGGAGTTTCCCTTACCCAACGGGCAAGCCTTTCGGGTCAATATTTGGGATTTTGGCGGGCAGGAAATTTACCACGCCACCCACCAGTTCTTTCTCACCAAACGATCGCTCTATGCCCTGGTTGCCGACGATCGCAAAGAAAACCCCAATTTTCATCACTGGTTAAGTGTGGTGGAACTGCTCGGCGGCGATAGCCCGGTGCTGATTATCAAAAACGAAAAGCAAGACCGCCAGTGCCCAATCAATGAACGTCAGTTGCGCAGTGAATTTAAAGTGGAAAAATTCCTGGCAACCAATCTGGAAACCAATCGGGGCTTGGCTGACATTAAAGCGGCAATTCAGTTCTATCTCGTTCACCTGCCTCACATTGGCACTCCCTTGCCCAAAATTTGGGTGCGGGTGCGCGCAGCGCTGGAAAACTATGCCCAACACTGCCACCAAATCAGCGATGAAAAATATTTTGATCTCTGTCGGCAGAATGGGCTGCGCGATCGGGCCGAGATGCTGCGACTCAGTAGCTACCTGCACGACTTGGGCGTGTGTCTCCACTTTCAAGACGATGCCTTGTTGAAAAAAACGGTGATTCTCAAACCCGAATGGGGCACCACTGCGGTTTACAAAGTGCTGGATACGCCCAAAGTCAAAACCAACTATGGACGCTTTACCCACGCCGACCTGACCGAAATCTGGCAAGACCGCCCCTATGCCGAGCTGCGCGATGAGCTGTTGCACCTGATGATGCGCTTCAAACTCTGCTACGAAATCCCTGGTCAGCCGCACCACTACATTGCCCCACACCTGCTAAAAGACGAGCAGCCCGACTATCTCAATCCCTGGGACACCGACAACAACCTGATCCTGCGCTACCAATACGACTTCATGCCCAAAGGCATCCTGACCCGGTTGATTGTTGAGATGCATCGTTGGATTGAGCAACAAACCCTGGTCTGGAAAACTGGAGTAGTGCTCAACAATGGCAGAGCCAGAGCCGAAGTGATTGAATACAACCATCGCCGAGAAGCGATCGTGCGCGTCTCAGGCAGTGATAAAAAAGCCTGGCTTGCCATCATCGATCATGAGTTAAACAAAATCCATGCCTCCTACGATCGATTGAAATATGACACGCTGGTTCCCTGCAACTGCAACACCTGCAAAGGCAGCCAAGAACCCTATTTTTATGAATTAAGCCAACTCCGTGAGCGAGTGAGCAACCGCAAACAAACCATTGAATGCGGCAAGCCTCCTTACCATGAGGTAAAAGTCTTAAAATTGATTGACGATGTTTTGGACTTTGAAACCGTCATTCAAGGACAGCCGCCGTCACAAGAACTCCATCGATCAGGCGATATTGCGATCGGGACGGTTGAAACCCTCGTTATCCAGCAAGGAAGCCACATTATGAATCCGCCCCCAGAATCGACTCCCCCCGAAAAACCTGTCCTGCTGCCTTCCGCCTTTCGCAACGGCATGTTTTATCTGCTCGCGGCTGAAGTGATCTTTTGTTTAGTCGCCATCTTTGCTGGATCATTGCCTCTCCCTTCTCTCATCGTTGTGGTGATCGCCACGGTTTTGATCTTCGTCTTGATTGGCGTTTTTCAACTCCGCGCCGACGATCGGCTTTCCGAGAAAACCACGGGAGAACTTGTGACCCTGGTGATTGAGCAACTGCCCGTCTTAGGCGGCATCTTTAGACAAATCTTGCGGCTGTTTGGCAAAGGATAAGTGATTGGGGCTGCATCTACCCAAAGCAAGCTATACTGTTGAATGTGCCACACCGGGATGTAGCGCAGCTTGGTAGCGCGCCTGCTTTGGGAGCAGGATGCCGCAGGTTCAAATCCTGTCATCCCGATTTAAAAATTTGACAGAAACCCGTCTCCGATCTACCGGATATGCCTACAAAAAAGGCATAATGCCGGGGAAAGAACTAGGACGTGAGGATCTGTGAAGTACTTTTTCCTGTCAGACGGTTGGACAGTCGGTCGGGTCTGGGAAATGGGCGGCTTATGGAACGAAGGTTCCTGGCGACGTAAACCCCAGATTCTCCAACTAAACCTTTGTATTTGGGAGCAGGGCGAAAAACTCTGGCTCTATCAAGTGGAAGATGCAGTGCTGATGGTCGAAGTCAAACCAATGCAGCCTGCACAGGGAGGTGCCCCGAACCAGTCGATCGGGCAAGTCGTGCTCAAGCGGCTGATTACCGCCGACCAGGCGATCGAACGGCTCTGTGCCACGCAGGCAGTCCTCAAAGCCGAAGGAGGCGAATAGCTTACCGCGAGTGGTTGTATTTTGGACGAGTAAGGTGGAGGGGGAAGGGGGGAGAGGTGGAGGGGGTGAGTGTTGGTTTAAATCGTGGAAATGGCTGTAATTTTTGGGATGCCCTGTGGATGCTAACCAGCTTGAGTCCTCGATCGGCTCAAAAGGTAGATTATAAAAACTCTGGGCGTGCCGCGTGGGTCTGTTGCAACCGCTGCTCCAGAGCCGCCCAATCTGCCTGCTCAATCAGTGCCATAAACTGGTCGAGCTGAGCACGGTATGCTTGGAGCGATCGCAATAACTCCTGCTGGTTATAGCGTGCCATCATCACCCCCAATTCCGGATTGCCACCCCCTACCCGACTCGTATCTCGAAAGCCTGAACTGGCAAGCGTCTGTGCCAACTTCAACACCGCATCATCGGGTTCCGCCATACAAGCCGCAATCAAACTGGCGCTCGTCATCACTGGCAAATGCGAGATCATGGCAACCGCGCGATCGTGCGCTGCGGGTTGGCAGTGATAAATCCGTGTTTGCAAAGGACGCACCAAGTCCTCGACACAATTCACTGCGGCGGCAGGGGTATCTGCGATCGGCGTCAGCACATAAGCCGCTCCTACAAACAAGTTGGGCTGAGCCGCCTCTAACCCACTTTCTGCCCGACCTGCCATCGGGTGCCCGCCCACAAAGTTGTGCCACAGCGGCGCAATCTCCTCGACTACTGACGCTTTCACGGATCCCACATCTGTCAACACCGTCTCAGGTGCAAGATGGGGAAGTAGTTGCAAAACCGTAGGTTTAATCGCCGCTAGGGGCGTACACAGAAAAATCACCTCCGCTGTTGCCAGGAGGCTCCAATCTGTGCTGGCGCGATCGACGACTCCCAACCCGATCGCTTGTTCGCAAGTCTCTGGTCTGCGACTTACCCCCAACACTTCATGTCCCAGCGATCGAAAATCTAGTCCCAGCGATCCGCCAATCAATCCCAGTCCAGCAATGCCAATCTTCATCAACCGTCCTAAGGGTTCCGTCCACAATAAACGCGCGTTACGGTGTTGCCTAACACACGCTACACAATCAGGTTTTCATTCACACCTTGGCAACAGACCTCCACTCGTTTTGGCTACGGTGTACACACAAATCTCAGATTCAAGGCGAAACCACTGAAGATACCCCCAACCCCCCTTAAAAAGCTACCGTGTACACACAAGTCTTCTGATCGAGCCTAAGTCGGGTTGTGATCCTCCCTAGCCCTCCTTAAAAAGGAGGGGACCAGATCGGAAGTCCCCCTTTTTAAGGGGGATTTAGGGGGATCAACCCACTCAATAACATCACTGATCACTTGTGTGTACACCGTAGCCTTAAAAAGGGGGGCTTCAGCACTCAAAGTCTCCCTTTTTTCTAGCGCAGCGGCGCGCCAGCGCGGGGATTTAGGGGGATCAACCCACGCAATGACATCACTGATCACCTGTGTGTACACAGTAGACTAGTTCTGGGGGGAGTCAGAATTCGGAAATGTCTTTTGAAACTCTTCAATCAGGTCATCCATTTCTTCCAACGCCTGATTGACATCAATCCGCAAGGTTCCCAGATCAGGCTGTTCCAACAATCGGAGCAATGTTTCACGCTTACTCTCAATCAACACAAATCGTTCACGCAGCGCTTGAGCGTCCATAAATCGCCGACTTCCTTACTGGATAAACACTGCACCATTCTAAACCACATCCCTGAGGAAAGTTTGGAGGGACGCAGGCATTACGTCCCTGTTATGGAATTCTTTTTCCTTAATGCATCTCGTAACCAAACAGATTGGGGTCAACCTCACCCAGGTTCAGGTTCGCCAAGCCATACTCCGCCCAGCGGTGATCGACCAGCTTTGCCACCTCCGGGTCAGATTCCAGCACCGCGCCCCACTCGTGGTTGATTTCCGGCGGAATCTTGGTTGTCGCATCGATTCCCATGCGCCCACCCAGCCCAACCTTTTCACTGGCAAAATCGAGCGTATCGAATGGTGTATCCGGCAAGATGAATACATCGCGACTGGGATCGACCTTGGAGCTAATCGCCCAGACCACCTGACGCGGATCACGCACATTCACGTCCTTATCGACCACAATCACAAACTTGGTATAGGTGAATTGAGGCAACGCACTCCAGAACGCCAGCGCAGCCCGACGTGCCTGACCAGGATAGGCTTTGTCGATCGCAATAATTGCCGCTTTATAACTCAACGCCTCCATCGGCAAGAAAAAGTCCACAATCTCTGACACCTGTTGACGCAAAATCGGTGTATAGATGCGGTTGAGGGCGATCGCCATCATTGCTTCTTCCTTGGGCGGACGACCGCTAAAGGTGGTGAGGTAAATCGGATCTTTGCGATGGGTAAGGCAATGGAAGCGCACCAGCGGCGAATCTTCCACCCCCCCGTAGTAGCCCATGTGATCCCCAAAAGGACCATCTGGCAGCACCTCTCCTGGCGTAATCGTCCCTTCCAACACAAATTCTGAATCAGCAGGCACTTCCAGATCCACAGTTTTGCATTTTGCCAGATTCACGCCAGCCCCCCCGTAGAGACCAGCAAACAACCATTCCGATAGATCGACTGGAATGGGTGTTGCTGCTGCCAAGATAATCAAGGGATCAACCCCCAGAGCGATCGCCACCTCCAGTTTCTGACCTTGCTCTGCGGCTTTTCGCAGATGACGCGCGCCACCTCGCACCGAGAGCCAATGCACCGTCATGGTGTTTTTGGACTGAAGCTGCAAACGGTAAACTCCCACATTAGGAATTCCTGTCTCGCAGTCTTTTGTAATCACCAAACCCAGGGTAATGATTTTTCCTGCATCTCCGGCATAGGGACGAATCATTGGGATCTGGTTTAAGTCCAGCTCATCTCCTGACACCACCACCTGATGGCAAGCAGGCAACAGATCGCGATTGGGTTTTGCCCGCACCACATCAAACAGCACCTTCCCAAATTCGATCGCCTGTGAAATTTTTTTCGGAGGTTTGGGCTGTTGCAACAAACTCAACTTTTTTCCCAGCGTTTCCAACTCCTCTGGCGATTCCATCTTCATCGCCCAGCAGATCCGCTCCACCGTCCCCATCAGGTTAATTGCTACCGGATAGGGAGACCCTTTGACCTGCTCAAACAACAGTGCTGGTCCCCCCTGTTTCAACATGCGACTGGAGATCTCGGCAATTTCTAAATTGGGATCAACCAGAGCCTTGACCCGCTGCAACTGCCCCCGCTGTTCCAACTGTTTAATAAATCCCCGCAGATCTCTTGCCATGAACCTGAATCAATGAAAGTCCCTTTCAATTATGAGGCGATTCCCGCAAGAATTTGGAGTCTTTTCCCCGTATCGCTCCCTTAACCGCTGCTTTACCAACACCCAGTAGGGTAAACAATGGAACGTTGGTGATGTTCCAGAATTTGTCATGTTTTAGAAATCGTGGTCTGGTTTCATTGGCAGCCGCATTGATTTCGATGTGAATGAAAGGCAGCCATGGCGATCGTCCATCCATCAGCCTCAATCCAACCCCTTACATCTTTTCCAGAGTTCAGGTAATGTCTCCAATGCCCCGTCTGCAACTTCTCTGCTGGTTCAGCCTGGTTGGGCTGACAGCTTGTGCTCCCACCTTAAACACCAAACAGATTGAGGAAATCATTCAGCAATCGATCATCAAGCAAGGCGGCATCTCTCTCAAAGGTGTCACCTGTCCTGATCGAGTGAAGCCTGCGATCGGTCAAGCGTTTGAATGTTTTGGCGATTTGGAGACGGGCAAAGCGGTGGCGATCGCCGTCAAGCAAGTGGATAATCAGGGCACTGTGACCTGGGATGTCCCCAGCGTCAAGGGACTGTTGAACCTGGAAAAGTTAGAAACTCAATTGCAGGATGCGATTCAGGCTGAAACCGGATTGCATCCCAGGGTCAAATGTGGCAGCCCCTATCGAGCCATTAAACCGGGCGAATCTTTTGCGTGCCTTGTGTTCAAACAAGCCGTGAAAAAGGAGGCGAAAGCAAGTGCCAAAGCTGAGAAAAGAGCCGGCGCGAAACCCAAAGAACAGCCAGACGGAATTTTGGTGACGATCGACCCGGATGGCAATGTGAACTGGCAAGAGATTTTCCGCGATCGGACTTTGGTGGCAAAAGCAACGGATGCAGCCGATCCCAACGCACCGTCCGATCCGACTGCAGCGGCGGCAGCGGCGGCAGCAGCAGAACCCTCCACTAGTGGCGGAGTTTCCGCTCCCGCTGCCGCTAGCACTGACGATTTCCTGAACCAGCCTGGCTCGGCTGACGGGTTTGATTAGTCGGTTGTTGCGATTTCTTCACCTGTCCTTAACCAGACGGGGAAAAGGTTCGGCTATTCTAGCCATTAGCTTGCTTTTACTGCATCCAGATCCTCACAGCATTCAGAACTTCACAGCAGACGGGTTTCTCAGGTTTTATGTCTTCTAATTTATTCAGCCTGTTGGTCAAGGGCGGTCCCACCATGATTCCCATGGCGGCACTGTCTGTTACAGCGATATCTTGTGCCCTCGATCGGGCTATCTTCTGGCTCCAGATGTTGCGGGGAGAAAGACGAATTGTCCGAGATGTGCTGGAAGCTGCCCACTATAGCCTGGATGATGCCCAGGCGATCGCTGAACAGGCGCAGCATATGCCGATCGCCCGCTTTTTGCTGGCACCCTTACGGTTGAACAATCCCACGCCGGAAACCTTTAGTCTCGCTTTGGAATCTGCCGGAGAGCAAGAATTTGCTCGGATGCGGAAGGGGGATAAGTTGTTGGAAACTGTGGCGGCGCTGGCTCCCTTGTTGGGGTTGTTGGGCACAGTGACAGGGCTGATTGTGACCTTTACCAACCTGAATATTGGTGGAGCTGGTTCGGCAGCAGATACCTCCAAAGCTGCTGCCGGGATTGGGGAAGCGCTGATTACCACGGCAACGGGCATGGTCGTTGCGATTATTTCCCTTTTCACGTTCCGGACTTCAATTACGCTGCAAGCCCAGCAAACCGACTATTTTTCCAAAGTCGGCAGTGAGTTGGAGTTAATTTATCGACAAGTCTGGTATGAACCTAACTTGCCGAATGGCAACCGATCTCCCCATGGTTATGAAGCTGCGGATTCTGCCCTCTCCATTTCAGGTCACTAAAAAACGTTCGACGCAATCCCATGAAATTCAAATCCCAGCACAAAGGGTCTGACATGCCAGAACTCAATCTGGTGCCCATGATGGACGTGATCATGGTGATTTTGACGTTCTTCATCATTGTTTCGATGACGCTGACTAACTTTCAGGCAGTGGATGTGCCCTTACCCAGCAGCGATGCTGGCGTGAGCAAAGAGAAGCCTGTGGAACCGTTGATTGTCGGGTTAAATCGGCAGGGGCGGATTTTGTTAGAAAACCAGACCCTAACTGATGCTCAACTGGCACAGCGAATGGTGACTTATATAGAGAAAAACCCAAAAGGCACGATCGTTCTCAAAGCTGATAAAGATATCACCTACGAAAAAGTGGTGCGATTATTGGGTACGATGCGCGATGTGGGCGGCGATCGTGTTTCCCTGGCGATCGAGTAAATCGGCACAAAAACACTATTCTAGGTCTGATTTGAAATCTCCACGAGGCGCTGATAGCGACGGCGTGCCGATCGTCCCAAGACTGCACTGGCGAGCGCCATCGGCACACTCAACCCGCCAAATAGAATGCGGGTGCGTTCCCCATTTTGGCGAATCTCTGCTTCTGTGCCCACAAGCACCTGTAAGCGATCGCCCAACGGATCGACCAATTGGCTGCCCTTGGGCGTAGACTCTAGCCCTGCCACAATCACCACTGCCTGTCCATAGGGCAAAACTTGGCGCTCCACTTCGGTCGAAACACTACTGGCTTTGCCCCATTTGTTTGGGTCAAGGGGAAAATGCCGTCCACCGTATTCCACCTCGATCGGTTTGGCAAAGCGCCCCACCCCATCTCGATGAATTTGTGGCAGTGTTTCTGGGGGGGCCTCTGGCAGCGGCAGGGCAGCGAAATCAAACCCAAGGCGCACCTGATGCTTGCCATCCGATAGATCAATTGGTTGGGCAGATTGCTCCCATTGCCATAAGGTTTCTCGCAAGGGTGCCTGACTGGTCTGCGTTTCTTTGATCTGCACATTCAATTTGCCGCGAATCACCCGCAGCGAGGCTTGATCTGGCATTCGCGGGGGATGATCCGTGATCAAATAACCTTGTAGCTTAACCAGGTCGCGCCGATCGCCCCGATAGTTAGCAGCCGCCTGCACCGACATCGATTCCAGCCTTGCCAAAGATTGGGCAGTCCAAGTGGGCATGCCGATTGCTGCGCTGAGCGCCAACAAAAACGCCAACCCACCCGTCGCCACTGCCCCAAACGCCATGGCAGCATAAGCGTTATACTCTCGCCGACTGACGTTGCGAGGTCTACCCGTCCAGAAGGAATATCGCATTCGCATGATTCCTTCATAGCACTGTCAGGATCTCAGGTGCAATTGATTGAGTTACTTCGGTGATTGGGTCCAGACCACGACGATCGTGCCCACCCCTCTTGAACTTCCCGCTTTCAAGGGAACTAAGTTCAAATAGAGGGTCATCCCCCCCTTTTTGAGCTGGTAGAGGGGACCGCCCCCATAGTCGCCCACCTTGGTCGCCGCTTCAAAGATGTTTTGCAACTCTGATTCAAAGTAGCTTTGATAAAACGGTTCGGGTTCCTCGCCAATCGCCACCTTCATCGAGCCATCAATGGTGGGCAGTTGCTCTGGATTGAGGGCAAAACCATCCCCACTGCCACCCACATCTTGATAGAAAAGCTTAGGTTGGTCAAAATCTTCCGGTGTGGCGAGCGAACTCTCAGCCGCCGGATCGGTCGAATCACTCCCCGGCAACCCAGCCAGTAACTCATAAAACGCAGTGGGAATTTCGATCGCCCCTTTCAGCGCTTTCAAACTGGGAATTTCGTTGGGAGCCAATACATACACCGTATTCTTTCCATCCTGAAATAAATTCAAGAACAGGGATTTATCGCCTTTTGTGACCTGAAAAACTTGCTTGCCTGCCTCAGAGGTTAATGGCGTCAGCGTAAACTTCTTGGTCGGCAAAGTTTGTTTGAAATAATCAGCGATCGCATCAATCGCCACCCCCTTCACCTCATAGCAGCTTTCCTTGTCGTAGCAACCCGCCTGCGCTCTGGGGTGATGGGGAAAGTCCAAAAACGGATCTTTCGCGTCATTTTTGGTGTCTTTGGTCTCGTTAGCCGATTTAGATTCGGGTGTTTTGGGGACAGGCACGGTCGGTCTGGGGCGATTCACTTTTGCCGCTACCTTCTTCACCTTCGGACGCGGCACCTTGGGCTTGGGCTTCACCGACGGCAGTTGTGTAATTTTGACAGGAGCTTCGGTTTGCTTGGGGGCAGGCTTCTCCAGATTGGGGAATGGTGTAAACAAAAACAATGCATGGAGACCGAGCGAAGCCACCAACAGGGGACGAATCAGCACCCGCAAAGGCAGGGGTAACCGTTGCCAGGGCGAACCTTGACCCACTGTCTCACTCTGAAATGAAGTGACAGTTGTCCGGGGAACATCCTGCGGCTCTGAGAGAGAGCCATCGGGCGAAATGAGATTGGTTAGATCTTCTTCTGTCGTGCGGGTCATAGAAGCTAGCGATAAAACAGGATGAGGGTCTTAACTTTCACTGCACCCAGAGGATGACTTCTCAACCGCTTCTGAGAAACCGTCTCCTTTGTGGCTCGAAATCAAGTTTCGATAAAAATGATTTCTCTACATTTTTATCAGTTAAACACAAACCTTTGAAATCATATTTCCTTGACAGGTTTCTCAGCAAGTCCTCTCAATCACCAAATTCAGTTGCCGATTGAGAGAAATCTCCCTTCTTTCCTTCTAAAAAATTGTGACTAAGCCAAACAATCTATGGAAAAACTTTGCCAATTTATAAAGAAATACTGGATATTGCTGTCGTCAAATCACAAAGAACAATTCGCCAGAACCCAAGTAATAAATTAGGTTTAGCCTATTTTCTATAATGATTTCCTGATAATTGCAACCCCGATCACCGATCCAGTTGTTTCTAGCCTAGAGTTAGAAAATATCCCTAAATTTGGATAGTTTTCGAAGGGTTAAAAAAACAGCCATTTAGCTAAAAAATCTCTATAAATTGCGAATCATTCGCTCCTTAAACAAAACTTTAACTCGTCTTAATCATTCATTATTTTCCTGTTTGTGTTCACTTAACTGCTGTAGTTGTAGCTTTGTGACTGAATACTCAATTATTAACAAGTTTTCTGTCTGAGGACATCGCACAATGGCTTTTTCAACCACAGCGCTTCGCCGGACTCTTACCACCTCAGCACTGACTGCTGCGATCGCGGTAAGCCCCCTGCTCACAGCAATTGCTCAAGCGGTGACACTCAATGGTGCGGGAGCAACCTTTCCTGCACCGCTCTATGAAAAGTACATCTCCGAATTTCAGAAGAAAAATCCTGATATCAAGGTGAACTACCAGGCGATCGGGAGTGGCGGTGGCATTCGTCAGACGATCGCAGGCATTATCGACTTTGGTGGCAGTGATGCCGCAATGACCGATTCAGACATTGCCAAGGTTAGCAAAGGCATTCTGCTGGTGCCTACTGCGGGAGGTGCAGTTGCGGTGGTTTATAACCTGCCCGGTGTTTCTAGCCTGAAACTCTCCCAGAAATCTCTGGCTGAAATTTTTGCAGGTCGGCTAGCTAAATGGAATGATCCGAAGATTGCGGCTGATAACCCTGGAGTAAACTTGCCCGACCAGCCGATCAAAACCGCTGTGCGGGCAGATGGGAGTGGCACCACCTTCATTTTCACCAATGCCCTTAGCTCGATGAATTCTTATTTCAAGGGCAGAGTCGGTGTGGGCACCGCTCCCAAGTGGACGACGAATCCTTTGAAAGGAAGAGGCAACCCTGGTGTGGCTGCTCAAGTGAAGCGCACGCCCTATTCCATCGGCTATGTCGAGTTTGCCTACGCCAAGAAAAATGGTCTTCAGGCAGCTGCGATCGAAAATAAGAAGGGTGAGTTTGTCTTGCCGTCCTTGGAAACTGCTAACAAAGCGCTCTCAACGGTGAAGTTTCCGGATAACTTCCGCGTGTTTGAAGGGAACCCCAGCGATGGTTATCCAATCGTCGGGTTGACCTGGTTGCTGGTTTACAAGCAGTATGATGCAGACAAGAAAGCAGCCATGAAGAAGTGGATCAACTGGGTTCTGACCGATGGGCAGGAACTCAATGATGATTTAGATTACACCCGCATCCCTGCGGATACTGCGCAAAAAGCAATCGCCGCGTTTGATGCAGAAGTGAAGTAAATCGGCTGTTTGGGATTCCCTATTGGGTTCGTTCATCACGCGATCTGGGGGGGATCTCGATCTTGAGGTTCCCCCAGTTTTGACGAGATTTCAAGGGTTTAGAATTTTGCTAGCTCAAGAAAAATTGATAAGTTGTCCCTATGATTGATCCTTCTCAACCAGTGCCGAATATTGTTGCTTCAACTGCAATGACTCTACCGGATCTGCGAGAAGGTGAAGGGTTAGAAAGTCAAACCTTTTTTTCCTGGGATCAGGCCTTTCGCTGGCTAGTTTTAGGGATCTCTCTGGCAACGGCTGGGGTGTTGTTTTGGTTAGGGGGCGTCATTTTTCAACAGGCGTTACCTGCGATTCGTCAGTTTGGCTGGGCATTTTTGTGGAACCAGGATTGGGACGTCGGTAATCTCACGTTTGGGGCATTACCTTACCTCTATGGTACGTTGGTCAGTTCGGGAATTGCCCTGTTGATTGCCTTACCCGTGGGTTTAGCGGTAGCACTGATCACCAGTGAGAACTTCTTGCCTGGTTGGGTGCGATCGCCGCTGGCATTTGTGGTGGAATTGATTGCTGCGATTCCCAGTGTGGTGGTAGGGCTGTGGGGCATTTTGGTGATGGTGCCCTGGCTGCAACCGCTCCAGTTGGGGTTACACGCGCACTTGGGTGGGTTGCCCATCTTTGGTACTGAGCCATTTGGGTCGAGTATGCTGGCTGCTGGAATTATTCTGGCGATTATGATTTTGCCTGCGATCGCTGCCATCAGTCGAGAAGTCCTCATTGCGATTCCGCCTGACCTGCGCAGCGCTTCCATGTCACTGGGTGCCACTCGCTGGGAAACGATTTTTCGCGTGCTGCTGCCGGCTGGAACTTCAGGCATTATTGGGGCTGCCATGCTGGCATTGGGGCGGGCATTGGGCGAAACCATGGCTGTGACAATGGTGATTGGCAATTCCGATCTGTTGAGTGTTTCTATTCTCGATCCAGGCAATACCATTCCCGCGATTCTGGCAAATCAATTTCCCGAAGCCCTGGATGACATTCACATTGGGGCGTTGATGTATTTAGGGTTGATCTTGTTTGCCTTGACCTTTGCGGTAAATGTGGCAGCTGTTTTAATGATCCGTGTCCTGGGTTTCAAGCGAGATGGGTAGGAGGAATAGATACCGGAATGAATTCTTTTTCCATGCGTCCAGATGTTGACCCCCCTCCGCCAGAGTCTCGACTTATCGAGGATTTGACCCGTTCCCTGCCCTGGTATCGGCAAGGGTTTACTTATGGCATGACGGCGATCGCCTTTGGGTTCACAGCGCTGGCACTGTTGCCACTGCTGGCGATTTTGTTCACAATTTTGCGCCAGGGAATCGCTGGATTGAAGTGGCAGATCTTTACCCAGCCAGTGGTAGAAGGCGGTTTTGCCAATGCGATTCAAGGCACCCTATTGATGGTGGGGCTGGCATCGCTGGTCAGTATTCCACTAGGGATTTTGACTGCCATCTATCTATCGGAGTTTGGCAAGAATTCTGCGATCGCTAATATTGTTCGCTTCATTCTCAACATCCTGACAGGAGTGCCCTCGATCGTCGTGGGTGTCTTTGCCTATGGGGTGATTGTTTTCCACGGGGTCAACTGGTTTGGCAATCCTATACTTGCGAAGGGATTTTCGGCACTGGCAGGGGGGTTTGCTTTAGCGATTATCATGTTGCCGCTCGTCACGCTGGCAACCGAAGAAGCCTTGAAACTGGTGCCACTGCCTCAACGGTTAGCCTCTGCTGCGTTGGGAGCCAACGATTTCCAAACGACCTTCCGAGTCGTGATTGCGGCGGCTTTGCCTGCTATTACCACAGGGGTTTTGTTGGCGATCGCCCGTGCCGGAGGCGAAACAGCTCCGTTGATTTTTACGGCTTTATTTAGCCAAAACTGGATCGAAGGACTCATGAGTCCTACCCCGTCGCTTTCAGTATTCATTTACAACGCCTACAATTTTCCAGACCAATTGCAAATGGTTTGGACAGCCTCCCTGGTGCTGGTGAGTATGGTGCTCCTCCTGGGACTGGTCTCTCGGCTGGTCACTCGCAATCGCTTGAACACTCGCTAAACTTTACGCCAAGCTTTTTCCAACGGTTCCTCCCAATCTGACTATGAATCCCAACCTGCCGAACCCAGCCACTTCCTATCTCACCCTGTCCTCCTCAACTTACGATCAGCTGCCAGCTTTACAGGTCAGGAATCTCGCGTTCTATTACGGCACCCAGAAAGCGATCGAAAACATTACGATTGACATTTATCAAAATCAAGTGACTGCCATCATTGGACCCTCGGGTTGCGGCAAGTCTACCTTTATCAAAGCCCTCAACCGCATCAGTGAGCTAGAGAGTATCGTTCGGGTGGAGGGAACTGTCGAGTTTTTGGGACAAAATATCTACGCGCCTCGCATCAACCTCAACCGCCTGCGCCGTCAGATTGGCATGGTGTTTCAGAAGCCCAATCCTTTTCCCATGAGCATTTACGACAACGTGGCCTATGGGATTCAGGTATTTCGGCGTGCCAGTCGGACAGAACTAGATGAGATTGTGGAATCAGCCTTGCGGGGAGCTGCTCTCTGGGATGAGGTGAAGGACAATTTGAAAAAATCGGCGCTGGGGTTGTCGGGAGGGCAACAACAACGCCTCTGCATTGCCCGTGCGCTGGCAGTGCAACCCAAGATTTTGTTGATGGATGAGCCATGCTCGGCACTCGACCCGATCGCGACCATGAAAATTGAAGAACTGATCGATACACTACGGCAAACTCTGACGATCGTCATTGTCACCCACAATATGCAACAAGCCTCGCGGGTCTCGAACTACACGGCGTTTTTCAGTACGGATGAGAGCCGCATTGGACAGTTGGTGGAATTTGGCAGTACGTCGCAGATTTTTATGGCAGCAACCCATCCCCGCACCCGCGACTATATTGAAGGGCGGTTTGGTTGATCGTTAGGTTTCAGTATCGGATGCCCGGGAAACCTGATTGCAGACTGGACTGTGCGATCGGAGGCAGCGGTTGCTACCAAAGGGTGTTGCAGTTGAGAACGAAATCGGGCAATACTGCTGAGTCTGAGAGGGTGGTCGGAGAATCCAAAACTTCCACGTCTTGACCGGGACGATAAACTTCAACCTTGCGGGTTTTGCGATCGATCAGCCAGCCCAACCGCACGCCGTTGTCTCGATATTCATTCATCTTTACGCGCACATCTTCAATCTCGTCACTAGGCGACAGGAGTTCCAGCACGACATCCGGGGCGATCAGGGGAAATTTAGCGCGTTGTTCGGGAGTGAGTGCATCCCAACGCCCTTTTTGCACCCAGGCAACATCAGGCGATCGCAGTGCGCCATTGGGCAGTTTGAAGCAAGTAGAAGAATCAAAACAAATCCCTAATTTGGCTCGACGATTCCAAATACCAAAATCAACTGCAATCTCGAAATTATAAAACCCGGTTTCTCCGCCAGTCGGTGCCACCAGTACCAATGCTCCCTTTGCAGTGCGTTCAAACTTGACATCCGGATTTGCCTGACACAGTTGCTCAAAAAACTCGTCAGTCACAGAGACGATCGGTTCAAAATTAATCGTATAGGCTGTCATAACGACTCCCGGTAGTGGTTCAAAGGTGTTACTGATATTTTTGAAAGCTTTGCTGAGCAAAACTTTCAAAAATACTAACAACGGGTCTAGAACATAATCCGACTCCCCCAATCTGATAACTCAATCAGAGAGCTTTCTGTTCTATTGCAATGGCAAAATAATGATGAGCACGATGGCAAGTACAACGACCGGAACAACTGCCAAGAAAAGGAGAATTTTAGGGGTCAGTTGAGGATTTTTTAGAATCAAGTTGATGGGTCTAGCAGCATACTTTTCAAAGTAATTTGGGAACCGTTCTGAAGTAGAGGGGGATTGCTTTTCAGATTCTTTCATGGGGCATCGATCTCCACAGTAGGGTGAACTACATGATTAAACAGGCGCAGTTTGACGGGCTTGGACTTCTAGATAAATCAGCAATGCATTGATATCTGCAGGATTGACCCCACCAATGCGACTGGCTTGTCCAAGAGTCAGGGGACGTACTTTTGCTAACTTTTCCCGCGCTTCTTTGGAGAGAGTGGAAATGGCGGCATAGTCGAGATCCGGGGAGAGCTTGCGGTGTTCCTGGCGAGCCATTTGGTCAATCTGATGCTGTTGCCGCTGGATATAACCAGCATATTTGATGTCGATTTCCGCACCTTCTTTTTCGGCACGATCGATCACACCATTGCCCAGATTGAACCGTTCCAGATCGACATAGTGAAATCCGGGTTTGCGGAGCAGATCAGCGAGCGTCACGGAGCCTTTGATCACCTGTTGGGTATGAGCAGCGAGCGCTTTGCCTAATTCATCGTGCTCTTTGATACGCGTTTCGTGCAACCGTTCTTTTTCAGCCGCAATATTTGTTTGTTTTTGCTGAAATCTTTGCCAGCGTCGATCGTCCACCAACCCAACTTCACGCCCCAGCGGGGTCAGGCGTTGGTCGGCATTATCAGACCGTAAAATCAGGCGATATTCCGATCGCGAAGTCAACATCCGATAAGGCTCTCGCAAATCTTTGGTGCAGAGGTCATCAATCAAAGTCCCGATATAGCTCTGTTCGCGCGGAAAAACGATCATGTCCTGGTGGCGACACAGCCGCGCAGCATTGATTCCTGCCACTAAGCCCTGCGCCGCGGCTTCTTCGTAGCCTGTCGTCCCGTTAATTTGTCCCGCACAGAACAGTCCCTCAATCTGTTTGGTCATCAGGGTGGGATAGCACTGGGTGGCAGGGAGATAATCATACTCAACCGCATAGGCGGGACGCAGCATGGTGCAGTGCTCCAGACCAGGGAGCGATCGCAGCATTTGTAACTGAATCAGTTCGGGCAATCCGGTAGAAAAGCCCTGGATATAGAGTTCCGGTGTCTCTCGTCCTTCCGGTTCAATGAAGATCTGGTGACTCTCTTTATCAGCAAAGCGAACGATTTTGTCTTCAATGCTGGGGCAATAGCGGGGACCCTTGGCATCTACCCAACCGCCATAAACAGGTGACAGGTGCAGATTTTCACGAATAATGCGATGGGTCTCTGCGGTGGTGCGGGTGAGATGACAGGGGATTTGGGTGCGTTCAACCCAGACCGCTGGATCAAAGCTAAACCAACGCACGTCCGCATCGCCGGGCTGGGGTTCCATCTGAGAAAAGTTGACAGAGCGGCGATCGACGCGGGCAGGTGTGCCTGTTTTCAATCGCCCAGTTTCAAACCCTAATCGATGCAGGGTTTCGGTCAATCCTACCGCAGCAAACTCGCCTGCCCGTCCGGCTGCCATCGACTTGTCGCCCACCCAGATCTTGCCTCCCAAAAAGGTGCCTGTGGTCAGCACGACTGCCTTACACTGAAACGCCACGCCAAAATAGGTTTGGACGCCTAAAATTTCGTTGTTCTTGCCGAGCACCAAATCCGTTGCCATGCCTTCGCGAATGGTCAGGTTTTCCTGGTTCTCCACAATTCCTTTCATCACGGCAGCGTATTCACGCTTGTCGGTCTGTGCCCGCAATGCCCACACTGCCGGACCTCGCGAAGAATTGAGAATGCGCTTTTGTAGATAGGTGCGGTCTGCCACTTTGCCAATTTCTCCGCCCAGCGCATCGACTTCATGCACCAGTTGAGATTTGGCAGGTCCGCCCACTGCGGGATTGCAAGGTTGCCAGGCAATTTTATCCAGGTTTAAGGTTAGCAGCAGTGTTCGACAACCCAACCGCGCTGTTGCCAATGCTGCTTCGCAACCGGCATGTCCGGCTCCGACAACGACAACATCAAAGGCATCTAAAAATTCAACAGGTGTGGTCATAGCTGCAAGATTCCGCAAGGCAGTAGGCTTCTATTTTAAAGGCTAGTGCCGAATAACCGATTGATTCAAGCGAAAGGAGAGGGGGCGGGAAATTTGCCATCGGTGTCTGCCAGGGGCGATCGCATCTGCCTAAAAAATAAACCCTCCAAAGATGACCGCAAAAAAGTGATCTGTATCACAGTCTTCATCGCAACTTATCACACCCCCCTCGATGCTCAATCACTAGGTAATTTCCGAATACCCCGCATACTAATTCCATGACGAGTTTTTGAACAGCCATGCAAGCTTACATCTACCCCCAAGATATTTACACTCAAAACCAGCCTCAAGCGAATGTTGCTCAGTTTTTAGAGGGTATTCTCTCTTCTCGTAGAATCACCCGTGCCGACCAATCTTTTCTCATGCGTCTCTCTTCGATCGGATCTGAAGAGCAACGGTTGTTTAACCGGGTCTACGAAAGCTTGAGCCGGGGATTGGTGAGAGTGGTCGATTAAAGGTCGAAGCAATCATAATTTGCACTTCTGTTCCATTCCTTGTTGCTTGTCATGCAGATGGGTGCTGTGATAGATTCCACAGGAAACTACCGCTATTTACTCTGGCGTGAGTGGAATCCCCAAGCCCCCAAAATTAGTTTTGTGATGCTGAACCCCAGTACTGCGGATGCAGCCACCAACGATCCGACGATTCGTCGCTGCATTGGATTCGCGCAGACTTGGGGCTTCGGCTCGATCGAGGTGGTCAACCTCTTTGCCTATCGCGCAACTCGCTGGTTGGATTTACGTAACGCGACTGATCCGATCGGAACCGAAAACGATCGTTACCTCATTAACACTGCCCACCAAGCGCATACCCTGCTGCTGGCATGGGGGAACAGTGGGCAATGGCAAAACCGTCATCAAGCTGTTATTCAGTTATTGGGCGATCGCTCACCGCTCTACTGCTTAGGCACAACCCACAGCGGACAACCCCGCCATCCCTTATATCAGCCAGGAAATCTGCAACCGATCGTTTTTCGAAAGGGCAGAAAGATAGACGTGGATGAAGATGGGGACGCAAAAACACAAGACCATGGAGATGATTAAGGTCGGCACCCCACCACTCCATCACCCCACTGCCATCATAAAGTTTTAATAAAAAAACATCAGGCTCCCGAAACTTCCCCTGACGCAGTTGAATCATGAGGCTAACGTCTGCACGCTGAGCACTCAAAAGTGAGCAGAGAATATGCAACTTGAAAAGCTTGGGGAGTTGGCTCGTTGGCGAGAGAAAGGCTACAGTGCCTTGCTGGTTACAGTGTGGCTGTATGCCAACTTGCCAGCATTAGTATGGTTAGGGCAATCGCTCCAATCGATTTCACTGCTGAATGGGTTGCTATTGAGCGCTGGGATAAGTTTTTTGCTGGGGCTGATGGTGCGATCGCGATCGCAGTGGCAGTTCTCGCCCACGCCAATCTTGCAACCCTTGCCCTTAAGTTTAATGCTGGCAGCGGGCGTGGGAGCGATCGTCTGTCCCTGGGTGGTAGATATTCCACAATTGCCGGTTCTGCTGTTTGGCTTGGGAACGTATGGTTTGTGTGGATTGTTTTTGCCAAACGTCACCTGGTGGCGTGGGTTACCGATCGCAGCGCTAGTGGCGTGCGTCCTACCCTTTGGTGCCCAATTTGGCACAGGATTAGGCTTTCCGGTGCGAGTGCTGACGGCTCAAATCGTCGAGCAATTTCTCCAAAGCTGGCAGATCGCAGCAATTTCTTCGCACGATATTATTGTTTTAGAGAATGGGGTGGCACGGGTAGATTTGCCCTGCAGTGGGTTAAAGAGTATCTGGGCGGGCATCTTGTTTTTGCTGGCAGCAACTTGGCTAGAAGGGCGAACGATCGGGGGACGCTGGCTGTTGGTCTGTGTCACCCACTCAATTTTGCTCTTAGTGGCAAATACTTTGCGAGTGTTGGCGTTGGTGTTGCTGATTCATATTCAGCAGCCCCAAATGGCTGAGATTGTGCATATACCACTGGGCATTTTGGGCTTTATTTTGGCTTGTGGACTGACCTGGGTGCTATTGCAGTGGATACCTAAAAACCCTGTCAGGAGACTGTTACCGGTCAATCGCCTGGAAGCGAGAAGCCAGCAGCTAAAAGCTAAAAGCCCTACTGACTGGGTTGCTCGAACCATCTTGATTGCTGCCGTTTTCAGTTTAGGCATTCTAGCCGCGTCCTATCCACCTCGCACACTTCCTGCGATCGCCCCACTCCAGATGCCTTCCGCAATTCAAGCTCAACCCATTGCCTTGATACCAGTAGAGCAGCGTTTTTTTAGCAACGCATCGAGCACCACACCGCAAAAATGGCGGTTCACCTTTGGTGACCTAACTGGCTCCATCCTGATAGTCAGCAGCCGCAATTGGAGCGCGTTTCATCCACCAGAATTGTGCCTCATTGGCAGTGGCCTACAAGTCGATCGCATGGAGACAAAGCAATTGGCTCCGGTTGTGCTCGCTCGTTGGCTGACATTGGAGAAAGGTCGTCTCACCGCAACCTATTGGCTACAATCGCGGCACCATACCACCGATGATTTTTTGTCTCGGATGGGAGAGTATGTTCTGCACCAAAACCGTACCTGGGTGATGGTTTCAATTTTGTTGAATGACGATCGCCCACCCGATGACCCCAAGCTTCAGGAATTTGTCACGTTAATTCACACCACGATTGATCACCATCTCCAAGGACATTCGCTATGAAACGCCTGATAAATGGGATTTACCACGCTATTTTCTGGATCTGGAATCTGTCTTTTATTGCCTTGGTTTATGCGGGAATTTTGCCTACGATCGCCGGGTTCTTAGTCTCAGATTTTCTGATTGGACGAGTGCCGCTCAATCTAATGGCAACATTGGTGGCATTGGTAATCGTACCTGTGGTGTGTACAGTGATCGGATTAGTACGATTTCGCAATCACCCTCTGCAATTGATTCGGCTATTCTACGGTGTAGAAGCCCCATTGTTTACATTGTGTCTCTTGCGATTGTTTGTTTTTCGTGAGTTAACCCCTGCAAGTACCCATATTCTGGGAACATTGATGATTGCGACCTCGGCTTTTGGCGTTGAATTACTCGCAGGGTACGTAACGCGAACCCGCTCGATCGCAAATTTGGGGTGGAATGTGCTGTCCTGGATACAGTTGGTGTGTCACAGCATTATGCTGATAATCGGCGTTTACACCAGCATCTTACTCCTGTTCTATATCATTCCTTTTGCAGCCTGGTTACCTTTGGCTTTCGTCGGGTCTTTCTTTTCTGCCAATTCTAGAAATTTGGTAATCCCTAGCGAGCTATGGAGTTTAGCCCGATTTACGCTTATCCAAGCCAGTCTAATCACTTCTCTAGTCCTGGTACTCATGCTGCCAGGGACTGCCCGACGAAAATTTTGGTCGTTGGCAAGTTTGACAGTAATTCTGGATATTTTAGCGATTACAAGTCTGGGACATGATGTCTTTTTAAGTGATCGATCGCAATCCTGGTATCAATATGACAATCCATTACCTGATTGGAATGCAGTGTCATGGGGATGTCTATCAATTAGTTTGATTTTTACCTTTGCGCTCGCAGTGTTCACTCAATATCGTCAGAATTTCAAAGTTCTCCGATTATTGGCTAGCTTTTTCATGTTGGGATGGTGCTTGATTATCCTGGCGATCGAAAACCGATACGGCATTCTTTATCCCGCGATCCTGCTCATGTTTGGGCTGACGATGTCTCTCTTTATCGGTATGCCCGTCCTATGTAGTTACTACCTGCAATCCTGGCGGCGCGTGTTTCAAGCCTTTGCTGCCCAGCACGGTCGCAGTCAAGCATTTGTCGGTTCAGTGGCAACCGTAACGACCTGGCTCGTGTTGTTTCTGGCACTCCAACAACAACCTCAAACTCAGGCATTTGGGTGGCTGAACCACCCACCCGCTAATGACCAGGCACGTCAAACTCTGTTGGCAAAATCTGATACGATTCAGAAGGGGTTGCGGAATGCGTATCTCTCTGCCTACCGCTATCTCAGTGCAGAAGGGGATGTCAACCACATCCAAGTGTTGTACCAGAGTGTGTTTGGCTTACCAGAGTCGGCAGCGCGATCGTTGCAAGCAGCCTATAACCTGGTGATGTCTCCCTTTTTGTATCAAGGTGAGTTTAGCGATCGCGACAAAGCTGCACAGCTTTATGCTGAGTTTTTTGATACGCCAATTCAAAAAGCCGAACGGCAGGCAATTAACCAGGCACTAGAGGCAACCTGGAATCGGGGCGAAGCCAAAGCCGGATTGCTCAACATCAATCAGGAAAAGGTCTGGTTGCGTGAACAGAAAGTCACCGTGAAGCCTCAAGGAGACTGGGCAGACGTGGAATTGTACGAAGTCTACGAAAACCAGACTGCCAATCTTCAAGAAGTATTTTATGCTTTTTCTTTGCCGGAAAGCGCTGTTATTACCGGGGTGTGGTTAGGGCATACGGCAAATTTGAGCGATCGTAATTCGTTTCAGGTGTCGCCCCGGGGGGCAGCTCAAAAGGTTTATACTGAGCAGGTACAGGAAAGGATTGATCCGGCATTACTGGAGCAAGTGGGTCCCCGTCACTATCGCTTGCGGGCATTCCCCGTTCCGGCGAAACAGGAAGCGCGATTCGCTACCCCCACCCAACTTCATCTGTGGTTGACCTATCAGGTAATGCAACAAAAACAAGGCTGGGCATTGCCTCAATTGGCAGAGCAGCGCAATGTCTATTGGACTGGACAGAGTCAGCGATCGCTGAATGGTCAATCTATCCAAACCCAAGCCTGGTTGCCTGACTTTGCCCCTGCCTACCCCAAAGCCGCCACCATCCATCAGGTAAACCTGCCAGAAGGCGACTCGATCGTTGCCAAACCGCTGACAGATCAAGATTACGCCCTGCCTCAGGGACAGCACATTGCGGTTGTGCTAGATACTTCGCGTAGCATGGCGAAGGTTGAATCCGCAGTCCAACAAACCTTTGCTTGGCTGCAAGAGCAGGGCTTTAGCGACAACAACCCGACCAACAATGACGCCGATCTCTATCTCGCTGTGGCAGCTCAAAAGCCACAACGGATAGATGATTTACAACCCTTTAAGCCCACCAACCTGACCTTCTACGGCTCCTTACAACTCAAGGATCTGCTGCGTCAGTTCGATCAGCAACGAGGCAATACTGCCTACGATGCGATCGTCCTACTCAGTGATGCTGGCAGCTACGAATTGTCGGATGACAAAACCCCGGTGCCTACCATCTCCATCCCCTTGTGGATTGTGCACTTGGGGGGAATGCCCGCCGCTTATGACGATGGCATCCTCAAGACTTTGCAAGATAGCGGGGGCGGCGTCGCGACCGAACTCCCAGAGGTGCTCAAACGCACCGCCACCCAGGCAAAATTGGGATCTTCGACAATTAGTGTCGTCGATGGATATGCCTGGTTGCTGCAACCAACCCCACCGGCAACGACCAAAACCCAGAAGCCATCAGTTATGGACAAGGTTGAGCCAAACAACTTTACACCTGTCGCCGCCCGACAATTTGTCACTGCCCTCAGTCGCCAACTCCACCAAACCAACTCGATCGATCCGGTCGCTCAATTGGATAAAATCCATGCGGTTGCCAAACACTACGGCATCGTCACCCCCTACTCTTCGATGATTGTGCTAATAAATGACGACCAACGAGCTGCCCTGAAAAGAGCAGAAGCTGCCCAAGATCGGTTTCAGCGAGAAGTGGAAACCGGACAAGAGCAATTGACACAACCGACCAATCCCCTCTCGGTTTCGGCAGTGCCAGAACCAGAAGAGTGGGTGCTGATTCTCTTAGGGGCGATCGGTTTAGGGGCGATCGCACGCCGACGGCACCTCTCGAATAACTCACTAAAAAGTCAGAGCTAAGGATCTGTTCAATGAATTGAGCCGATGCAGCCATTTGATTGTCTATGATTCATGATGGATGGCTGCATCACCGCTTCTCTAAAGCTGCTTACTACCATCCGGCATCATTGCTCCTTGCAAATCTGCATCCGTCAATACTGCCCCGGTCAAATCTGCGTCCCTCAAATCTGCATTACGTAAAATTGCGCCCGTGAGATCGGCATAACTCAAATCGGCTCCGCGCAAATTGGCTTCACTTAAATCAGTCGGCTTCATTCCCTGTTGTAATGTCCGATTCAAATGAGCTCGGCAAAGTCTTGCACCCTCCAGGTTTGCCTGATACAAGATCGCACCACTCAAATTGGCATAGCACAGTTCTGCCTTGCTCAAAATGGCGTAACCCAGATCCGTGACTTGATCCAGCGTGGGACGCAAATCCGCCTCAAACAAATTGGCACCCAGCAATTTCGCACGAACTAAGTTCGCCCCGCCTAAGATTGCCTTACTCAAATTCGCTTGCTCCAGATTGGCGTTACTCAGTTTGGCACCGCTCAAATCTGCCTCTCGGAGGATCGCTTGATACAAATCTGCCAGGCTCAGATTCGTTCCCCACAAAATTGCCTCGCTCAGATCGGTTGCGCAGAAATTGGCTTGGCTAAAATCTGTTTTCCCCAATCGCGCTTGTCGCAAATCTGCCTGACTGAAGTTCACTCCACTCAGAGCCACCCCATGCAAATCGACCTCTCGCAGGTTGACGCCTTGAAAGTTTCGCTCCCCTTCGACGTAGCGCTTCAAAAGGTCGTCAATCAAGATCTTGGTTACCTTGGGAGATGGCAACTGTAGAGGTTTCGCTGGAAAAGAAGTTCGTTCGGTCATTCCTTTTTAAAAATTCAGCATGTTTTTTTAAATCCAATCTAGATATAGAAGAAGAATTTGAGGAACTTGTGAGGAACCGAGATCGCCACCAAGATTGATCCGAATCAATTGAAACTTTACCCACGGTTCGTAGCACGTTGGCGAACCAGCGCCTGACGAAATCCCAGCACAATCAGAATATTGGAGAGCGTCAAGAAGGACTCAGCTATTCCGTGCAGCCAATCCACATTTGCCAAGGACTCTCCATAAACAACCTTTGTGTAGATTCCAGCAGCAATCGTCACCCCCACAAATACCAGGGTGAAATAAAATCCAATTAGAGCCAGACGAGGAACTTGTCCTGAACGGGTGAGAAACCCAAGAAACGCTACATAGGGAAACAGAGACAGCGCAAACACCAGATCCTTAGAAATCATGACGATGCCTTACCTCAGAACGATTTCGCTGCCACAACCACCACGCTGCCCACAAAAGCGTACAATTCCCCACGAAAGTCATAGTGGCTTGTACCATGCCTAACCATGCCAATGTGGGGGCATTATCAAAAAAGTGCCAAGTGCAAACGCAAATCGCACTCACCCAGGCAGGCACCATCGCGATCGCCATGCCCTTCCAGGCAGGATTCTGGCTGGCATCTGCATAAGACCATACCAGCCAAATTGCCACCATCCATTCCAAGACACTCAAAATGTGAATGACCCAGGTGGGAATTGAAAGTACATGCATAGTAATGACAAACTTGTTCTTAGACGCTCACCGCTTCTCGTACACCCGTTAACTCCGCCATCACCTCAGCCACCGACAAAAGTCGCTCTGCCCTTCCTACGTTGGCACCTGAAAAGATCAAGCCATTCTCGACATCTCCCCGTGCCGCATTCGCCAATGCCTGAAGAATACAATAGGTCTTGCGGCTATCCCGACAGAGGCAAATCTCTAGACAATTGACAATGCATCGCCGTTCTAAATCGGTGGAGGCACTTATCGCCTTTTCAGCAAATGCATTGCGTAACGCGCGAGCAGGCTTACCCACCGGACTGGGCACGATCGTCACATCCGCTGGATCGGCATGAAGATGAAACTCTTTGTAGCGTTGATCGGCATCACACTCCTCAGTAGTGATAAAGCGAGTCCCCACTTGAACCCCCTTGGCTCCCAACGCTAACATGCGATCGACATCTGCACTATCCCAAATTCCTCCGGCTGCAATGAGTGGAATCTCCACGTGAAAATGATTCTGAAGATAATTCTGAATTTGAGGAATTAAAGGCTCAATCTGTCCGCTGAACTCCTCACAAGTGGTGCCAATATGTCCACCAACTACTTTAGAATTCTCCACAATAAAGGCATCCGGTAAGCGATCGTACTGTTGCTGCCAGGTATGACAGATCGCTTGCACCGCTTCTAAGCCACACACCATCGGAACTAACGCCACTTCTGGGTAGTCTACTGTGTAAGCAGGCAAGTTCAAGGGCAAGCCTGCGGCTGTAATGATCAGGTCTGCACCATTTGCCGCCGCCGTCTGAGCCATGGCTGGATAATCTTTCGTCGCAACCAGAATATTCACCCCAATCACCCCATTGGGGCTAATGGCACGCGCCTTTTTCAGTTCATCACTTAATGCCAATTGATTGGCAATGAAAAAGCTACCTTGTTTGGGATGAGTGTCAAAATAAGGGGAATCCAGCCCTAAGCCCAGAGAGGAGATGACCCCGACCCCTCCCGTCTTGGCAACCGATCCCGCCAAACGAGCACCCGACACCCGCACTGCCATCGCCCCTTGAACAATCGGATAACGGGCAGTGTGTTGACCAATTCTAAGTGGAGGCAGCGATCTCGACATACGATACTTCGCTCAATAACTAAATAGTGATGCAACGAATATACCACTTCAGATCTGGAAACTCAACCCGCAATTAATGTCGCGAACCAGGTACTTGCTCTTTCACCTTGGTCTTTTGGGATTTAGCACTTTTCTTAGGGGCACTGCTATTGGACTGCAGAGTTGTGGCTTGCAAAAACTTTTCAGCCTGTTGACGCAACCGATCGCCAATCTGACCACAGGCTAGTTCACAAAATTCAAAGACCAGTGGATCAGCAATTTCATAATAGGCACTGGTTCCTTTTGGCTGACGGGTCAGAATCCCTGCTTGGGTCATCACCTTGAGATGCTTCGAAAGGTTTGCTTGACCTAATTCAGTTGCCTCACACAACTCCATCACATTCATGGGACCCGACCTGAGGCATTGCAGAATATGCAAACGGCTTGTCTCAGAGAGGATTTTGAAGTAGTCCGCAACGGCTTCAAGCACAGCAATGGGGACTAGCGGTTGGACTGACTTTGGCATGGGGCGGGCAGAATCTATAAAAGTTTAATAACTATATAGTAGTCTAACCCAAGCAATACCCGCGATCGTACCCCTCAATCACAAGCTAAGGAACGAGAACCTAACAAAACCGTTCATTCTGTAGCTTAGCATTCGGGCTAAACTTCGGCGATGGGCCAAAAGTCACCTGCCGAATGCTGAGTCCTTGCGCTTGGAAAATTTGTCGATGTTATTTACTCCCCATTCTCAAGAAACCGCTTCATTCGTCGTTACAACAGCATTCTCACCAACCCTCAACCAAGATTGACGCATGCTCGAACAACGCATCTTCCCAGATCTCTATTGACAACTTAATAACTATTCAGTTATTAAGTTATAAAAGATCGTTTTTTCTAGTGCTTCATACTTCATAACGACATCCTTAATCAATTTGCACGAATGGAATCATGACTACACTTCTCCAGCGGCGCAATCGCGCCAATTTGTGGGATCGTTTTTGTGACTGGGTCACCAGCACCGAGAATCGACTGTATGTCGGTTGGTTTGGGGTTCTGTTAATCCCGACGGCCTTAACCGCTGCGATCGTATTTATTCTGGCAATGATTGCTGCCCCACCAGTGGATATCGATGGCATTCGGGAACCTGTTTCAGGGTCGTTGCTCTATGGCAACAACCTGATTACGGCAACGGTTGTCCCAACCTCAGCTGCTGTTGGTTTGCATCTTTACCCCATTTGGGAAGCCGCTTCTTTAGATGAGTGGTTATATAACGGGGGACCTTATGAAATGATCGTGCTGCATTTCTTAATTGCGGTATATGCCTACATGGGACGGCAATGGGAACTGAGTTATCGTCTGGGCATGCGTCCCTGGATTGCAGTGGCATTTTCTGCTCCCGCTGCTGCGGCAACTGCGGTGCTCCTCATTTACCCGATCGGACAAGGTAGCTTTTCTGATGGGATGATGTTGGGCATTTCTGGCACCTTCAACTTCATGATTGTGTTTTCTCCCGAACATAATCTCCTCATGCATCCCTTTCATATGTTAGGAGTGGCTGGGGTCTTTGGGGGCGCCCTCTTTGCAGCCATGCATGGCTCATTGGTGACCTCTTCTCTAGTGCGTGAAACCAGTGAAACTGAGTCGCAAAACCACGGGTATAAGTTTGGACAAGAGGAGGAAACTTACAACATCGTGGCAGCGCATGGTTACTTTGGACGGTTAATCTTCCAATATGCATCTTTTAACAATAGTCGTGCGTTGCACTTTTTCCTGGCTGCTTGGCCCGTTATCGGCATCTGGTTTGCGGCGTTGGGCATCAGCACGATGTCGTTCAACTTAAATGGACTGAATTTCAACAGTTCGATTTTGGATCATGAAGGACGAACTATTCCGACGTGGGCAGACGTTCTCAACCGAGCCAATTTAGGAATTGAGGTGATGCACGAGCGGAATGCCCACAACTTCCCACTGGATTTGGCATCGCGCGCAGCTCAACCGATCGCGATCGTAGCGCCTGCGATTTCTAGCTAATTTTGAGCAATTTTGCCACTTTTGCGTCTTTGATAAAGACTTGATAGATAGCGCCCTGCCATGGGCGCTTTTGTTTTTGAATCTCAGTCGGTTGCCGGAACTGGTGGAAGATACCCAGATGATGGTGGGGAGTGAAGCCTATGCCGCTGCGAGGTTGGCTTACAGTTCTGCGAAGACTTTGTAAGGATATAGGCTTGGATGAGGTGGTGGGTGATCTGTCGCGTCAGTTTAGTTGAAAGAGTTGTAAGACTCAGGCGATCGATGGGGCAGGAACGAATTGAGATTGTAAATAGATAAGTTAGGGCTGGAGCGCTTATGCTCCAGTCTCGGTAAGCCAGATCTCCGGAATTGTCTATTAAAATTGGAAGAACTACAGTGACATCGTGTTTCTGCTGAGTTAAGTCCAGATGGTATCGTTTGATCCGCTACACCCTATACATAAGGCATTGCAAGAGCAGCATAGCCTCTTGAGTGAGAAACTGCTGGAACTACGACGAGACTCCGCGATCGAGACAGGGGCTGCTGTCCAATTTCAAATTAGAGAGCAGATTAAGCAGGTTGAGGCAAATCTGGTAGAGATTGCCAAACAGATGGACAACCTGGAGCGAGTTTTAGAAGATGGGCGCTTATACCAAGCCTTGTTAAAACTGGGCTACCGAAAGCAAGTGCAGCTATTTCGGAAGTTTGTGGAAAAGCACCCAGTAACTGCTTTCTTGATCTATGGCAAGCTAGACTTTGGGCAACGCTGGTTGCTCAATCGGTTAGTTGTGCAGCATACTCGCGATAGTATTGCCGGAAAGGTCATTAAAGTGAGTCTGGGTCGGGTTGCCCGACGTAGTGATGTGGCAGCCTTATGGCGAGAGTTAGGCGGGCGAGTTGGGTTGGGACGACAGAGTTCTGTTTCTGCCATTGTGGAACGGGTTTACCAGAGCTGGAAAACCCAAAATGTTTTGCTAGTTTTCTACGATGTCGATTTTTTGCCAGAAAGATCTCTAAAGGAACTGTTACAAGATTTTTGGTCACCTTTAGCCACTCAAGTCTGGAAGGGAGGAAAACCCGAAAGTCCCTATAAGTTATTACTGTTTCTCGTCGATTACGAGGGATGTGTGGGGAACTGGAGTATTCCCTTTGCGGAAGCACTCAATTCAGATTGGCATCCCAGATTGCCTGTCAAACTACCAATGATTAGCGAGTTTACCAAGAACGAATTGACCAATTGGTTAGAGTTTTCAGCTGATGATCTGCCTGTGGCTTTGGTAGATGATCCAGATGCAGTTGCTCAAGCAATTCTGGAAAACAGCGATAATGGCATTCCTGAACCTACCTTGGGAGAAATTTGTCAGCAAGCTGGGTTAGATTGGTACGAAAACGAGGAAAAATGGATGAAGCTGTGAAGTTGCAACCATTGCAATATACGGGAAAAGTGAAACCAGCTCGGGGAGAGCGTGGGGCAAATGGTCAACTACTATCACCCTATTTGCCTAGTGATGAACTGGTTGAGGCTGTGAATCTGGCAATTTATCTGGAACGTCCTCTGTTGCTTAAGGGAGAACCAGGGTGTGGCAAGACTCAGTTGGCAGAAGCGGTAGCCTACGAGTTGAAATTGCCGCTAGAACCCTGGTATGTCAAATCCATCAGTCGAGCGAGGGATGGACTATACACCTATGATGCTGTGGGGCGGTTACGGGATGCCCAACTGGCAGTATCGGGTCGATTGAGTGAAGAGCAAATTCGGAAAATTGATAATCCGGCAACGTATGTGCGCTGGGAAGCCCTGGGACGGGCTTTTCAAAATCAGCAGCGAACCGTTGTCTTGATTGACGAGATTGACAAAGCAGACATTGACTTTCCTAATGATTTGTTGCTGGAATTGGATAAACAATGTTTCTTTGTAGAAGAAACAGGGCAAATGATTCAAGCACAAGTTGCTCCGATCGTTTTCATTACCAGCAACGATGAGAAAGATTTGCCTGATGCTTTTTTGCGGCGTTGTCTATTTCATTATGTAGAGTTTCCTAACCAAAAACGCTTGATCGAGATCATTGAGTCTCGATTCCCAAACGCATCTGAGGAATTGGTGAATCAGGCAGTCACAAAGTTTCAAGAACTGCGGGAAGCCATGCGTAAGGAGAAGGGCGAAGCTGGCAAGAAAGTTAGTACTAGTGAATTAATTGACTGGTTTAAGGTGTTGCAGCAGCATCCAGAGGATGAGGTGTTGACAAAACTGCATGGCAAGCTCCCCTTTGCTGGGGTATTGCTGAAGAGTTGGGAAGATCATGTTCGCTATTTGAGGTCAGGTAAAGGTGGATGATCTGCCCCTACTGGAACTATTCAACCGATTGCGTGCCATAGGTCTACCTCTGGGACTTCGAGATTATGAATCTGTTTTGCAAGCATTACGAGGGGGCTATGGACTTCCTAACCGTTCTGCGCTAGCACGTTTATGTCAAACTTTATGGGTAAGAACGCCTGCTGAACAACAAGTATTTAACTACTATTTTGAGCGATTGATGGGTGAGGAAACACATTTTCCGATCAATAGAGCAGAGGATACATCTACTTTTCCACCAGATCCTACGCCATCCTCAACACCTAAACCGAGTTCATCACCCACACTATTTCCCTCGGCAAATCCTATTTCATCTTCGCCCCCATATTCCACTCACAAACCTCCATTAAACCATCCAGAGTATCGCCATCAGAGCCAAAGCAAGTCGGTGTCTTCTGAATTAACTGCTAGTACCAGGCTCGCTTCAGAGTTGCTGCGGGAGACGGGCGATACCGTCCAGGTTGCTCAAGTTGTGCAGCAAATAACCAATCCAGACGGGCAAAAATTGCGCCACGATTCCAGATTCGCTGGAGATTACTTTCCTGTCACACAGCGACAAATGAAGCAAAGTTGGCGATATCTACGCCGTATGGTGCGAACGGGTTTGGCGACAGAACTGGATATCAAAGGTACGGTTCATCATATTGCTCACAATGGCATGTTTTTGGAGCCAATGTTTGTGGCACGACGTACCAACCAAACTGAGTTAATCCTGCTACTCGATCGAGATGGCTCGATGGTCCCTTTTCATTCCCTCTCAGATCTTTTGGCTGAAACCGCTTTTAGAGGAGGACGATTGAGCCAGACGGGAATTTACTACTTTCACAACTGCCCCCTGGGTTATCTCTATCGAGACCCAATGCATCAAGAGGCAATCCCAGTTGAGAAGATGCTGTCAAGAATACGCCGCAACCATACGACTGTGCTGTTCTTCAGTGATGCGGGTGCAGCACGGTCTGGGCTAAATTTAGAACGCATCGAGTGTACCGTGGCATTTTTGAAACAGCTTAGACGCCATATTCGTTATCTTGCATGGCTGAACCCAGTGCCCCAATCTCGCTGGTCTATGACTACAGCAGGGGGAATTGCCCGTCATGTGCCCATGTTTGAAGTCACCCGTCCAGGTCTTAGTCGCACAATTGATGCTTTGCGTGGTCGTCACCAACTGTTGCCATAGCCCAAGGGGAAGCAATGCTTTATTCATCTTTATCCTGGCTTGAAATTGAATCTACCGCCTCAGCCCAAAAGCGTATCGAGCTATTGCGCCAACGCTTTGGCGAGGGGCATATTTATTTGGCTTGCCATGCAGCGTTACCTCTGGCACTTACTCCAGATTTACTGTATTGCCTATGGATTAATTTTCAGCAAGATGTTTATGGTCAACTGTTGGATATTCCCTGGATTGCAGTTGCAGATTTATTGCTTTCAAACCTTTGCCATGAGGTGGGATATGAACTCTATGAGCTAGATTCTGTCGTCCGAAATTTATTGCTAGTTGAGTTAGAAACAAATCCCCGACTTGGTGTAGGAAGGGTTAAGGAATTGTCGGAGTTTTTGCTTAATTTCGTACAGCCACAATTTGAAAATCATGATCCAGATCTCCAAAACCTCGCCCAAGTGCAAAGATGGGCAGCTTTGGCTTATGTACAGCCCCAACAGTTGAAATATGAGATGTTGTCTTCGATTTCAAAACTAGATCTGGAAGATAGCGCAGAGTGGATTCGCATGGCGTCTTTAGCTGAAACCTTGACTGAACCGTTAGTAGAATTTGACTCTCTATTGATTTACGTGCGGGGCATCCGACAATTTGCTCGAGGTAATTTGCAAGCCGCTGCAACAGAACTTAGTGCCTTATCCAACAATGAGTTGCAAGTACAGATTGACAGCTTTGTTCTCGATCTGCCCCTAGGATTACCTGCGATCGAAACAATCAGTCATCAGTCTAAAGCTCATGATACTGAAGCTAGTGAAGTTAGGCACCTATTACTTATTGAAGACGACCAAGGACGACGAGAATTTATTTTAGAAAATTCAGTCTATTCGATTGGGCGTGACCCTAAATGCGATATCCGTTTAGTATCACAGTTTGTCAGTCGTCGTCACGCAACCTTAGTACAACTGCCAAGAGATGACGGCTCTTTTTATTACCGAATTGTTGACGGTAATCTTAAGGGAAAAATTAGCGCTAATGGATTATTTATCAATGGGCGTAGGCTCCAGGCCCATGATCTGCAAAATGAAGACGTGGTTATTTTTGATCAACGTCAAGTACGTGCTATTTACTATGCGTTACGTAGAGATGCTTTGGTTTCCATTCCGCCGGATGAATTTGATATTACCCTTATAAGCCCCTTGATGGTTCAGGCAGAATATGATGATGTAGAGAAAATTAGTAACCAGTCTCAAGAGCACCCTGACGTGGAGATTAGGACGAAAGATTTTAATGTAGAAAAAAATAGTAATCAGTCTCAAGTAGAGGGTATTGAAGTAAGTCAAATTGACCATCTATTCATCATTGAAGACAATAAAGGGCGACGAGAATTTATTTTAGATAGTCCAGTCTATTCGATTGGACGTGACCCTAAATGTGATATCCGTTTAGTATCAGATTTTGTCAGTCGTCGTCACGCTACCTTGGTAAAACTACAAAATGAAGATGGCTCTTTTTATTACCGAATTATTGATGGTAATCTTAAGGGAAAACCGAGCGGCAATGGATTATTAATCAATGGGCGTAAGCTTCGGCATGCTGATTTGAAAGATGAGGATGAAATAGTTTTTGGGCCCCAAGTCAGCGCCATTTATTACCTACTACGCAGAGAGGTGTCTTATCCTGATTTTCTTGATGAGTTTGATATAACGCTCATAGCACCTAATCACTGGAGTTTGGATAATGATTAACAATCTGCTCAATTCAGGTAATCGAATCTAGAGGAAATTCAAGAATCTCAAACCCATTCATTGTCTAGTCACAATTGAGAATCAATGAAGAGAATTAAAGATAATACAAAAGAACATCCTCTAATAGCCAATCGTTATCAACTAGACGAGTTAATCAGCCAAAAACAAGGGAATGTACTTTATAAAGCAAAAGATCTTCTGAAAGAAAACACCTGCGTTGCTATCAAATTGCTAGAGAAATCCTGTAAAACAATTCGTCAAGAATTTTTTAGCAATGAGATTAGAATTTGCACTCAACTAAGTCAGAAGAGCCATCATATTGTACAAGTTTTAGATGATGGCATAACCGAAATGGGAATGCTTTTCTATGTTATGGAGTTCTTAATTGGAAAAAAAATTGCTGAATTGATCAAATTTAGATTGCTGACATTGCCTAAATTCTTAACTTTGTCATCCCAAGTTTGTTTAGGTCTGCAATGTATTCATGAAGCCTCGATTATCCATCAGGATATTAAACCCAGTAATCTTTTTTCTATTAAAAATGACCAAACTGGTCAACCGTTCGCAAAGATCCTCGATTTTGGTGTGGCTGTCCCCATTGATTCAGCTTTTAATCATTCCAGATCGGGCTTTGTAGGAACCTTCGCTTATGCTTCTCCAGAAAAACTTACAGGCGAAAAAGTGGATACTCGTTCTGATATTTATAGCTTTGGTGTAGTGATGTATGAAATGTTAACTAGTCACTTGCCTGTGCGGGCAGAAGACTTCCATGAAATGTCCGGTTGGGCTAAAGCTCATCGCACTAATAGTCCACCTAAAATCGGGGAACTTTGTTTAGCAAAACCACCCAAGTCTTTAGAAGATTTAGTAATGGCTTGTTTATCAAAATCACCCAGCGATCGTCCTCAAACGATACTGGAAGTTCTAGAGGTTCTCACACCTTTAGAACAACAATACCATCGGCACAAAGCTTGATAGTGGCAAAGAGACTTTTTCCATATTTGTGAAGACTTATGCACGATTTTTTCATTAGCTACACAGGTAACGATCGCCCCTGGGCAGAATGGATTGCCTGGGTGTTGGAAGAAGCGGGTTACTCTGTCATCATCCAGGCATGGGACTTTCAGGTGGGTGGCAATTTTGTCCTGGATATGCAGAAAGCCACTGAAGCCAAGCGGACGATCGCAGTGCTTTCTGCCCTCTATCTCACCAAACCCTTTCCCCAATCCGAATGGGCAGCCGCGTTTGCCCAGGACTCAACCAGTGCTAACCGCAAACTGATTCCAGTTCGAGTAGAGGACTGCAACCCTACCGGGCTGCTGGGGCAGATTGTTTATATTGATACCTTCAACTGTGAAGAATCAGAAGCGCAGCAACGGCTCTTAGCTGCCGTCAAAGATGGTCGGATGAAACCGACCCAGCGTCCTGGCTTCCCTGGCCAACCCGTTCAGCGAGAAGTTTCAGAGCATGTCTCCTTTCCTGGTCAATCAACTCCAGCCACCGCCACCACCCCTCTCTCTCAGACCGCAGCCCAACCGCCTCAATCGCCTGCTGTCAGTTTAACTGTTTCGCAAAAACATCGCTTACAGCAAAAACTGGATACTTTACAGCCCGAACTGGACTTAAGAACAGAAAAGTTGAAGCAATTACGCAAGGGCTTGGCGATTATGGTTGACCCGGCAACCAAGTTCAAGCTACAGAATCAGATTCAGGATGAAGAGGCGCTGTTGGCAAAACTGGAAGACGAGATAGAGACGATCGAAGCAACTTTACGATCGACGTAAGAGCTAATCAAGAAACTACTCTATAACCAATACATCGTTCATTTGTCAGAGTTCACTCAGGCAACCCTGATAACACCGTGGCAATTTCTTTTAGATAAACTCGGTTGATGGGTTCCTCTGCCTCAAGCTGGTATTGTTCCACTAGCCCATGACGATGAACCGAAATTTTATCAGCTTTGCGAACTACCACCGTTGATGTTTCCACGACATCCCGCATGAGTATCATTTCTACCTCCGTAGGATTATCCAGCAGCACCAAATCGCTACCGCTGTAGAACATGCCGTCGTGGTCGATCGCCGTTTCCTGATACTCCACAATTAAAAGATCGAGACTAGGATTGCGCAGGAGATTTTGCACATTGGTGTTGTAATCAGGATGCTTCTCTTTTTGAGAGCGATTTATGAACACCCCCTCCCGACAGACTGATCCGATCGTCCAATTGGGGTACTTCAACAAAATATGGTCAATCATTTCTAACAACTCCGAAACCGAAACGCGATTAAACGTGAGGATCGGAATCCGGGCATCTTGACCAGCAGTAAAAAATGTCTTCAAAATGTGGGAAGCAATATCGACAGATTCGCCGATCGCCGGTCGCAGGTGCATAAAGATGCCCGGTGCGGCATTGATTTCCAGAATCCCGAAATGACTTTCTTTCCAGGATTGAGACAAATCAGCAGTAATTACATCGATGCCTAAACAGGTGAGCCGAAAATGTTGAGCAATGTCCTGCACCAAAATGATCGTATCGGGATGAACGATCTGAGTCGCATCAATACTGAATCCTCCCGACGATAGGTTGGCGACCTTACGAAGAAAAACCGTATGTCCCCGCTCCAGCACCCTATCTAGAGATAAGCGCTGCTCCTCCAGATATCGTTCCATCGCGTCATCGCACTGGATTTTACCCAGGGGCGAAGTGGGGGTATCGGAGCGATCGGGAGACCGATTTTCGCGATCGATCAGTTCCTGAATCGTGGATTTTCCATCCCCCGTCACCGAGGCGGGACGACGTTCTGTGGCTGCAACAAACCGACCATTCACACAGAGCAATCGGTAGTCCTTGCCTGGAATGCTGCGCTCCACAATGATCCGAAGCGGTTCTGTGGGAGGAATTGCCTGAATCGCGCGCTCCACTGCCTGCATCAATTCATCCGCATCATGAATGTCTGCAGTCACCCCAATCCCCTTATGTCCAACGACAGGTTTGATGGCGATCGGGTAGCCAATCCGACGGGCAACCGCCAGCGCTTCTGACAAACTGTAAACCACTTCCCCTTTGGGCACCGGAAATCCCAGGCAAGCCAAAAAAGACTTGCAATCATCTTTGCGAGTCGTAAAGTCGGAATCGAGGTGACTATCGCGATCAAAAGTTGTGGCAATGCCGCGCACCTGCTTTTTTCCGTACCCATACTGCATTAAACCTTCATCCCACAAATAGAAAGCAGGAATATCCAACTGATGTGCCGTTTTGAGCAATGCGTAAACTGTGGGACCGCCATAAACTGAGTCGCGGAAATTTTTTTGTAGCATCTTAACCTGGTCATCCAGGTAAAATTTTTCCTTCTGAGTCATCGCCTCAAACCAATCCCAGACGGAATAGACCACGGATCGGCTGACGCGAGTATGCAGGGATTGGACAGCAATTCTCGTGCATTGGTGAGATTGAGGGTGCAAACTCCAGCGATCGAGCTGTAGCCCCATCCCTAGGTTGCTAACTTCTGCAACCGTTTGAGCAAAGAGAGCCGCATAGGAGTCCCAGGATTGTTCTCGAATGTGGGGATAGTAATCAGCAATTTGATCGGCATACTGCTGAAGTAGAAGAGGAGTGGAATTCTCTGTCACCGTCAAATCAAAGACGATCGCTGCTTTTTCTAAATAGAAATTTGGTCCCTGATAATAGCGGAAATTGAAAATATCGAAGGCATCCGTTTTCCTAGCATTGACGCGGGTTATTTCGATATCTGTGTTGATCGCCATAAGTCGTCTTTATTCCCACAACCATCGACCTTAACGTAAGGCTTAGATCATTTCGTCTACCGTAAGGCATCTTTGGAAAATCGGAATTCGACAGAATGCTATTTTTTGGCCAAAGACAGTTCAATCAGAACGCCACAGCCGTTGATTAATCATCCCCTGTTCAGCACAGATCCTTCTGAGCAATCGTTTGCGATCGCGTTATCCCCCAAATTATGCCTTTTGCTAGGCGATACACTCAGGACTTTTCAGTACTGTTATAGTCCAAGCACTTTTCAGAAAGTTTTTATATCCGCAAATCGCAGAGGCAAAGCATTTGGACGATGATTTTCGCGATTGATCAGGATGATTGACTGAATACTTCGTCCCTATAAGTAGGTAGCTCTAATTAATTGTAAGAAATGGGTTTGGGGCTACGTCCCCGGGCAGGGGCTTTTATCCCCACCCCACCCAAAAATATCTTCAATTTAATTTAGCCCAGCCACTTAGGACAATCATTCCTGATTCGAGAAAACTCAAAACCCTTGAACTTGATAGGCTGAAATTAGCCCCAAAAGCGATTTCTCCGATCAATTTCAAACTGCATTGAATCGGAGGGAATAACACCGTGAATTTGGATAGAACGAACTTACGAACCAGTGTCCGCAAGCTTGCTGAACTGGCTTTCTATCAACATCTAATTTCCGGCTACGGAGATGGAGAATATCCCGATAGATACCAAATTACCTATAAGGGGAAGACCAGACACTTACCCTTAATACAGGCATATGGTTTTCTCAACGGGCTGATTGGGCAAACGGACTGGGACTTTTTCAGACTTGCTCATCAGCCCAAAGATAGGATTTCGGGACAGGATCTACCTAACGGTTATTGTCGCGGCTCGAATTGGCGTGATTAGCTACCAATGAGTCCCTGCAAGCGCAATCAGCGATTGTGACAACAACGATTGAACGAAACTTTGGAGGAAGTATGACGCAGAGCGGAGTAGAAGCAACAGTTGAACCAGAAATTATGGAAGACGTTGCACTACCTGAAACTCACGGACAGTTGATTATCATTGGCGGTGCAGAAGATAAGGAAAAAGAATGTAAAATTCTGCGCGAATTTGTTCGGCATGCTGGTGGTCTACAGGCAAAGATCGTGGTGATGACGGTGGCAACTGAATTGCCTGGTGAAGTTGGCGAAACGTACATTCGAGTATTTAATCGCCTGGGTGTAGATGCAGTCCAGGTCGTTGATACAGGTCGGCGAGAGCATGCCAGTACACCCGAAGCGTTAGAAGCGATCGCCCAGGCAACGGGTGTTTTTTTTACCGGCGGAAACCAAGCTCGCATCACCGAATTCTTGAAGGATACGGAACTGGACGAGCTACTGCACAAACGCTTTTCTGAAGGGGTGGTCATTGCAGGCACGAGTGCTGGAGCGGCGATGATGCCTGATGTCATGATTGTGGAAGGCGAGTCGGAGACGAGTCCCCGTCCCGATGTAGTAAATATGGATCGGGGAATGGGCTTTCTACCCGGTGTAGTGATTGATCAACACTTTGCCCAACGAGGACGACTGGGGCGGCTGTTGTCTGCGGTTGCGCAACGACCCGTTGTGCTGGGCTTTGGCATTGATGAAAACACTGCGATCGTCATTAACGGCAGCGATGTTGAAATCATTGGAGAGGGATCGGTCACCGTTGTGGATGTTGCTGACCTGACTCACAACAATGTGAATGAGCTACTAAAAGATGAGCCGCTAGCTCTCTGTAATGTAAAACTGCACATTCTTCCCCATGGCTACCACTTTGACCTGACCCGCCGTTCTTGTGTCTGTTAAGCATGGGCTGTTTTTGTCGATATTTCCGTCTATATCTTCAAAACACCGAGACTCTTTGACAAGATGACTCAAGCTGAAGCCCGATAACGACCAATTTAAGATTGTCTTCATCAGTCGGTGGTTACAATTCCACGGAGGATGGGTAAAGGGCATCGCCTATGCCCATCGAACAGCCTAAGCATGGGCACCCGGCACTTTGCCCATCCTGCGCGGTTTTCATGGATCAAGGATAACAATTCTGAGCCTTCGAATCTCATTGGGGAGGCATCCGCTGAAGTAGCTTAAAAGCGGGTAGCGAGAATCGAACTCGCATCAATAGCTTGGAAGGCTATCAACAATCTATGAACAGAAAGAGTTTCAGGCTTTACACCAAAAATTTACCCCAAACCTACCCCAAAAAAGCTGGCTTCATCATTCCTTGATATAAGCGATCGCTCACTCATCAGGTTCATAGACGATAAAATCCCCTGGTTGCCATCCATAAGCACGGCAAATTTTCTCAATCACATCCCCGGTAGGGATGTAGCTCGGATCATCACATAATCGATAGGCAGTTGCTCTGCTTAACCCGGTATCTTGCCAGAAACGATACCGGGTTAAGCCCTGCTGATCTAAGAGGATTTTGATGCGATTTTTAGCTCCCATCCCCCAATATTGCCAGTATTCTCATCTTGCCGCTATGTCTAAAAAATGAGAATATTGAGGCAGTCAAAACCCAGTCCCACAGACTCGCAATCCTCAGGACTGGGTAAACCCCGATTAGGAGTTACAACCATGATCGCAGATGAAAGACCGGATCAACCAGGTTCTCAGTCCCCTTTTGAAATTGCTCAGGGTGCTGCAAGTGAGGCTCTAGATGCTCTGTATACCGTCTACTGGGCAGATAGCTTCCAGGCTGATTTGTTAGAAACCAAGCTGGCAGAACTCATCCTGTTCTACACCAAAGAGGCTCGTCCTTTGAGTGAACCTCATCCCCATCCTGACCAGTTGGACAGTGAGGAAGCAAGTACGATCGCCCCTTCCATCCTGCCAGAGCAGTGGATCGAAGCATCTACCTGTTTCACCACAGTCTAGGGAGGGAACAACGATGTCTTTTCAACCTCCAGAGCAACCCACCATTATCGATTTACGCGATCGCCCTTCTCCTGAAGTCTTGCGAGTGCTGGCGATTGGTACACCTGAAGTGGTGCAAAACTTTGTGATGACCCTGTTTCAATGGGGATATGCTCGACCGGATGAATGGTCTAGACAGCTTCCGACTGTGAATCCTGGCGAGGTGATGCGGATACTGACCAAACGGATCAATCTGGTTGAATAGAAAGTTCAGCTATTATTTTATCGATAAGGACGAAAAAGTCCGGAGATATCCGGACTTTTTCTTTTGGTGGCTTGTTAAGAGATGATATGACTATCCGATAAGCTAAATCAGATAACTTTATGGCATTTTACTTTGTGGAAGGGCTTAAGTATTACTGGAACGTCTAGGCGATCGTCGTATTGACCTGTTAAAACAGTATTTCCCCATTAAAAATTAAGAGTCAAACTCGATGAAAGCAACTGAAGTGAATTTTCTCAAGTTCCTCAAACAGCCTAATCAGTTTGTCATCCCTATTTATCAACGCACCTACAGTTGGACATTAAAGCAGTGCCAGCAGTTATGGCATGA
>JAESFS010000094.1_pt1 | contig 41105 bp, 46 predicted proteins | sample 9269441 | NCBI WGS metagenome assembly JAESFS01 (sample SAMN14502548, study PRJNA617105) | algae metagenome | isolation source: Scytolyngbya sp. HA4215-MV1 and co-occurring heterotrophs from sample from... | place: USA: Laie Falls, Oahu, Hawaii | collected 2010-08-22
AATAATCCCCGATCGGCTGGGATGAGAAATAAATTGTCGTAGTCTGTGGGGTAAGCGCCATCTTCTGTGCTGACCTGCCCCGTTAACACCTCAAACAAGCTGGGCTGATTGGGCTGTACCTCATGGTTGAGATAAAAGGTGAGGTTGGCTTGTGGGTCAGAATCGATCGCTAAAACTTTTTTGCCTTGTTGGGCTAACAGCAGCGCTGTGAAGAAAATGGTTGTTGTCTTTCCTTGCCCACCCGATAAGGAGATACAAGAGCAAGTTTGCATAGGTAAAATCTCGATTCAATACTTGCAAAGTATAGGATTTTGATTTCTTGGTGTCTAGGTATATAGATATTTATAAGTCAAGATATCTCGAATTATAGATATCTTGATTTATAGATGTGGTTCGTGAGCCAATCAGCCAAAAGCCTAGCTTATCAGTGATTTCGAGGCGATTAAATCTATTGGACTGAGATAGAAGGTCAACGATTCGGACACTGAGAAGTCTAGGTTTTCAGAGTTCCAGGTACCTAGACATCTAGATATCTAGAATTCTGAAAATGTTAATGTCGTGATTGAGACGCTCTCCCGGAAGTTGGCTTGTCTAACCTCGATGGGTGTGCCTTGACAGGCAGGCTCTTATCGGCGATCGTCGGTCTTTTCTAAACTCCAAAGTTTCTTGCTGAACAGCAACCTAGCAAAAAGCCCCAAACCGTTGGCTTGGAGCTGATATATCAATCCTTTAGCGGCTAAGCGCTTCTCCTCAAAGGCGTTGCATTTGGGGTCGGCTTGGGTTTCGGTTGATTTAGCCGTTTAGCCTGTTCCAACCGCTCCAACGCTTCAATCATCTCCGCTTTTTTGAGGTGTTTGTTCTTTCCGTGTGCATCTCGCCACTTAATTCCTGCCTCTTGGCACTGTTGTCGGAGTTGTTCAACTGGGGACAGCTTACGCTTCTGCGAAGTGGTTTCAGCCACGGTGATCCGGGATTGGTTCATCAACTTGGGTTGATGGTGAGCTTTCCACTGGCACGACGGATGACTGCGATGATGCACATAGACTGCAAACGAACTGGCAACGTAACCAAAACTCAACAATTCGACCGCTGCTGCTGCATGGGTGAAGAGGTCTGACATGGCAAAAAAACTCCTTAAGAAGTGTCCCAGCCGTTGTAGCGATGGCTGGGGTAAGTTCCGATTTTTCTGTTTAGGGACGACGCTAATCTCATAAGGAAGCGAATCGGTTGCGCTAATTGTATAAGCTTTTGCCTGCGCTGAATGACGAATTGCTGAGTGAAATTTCGGTGGGGAATTGCGTTGTGGGTTTGGGTTCTTTTGGTGCGGTTTCTGTGCCCTGTGTGGTGTCGGAGGGTTACGGCTCTCCGGCTTTTGCGATCGCTATGTAGGCATGTCGAAAGAAATCGAGCGGCGCTGGCAAATGCATCGATCGCAATTAGCACGAGGAATTCATAAAAATGAGTTCCTGTTGCAGCTGGCTCAGGAGCATGGTGTATTGTCTTTCCGCTTTGAAATTTTGGAGCTTTACCCATTGGAAAAAGCCTCGGACTCTATCAGAACTTTTAAGCTCAAACAGATGGAGCAGGTTTGGATTGAAAAACTCAACCCTTCCATCAATCTGAACAAAACCAGTCTGGGGCGGCAACGGCTACAGGAAGCCTGGACGGAGGAACGTCGCCAGCGCATGTCGAGGCTAATGAAGGAGTTTTGGCAGAGACGCAGGGAGAAAATCTGATGCTATCCTTAGCGGTGGTGTTAGCTATCAGTAACGTGGCAAGTCAGGAACGAGCAAAGGCGATCGTGAATGCGATCGTGGAGGAAGCCAAGTCTCGCTGGGGGGAGGATTGGTTTCCTGCCCTGGTGCGAAAGTATTGCGAAATTGAGATTGCCGAGGGCGGCGATCCAAAGAAGGTGACTCCCCTAAATCGTCGCAGTCAGATCTTGTTTTTGACGGAGGAATCGAAGGCGGATGGGAAGCAAAATCCGAAGCTGGAAACGTTGCTCAAGCTGGCGGATGCGGTGGGGGCTGAGATTCAGTTGGTGTTTACGCGACAAGAGGTTAAACGGTTTTGATGGACGATCTCTGCCTATTTCATGGGGGGTTTGCCTGCATCAGCTAGTTTTTGATTGAGTACCTCTTTCTTCTTTTGAAGCAGTGCTGGCTGAACGAAGTAGAAATCAAGTAAGCTTCTCAAAATTTCTAGGAGCCATTCCGACTCAGCCCTTTCTACTTCCACAATTTCTCCAGTAGCTTTGTTTTCCATGGGATGAGCTGCTATGTTGCCAATGTTCCTTACGGCATCGATAGCCTCTGACAAATAGCTAGGTAAAGCCTTAGATTCGACAACTTCTTTGATCTCGCTAAATAAATCACCTTCTTTAACCCCTGCTTTCTTGCGAAGTAGTTTCTGAAGGGCATATCGGCTCAATGCAGCACTAGCCCTTGGACTGATTGATAGCGTTAGGGCAGCTTCCTTGAAATCTTGTCTAAAATCTTCTTCTACGTCTAATGGCAATTCTGAGGACTTATCTTTGGGAGGGGGTGTCATCCAAAGTTTTTGCCATTCACCTAAAGCTAAACCTTGGCTTGTGTTGGTCTTCTGTGTTGGTTCCATGAGCCACAACTTGGAAACTTCTCCACAGTGACTACATTCAAGGAATCCACTAACGACCTGCAATTGTGGATCCACATTCTGTGGCTTAAAGGACATAGTATTCATGACCATACAGTGAGGACATGATGTAGAAATAGCTAATGGGACGTTGTGACCTGCGTAGGTTTGATTTCTTTTAATCGTTGTAAGAGGTAAAGAATGCATAACTTTTAACTGCTAACAAATAAGCAAACATTTGTATTATATTCTGTCAAAATGAAGCGATCGCCGACCCGATGAGCGTCAAGGTGGAGACCCTGGAATGGGTAAAACAGGCGATGGGGATTGAAACCCACTACAGCATCATCGAGCGCCGGGAAGTGTCCTTGGGATAGTGCCAATGTCAGCCAATACTTGTTTGTGATGGGGTGTAAGGGGATGAGATGCCAAGTTCAGACCGGATAAAACGAGAAGCCGATCGTATTCTTAGAATTATTCAAAAAACGAAATTTGATGCCGCTTTGCCACTGGAGCGGGGTTACTCGAACCTCAGTTTTGCTGCTGGCATCTATGCCATCAAATCCGGTGATGAAATTCTGTATATTGGCAAAGCAAATGCCTTTCGGACTCGATTTCAGTCTGGGCATCAAACTTTGATTGCGATCATGCTAGATGGGTTAAGCCCTTCAGCCATCCGAATTGTTACAGTTCCTACTTCGGCTCGGTATGCAGACTTTCTGCTCGATTTGGAGAAGCGAATTCTCTTCGCTTTACAACCCAAATATAATAAATACATTCCCTCGCTGGATGCGATCTTAGCCATGCAACTTCGAGAACCGACCAGTGGACATATCAAGAATGTGCTGAATTACCTGCCAGATCCCGTCGTAGATGCCCTAGAGGATCATGCGGACACTTACGGGTTGACGGATGCTCAGGTGATTGAGTTGGCGATCGCAAACCTACTTGACCTGGAAACGACCAGCCTGAATGAGTTAAAGAATCTGGAAACGCTAGCCCAGCTTAAGGAGCGGGTTGCCATGCTGGAGGCGGTGATTCGTAAAAATGGGTTAACAGTGCCAGAATTGCCGGAAGAGAAATAGCCTCATGCAAGCCAAAACAGACCACCTTGCACCGGCTGCGGCTCATGCCTTTCTCGATGCCTTGCCAGAGAAGATTAAGCAAGCATTAGTTACCTATGCCGAGGAGATTGATTATCCGGTAGAGGCAGTGTTGGAAATTGCGTTCACGCAGTGTCTTTGAAAAAGAATCGCAGGTTTCCTTGACCCCGATGCAATCAGTTTTGCCAACTGCCAACCGATGACGGGTGTAGAACGGGATTTTGGGCGACTGGCGAGTTAGGGGACGAGCGATCGCAATCCATTCGGTGTAAACCCGCCCTATTTACCAGCCCCCAAAACCTGGGCTGCACTCAATTCCAGATCAGGAAAGCACAACGAAGCAATACGATCGCTGCCTCGCAACTGGATCGGCTTTTGGTAATGGTTTCCGGTGGCATCCAGCGTATACACCGCAACTAACGGTTGCTTTGGATCTCCGATATAGTCCCGCCCCCCTAACCCCAAATAATCCACAATCCAATACTCTGGGATGCCGATGGCGCTATAGTCCTCGACCTTACGGGCATAGTCATTCTGCCAATTGGTACTAACCACTTCCACAACCAGCTTGATCGAGCTTCCCAGCGTAATCACAGGCTCACTTGCCCAGAGCGGCTCATTAGCAAGGGCACGCTCATCCAACACAATGACATCGGGACGAAACCCGGTGCCGGGTGCCAACGGTTTGATTAGACAACGAAAAGGGATGAAATAAGGCAGGTCTTGTCGATCAATTTGTACATTCAGTTTGCGACCGAGGAAGGCAGCCACTTTTTCATGGGGTCCCGTAGGTTCCATTTCAATCAGCTCCCCATCGATCAGTTCATAGCGATCGTTGTCTCCATACTGTGAGAGGAATGCTTCAAAGGTGAGTAATCCTGCGGCGGTTTGCACCATACAAGCCTCCTTTGGGGGGATCAACCGTATAGAGTTTGGCTGTTTTCTTAACTGAGATCTTTACCTGATTCCTGAAATCATTCTAAATGGTCGTTGGATCTGGCGGGATTCTCCGATTTCTCCCTGGAGTTACAGAATCCTGACCTCTATGCCTATCCTGATGCTAACGGGGTAGCCCACCCATCCGATCGGCGATCGCTTGCAGCACCATCGACATCGACTCCTTATCCATCGCGCTGATTTGAATCACCATCGGACCCGTAATATTGTTCGTCTGCGTCTGTGGCGGCAGCGAACTCTGCAAATGCTTAAACACCTCTGTCTTTTGTTCAGGAGACAGTCGGTCAATCAAAGCAAACAACTCATTTAAACTACCATTCTCCAACCCCTTACTCGCCACCACAATTGCACTCCAAAAACTTTCTCCATCCATAGACACACCAGTAAGCAACAATCGGGGTTTCAACAAAACCAACCCACGATAGTATAACTACTGTTCGGAAGAAAAACCCGATGGTGTGACCTCTCACCTAAGCGGTTAAACGCTCAAAGTCTGGCGCAGGAACCACACCGCGCATTTTCAAGCTAATCGCATAGAGCAAAGTACCGATCGTCTGTTCATCGCATTCTGCAATCAAATGATTGAAGAAAAGGTAGTGACGAGCCTGAAGTGGCAACGCAGCAATTAAGCGTTCTAGCCCGTCAGTATGTAACTCCCGTTTTCCCCGGCGAAACTCCGATAGCTGAGCCTGAGTTAACCCGGCTGCGCTCGCGAGATCCTTCGCGCTCAGGTGGAACTCAAGAATGGTTTGATCCATCGCTTCACAAAATTTCATTTGCCGATTATCTCTAACGATAATTTCAGAGCGTAATATTACTCTAGGATATAAATCATCCCGTTGTAATTATCGCTAATGATAACGGGATGCCCCCATTATTGCACATCCTGCTGAAGTGTAACTATGCAAGACTCCCAACCTACCACGAGGCTGCCTCGCTACTATCGGTTGACCCCCGAAGTGGCGAATGAGTTGAGGCAGGCAGACCCACCCCTAACAGCGGCAGAGTGGCGGTTGTGGAGCCTATTAGTCACCCTCGATCCCTTTGGCGATCGTTATCAAGACTTACCTGATCTGCTCGAAATTATGCAGATGTGCGATATGTCCAAGCCCACCTTCTATCGGGCGATCGCCAAATTTGAAGAACTCAATCTCTTCGATTCTCAGCCCTTGCAAATCGCCTTCAGAAATTTGCGTGGTCAAAAAATAGTCTCAAATTTGAGACAACCGTCTCAAAAACGAGACAACTGTCTCAAATTTGAGACTATTCCTCCTGTGGATGAAATAGAGCGACCTCCAGAACTCTTTCAGGACAAGGGTTTTAAAAATGACTCTAAAGTCGAAAATGTACCAATTGTTTTAAAAGACTTTAAAAAACAAAAACAAATAAAAGCACCACCCACCCACCCTGTTCCGGACAAGAATGAACAGGAAAAGATTGGTACACTCTTGCAACCCATCTCAGAATTCGGAATCCGGATAAACAAAACAATCCAAAATGCGGTGGCGATCGCCACTTACCAAGAAGGCACCACCGCCGCTGCCCTGCGCGTTCAAAAAGCCCTCTCAGCCGTCAAAGAACAACAAGAACGGGGAAATTGTCGGAATCCAGGCGGGATGTTCGTTGCAGCCATGCGAAGAGGCTTCACCGCCAACGAACAAAAAGGAACCCGCAAACAACCGCCCGATCTGGACCGAGTTGCGATCGCCATTGACCAGGCGCTGATGATAGGCGATCGTGCTTTTGCCCTAACAAAACTGCAATCGCTCTGGGCGGAAGGCTGGCAGGAAGAGCTACGAGAGCTTTGCTACCTTCGCAAAGATTGGGGTTTCCGAGTCAGCGACCAGGGTGTGGTTGAGAAGGTGAGCACCTGATGATGATCTGCCCACGATCGTTCGTTGGTCTGCCGTTGCTCTGCGCCTTAGCGATGAATTGGCGCATACATCGATTCGCGATCTCCGGAAGCATCATCAAAAATCGCTCCCCGCATTGCTAAATCCTGCTTTTTTGCCTGAGACAGCCCTATTCCTTGCCCAAATTGAGCGTTAACGACCACAGCATCCCTCAGGGCAACCCTACTTAGGAAAGCCCCCCTCAGGTCAGCATCACTCAGGTCAGTCCCACTCAGGTCAGCATCAAACAGGTTAGCTCTACTCAGGAAAGCTCCCCTCAAGTCAGCCCCCCTCAGATCAGCCTCAAACAGGACAGCCTCCCTCAGGTCAGCCGAACGCAGGAAAGCCCCACTCAGGTCAGTCCCACTCAGGAAAGCCGAACGCAGGACAGCCTCACTTAGGTTAGCCCCCCTCAGGTCAGCATCGCTCAAGTCAGCCTCCCTGAGTTGGCGCTTTGCCTGTGACTGAGTTTTGATGGCTTGAATCAACTCCCACTTAGTTGGCAATCTTGGATGCTCAGGCGCTTCTGGTGATTCATAACCCAAGATCCTGAATGCTGCAATTGGGCAGCCATTCATTTGGGTCAGTTCACCGGCAGCAATCCGCTCTCTCAACCGCTCAATGTCTTCTGAAGACCCTTGAATGGTGATTTTGATACTGCCCAGTTTGATGTCAGTAATTCGGATCGTATCTCCCCCATAGCTCTTGAGTACCACTTCCAGTGTTGCTTTGAAAGTGTCATTGACGGATTCAAGATCACCGTCCAAAACAATTTCGGCTTTGGTTTGCCCCTGGGCATCCTGAACGGTGATGGTTTTTCGAGCGATCGCTAATGTCGTTCCCACTGTTTGACCAGCATCAATTGCACTCATTTCACCGACCTCTGGTTGTCCAAGCTCCTCTGATTGTCTAATCCCTTTCTTGCTCTCTAAGTCTAAGATTTTCTGCCAATCCAGCTTCAATCCCTCACAGACCCGTTGAAAGGTATCGAGTTGGACGGGCTGTTGGTGAAAAAACTTCGTGACCGCAGTGCGAGCCAGTAACTGAGCCTCTGCAAAATTTGCTTTTGAGCCAAACCCCAGTCGAATCAAGGCGCTTTCTGCCTGCTCAATCCCTTGCACTGAAGCAATCACCGTCATGCGTTTTCGGGATTTGGATGCAGTCATGAGGTTAGCGCAGTTTGGATAATGACTTAAATGAGGCAAACGTGAGGCATAAGTCATTCATAACACAACCCCGATCGCAAATCAGTCAAAAGAGAAAGATAACAAAAGCTTGTCAGGACAGGGTTTCAGAGTTTAGAGCGCACATTGGTAGTAGAACACTTAACCAATGGATCAATCATGAACCAGCCTATTTCAACTCCTGCAACTCAACTCCAAACCACCCAACTTCCTACCCCCAATCCGGCTCCCCAAACCATTCAAATCCAGCTTCCGGCTGAGCTATTCCATCCCCCCGCTCCTGCCTCCAGCCTCCCCAGCGACATCAGCCCCAGCTTAATGCTGATCGCCTTCGCGATCGTCGTCAAAGTCACCATGGACTCCCTCAAACCCAACCCATAGGATGCACCCCTAACGCGACCAGAATCAATCCCAGTGCATCTACCGAATTGATTCTGGCACGCTACAAACCCAACCGAAGCTAATAGAAATCCTGACCCGAATCAGTCAAATTTGGGTCTGAATAAATCCCTGATTCACCTATTAATCAACCCTTCAGTATGAAGGCTGAAACTCAATTCGGGTCTTCATCCACTCTTCACCCGAATTCTGGTGACTCCTCGGAAGTTTTTCTCTGAGCGATTTCCATAATATGGCGATGACGTATGAAAAAATTTTGAGTATGGATACCCCGAATTCGGTTGTCGAGCGCCAGATTCGCCCAGAGGAACTGATGGAAGAACTGGGGATTAAGAAAGATGTATATTACGCCTATCTGAAATATTTGGGTATCAAGGCTGAGAAGGATTTAGAAGGTAAGGCATACCTCACAGATGAGCAGGCGAATGCAATCCGGGCATTGCGTTCTCATGTGCAGAATACGGGAAAAATGGATGGATTTCTGAATCAGAATGGGGAACTGACGATCGCGGGTGAAGCAAGTTTGCTGAATGCAGCCGAGCAGGCGCAGCCACAGGACAACCCCATGGATGAGCAGTTTGAGGAGTTGATCCGCGCTGCCGCCGAACTGAAGGGGCAACAGTTGGTATTGCCAGAGTTGGTGATCCGCGAGTTGGCAAGCCGGATGACCTATGACGATTTGCCGGAAGACATTCAGGTGAAGGTTGCCAATGTGCGGCAGTCTGCCAGCCCAAAGTACCAGCCCGCCCAGCTCGCGAACGACCTGCTCAGCCAGTGGCGCAATCGCCGGAGCCAGGTGCAGGCTGCATAGACTTGGCATCCTTTGAGAAAGCCAGCGCTGCGATCGAATCGGGTCACAGCGTTTTGGTGTTGGGGGAAGCTGGGAGCGGGCTAGATGAGTTTGCGATCGCGTTGTATGACCACTTTGCTGGGGCGTGTCATTGTGCGATCGCGACCTATAAGGGCAGTGGCAAAAAGTTTTTTGAGGCGATCGCGGAGCAGTTGGACATCCCCACTGAGGTGACGGACGACAATGGCAAAACCAAGGCACTCACCATGGATGCCTTGAAGGAAGAGATTGCCCAAAATGTGAATGAGGACACGCTACTGATCTTCCCAGAGGCAAAGCGGCTGACAACGGGGATTCGCTACTGGCTGGAAGACTTGATCGAGGCGGGGGTAAAGGTGGTGTGTCTGGCGGCGGCGAACCCTGGACGCGACATTTTTTTAGGGATGCTGGAGATTGAGCTGGAGCTGCCGAGCGATCGCACGATTCGGGAGGTGATGGAGTCGGAAGCAGTGCGCCAGGGCATGGCGTTGAGTCAGTCTCGGTTGGCGGAGTTGCAACCCCTGGCAGGACGCAACCCCATGTTGGCAAAGAAGGTGATCCAGCGGGAACGGCTGGGCATTCGGCAAGATGTGCAACACACTCAGTATGTGGTGATTATGCCGGTGCTGGTGGCGGCGCTGTTTGCGTTTGCGGTGGTGCGGTTTGTGGGTTTGGGCACGAACAATAAGAGTCTCTACATCACGGGTGGGGTGGCGTTGGTGGCGGCGATGGCGTTGAAGCAGTTGGGACAGGTGCGGGGGGCGAGGAAGCGGTTGGGGCAGTGAGGGTCAGGATTGCTGTTGCAGAAGATTTCTCTACTCTCCGGGCGGGTGCTGTCCTGTGGCTCGAAGTGCTTGGCGCAGGTTAACAACTCCTTCCCGATTCAGCCGTAAGGTATTCACGGTTGCTCGACCGATGGGCGTTAATCCGATGATTAATGTGGTGTCCTCACTCCAGGCAAAGTGCTCACTCCAAACCATTGTGCGTGGGTTATAGAGCGGTGCGGCTTGAGCATCGGTTGGATCTAGTCCCTTGATTTTGGTGTACTTGTAGTTGTTGCAGCCCTGGCAGGCGAGGGCTAAATTCTCAGCGATCGTTTCACCTCCCCGACTGATTGGGATGATGTGTTCAATCACTAGGGATTCGATCGCAAACTTTGCCTGACTGCGGCAATATTCGCAACACCCGTTTCCTCGATCGAATACCAACTGTTTTAACGTTACGGGAATGTAGTCTCTAGGCATAGCTGGGAGGCTGGATGCCTAAATCGTTCATCAGTTGCAGCAGGGGAACTTGACGAACGGTTGCCAGACTGACCAGGGCTTCTACTCGTTGGGCGGTGAGCAGTTCGATGCGATCGCTTAACTGCAATAACTCCTCATACTCGTCGTGGGTGAGGGTTTCAGCATCCCGTTTCTGGGTTAAGTGGTGATAGCGCTGATGCAACTCTGTGGGGATGCCTTGATTGATTTGCAATAGCAGTGAGGCTTCTTCTGATGGCAGGATGGGTGCTTTACGACGGGCACGCAGCAGCAAAATCCGATTGACCAGGGTTTCTAAATCGGTTTCGTTGAGTTGGTTGGCGGCGTTGAGAAGTTCGTCGAGGGACATGATTTGCCCTGGGTGTGAGTGCTTCAATCCTATCGTATGAGGGAGGGGCGATCGTGGTGGGGAAAACGCCTGGATTATGGTTGCTGTTGCCGGACGATGCGTTGAATCTCTGATCGTCTGCCAGGATCAGGAAGATGGTTGCTGTACAACGCGACGGATGACTTCTATATCGATGTTGGTCTGTTGAGCGATTTGTTCAATGGTCATGCCTGTCTTGAGCAATAGCGGGACTGTCACTGCGAGAATTTCTTCGCGTCCTTCTTCTTTGATTTCTTGATAAACCTTGGATTCTTCCAAACTCTTACCTAGCATGGCTTCTACCTCTTCACGGCTGAGATTAGTGAACTTGTAAACGACGATTGTGGTAATTACGTCTATTATCTCGTCTCTGGAAAGGATGCCGAGATCCTCTTGCTGCACTCGGTCAATCAATTGTCGGGCGCGTTCTGCCATCTGGGCTTCTGGCACGATCGTTAACCGCATCAGGTCAATGCCGACAGAATGGGGGACTGTATCGCCCAGTTCATCCAGATAGATGCGTTGGACTTGGGAACCGTTGAGCAACGATCGATGAATGGTGGTGTTTTCTGGTTCCAGGGTGCGAGAAGGGAAGATGACGACCCCGAACCAATCGTCGTAGAGCGATCGATTGCGATAGAGGTAGAGCAAGGATTCTGAAAAGAAGCGGTAATAGAGGTCTTCATCTTTTTGAAACTGCACCTCACAGAAGAAGACTGTTTTGGGGGTGGCATTGTCGGGTGGCAGGAAGACTCCATCAATACGGAAGGTGGTTTCTTTGACTTCGACGGATTCAAAACGGTAGCCCCGCGCCTGTTCGGGAGCCTGGTCGAGCAGGGTGAAGAATAGGCTGGGGAAGCGTTTGAAGATTTGATAGAAAATCGCGTCGCGTTTCACAACGAATTGGCAGCAATGGGGCAGGGTGATTGTACTGCGTTTTGGCTAGGAACTGAGAGTCAGAGCGTTTACATCACGGGTGGGGTGGCGTTGGTGGCGGCGATGGCGTTGAAGCAATTGGGGCAGGTGCGGGGTGCACGGAAGCGGTTGGGGCAGTAGAGAGTAGGATAAAAGAGTAGGGGCAGGGCAATGATATCGCTACAAACAAGAAAAGCCCAGGCACTGCCAATGCCCAGGCTAGATTTGTCAAATGATCGGTTCAGACAAGTTTGCAGCGAATTACCCTTCCCTTACTTACTTTTTGGGCTGTGTTTCCGTAGCCGCAGGCAGCGTCATAGGTGGATGTGGGATGTAGTTAAACCATAGCCACATTCCCCCTGAAACGAAGGTCAGTCCCAGTAAGCAAGGTATGAGTATTAGAGCGACTGTTTCCGAGAGGTCGAGTTTAATCGACCCTTTTTCGGGATGTTCAACTTCCAGATGTAACCCTATAGATTGTTGGGGCGCTGGAAACTCCTCAGCGCAAGGTATCTTTCTCGTAAGCATTAAAAAAGCTTCTAGTCGTTTTGCCGAATTCATAGACTTGTAATCTCCTTTGCTCAAAAAAACAGTGATTTCTCGCTTGTGAATTCACTATATACGTGATAAGCTGTGCTGGTAGAAGCGCTTTGCTTCTTCTACCAGCATCAAGGTTTTGCTAGTTTTAATACTCGTACGTCATTGCAAAACTTTTTCGTTGCTAGGGCAATTTAGGGATAGTCTTATCTTCTTGGACTATTCCAAATGATGTCCATTACCCATGCCTGCATCGCCGCTGCTGGAACATCCCTCATTCTGGGCACTGCCAACCCGATCGCATTAAGCTTAGCGATCGTTGGTTCCCAATTGCCCGACATCGACACCACCACCTCCGCGATCGGTCAAATTTGCTATCCCCTCAGCCATTGGATTGAAGATCGGTTTCCTCATCGCAGCATTACCCATTCCTTGTTAGCAACCGTTGGTTTGACCGTGGTGAGTGTGTCGATCGGGTGGATGCTTGGACAGGTCTGGATCGCGATCGCCCTGCCACTGGGGCATCTGCTCGCTTGTTTTAGCGACACCTTTACCAAACAAGGGGTGCAACTCTTTTACCCCTATCCTGCCTGGGCAGTGAGTGTGAGCAATCCCCGGCGACGGCTGAAGACGGGGGGAGCTAGTGAATTGTGGGTATTGGGTGGGGCGATCGCCACGCTGATTCTGGCGCTCTACATTGCGACTGGCGGCGGCATTACGCAGCAGTTCAGTCACACGCTGGGTATGCGAGAAGGCGCGATCGAACTCTATAACCAAAAGGCAAGCACTCATCACATCTGGGCGGAGGTGCGGGGGGTGTGGGCGAGCGATCGGCGGCGTGCCGATGGGCGCTATTGGATTGTTGCCAATGAGGGCAACGAGTTTATTGTCAGTGATGGCAAGGGGTTTTATAAGACCGGGCAGCAGTTGATTGCAGAGCGGTTCTCGGCGAGTGCGGGAGCGGCGGCAACCACTCAGAGCTATAGTTTGAGCTTCAATGATGAAGAGGTGGCTCCTAAGCTGCAAGAGGTGGCGGCAGCGGTGCCGGGGGCGCTGATGTTGGTGACGGGGCAACTGGTGATAGACGCGCCGGAGTCGGTGCAGGCTGCGATCGCGCCGAATCAGTTGCAAACGCTGGGGTTGTCGGGGAATACGGTGACGATGGTGGTTCACCCGATGGAACTGGCGCTGGTGCAATTGCGAGATCAGTATGGGGTGGGCACTCTAATGGTGAGGGTGGTGAGTCCGCGTCCGCAGTGAGGGTCGGGGCTTTGGGTTGGGATGGAAGGTTGGTGCTGGGGGGTGCCCCCCAGACCCCCCATTGGGGGACGGTTGCGTCCCCCAAACCCCCTCCAAAAGGGTTGGTGGGTTGGGGTTTGGGGCGTGCGTGAGCCGGATCGGTGAGTGTTTGGGGGCTGTGGAGAATGAAGAGGGTGCTGGTTATAGCCCCTCTCCCGCTCTGGGAGAGGGGTTGGGGTGAGGGGCATTGAGGGCTGTGGAGAATGAAGGGGGTGCAGGGGATGGATCGGTGTTTTGGGTGGTTGGGGCTGATGACGGTGGTTGCTTGCCTTTCGGGTTGTGCTGATCAATCTGGGTCTTCGATGGTTTCTGCTCAGGCGCAGCCGGTGCCGCAGCCGACGATTCAGTTGGGTGAGGGGGTGGGGAGTTCTCGAAATCTGACGTTGAAGCTGTCGCTGTCGAGTCCGGAGGATTTGCGGGTGCGGGAGGGGGATTGGGTGATGGCGGGGCAGGTGTTGGCGGAACGGGTGCGCGATCGTCTGCGGTTGAGTGGGCAGCGGCGGGAGTTGTTGCTGCAAATTGCTCGGATAAAACAACCGATTCCTGCGCCTGCGCCGTTGCGATCGGTGCCGGAGGTTGCCAGTTTGCCTGCACCGAGCTTTTTGGAGCAGGTGGCGGAGGTGGAACGGATGAGGCTGAAGGCTGAGGCGGCACAGCGTAATCGGGAAGCGCAGCAACGGAAGTTAGACTTGCTTCAGTCGTTGCCAGCCAGTGAGGTGCCAGAGGCGGTGATGCCCCATGAGCAGGCGGTGTTGGCAGAACGGCAGCGGCAGGTGGACCAGGCGAATGCTGAGGTGTCGTTGGCGCAGGCGAGGTTGGTGAAGGCGCAGCACGATCGTCAGTATCAGGAATATTTGCACAGCCTTGAGGTGTCGAAGCGGGAGATCGCCCTTCAGCAGGCGGTGTTGCAACATGAGCAGCAGCTTCAGGAACGCACCCAACAGGAACGCGATCGCGAGTTTCAACTGGCGCAACTCAATGCACAGCTTCAGGCACTCGACGCGCAACTGCAAGCACTTTCATCAACACGGAGTCCCTATAGTGGCAAAATCAGGCGCATCAAATGGACTGGGCAGATGGATCAAACCCTTAGCGTTGAGTTGTCTTTGTCTATGGCTGCCAATTCCGGGGTTGGGAGTCCCGGCGATCGCCCAGCCGTCGAGCCAGACAAGGGTCGATGAGGGGGTGGAGGAAAGTGGGGAGATGGGGAATCCGGATGCCCTGCAAACGGACCCGAACCCGTTGAATCCGGCGGGGGACTCATTGGATCGGTTGATTCAGATGCGCCTGAATGATGATGCCTGGACGGCAATGCTTGGGGATTTGCCCTGTTTGGCAGCGACGGAAATCTGCATTGGGCAGTTGCAAAATTTGGCAATTCAGAATTCACGCACGCTGAAGGCGATCGATGAACGGATTGAACTGATTAACAACAAGATTGCGGAGGCAAAGCAGAACAACCAGGCAACGATTAAGCTGGGGGTGTTTGAGCCGCTGGTGCAAAGCTGGCTGAAGCTGGAGGATGTGCCGGTGCAGGCAGGACAACCCACTCGCAAACGCGGCTTTTTGAACCGGGTGTTGGATATCTTTGTGCAGCCGGTGAGTGGCATCAATGAGATTTTGAGTTTGGTGGGCGTGCCGCTATTTCGCAATGCGATCGGGGGGGATGCGGCGGCGCAACAGCGCAGTATTGCGATCGCCGATTTGCAAGTCAAAGTTGCCGAGGTGGAGAACAAGCGCGGCGACCTGGCGGCATAAATCCGGGAACAGGTGATTTTGCAAGTGTTGGATTTTGACCAGTTTCGCCGCGAGTTTCAGGTCAGTCAGGAAGTGGCGAAGCGGGAGGTGTTGCGGCAAAAGGTGCGGGAGATTGACTATCGCTTGGCGGTGGGGAACCAGGATACGGTGAGTTATTTGGGCAGTTTGTCAATGTTGGATCAGCAGAAGGCGCAGGCGTTTCGAGCCTGGGCAAAGGTGCGATCGCAGTTGGCGCGGGTGAAGTTGTTGGTGTTGGGAGCGGAAGAGTAGCGTTATGCAATCGCGTTCTGACGATCGTTCCTTTCAACCGATGCATGATCCAAATAAACAGTAGATGATGTAGGGTGCTGTTAGCGTCAGCGTAACGCACCAATTGCCTGTCGCTGATGCGTTACGGCTGTCGCCTAACGCATCCTACGCAATCTATTACCAAATAACTTCCAGACGATCGTCCATTTCACCCGATGCATGACCCAAACAAACTGAAGCTTCTCCTTGAGGGTAGGTAACTGCTCATCCCGCCAAACCTGGCAAAAGAACTGCCAGCTCATCGGCAAAAAACTAACGCGGGGTAGGCATTCCCCTCGCAACTCGCCCAGCGTGATCTGTGCCTGGGTTTGTCGTCGCGCCTTTGTCAGTAACGCGGATAGGGTTACCCGTGCCGGATGATGCACGATCGCCCGTTCCGCATACCTCACCTCAAACCCAGCCGCCGCGACTCGTTGTCCCCATTCCTTATCGCCCAGGTTGAGGAGGCGTTCCTCAAATCCCCCCACTTGCTCAAACACCGATCGACGGGTGAAGAGGTTGGCTCCTGCCGCATAGCGATCGCGCTTCACATAGACTGCCTGTTGCAAATAACAAACCGAATCGGCATATTCAACCGGGGTGGGGCGATCGCCCTGGCAGAAAAACTGAATCACACCACCGATGATGCCCGCATCAGGATTTGTCAGCAGCGATCGCACCCCTTCAGCCAGCCACTCACGATCGGGAATGCAATCGGCATCGGTGAAGGCAATGAATTCACCCCTGGCAATGCTCAAGCCCTGGTTACGGGCTGCATTATTTCCTGGCTTTGCTTCTGTCGTGTATTGCACATTGGCAAACTGTTGAGTGATCGATGGGATATCTTCAGTGCTGTTGTTGTCTACGACAATCACCTCATAGCGGTGGTAGGGATAGGTTTGGTAGTAGAGCGCCTGGAGGCAGGTTTGCAGACGAGTGCGATCGTTCTGTACCGGGATGATAACGGAGACAAAAGGGAACTGCATTGCCATAAAAAAAGAGGTCTTTCGACCTCCTCAAGGTGCTTCGATCACAACATCTCGCGGCAACACTATCTAGCTGCCGCTTAACCAATCCGCAGGGTAGTAAGCCGTGCCAGAGCGACAGATTGGCGCACCTTTCTGCGTAATGCTGGAAAGGGTGACCGGAGCCGCCTGGTTGATCCCGATTTGGCTGCTGGCAGCGTGGGTAAAGCGATTGTTGGGTTTCGCCACGGCAAACCCACAGGCATTAGCTCGAACTCTGCGAGTTGCCTGTTCGTTGGTTTCTACGGCATAGAACTGGTTGGCAGTTTTGCCCACCACCACAATCTGACCATCATAGGTTTTGAAGTTGGTGGGACGCGACTCGCTGAAGGCACCGTTGGCGCAAGGGGGAATCAGTTGTTGGGGCAAGGTGCTGGTGTCGATGCTGATGCCATCCACTTTGATGATGCCCGTGAGAGGCACTCCCCCCGTTCCCCGCACGGTGACGGCACCACAAGCGGAGGCGCGGGCGCTGCTGGTTTTGGGCGTATCTGGATAGGTGAGCAGCACTTCTTGCTGGGCAGATAGCCCGGTGATAAAGAGGGTGCCGTCAGTATCGCGGTAGGTGTCTGCAAAGGCAGGGGCGATCGCGCTAAGAACGGCGATCGTACCCAGGGACAGAACCGTAACGGATTGTTTGAAGGTTCGGGACAATGTTAGGGACATAGATGCTCCCTTAATGAAAGGGTTAGGGTTTTCAGGAGTTAGAGTGCCCAAACCGGGGAATTCTAGAACTTGCATTGACTAATTGATTGGGTATCGCTGGAGGGAGCATCGAATGAAACGAAACACGCTATTAAATTTTGCCCCAATTGTAGCGACGATCGGGATTCTGGCAGGAGTGCTGTTGCAGCAATGGCAACGGTTTCCGGAGTCGAAGCCGGAGGGTGATCGTCCTTTTTGGACGTTCCCGATCGGTGGGTCACGTCCGTCTGGTCAGAGCCAGTTGGCTCAGGTGGTGGATGTGCAGGATGGGGACACGCTGAAGGTTTGGCTGAATGGACGGGAAGAAAGGATTCGGTTGTGTGGGGTGGATGCGCCGGAGTTGGCGCAACTGTTGGGAGGGGAGAGTCGGCAGTATTTGCGATCGCTGATCAACCAGGGGGATGGGACGATGATTGTCTTGCCCGTTGAACAAGACCGCTATGGTCGTACAGTCGCGGAACTGTTCATTAAGCCCCGACCTGGGCAAGGGTATCGACCAGAGGAAGAGATTGCGGTGAATGCTCAGATGGTGCGAGATGGTTATGCCTATCACTATGCAAGATACAGTGATGGTTGTCCGAATGGGGGGATGCTTGCCAGTTTGGAAGCGGAGGCTCAGCAGCAGCGCCGGGGCGTGTGGACCAATCCCAGTGCGGTTAGACCTTGGGATTATCGGCAGTCGATGAAGTAAATTTGCTTTACATTGCCTTGCAACGCATGATGGAGGTATACAATCTCCATCTCGATTTGGCGTTGTTATGAGTAAGGAAAATATCACCTTTCGGTTGGATAGTGAAAAACGGGCAGCATTGGATGCGATTGCAACGGGACTGGATCGCGATCGTAGTTACCTGATTAACGAAGCCATTACCCTTTACTTGGAGATGCACCAATGGCAGATCGAGGAAATTCAGCGGGCGGTTGCTGAGGCGGATTCAGGAGACTTTGCAACTGAGGAAGTGGTAGCGGCTGTGTTTGCTAGGTTGACCAATGGCAAAAACCGTTAAATGGTTGCGGAAGGTGCTGAGCAATCTGGAGCAGGCTTACGACTATTTTGCAGAGACTGATGAGGATGCTGCGATCGCTTTAGTGCTCAAGATTCAAGCAGCGGCTGGGCAATTAGCAGAATTTCCCATGATGGGCAGAACAAGACGGGTAGATGGGACGCGAGAACTAGTAATTGCAAATACTCCCTACATTGTGATTTATCGCGTGAAAGCAAAAGCAGTAGAAGTTTTACGAGTGCTGCATTCATCACGGAAGTATCCGGAGTGAGAAATTTGATGGCTCAAAATTTGGTGGTAAAGACACGTCCTTTACGGCGGTTAACTCGTGCAGAGTTGAAAAATTATTTAGAAAAAGCTGCCAACATTCTGCGTGGAAACGTTGATCACTCTGAGTTTCGTGGTTACGTATTTGCATTGCTGTTTTACAAGCGAATTAGCGATGTGTATTTAGAAGAAGTACGCTTTTTAACAGCCAAGCTGGGTGATCCAGAGTTAGCGCGTGATCCTCGGATGCACAATTTTGTTGTTCCAGACCAATGTCTTTGGGAAGACCCAGATGATGCTTCAAAAAGTGTTGCCCGCAAAGCATCAGGGCAGTTAGGAGCAGCCTTAAATGAGGCAATGACCGCGATCGAGCTGGCAAATCAGCCCAAGTTTGATGGAATTTTGCAGACGATTGACTTTCAAGATCGGAGCCGCTTGCCCCAGGCAAAATTAGTATCTCTTGTGAATCATTTCGGTACTCAACCGTTGGGGCGGCATGATGTTTCCGATGATTTGTTTGGGGATGCCTATGAATATTTGATTCGGGATTTCGCCAGTAAGGCGGGCAAGAGTAGCGGTGAGTTCTATACCCCTAGAGAAGTTGGTTCTTTGTTGTCGGAAATGATTGAACCCCAGCAGGGGCATGAGGTATGTGATTGGGCAAGTGGGTCAGGTAGTTTGCTCCTTCAGTGTCGTCGCTATGTGCAGAAGCATAGAGGTGATCCCAATCAACTATTTTTGTTTGCTCAGGAGAGCAACCTGACGACTTACAACATCTCCCGAATCAATTTGATCCTGCATGGAGTGAGAAGCTGGCAACCTCGGCATGGGGACAGTTTGCGGGAGCCGCTGCATGTGGATGAGCAAGATCAAATCAAGCAGTTCGATCGCATCGTTATGAATCCGCCCTTTTCGCTGGAGGATTGGGGCTACAACGATTTTCAGAGTGAGGATACAAAGGAGTTTTCAGACCCATATGGAAGAATGGGCTTTGGCACTCCGCCCCGCGATAATGGCGATTATGCGTGGCTTCAGCATGTAGCAAAGTCGCTGAAGCCCAACGGCAAGGCGATTATTGTCATGTCTCAAGGGGTGTTGTTTCGGGGGCAGCCAGAGCAGACGGAGGAGGAAGACGGGCAGAACCAGAAGGCGGATGTAGAGTATCTGATCCGCGAGGGATTTATTCGCCAGGATTTGATCGAATGTGTGATTGTGCTGCCCTCGAAGTTGTTTTACGGTAACAGTGTTCCGGGCTGTTTGATTGTGCTGAACAAATCTAAATCAGCAGAGCGTAAGGACAAGATTCTGATGATTTGGGCATCTCGCCATTTTCAAAAGGCGAATCCTCAAAACCTACTACGACCATCTGACTTGATGCGGATTCTGGTGCCCTGGCGAGCGTTTGGGGATTTGCCTCAGGCGCAACAACTGGTTGGGGAGCAGGAGTACCAGCTTGTGACCGAGTTGGAGGAGGATCGCACCAAGCGCTTGCAGGAAATTGAGGATGCCTATAACCCAGTGCTTCAACCATTGCCAGCACTGCGAGAGGAAAAAGTAGTTTTAGAAGTAGACTACAAAACCTGGGCAGAGAACCCTATAACAGAGCATCCCTATTTTGGGACGTTGGTGCCTTTACTGGCAGAAATCGCACAGCTGGAGCAAGAAATCCCTAAGTTAACTAAGGATGCCAAAAAAAATCAGCAGGAAAACCTAAAACTCAAGAAAGCTGAGCATCGGGAGGCGCTGAAAGAGATTCGGGAGCAAATCAGACAACAGTTAAAACGAGTGAAGGAGTCGATTAAGGATCTAGAAAAACTGGGTGTAGACAAGCAAAAAGAAATTGATGAAGTGAACAACCACTACGATCGCGAAGTTGCCCAGGTGCAGGAAGCCGCAGCGGATTTGTTGCGGATCTGCAATGACCCAGAGGAGGCAAAACGCTACTTCACGGTAGTTGAGCGCCCAGAAATTGAGGAGAACGAATTTAACTTGAACCTGCCTCGTTATGTGGATACGTTCGTGCCAGAAGAGCAAATCACAGTTCAGAATTCCCTGACGAATTTAGATACTGCGAGGAAAGCACGTCAAGAGGCAGAAGAGAAATTACAGCAACTACTGAAAGGGATTGGATATGGTTGTTAAATGTTTCCCTGAAGCTCCCGATGAGTGGCTTCACTGTGCAATACATGCAGTTGCTGAAGTTAGTCCACGTTATCAACTGGACAAGGATAAGGAGTATCCTTTTGTGCCAATGTCTTGCGTTGCTGAGAACTTTGGCGGAATTACTGGTTTTGAGTCTCGTAAACCCGATTCATCTGGATATGCAAGTTTCAAATTAAATGACATTTTATATGGCAAAATCACGCCTTGTGTTGAAAATGGCAAAGTTGCGCTTGTTATTGAATTGCCATATGAATATGGTCTTGGTTCAACTGAATTCATTGTGCTGTCGCCTAGAGAAAACAATGATCCTAAGTATCTTTTTGAGTTAGTTTGCTCTAATCCAGTTCATGGTCGGGTTGTATCCCGAATGGAAGGTTCAACTGGACGATTAAGAGTTACAGAAGACACATTTACCAAGTGGCTTCAAGTTGCAGTACCTACGTATGAAGAGCAGAAAAAGATTGCTTATTACTTTCACAGTATTGATATTGCGATCGCCCGTACCCGCGATGAAATCAGCGCCACTCAACAACTCAAAAAAAGCCTGATGCAGCAACTTTTCACACGCGGCATCCCTGGCAGGCATCAAAAATTTAGTTCACTAAGGATTGTCCAGCGTCGTGTCATTGACATTCCTGTTGACTGGGAAGCAACCAAACTTGGCTCATGTATCTCAAAGATACAATATGGAACCAATGAGCCATCTAATGATTATGGTGGCGGCTATCCTGTGATTGCCATTCCCCAAGTTGTTTCACCCCGGCTAGAGCTAAAAGACACACCCTTTGCTGCGCTGGGTCAAAGAGAAGCAGACGACTTGCGCTTACAGCAAGGTGATGTCTTGCTGATACGTACAAACGGCAATCCTGACTATTTAGCGAAGTCTACTGTGGTTAGCGAAGAAGTTGCTGCTCAGCATGTTGTCTATGCTTCTTATCTCATTCGCGTTCGTACTGATTCTGAACGGCTGTTAGGGGAGTACCTAAATTATTTTTTGGCTTCTCCTCTAGGTAGACGACAGGCTCTTGCTATGGCAAATACTTCAGCAGGAAACAACAACATTAGTACGCGCTCACTTAAGCAGTTTTGGCTACCAAGACCTGAAATTGCTGAGCAAGAAGAAATTATTGAAATTCTTAATAATCTTGAAGACACTATTGATGCAACGCAGGGTGTTCTCAATCAACAAATACGATTAAAGCGATCGCTCTTACAAAACCTGTTAACTGGCAAAATTCGCGTCAACCTGGAGGCAACTTCATGAGCTTCAACGAAGACAGAACCGTTGAACAGCCTATTCTGGAACATCTTCAAAAGCCTGAACTGGGTTGGCGCTACGAAAATCGGGACGCGGTGCAGCAAAAATACCGTGCCAACCTGGATGAAGTCCTGCTGTTGCCTATCTTGCGGCAGAAGTTGAAAGACCTCAATCCTGGCGTGATTACCAGTGACGAACGGGCAAACATAGTGATCAATCGCCTGCGGGCGTTGCAAGATAACCAGGAATGGCTAAAGTGGCTGCGAAATGAGAAGACGATGCAGTTTGCTGCTGATGAGCAGTACCAAACCATTACCCTGATTGATTACGACACCGATCCGCTGAATCGCAATGATTTTTTGGTCACCAACCAGTTTCCGATCGAGGGCAAAACTCCCCGCCGTCCAGATGTCTTGTTGTTTATTAATGGGATTCCCATCGTCAACATTGAAGCGAAAACCGCCACACGCGGCAAAATCAAATGGGAGGAAGGAGCTAAGCAAACCCGCACGTACACTGAAGAAATCCCCCAGCTTTATTACTCCAACGCTTTTTGCATTGGGGTCAACGAGAACCGGATGAAATATGGTGTTCCCGGTACAAAGGTGCAGTATTGGCAGCAGTGGCGCGATCCTTCGCCCCACACCCATATCGATACCTTTGATGAGATGAACTGCTCCCTCTATGGGCTACTCGATCGCCGCAACCTGCTGGATATCATTCAGAACTTCATCGTTTTTGAAGTGGAGAAGGGCAAAACAGTGAAGAAAATTGCCCGTTATCAACAGTTTCGGGCGGCTAACCAAATTGTGGCACGGGCGATCGCCCTGGATCAACCCAGTAATAAACGGCGAGGGGTTGTTTGGCATACGCAAGGGTCTGGTAAAAGCTTGACCATTTTGTTTGCTGCCCTCAAGTTATGGAATCATCCCCAGATGACTCAGCCCACGATCCTGGTTGTCATCGATCGTAACCAGTTGCAAGACCAAATGATGGGGCAATTCCTCAACACCCACACCGAATACTGCACCCAAGCAGATAGCATTGCTAATCTCTGCACTCTGCTACGACAGGACTACCGGGGAATCATTGTCACGATTATTAACAAGTTCAGTGGCATGGAGGAACGCATCACTGAGCGAAAAAATGTGATTGTGCTTGCTGATGAAGCCCACCGGACCCAAGACGGTGATTTGGGGATTTTCATGCGGGCAGCAATTCCCAATGCGGCTCGGTTTGGGTTAACTGGAACCCCTTTGGAATTGGACGATCGCAATACGCCCAAATCCTTTGGGCAGGAAGTTGCTCCGGAGCAGTATGAGCGGTATATGGGGCAGCCCTATCTTGTGCAGGATGCCATTGCCGATGGGGCGATCGTTCCAATTCACTTCAAGCCTCGACTGAGTGATTGGACGATTTGGGGTGAAGATCTGGATCAAAAATTTGCTGCACTTTTTGCCGACCGTAGTGAACAAGAACAGGCAGAACTGAAGAAACAGGGCGCAAAGTTAAAGACAATTCTGGAACATCCCAAACGGATTCAACCCATCGCTGAAGATATTGCTAACCATTTCCAGACCCATGTTCGTCCAAATGGTTTTAAGGCAATGCTCGTTTGTTACGAAAAAGATACCTGTGCTCTCTACAAAGCAGCGCTGGATGAGTTATTAGGGGCTGAAGTAACGCAAGTCATTGTTTCAGAAGATCCAAGTAGAGATTCAGAGGCTGTCAAAGCGCATTATCTCGGTGAGGCACAACGGAAAAAGGCGATTGAGGACTTTAAGTATCCCTGTCCAACTGATCCTACGGAATTAGCCAAACCAGAAAATCGCTTCAGGCGCGTAGAGATTCTCATTGTCTGCGATATGCTGCTGACCGGGTTTGATGCGCCAATTCTACAAACCATGTATCTAGATAAAGGACTCACGAATCATACCTTGCTGCAAGCGATCGCTCGTGTGAACCGCCTCTACACTGAACTGAAGCAACATGGCTTGATTATCGACTACTACGGGGTATTCAAGCATTTGAACGATGCTCTAAGTAATTTTAATCACGACGAATTAAGCCCAGCAGAGGTGGCAGTTCCTTTCAATCGTTTCTTTGAGCAATTTCAGGCAGCTATCAGCGCACTTAGTGCTCTCTTTGAGGGAGTAGATCGTTCTGGTAGCCGTGATTCTCTAATGCAAGTTCTAATTGCGCTTAACAATGATGAAGCTGCCCGTGAGCAATTTGAAGTGGGCTTTCGTAATATTCGTATTCTCTACGAAGCCCTACAACCGGATGAACAGCTACGCCCCTATTTGAATGAGTACACCTGGCTATGTAAGCTGCACACGGTTTATCGCAAGAAGTTCTACCCCAAAGAACCATTTGAACTTGACGAAGAAGATGGTGCTAAAACCTTGGAACTAGTGCGGGAGCATATCGATATTGGTGCGCTTGAACAAGACTTCCCAACCTACGTGTTGGATGCGAATTACCTGACTGTTATTCAGGAACTGCCACCGAATGCCAAAGCCCTGGAAATCGAGTCTCGGTTAGCAGCCGAGCTAAAGATTTTGGTCGAAGAAGATGAGGATGCCTGTTTACTCAGTGAACGGTTAGAGAGCCTTATCCAGCGACGACGGGAACAAAATCAGGCCAGTCTTGAACTTTTGGGAGAATTAGAAGCCCTCGCTCAGCAAACGGTTGAAATTGTTGAGCAAAAGAATCGTCCAGTTGCTGACACCATTATGAATTTGGTGAAGGAACGGGTGCCCAACCTATCAGATGCTGAAGCGATCGCAGTAGTGAATGCAATACTCAACAAAGCCGAAGCTTTATGTTTTCCTAATTGGTTTCAACAAACCCACATGGATAGCGAGTTGTATCGGGAATTCACGCTTCTGTTGGCAGAGAGATATCAAAATCTCAGTCTTCATGGTAAAAGTAAAGACTTCGTAGACCGTTCCATCAAGGTGCTCAAGAAGGTGCGTTTCTGTGCTGACACTCAAGCCCCGTGAAATAAACCCCCGTCCCCTACCTGACTACACAGTGCGGGAAAGTCCCAAGGCAAAGCACATTCGCCTGAAAGTTTCGATTGAGCATGGAGTTGAGGTCATCGTACCCAAAGGGTTTGATCAGGATCGAATTCCTGACATTTTGCAAAAGAAGCAGACTTGGTTGGGGGCAGCCAGTGATCGTATTGAAGAGCAACGCAAATTCCTGGAGCCAAAACCATTTGGGAACTTACCCGAATATGTCGCACTACGGGCCGTTGGGGAAGATTGGAAAGTTGAGTACCAGGCTACCGCATCTTCAAAAGTCGCAACCGCAGAGAAACCCGGTAACCGTCTGATTGTGCGCGGCAACATTGAAGACGAATTTGCCTGTAAATTAGCCCTACACCGTTGGATTGCCCGCAAAGCCCATTCTTACCTGGTGCCATGGCTGAAGGAGGTGGGTGAAATAAACAATCTCCCCTTTTGCAAAACGTTGGTCAAAGGACAAAGAACTCGCTGGGCAAGCTGCTCTCGCCACAAAACGATCAGTATTAATCACAAGTTACTCTTTTTGCCACAGCATTTAGTTCGCTATGTCTTTATTCATGAGCTGAGCCACACAATTCACATGAGCCATTCCAAAAAGTTTTGGGCATTGGTTTGTCTAAGGGAGCCAGATTATCAGAAACTGGACGATGAACTTAGAGATGCTTGGCGTTATGTTCCTGCTTGGATGGAAAAAACGAAGCGTGACTCAGGTGACTGAGAACTATCTCATGGCATTCTGTTCCCTGCCATGGAGTGCTCTGGGTCATTGAGCAAGCCTATAGCAGCCAATGGAAATCTTCCACACAACTCTGCCAATGGCTACTAACACTGGAGCAAATCAACCGTTGTCTTCCCCAATCCGAACTAACACAACTCCGACAAAAACTAGGCTGTTGATAGTGTTAATCTAGCCAGCCCTGAGCCTTCAACCGTTGCCACGCCTTCTGCAAATGGATGGGCTTAAACAAATTTTGACTCCAACGGTAGGGAAGCTGATGAACGAATTTTCTCGACTGATCATGCCGAGAAGGTTTGTGTCATTCAAACCAGCTTCACCAACTTCTGATACTGTCGCTCCAACGCCGCTACCCGCTTGCTCAGAGAACTCATTGAATTCAAATCCGTCTTACCGAGGTACTGAGCGATCGCCCCCATCCCCCATCCCCCATCCCTCATCCCCAAAACAGAACTCCCCTGGCTGAGGCACCAGAGGAGCGATCCTTCAGAAAATCGTTTGTTCGATGACCAGAAGCGCGACACAGATAGCAGTCTAGTGGCTGTAGTGAATCCCGCGATAGTGTGGGTCAATGCGTGCTCTCCAACCACCACCCGCTGTTTCGGTAAGGCGACAGATTAAAATGACAGAAAAAGGTCGAGAATTCCGTGGCTGAATCCATCACTCTGCAACTCCCCGATCGCCTTTACCAGCGACTCGTCAACACAGCTCAAGCCATCCAGCGTCCCTTGGAAGAAGTGATTGTGCATGCGCTGGAAGTTGGCGGTCCACCTGATTGGGATGACGTTCCCGCAGAATTTCAGGCAGACCTGGCAGCACTGGATCGGTTGGATGATGCCACTCTCTGGCAGATTGCCCGCAGTCGCAAAACGGCAGATGAAATGACGCGCTACGACGAACTGCTGGAACGCAATCAAGCGGGGACACTCACCGATGCTGAACAATTAGAGTTGATGGCACTCCGAAAAGAAGCAGATCGCTTTATGCTGTGCAAAGCCCAGGCTGCGGTAATCCTGCGCTGGCGTGGGCATCAAGTCCCTTCACCGTAATTCTTGTGTCTGCCTACATTCCCATTGACCTACGGAGCCAAATTGAGCAAGCCGATCGCGGACGCTGTTGCTACTGTTTGACCCAAACTGTGAACAGTGGCATTCCGCTCTGCTACGACCATATCGTGCCGCGTTCTAAAGGTGGGACAACAACCTTTGAGAATGTATGTCTTGCCTGTCGCTCGTGCAACGAGTTCAAGTCTGACCTGAGCGAAGCTTCAGATCCGTTGACTGGAGAGACAGCATCTCTATTCAATCCTCGACAACAGCATTGGATCGCTCATTTTGCCTGGAGTGAAGATGGGACACGAGTAGAAGGATTAACACCGATAGGTCGGGTAACAGTGCTGGCATTGCAAATGAATCACGCAATGATCGTCGTTGCACGAAGACGTTGGGTCTCCAGTGGTTGGCATCCTCCGGATGATTAAGCAGCGATCGCTCCCTCATTGCTCAAACCAGTTTCACCAACTTCTGATACTGTCGCTCCAGCGCCGCCACCCGCTTGCTCAGAGAACTCATTGAATTCAGATCCGTCTTACCGAGGTACTGAGCGATCGCCTCCTGCACAATCTCACTTTCACGCTTCCCCGTCTCCTGACAAATCGCCTGAATTTGCTCCTTCCAGCTATGGGGCACCCTCGCCCCCACCATCGGCTTCTGACCCTTGCTCATAGCGATTCTTGAATCTAGATTTTGGATTGTGACGCAGGAGTGCTGTTTAACCCACTGAGAAAACTGGGGTAAACACTGTACCTGGGTCTGTAAGGCGTGTAGTTTCGGTAGTCCTTGCGATCGCGTACTTCCCCTTTGCGGTTGTGGATCAGCAACTCCGATCGTTGATTCATTGCCACGATGCAACCAAACTCGATCGCTTCCCATTGGGTTGTAAAAATTTTAGTCGCGCGGCTATTCCCTTCACCTTTGACAGCCCACCCCTCAGGATGGCGAATCACGTGTTGATTTTTTCTGGACATTGGTTGCACCTCTGTTGTTTTCGCTGAAAACGGAGTTGACCTTTCGCTGTTAGAGTGCCCAAGCTCAGATAGCCAATCACGATCGCAAACTCAGTTAGCCCAGTTGACCTTGACCTGATGTTCCTTTCTAGCTTCCAACCCATTCGCAACAAGAGAGGGTATTTTGCAATAAAAGCCATCAAAAATTCTCGTCTCAGCCGGAACCCTTGAAAAGACTGTAAATCTGAGTTGGTAAAATAACAAAATACCAACTCAGATTTTTATGCCCAAAGTAAATCGTAACGGTCAGGCGGTGGTGTTGACTGAGGATCAACTGGCGGAACTCTTTGCCACGTTAGAGCTACCCCATCGGTTGGTGTTTCAGATTTGCTATTACACCGCAGCACGGGTGGGGGAAGTGGTGCAGCTTCAAGCAGAAGATATTGTGGCAGGCCGCATTGTCTACCGAGCGCAGACTACCAAGACCAAGACCACTCGCGATGTAGCGATCGCGCCTCCCCTGGCGGCAGCATTAAAAGCGGTGGAATTACCCCGGCGTGGCTATCTCTTTCCCGGTCGAGTCAACAACCATCTGACGACACAGGCAGCAGATAAGGCACTTCGGCAAGCTTGTGATTATTTGGGTTTCAAAGGAGTCAGCACCCACAGCTTCCGACGATCGCTGCTGACCAAAATGCATTTTGAAAAAGGTCACTCGCTGAAGACGCTTCAGCAAATTACCAAGCATGAGGATATCGGTAACCTAGCGAGATATTTGGATATCGGGCAACAAGAGGCGGATGCAGCGTTGTGTTCGCTTTGGGGTTAGAGATGGATGGAGCTTTGGAAGATGAGCATGGACTGGCAGCCGCTGGATATTAGCAACATTCCTGCTGAGTCTGGGGTATATGGGTTCAAATCCGGCGATCGTTGGCTTTACATTGGCAGAGCAAAAGACCTCTCTAAACGGTTGACCAGAAGGCATATTCCGTTGCAGATTGCTTTGGGTTTGTCAGGGGTCACGTTTCACTACCAGATCACAGACCATCCAGGAAGACTGGAACATCGTTTAATCCAGGAACTAGAGCCAGGGTGGAACGGACACACCTCTAAAGATTGCAGCGATCCCTACTCTGCCTGTCGGTCTGGTGTCATGTCTCAGGTGGAGCGTGATTACCTCGACTCAGTTGGCGAGTTGTTGTGAGGCTCCAGGAGCGACTAAGGAGCATGGATCAAATAACATCGACAATTTCCCAAGCGTAAGGGCTTAGCATACCCTTCGGGAAGCAAGCTACGGGCTAAAACTTCGGCAATGAGCAGAAAGTAACTTGCCGAATGCTAAGCCCCTACAACAGAATTAACGGGTTTATTGTGTTCTCGTTCCTAAGTCAACATGACCTGGGGAATCTGGCAAAATATTTGGCGATCGGGAAGGAGGAAGTGGATGCTGTGGCAGAGTTGCTGTGAGGGAGCGATCGCTCAATCGCTCAGTTAATGAACAGCTAGGGGTTGAGCCCAGATGAAGGCAAAAAGGTGCCAGATGACCGCGAAGCCTTGTCTGGAAGGAGTTTGGAAGAAGCAATTATCTGTTGCTTGTAAATCAGCACTACTGCACAACACGCAATAAATCAAAGAAGGGAACATCAAATTTTCTATTGCCTAGAAGATGGGCATAGCAATAGCTTTAGCGTTTCGTGGCACTAAATTACACGTATCCTGATTGCACCCCTAATTCGTTATAACCACTTGATCGCCAACTGCTTGATTTTCTACAACGTCGTTGAGATCAGTCGCATTCTGCAAGAACTCACGGTCGAAGGCTATCCACTGGAAGCCGATGCCATCGCCACTCTCAGTCCTTACTGGACTCAGCACGTCAACCGCTTTGGCAGCTATGACCTTGACCTCAACCGTCATCCCAACCCTTTAGATTACGATCACCCGGTTATACCAAAACTCGAGTAGAACAAAAATACTGTGCTCCGCAACTCCCTCCTGGAAAGCCTTTCAAGCCAGTCATGATACCAAATTACACGAATGGGTCTCCGACCCGAGCAAGTGGTAGTACAGAGGACAATTTACCCGTTTGCAGCGGCTGAAACCCTTATGCTGCGTTGCACTTCTGCTCCCCTATGGCAGTTAACCAAGGGTGAACGCCTCAACGCTCAATGGCCCCTAGTGCTTTCAGGGTAGATTTTTGAGCCACTGTCAGGCCGGTTGCGCCTTGAAGCTTCATCCCTTCATAGAGACGATCGACTGTCTGCGTATGCATACAGCGTCCTGTCGTCACGTCCCAGAGCTTGATGGTGCGATCGTCGCTACCACTGAATACGGTTTGACTATCGGCGCTAAAGATAACTGACCGAACCCAACTGGTGTGCTCATGCCATACGTGGAGGCAATGCCCCGTTTGCAGATCCCACAATCGAATAGTTTGGTCATCACTGCCACTGGCCAATATTTGACCATCAGGGCTGATGGTAAGCGTCCACACCGATCCTGTATGCCCTCGCAACGTCTGCGCACACCCCCCGGTTTGGACATTCCACAATCGAATGGTTTGGTCATGACTGCCACTGGCCAAAATTTGACTACTGGAGTCAAAAGCCACTGTGAAAACGGCGTCCGTATGCCCCTGCAAGATCTTCAGACACGCTCCGGTTTGCAGATCCCATAAGCGAGTAGTGCTATCGTAGCTGCCACTTGCCAACCCTTGACCGCTGGGGGCAAACGCGATCGCGCGAATACCGCCCTCATGCCCACGTAACACCCGCAAACAGTGATGCGTCTGCACATCCCACAGTCGTATCGTGCGATCGTCACTACTGCTGGCCAAACGTTGTCCCTCGGGACTAAACAGCACTGTCCAGAGAGACGCGCTATGCGCTGACCACTGGTCGAGTTGCCCGGTTTGGATCTGCCACAGGGCGATCGAGCCATCATGGCGATTGATTGCTAGCGTTTGCCCATCCGGACTAAAGCTTAAATTGGTTAAGGATGAAACCCAACGGGTCGGGCTAGAAAACGTTTTGTAAGGGTGTAGCGTTAACAGATGGCGATCTAACTGCAAATGCCACAGCTGGATCGTTTCATCCTGACGACTACTGGCCAGCAGTTGACCATCAGGACTGAGACTCAGGGAGTGAATCCCACCCGTATACCCACGCAACGTTTTGAGGCTTTGTCCACTCTGCAAATGCCACAGTCGCACCGTATTATCTTGACCTGAACTGATCAACCATTGACCGTCGGCACTGATGACAAGCCCGTAAACATCGTGCGTATGACCGTCGAGCACATAGATGGCTTGCCCATCCTGGACGTTCCAAAGGCGCAGCGTGCCATCGCGACTGGCACTGGCCAACCAACGACCATCCGGGCTAAAGGCGATGTCCCAAACCCAATTCGTGTGTCCATGCAGCAGTTTGGCACTGGAGTTTATGAAACTGGGCTTAGACTGCTGATCATGGGAGCGATGACGACTCCACAGTCGAATTGATCCATCGCGGCAGCCACTGGCTAGCTGTTGTCCGTCCGGGCTATAGCGCACACACTGAACCCCGTTGGTATGCCCCTGTAAGACACTCAAGCAGTGCCCATGGCTTACATCCCAAATCCGAAGGTCGGTATCATGACTACTACTGGCTAAGGTTTGCTGATCAGGAGAGAAGTGGACGGCGTAAACACTCTGGGTGTGTCCCTTTAAGACGCGGAGACACTGCCCTTGCAAATTCCATAAGCGCACAGTTTTGTCTTCACTGCCACTCGCTAAGCGCTGACCATCGGGACTAAAACTCACAGACCAAACACAGCCTGTATGCTTTGTAAGCATCTGCAAGCATTCACCGCTCTGGACATCCCACAAGCGCACTGAACTATCAGTACCACCGCTGGCTAACGTTTTGCCATCCGGACTAAAGGTAACCGACCAGACCCAGCCTGTGTGACCGGCAAAGGTCGCCAAGAGTTGGGTTGTGATGATGTTCCAGAGATAGACGTTGCCGCTGGAATCACCGACTGCGATCGTTTGACCGTCTGGACTCAGGTCGAGCGACCTGGCAAGACTGAGCGTTTCGGAAAAGATCGATTTGGTCAAATCGGTATCCTGAAAATCGACTCCGGCTAAATCGACCTGTCGCAAGTCGGCTTGCTGCACCACGAGACCAGAAAAGTCAGAGCCGCGCAAATCGACTTGAAGTTGCACCAACAGGTTGATCAGGTTGCCTGCGAGGTACCCTGGTGCTTTTCCCTGCTGTGCCAGTAATTGCCTTGCTTGCACCTCGATCGCAGCCACACTACCAAAGCGAGCGAGAAGTTCCTCGATCACCGGCTGCACCACTAAGCGTGCTTGAATCTCTCGGATATACTCCTTTGCCTGTACGCGTAATAAGGTGTGCGTGCGCAGAAAGCGAAGCTGCTGGGTCTCAAATTCAGTACAGATCTGCTGTACAAAGCGCTCTGTGACGTATTCCATCACCACTGGCTGGAGGAAGAATAACCCATCCGTTTTTGCCATCGGCGTAGGCTTGACCTTTTCGATCAGCGATCGCCGCAACAGCGAGTGGATGATATTGGGTATTTGTTGCTGAGTGGCACGATTCACCACATTCTCGCGGATGTCAGCGATCGAGACTGGCTCCCGATGGATCGCAAACCAGGACAGAGTTTTCTGTTCGGCTTCGGAGAGACGATCGCACTGACGATCCAGCAGATCGCGAATATCTTCAAAAATAGCAAGACCCTGACTGAGATAGGGCAACACCGCTGCAATGCTACCGTTAAACAAATCCTGAGTGGCGGCTGCTACCAGTTTCAACGCCAGCGGATTACCCCCGTAGTGATGGATCAAGGTCTGCCATTCGGCTTCTGAACCCGTGAAGGCTCCCTTCTGCCGAAAGATAGCGCGTCCGTCAGCAGCGGTCAGTCCACTTAAGGGCAGGGACTGCACCAACGCCTGTGTGCCTTCCATCAGTACCATTTCGCGGGGCTTTTCGCGGCTGGTGAGCAACAAACAACTGCGGTGAGAGGTTTCGCCAATGGTTCTGAGCAACTGTCCGTAACCTTCGTAGCCCGATCGCCATTGTCCTACCGACTCACGCTGCAGAATCGTTTCAGCATTATCCAGCATCAACAAACACCGACGAGATCGGAGCGATTGCATCAGTTTGGAAAGCTTTTCATTGATCGTGGCGGGAATAACCGGATCTTCTCCCTGGAGCGGCATGAGAAATTTCAAGACACTCGCCAAGAGTTCATTCAAGGGGGGTGCGTTGGCCAGCGATCGCCAGACCACAATCTCAAATTCCGTCTGCATTTGCAGCGCTGCATTGACGGCGATCGTACTTTTGCCAATGCCACCAATGCCCAACAATCCCACTAGGCGACAGCGCTCCGACACAACCCAGTGCCACAATTGCGCCAGTTCTGCCTCGCGCCCGTAAAACACGGCGGTATCGACTGCTGTATCCCAGTCCTGTTGGGGATTTATCCGTTGGGTCTCCGGTTCTTCCAGTGATAGGACAGGGGAGGTAAAGTCTGCCTGTATCAATGACAGCCCGAACGCCCGGAAAAGGTACTCCAGTGACTGGCGATTGACTCCCAGTTCACGCTTCAAGGCGCGGGCAAGGGTATTCAGAGAGAGTCCAGTGCGCTCGCTGAGAGCTTCCTGGGTAAAGTGCTTGCCCCAGGTTTCGTCCGCTTCTGCCTGCTGTTTTGCCGCCTGAAATTTCTGCCATCCCTGAGGAGACAGGATCACGCCGCGCACGCGTCTAGAAGCGGCTCGACCTTGACCAGATTCTGATGGGTTGACATCCATAGATCAGCTACGGTGCAGAGGCGCAGCGTGAGAATTTGCCTCAAGCATACCGTGCATGGCTCGGATGCCGCAGGATTCACTGCTACAGAGGCAGCCGCGAATAATTCTCTCCCAGTGCTTGTTTATGGGCTTGCCCGTCCCCGATTCACTTCCTGCCGCCTCCTTCCTACTTAGATTGCGTTTTAACTCAGAGAATTTGAGTGGTCTCAATCGAGCGATCGCTGAAGAATGAAGCGTAACCACTGTTGCAGATCAAGCTCACTAACCTTAGCAAAGGGCTTTTCTTTCAATGAAGCCCTACGCCACAATCCACCATCAAGGAGAATACATGAGCGATCCACGGGTAGAACAGAACAAAGAACTGGTTTTAACAGCGATGACTGAGGCCTTTAGCAAGCGCGATGACAGTGCCTTCGATCGCTTCTGGGCAGAGGATTACATTCAGCACAACCACTACATTCCACCGTTTCGATCAGGGCTTCGGAGTCTAGTGGCGCAGCTTCCGCCTGAATTTACGTATGAGCCGGGCATGATCATCGGCGAGGGCGACCTGGTCATGATTCACGGGCGCTATACAGGGGGTCGCGTCGGACAGCCACCCCAGATTATTGCCGATATTTTCCGCATTGCCGATGGGCTACTCGTGGAGCACTGGGACGTGGTGGCGGATGAGATTCCTGCTGAGAAGACCGTGAGCGGGAATGCCATGTTCACAAATCCACAGGCGACCTTGCAGCCGCTCTCCGCTTAGCTGCTCTAGAAATACTACAACAGTCGCTGATCCCAAACAGAATTGGAGAAAGATGGCAACGACCTATAAAGCAATTGAAGTGACCACTCCAGGAGTGCTGAAGCTCGTTGAGCGTCCCATGGTGGAACCCGGTAAGGGACAGGTACGCATCCGCGTGGAGGCTGCTGGAGTCTGCCACAGCGATGCTCTGACGATCGAAGGCACGTTACCAGGTATCACGTATCCTCGTGTACCCGGTCACGAAATCGCTGGCTACATTGAGGCGTTAGGCGCAGGAGTGGAGCGGTGGCAAGTCGGTCAGCGCGTCGGTGTTGGTTGGTTCGGCGGAGAATGTGGACACTGCGAACCGTGTCGGCGAGGCTATTTCATCAACTGCTTAAACCTCATCATTTCGGGCATCAGCACAGATGGGGGCTACGCAGAAGTTGTGATCGCCGAGGCACGGGCGCTGGCTTCTCTGCCGGAGCACATCACGGCTGCGGAGGCGGCACCGTTGCTGTGTGCTGGCGTGACCACCTTCAACGCCTTACGCAACGCTAAGTTGCGGGCAGGTGATCTGGTGGCGATTCAAGGGATCGGCGGACTCGGTCATCTCGCGGTTCAGTTCGCCCGACGCATGGGCTTTCGCACGGTAGCCATTGCCCGTGGCAGAGAAAAAGAGAAGCTGGCACGTGAGCTGGGTGCCCATGAGTACATTGACAGCCTAGAGCAGGATGCGGCCCAGATCTTGCTCCAGATGGGTGGCGCTAACGCCATCCTGGCTACGGCCGCCAGCGGCAAAGCGATGGGACCACTCATTGCAGGACTCGCAGTGCGGGGCAAGCTCATCGTTGTGGGAGCGTCGCCCGAACCCTTGGAGATCAACATCGGGCAGCTCATCACGGGAACGCAATCGATCCAGGGCGAAGCCGTTGGGACCGCGATCGACGAAGAAGACACCCTGGCTTTCAGCGCGCTGCAATCCGTTCACCCACTGATCGAGTTAGTGCCGCTCGAAAAGGCACCGGAAGCCTATGCCCGCATGATGCGGAATGAAGCCCGTTTCCGCATCGTCTTGACGCCTGAGGCTGCCGTCTAGGCATTGACAACCCATCCATTCACAAAACAGGAGATGCTCAATGTCTAACATCACTGAGACTCAAGCAACGGAGGCTCAACAAACCGCTAGCACCCTAAACAGGGCGGCGCTTTTCACTCCCATTCAGTTTGGCGCGATGCTCTTGAAACACCGCATCGTGATGGCACCGCTGACGCGATCGCGCTCCATTCAGCCCGACTCTGTGCCTGGTGATCTCATGGCTGCGTACTACGCGCAACGGGCTACCGATGGCGGCTTCATCATCAGTGAAGCGACCAATATCTCCAAGACCAGTCGCGGCTGGCTCGGCTCGCCAGGGCTTTACTCCAAACAGCAGGTGGCAGGCTGGAAGCAGGTGGTCGCTGGTGTCCATGCCAAAGGTGGACAGATGTTTGCCCAGCTCTGGCATACCGGGCGTTCCTCCCATGTGTCGATGACGGGTGGTGAAACTCCTGTGTCGGCTTCCGTCGATCCGGCTTACTGGCAGAACCCGTCCCATCTGGCTTCAACACCAGATGGATGGGTCCAACCATCACCGCATCGGGCGTTGACCGTCGCCGAGATCGCGCTGATTGTCGAGGATTATCGTCAGGCGGCAGCACGGGCGCTGGAGGCTGGTTTTGAAGGTGTCGAACTGCACGCCGCCAACGGGTATCTGGTCGATCAGTTTCTGCAAGACGGCAGCAACAAGCGCACCGACGAGTATGGCGGCTCCGTTGAGCACCGATCGCGCTTTTTGCTGGAGGTGGTCGCCGCGATGACTTCCGTGTGGGGCGGCGATCGCGTTGGCGTTCGCCTTGGTCCAAGCGGCACCTGGAACGGCATGTCAGATAGCAATCCCCAGGCGCTCTTTACGCATGTCGCCGCCCAGTTGAACCAGTTTGGTCTGGCTTACCTGCATCTCATCGAGCCACGCGTAAAAGGCAGTGAGGTCGTGCTGGAGCATCAAGGAGCCATTGCCGCTGAGCAGATGCGAACGATCTTTCAGGGCAAAATCATCGCCGCTGGGGGCTTCGAGCCAGACACAGCCGAGACAATAGTGGCCAATGGCACGGCGGACGCAGTGGCATTCGGTCGCCATTTTATTGCCAATCCCGATTTACCCCGTCGTATTCGGGAAGGGCTACCGCTGGCTGCTTACGATCGCAATACTTTCTACACATTCGATGCGCACGGCTATACCGATTACCCGTTTTATAACGGCAATGCCTGAGCGCATTAATCACGGCAGAACAAACTAAGCTTCAAACAAAAAACAGAGGAACTATGAGCACAACTGTAAAGGTGATGTTGGTACATGGCGCTTGGGCGGATGGCTCGTGCTGGAGCAAGGTCATCCCGTTACTTCAGGCTCAAGGCCTCAATGTGACAGCCGCACAGATCCCGCTGACTTCGCTGGCAGATGATATTGCGGTCACCCGTCGGCTGCTGGCAATGCAAACAGAACCGATCGTTCTCGTGGGGCACTCCTATGGTGGTGCGGTGATCACGGGCGCTGCGACCGAAACTCCCAATGTGAAAGCGCTCGTTTACATCACGGCGTTTGGTCTCGATGAAGGTGAGAGCCTCGCGTCCCTCAGCAAACAGGGTCCGCCATCGGCAGGTTCGACCGCGATCGAGCCTGACAGTAATGGCTTTTTGTGGATTAACCGGAACGGCTTCCACAAAGCGTTTGCTGCCGATGCCACCCCCACCGAAGCGGCCGTCATGGCGGCAGTCCAGAGACCGCTGAGTGTGGCAAGCTTTACCGAAGCGGAAGGTGTACCCGCCTGGAAGATGATTCCGTCCTGGTATCTCGTCTGCACCGAGGATCAGATGATTCCACCACCCGCACAGGAGTTCATGGCTCAACGGATGGGTGCCACGGTGAAGTCAGTGCCGAGCAGCCACGCTCCGTTCATTTCGCAGCCGCAGGCAGTTGCCGACATCATTGCGCTTGCGGTGGCTTCTGTCGCACAGTAAGCGCCCAATTTTGCACTCCGTCCAAAGTGAATCAGCCCCATTAACACGCGCGAAGGATTCTCAATGAATGAATTACTGGATTTAGCTGTCAAAGCACACGGTGGTCTCGAACGTTGGCATCAGGTGAAAGCAATCAAAGTAGCCGCAGCTATCACTGGCGGAATCTGGTATCTGAAGGGGAAAGGTGATGTGCTGAAGGATGTGGTCATGACGATCGAGACGCAGCAAGAGCGTCTCACCATGGACTTCCCCGGTCAAAATAAACGTTCTCTTTTTGAGCCGCGTCGCGTCGTCCTGGAGACCGCAGATGGCACGCTGCTTGAAGCGCGCGACGATCCAGAAAAGTCGTTTGAAGGTCAGCAGCAGGAGACACCCTGGGATGATATCCATGTCGCCTACTTCAGTGGGGAGGCGCTATGGACCTATCTCAACACGCCGTTCCTCTACACCCATGATGGTTTTAGCACAGAGGAGATCGCCCCCATCGAAGTAGAGGGTGAAACCTGGAGGCGCTTAAAGGTGACGTTTCCCGACGATGTGAAGAGCCACACCCGTGAACAAATCTCGTGCTTCGGACCCGATGGTCTGTTGCGTCGGCACGACTACACCGTTGACATCCTGGGCGGGGCCACCGGGCTGAACTACGCTTCCGATTATCGTGATGTTGACGGCATTATCGTGCCCACGAAGCGTCGTGTTTATGCCTACGAAGGCGACTACCAGCTTGTGAAAGAACCGCTGCTCGTGGCGATCGACATGGGTGAGATCACCCTCCTCTAGCCTTCCAATGTTTTTCGGGATGAGCTGCTTTGAGGCGGATTATCCCGTTTTGGCTTACTGCTCTTAGGAGGACAGGTTCGATGACAACAAATACTCTGTTTACACCCTTGCGTCTGGGTGCGATCGCCCTGCCCAACCGGATCATCATGGCACCACTTACCCGCATGCGTGCTGGTGCCGAGAATGTGCCGACCGCACTCAACGCGGCCTACTATGCTCAGCGCGCCTCAGCCGGACTCATCATTTCTGAAGGTACCGCCATCAGCCCTCAGGCTCATGGTTATCCCAGTGCCCCTGGCATTTATACAGCAGAGCAGATTGTTGGCTGGCGGGCTGTCACGGATGCCGTTCACGCCCGCGGCGGTCGTATCGTGATGCAGATTGCTCACAATGGACGGAACTCCCATTCATCCCTGCTGCCTGATGGTGCGCTGCCCGTAGCCCCATCCGCTATTCCGCCGTCTCTACCAGCGCTGACCAAAACGTTCCAACAGGTGCCCAGTGAGATGCCGCGATCCTTAGAGACATCGGAAATTTCGGGCATTGTGGCGACGTTTCGTCAAGCCGCTTTGAACGCGATCGACGCTGGGTTCGATGGCGTGGAGCTCCAGGGTGCCAATAGCCATTTAATCGAGCAATTCCTGGAAGACGGCACCAATAAGCGCACCGATCACTATGGCGGCTCCAAAGAAAATCGCGCGCGGTTTCTCTGGGAAATTGTTGAAGCTGTGAGCACGGCGATTGGGAGCGATCGCCTCGGTGTCCGCCTGTCGCCATTCGGGCAATATGGGGGCATCCACGACAACAGTCCCCAAGCACTCTTCACTTTTATCATCAAAGAGTTGAATCAGCGCCGCCTTGCCTACTTGCATTTGATTGAAGCACGGGGATCGGAAATCGGACTTACAGACGAACTCCATGAGGATGCCTTGAACAACGCCGCGCTCTTTCGCCCCGTCTTCGACGGTCCTTTGCTCTCAGCCGCTGCTTACAGTCCAGCGAGTGCGGCACAGGCGATCGAGCAGCAGCATGCCGATGCCATTGCCTTCGGTCGTCTCTTCATCACCAATCCTGACCTCGTCGAACGGATTAAAGCCGATCAGCCGCTCAATCAGTTCGATCGCTCCACCTTCTATGGTGGCGGAGAACACGGCTACACCGACTACAAGACGGTTGAAGAGGTGGCATGACCAGAATCGAACAGAACCACACACCTGAAGCCTCAAACGAGAGCATAGGACTGATCGCTCTTCAGTTGATTGGAGTTTGGAATTTGGTGGGCTATGCGGATGAGCAAGAAGGAAAAGAAGACACTCATCCCTTTGGTTCCGAGCCAAAGGGTTTTCTGATCTACACGCCGGATGGGTTTGTGTCAGTCCAACTGATGAAGCCAGGTCGGACCGTCTTTCACTCTTCTGATTGGCATCACGGTACACCTGCTGAGTATGAAGCATCGGGTAGTGGTTATATCGCCTACTGCGGCACCTACGAAATTGATGAAAAAAAGGCGACAGTGACCCACATTCCCTCCGTGGCGCTTCTGCCAAATCTGATTGGTGGAAGACAATTACGCACAGTAGATTTGCATGGTGATCGACTCATTCTACGAGCCGTTGGCGCTTCGGTTGCCAATGGACTGCCGGTCATCAGTCGTCTGGAGTGGCAAAGAGTGCAAGCTGGGGTTTGAGCATCATCCGAACATAAAGTCACGTTAAGGGGTACGACACCGTTCCTGGCAATTAAGTACCACATCGCCTGAAAGCTCCTCACAGTGTAACTTTCAGACTGTGATCTTGCCGCTTTTGCTCAACATTTATGCACAGCAGCAGCGACGCAAGCGTTTAGGAGCAGAGCGATTGATAACTTCCGCTAATCATCTTGTGAAGCTTGTACTGTTGCGTGTTGTGCAGTAGTGCTAGCATCCATAAACTACCTGTGATAAGGCGAATGCACTGAACTACAAAAGCCGATACTGAATTCCATAAATCATGCACTGGCTTTTGAGAATTTAACCAATGAGATCGTCCTTCTTGCAAGCAACCTTCTCAGTCAGCGGTGAGTCCACTCCGCACGTTGCCGCCGATTACTCCCCGGATTGTCCAAACCGTTCCATCATCGACTTGGCTCGTTTCTGGTTGGCGATCTGTTGCCGTTGTTCATTTCGAGTTGTGGCTTCTGCCAACACCCCCTGCAACACCTTCGGGTGCTGTTCGCAAAACTCAAACATGGCTTCAATCAACACTTCCCGGCAGAGTCCATTGTCTCGGCAGACCTCCTGCAAGCGATCGCTAACGCCGACTTCCAACCTCAACGTGCTTTGCTTAGTTTGTAGCGAGGGGATGAACTCCTGAGCGATCGGAGTCTGGACTGCTGAAGGTGTAGATACCTGGACTTCTAGACTTCTCGATGTTGAGGTATCTACACTAGCAGGGGTTGGAGTGAGTGATGCGTCCCGATTGGGGACAGTTGGGCGGTTACGGTTTTTCAGGCGTTCTAACGCATCATTCATGACCCAATGCCTCAATGATTTTCTCGAATGGGTATTGCAGTTCGGTTTGACCGATATCCGAGAGCAACTTGCCCTGGCGGATGGCATTCTTATATTTCTCAGACTCTCGGATCGAGGGCAGGATTGGGATGTCGCTGGCAAACTCTTGCATGGCAGCAATGTTCTCTCGCCCTTCCATGGTTTGGGTATTGCCAACCCAGCGATCTCGGAAGGGAACAATTCCCAAAATCTTGCCTGTGAATGCCATCAGGTTTGCCTGCTCATTGAGAAAATCCAAGGTATCGATCAGACTGTTCATGCCTTTGACGTTGGCTTCTACAGGAATCAGGACATGATCCGAAGCTCCTACCGCAGTCAGGCAGAGTTGCGATCGTGAGGGCTGGACATCGATTAGGACATAGTCAAACAGTGCAGCCACAGACTTCAGCCGCAGTTTGAGAATAAATGCCCCAGTGCCGCTACTGCTGAGGAAGTCGGAGACCTTAAATAATCCCCGATCGGCTGGGATGAGAAATAAATTGTCGTAGTCTGTGGGGTAAGCGCCATCTTCTGTGCTGACCTGCCCCGTTAACACCTCAAACAAGCTGGGCTGATTGGGCTGTACCTCATGGT
>JAESFS010000095.1_pt1 | contig 40317 bp, 30 predicted proteins | sample 9269441 | NCBI WGS metagenome assembly JAESFS01 (sample SAMN14502548, study PRJNA617105) | algae metagenome | isolation source: Scytolyngbya sp. HA4215-MV1 and co-occurring heterotrophs from sample from... | place: USA: Laie Falls, Oahu, Hawaii | collected 2010-08-22
AGCGCGGTGATGTCCTTGGCCGCCTCGCTGGAGCGCTGCGCCAGCGTGCGCACTTCGGACGCCACCACGGCGAATCCCTTGCCCGCGTCGCCGGCGCGTGCGGCTTCCACTGAGGCGTTGAGCGCGAGGAGGTTGGTCTGAAAGGCGATTTCGTCGATCACCCCGGTGATGTCGGAGATCTTCTGGCTGGCCTGCTCGATGCGGGCCATGGCCTCCACTGCGTCGCGCACGATGCCGCCGCCGTCGCTGGCGACAGCCATGGCCTGGTCGGCGAGTTCCACCGCCTGGCGGGAGGACTGGGCCGAGGCCTTCACCGAGGCGGCCAGCTCCTCGGTGGTGGCGGCGGTCTCCTCCAGGGAGGAGGCCTGTTGCTCGGTGCGGCTGGACAGGTCGTTGGCCCCGCTGGCGATCTCGCGCGCCGCCGAGCCAACATCTTCGGCGGTGGTCTGCAGCGTCCCCACGGTCTGGGAGAGGTGGGCGATGGTCTCGTTCAGGGCGTCCTTCAGCTCGCCGAAGCGGCCCTTGTAGTCCGTCTCGATGCTGCGTGTAAGGTCGCCCTGGGCGAGCGCGTTCATGGCCGCGGCAAGTTCGGTGGTGGCGCGGTCGACGCCCGCGCCGAGCTCGTTCATGGCGGCGGCGAGGTCACGCATGAATCCGGCCTTGCCCTCAAGCGGCACGCGGCCGGAGAAGTCGCCCGCAGCGGCCGCCTTGGCCACCGCCGCCACTTCCTCCTGCGCGGCGAGCTCGACTGTCATGTCCCGCCATTCCAGCATCGCTCCCAGGCGCTGGCCGGCGGCGTCCTTCACCGGCGAGACCGCGAGGTCGATCTTGCGGTCGCCGATGCGGATGCGGGAGACCTGCGTGCCGTCGAGCTCCGCCAGCATGCGCTCCTGGTGCGCCGCATTGCGATGAAAGATGCCCATGGACTGGCCGACGATGGCGTCGGGATCGAAATGCGGCAGCGTCGCCTTGAAGTCGGCGAGGTGATCGCGGAACAGCGTGTCCACGGCCGGGTTCAGATAGCGGATGATGTTTTGCTCATCCACAACCATGACGTTGGTGGGGCAGCCGTCCAGTGCGGAGCGAATGCGCGCGGCTTCAACGCCGGCCGCGTGGATCGCGCTGAGCGAACGGGCGAGTTCGCCGATCTCGTCCGCGCGGGACACGGCCTCGATCTTCACGTCCTCGCCTTGCGCCAGCGCCGAAACGGCGTCGCGCATCCGCAGGATCGGCCGGGTGATCATGCGCGAGGCCAGCCAGCCGAACACCGACACGGCGGCGAGAATGGCGAGCGCCATGGCCGCGAGCTTCAGACCCATGGCGACGATGGGGCCATCGGCCTCGGCGACGGTCTGCTCGGCGACGATGGCCCAGGGCTGCCCGAACACGCGCACCGCCCTCGCGACCAGCACAGACTGGTTCCCCGACGTCCCGACGCCTTCGCCGACGACGGTCTTGCCGCCGATGCCGTTGAGGATCGAGTCGTCGAAGGCGAGCGCTCCCGCGTTGTCCGTGCCGTTCTCGATCTCGGTCCGCAGGTGGTGGTCGGGGCCGACGGCGAAGACGCGTCCGGTCTGGCCGACGGCCTGGTTGATCGACGCGCTCAACACCTGCGACCCCAGCCGCGCCACGACCACGCCGATGACCGCGCCCTTGTCGCCCTTGACCGCCTGGGCCAGAAAGCTCGCGGGCGCGCCATTCAAGGCCTCGTAGGGGGCGAAATCGGCGAACGCCGCCTGGCCGAACTTCGCCTTCTCAATGGCGCCGCGGAAAGCCTGCCCGAGGCCGGAATCCTTGAGCGGGCCCGTCTGCACGTTCGCCACGAAGTCCCTGGCCTTGACGGACGAATAGACCACGACCCCGGCTGGATTGATCACCAGGAGGTCGTCCTGCTCGAACAGGATGCGAGCCTGGTTGAGGATCTTGTGGATCTTCTCGTGGTAGAAGCCGTAGCTCGTCTGGTCGTTCTCGCCGTTGTAGCGGGAGCGCTCCGCCTCGCCGAAAGGGTTGTCGGCGATATAGAGCTTCTGCAGCTCGGCCTGGGCGTTGTCGCCCTTGGTGCGGATGTCTGCGGCCAAGGTGTCGAGCGCCTCGGCGACGGTCGGCATCTCCGCCAGGAGGCGCACGTTCACCTGCGCCTGCGCGAAATAGCGCGTCACCGTGGACGCACGGCTTTCGATCGTCGAGGCCAGCGCCGTCTCCATTTGCGTCCTGGCGGATTGCCGCGCGAGCAGGAACGCGCCGCCCCCGATCGCCAGCGACGCGAGCACGGCTCCCGAGCTCATCATCAGCGGAACCTTGAAGGAGAGGCGTGAAACGAATTTCGGCGGGACGGGCATGACCGGAACCTGGGTGCGCTGAAAAAGGGGCCCGGCAGAATCGCGCCGAGTCCTGGCAATGGTTGAGACGCCGCCCGGGCGCAGGGAGGAGAGTCCTGCGGGAGTCCCCAGGCGAGCGCTGTTCGTTTTAAACGTGAGATGCTTAAATTTAGTTAGCTGCTACTTCTTGATTATTGTTGCGGCCGCATGAAAGGGTCAGCAAAGAAGCCGTATCTGTTCTTGTTTCAGCTCAGAAATCGGGATTTGAACATTCGATTGTGCGCCATCAGCACATCTCCGCGGCTCAAGTCCGCCACCCGAGACGACGTTTTGAATTGATCAACGAAGGCGAACTAAAAGTGTGGCGCTGCACAAGGACATTCGCCATGACGTCGATGAGCCGTGACTTCAACCGGGGCGCCGCCAGTGCGTCGCAGCAGATCGTCACCTTCAAGGTCGACGGCCGGCACTTCGGGGTGGACGTCGGCGCGGTCCGCGAGATCAAGGGTTGGCAGCAGACGACGCCCCTGCCCAACGCCGCGCCCCACGTGCTGGGCGTGATCAATCTTCGCGGCGCGATCATCGCCGTGTACGACCTCCGACGGCGGCTCGATCTGGGCGCGAGCGTGCTGACACGCTCCAGCGTGGTGATCGTCGTCGACCTCGGCGACCGGCTCGCCGGCATTCTCGCCGACGCCGTCTCTGACATCCTGACCGTCGCGGCCGATGAACTGCGCCCGGCCCCGGACGTGGCGGGGAACGCCGCGGACCTTCTGCAGGCTCTTGTCGTGAAGGGCGACGATGTCATCGCCATGCTGCGCCTCGCGGCCATCGTTCGGGAGTAGGCGGCCGCAAGTCCAGCCGGCGCTCAGTCCTGAAGATCCGCCGCTTCGGGCAACCCCGTCGGCAGGCCATCGATGCTGCGGACATTCTTTTCGCGCCGATAGGCGATGAGGCCGTCCTCGCCTTTCGACTCGGCCCATCGGTCCAGCGTCTGGCGTTCTTCCCGGTAGTCGAACAGCGGCACGCCATAGCCGCAGGAGGTCTGCACGAGATCGATGTCCTGCAGCACGATCTTGCGGGCGCCGGGCGGCTCCTGGCCGTTGTAGTGTTGCGCGAGCAGCGAGGCATAGTCCCGCGTGCCGCGATGCAGGTCACGACCTCGCCCGAACAGGCGCAGGATCAGCGGCGGCCCCTCGACCGCGCAGAACATGATGGTCAGCCGCCCGTCGGCGAGGAGGTGGGCCGATGTCTCGTTGCCGCTCCCGGTCCGGTCGAGGTAGCAGGCCTGGTTGGGGCCGAGCACGCGGAAGCAATCGGCGCCGCGCGGGGAGATGTTGATGCGCGCGCCCTGCGCCGTCGAGGCGGTGAAGAAGATGTGCTGGAGCGCGATGAAGCCGCGCAGTTTCTCGTCGATGGCGGGGAATTGCTTGGCCACGCGGAACTCCCGGATGCTGGAGCGGAAGCACACCTATCTCAGGCCCTCCGTCCGCAGGCAACCGCTCGGCATGCAGTGCTGGAATGTCTCGCAACCGCCTCCGGCAGACATGCCGAAGGGGCGGCCGGCGCCGCCCCTTCTCATATGTCTCTCAAGTGGTCCGCTCTTGCGGACCGTTACTCGACGTCACCGCTCCTGGGTGACGCCGTTTCCTGAGTGTCGCTCTTTACTGAATGACCTGGACGATCTTGCGCGTCCGGGGATCGATGAGAACCGTCCGGTCGTTCACGACGGCGTAGCTGTAGTTGGTGCGGACGCCGACCTCTTCGGGAACCTCATAGACCTCCACGGTGGACGGCAGCACCGAGCCGACCGCCACGTTCTCCTTCACGCGCACCGAAGGACGGTGCTCGCGAACCACGTAGCTGCGGAACTTGGTTTCGTCGGGGCCGCTGAGCGCGCCGCCGACGATCGCGCCGGTGACGCCGCCCACGGCCGCGCCAACCGGCCCGCCGACGACCGCGCCGCCGACGGCGCCTGCCGTCGCGCCCGCAGCCGCGCCGCCTTCTTCAGCCTGTGCGGCCAAAGGAGCGGCAAGGACAAGGCCAAGCGTGGCCGCCGAGATCAGAAGTCGTTTCATGGCATCTCTCCATCTTGCAGGCCTGCCGCCTCGCTCCGAACCCAGCGCGGGGTCCGGCTGGCGACGAGGCCCTGGGTGGATGGCAGGCGGGTGGAGCCCCGCCTGCCGGGAAGCGGCGGTCACTCGCTCTGGTCACCGCCGCCGGGAACCAGCTTCTTCGGCTGGCCGCCCTGGCTCTTTGCAGCGCCGCCGGCGCCGCCACGGCCCTCGGAGGCCTGGCCGCCCTGCGAGCTGGGCTGGCTACGCCGCGCCGGCGTGCCGGTGGTTTCTTCGCCGCCGCCCTGGCTGGCCTGGCCGGCCGACTGGCCACGCGGCCGGTTGGCCTGCTCATCCTGCGCCTGGCCGCGCTTGCGCAACTGGTCCTGTCCGCCGGCCGCCGCGTTCCGGTCCTCGGAGCCAGAGCCGGCAGCATTCCGCCTGGGCTCCTGCGACTTGGACTCCTGCGACTTGGGCGCCGCTTCACGATTGGCGTTCGCCTCGCCCGAACCGGACCTTTCCGCCGGAGTCGAAGCATTGCCGTTCGGCGGCCGCTTCTGCGCGCTCGCGCTGTTTGGCTCAGCGTTGGACTTGCTGGCCTCGGTCTTGGCCGCGTCAGATTTCGACGCCTCGGCCTTATTGGCGTCGGCCTTGCCCGAATCGCCCGTCTGGCGAGGCTTGCTCGCCTCGCCCGTGGACGGAGCATTGGCCTGCGTCTTGGACCGGTCGCCGGGCTTCAGCTGGTCGGCCTGCTTCTTCTGGTCGGCCGCCTTGCTCTCCTCGTTGGTCTTACTCTCCTCGTTGGTCTTGGCCTGGTCGGTGGCCTTCCTGGTCGTCTCGGACGATTTCGCCTGATCGGCAGCCTGACCCTCCGGCAGCTTCTTCTCGCCGGGGGCGGCCGTGGTGCGCGCGGTCTCGCCGGACTTCGCGTCCGGGGTCGACTGCGTTGCGGCGCTGTCCGACGGCTTCTTGTCGGGCGACGTCTGGTTGGACGGAGCGGCCGCGCTGCCCGACGCAGGCGCGCCCGGCTGGGCGCCGCCGGTCGAGGTGGTGGACTTGCTCGTATCCGTGTTGATCGTGGTGCGAGCCTCCGTGCTGATCGACTGCACCTGCTGCGGCACTGGCGCGAGCTCCGCCTTCGGCAGGTTGCGGGACTCGATCCTCACGTTGGATTCACGCTGCAGCACCATCGGATCCAGGCCGAAGTTCACGGCGATCCCGCCGCGCTGCTCCACCCGCCCGATCGGCCTTGTCTCCTCGTAGATCGTCGTCACCCGCGGCTCGTCGACCATCACGGTCGTGATGCGTTCGGACGTGATGCGCTCGGCGGGAACGAAGACCCACTCCTCCTCGGTGACGCTGCCGCCCCGGCGGCGGCTGGTGGTGCGCGTCTCGGTCCGCGTGGTCGTCACGCGCGGAGCATTCCTCGGCGGGAGGGGACGCCAGCCGACATACTGCTTGCTGCGACGCCATTCGACCCAGGCCGGGGCCCACTCCGTGTCGGCGACCCAGACCCAGCCCTGGTCGGGGTCATCGTACCAGCGGCCATAGTGATAGGTGATCTCGGCCCAGGGTTCGTCCGACTCGAAGTACCAGCCGACCTTCTGGTTGAAGATCCAGCGGCCATTCGTGTACGGCTTCCACTGGTCGTCGAGGCCTCGCGGCTTCCACGCCTGGCCGAGGTCGCGAAGGTCCACGAACTCACCTTCGGGGCGAAGCTTTTCCTGGAACTGCTCGATGCTGACATTGACGCTGCCGCCACGTGACTCGATCGTTTTCGACGCGGACGAGCGGCTCGTGCCGCCTTGATCTGTAACGCCGCCCTGTTCCGAGCCACGCGGCTGCAGGGCCTGGGACTCCTTGCCCGCGCCGCGTGCATCCATGCCCGATCCGCGAGGCTCCACGGACTGGGAATGCCGTTTTACCTGGGGGTCTCCGCCCCGGTTCTGCGCGTGGGCGGTTGAAATGCCGATGGCAGGCATGCCAGCCATGATGGCGATGGCGGCGACGCCCGCGAGAGCACTGATCCTGGTCACGACTCATACCTCCTGCTGAACAGCCCCTCGAGTGGCCGATCAACGCGGGCTCATAGTGATTGTTCCGGTGAAGGCGGCGGCGCCTTCGGGAGCGCGCTCCGGTGGGCCTTCCAGATCGCGCCGGTTCTCCGCTTGCGTTAGCATGGCGGCATCCGCGAGGTTGCGTTCGTCCGGCTTCGCTCTGAACCGTGCCTGCAGCCGGAAGGCCCCGCGTGCGTTGACGTCCACGGACACCCGCGACGGAGGTTGGCCATGCAGCCGGCAGTGAAGCCCCAGACGGCGGAAACCGGCGTCCCCGCAGGCGACATGGCTTCGCCTTCGTCGACGATGGATCTCGCCGCGACGCAGCCGTTGGCCGCGGACGAACTTGCCGTCCAGGATCCGCCGATGCTCGCCTCCCAGCCCGGTCCCGCGCCGAGCGTGTTCCGGCTGCCCCAGAGCGGCAACGAGTTCGTGACGGCGGTGGCGCATTTCCACCGGGCCGAGATCGCGCGGATGGCCGGCTGGCGCGACCGTATCGACCGTACGACCAACTGGGCCATCACCGTCGTGGCGGCGATGCTCTCCGTCTCCCTCTCGACGCCGACTTCGCACCACGGCGTCCTGTTGTTCGCCATGGTGATCGTGCTCCTGCTTCTCTGGATCGAGGCGCGGCGCTACCGGTTCTTCGATGTGTACCGCGCCCGCGTCCGCCTGATGGAGCGGAACTGGTTCGCCCAGATGCTCGCGCCCGTTCCCGAGATCGACACCGGATGGGTTCGCCAGCTCGGCGAGGATCTTCGCCGCCCGCGATTCCTCATCAAGCACCGCGAGGCGATGTCTCGCCGGCTTCGCCGAAATTATGGATGGCTCTTCTTCATCCTGCTGCTCGCCTGGGTGCTGAAAGTATCCTCGGCCACGGTTCAGCAAGGGGCGGTCCGGATGGACCTTGTCCAGTCGTTCGAGGACACGGTCCGCGCCGCCGCCCTCGGGCCGCTGCCCGGCTGGTTCGTCTGGCTGTCGCTCGCGGGGTTCTACGCGTGGCTCTGCTATGTCGCCTGGAGCGTGCCCGAGAACGGCGGCGAGCTGGCGCATGGCGACGTGCACGTCTGAGGGTTCCTGGGCAGGGCGCAGGCCTCCGCCACCGTGGAACGCCTGGGGCGCGACGCCGTTGTGAACGGCGTCGCTCGCGATCGGTCCCATGCTCCATGAAATCCGTCCCTCACCTTCGCCGCCCGCGGACGCCGGCCGCGTGACAGCCCCACGGGGCATGCCCCTAAGCCTGGTCGCCGCAACGCTGTTGGCCTGTCTCATTCCCTGCGCGGCGCTCGCCGCGACCGGCGGCAAGGGCGCTTCGGAGACGCTCTTCTTCCTGCAGATCCTCGTGCTCGTCGTGGCGGGACGGCTCGCCGGGGAAGCGCTGGAGCGGGTCGGCCAGCCCGCCGTCATGGGTCAATTGCTGGCCGGCATCGCGCTCGGCCCCTCGCTTTTCGGTCTGTTCTGGCCGAAGGCTCAACACGCGTTTTTTCCCTCGTCTCCCGAGCAGAAGGGCATGATCGACGCCGTCGCGCAGCTCGGCGTGCTTCTCCTGCTGCTGTTGGCGGGGATGGAGACGGATCTCGTGCTGGTCAACAAGGTGCGCCGCGCCGCATTGAGCGTGTCGGTCACCGGCATCGCGCTGCCTTTCGCCTGCGGCTTTCTGCTGGGCGAGATGCTTCCGGATTCCATGGTGGCCGATCCCGGCAAGCGCATCGTCACCTCGCTCTTTCTCGGAACGGCCCTGTCGATCTCGTCCGTGAAGATCGTCGCCATCGTCGTGCGGCAGATGAACTTCGCCCGTCGCAATGTCGGCCAGGTCATCCTGGCCTCGGCCATCATCGACGACACCATCGGCTGGATCATCATCGCGGTGACGTTCGGCATTGCCTCCACCGGCACGCTCGCGCTCTGGCCGGTGCTGAAGAGCCTCGTCGGGGCGGGGCTGTTCCTGGCGATCAGCCTCACCGTCGGCCGCCGGCTGGTGGTGCTGGCGATCCGGCTGACGCACGATCACTTCGTGGGCGAGTTGCCCGTGGTCTCGATGGTGCTCGCGATCATGATCGCGATGGCGCTGATCACCGATGCACTCGGGCTGCACACCGTGCTGGGCGCGTTCGTGGCCGGCATCCTCGTGGGGGAATCGCCCATTCTGACCCGCCAGATCGAGGAGCAGGTGCGCGGGCTCACGACCGCGCTGTTCATGCCCGTATTCTTCGGGCTCTCCGGCCTGAGCACCGACCTCACCGTGCTGGCCGATCCCACGATGCTGCTGGTCAGCCTCGGACTCGTCGCCATCGCCAGCATCGGCAAGTTTTCCGGTGCGTTCGCGGGCGGGGTGCTCGGTGGGCTCAGCCGCGGCGAATGCCTGGCGCTCGGCTGCGGCATGAACGCCCGCGGCTCGACGGAGGTGGTGGTGGCCTCGATCGGGCTGTCCATGGGGGCCCTGAGCGAGACCCTCTTCACAATGATCGTGGCCATGGCGGTGGTGACCACCATGGCGATGCCGCCCACCCTGCGCTGGGCGCTGGCGCGGCTGCCCCTGCGCCCCGAGGAGCAGGAACGTCTCGAGCGCGAAGCCTTCGAGGCGGAGGGGTTCGTGACCCGCTTCGAACGCCTCCTCGTCCTCGCCGACGAGACGTCGCGCGGCCGCTTCGCCGCCCGTCTCGCGGGCCTCCTCGCAGGACCGCTCGGCGTTCCCGTGACGACCCTCGTGCCCGAGCCGGCGACGCCGGGCCGGGCAGGGCCTGCCGAACCGGCGATCGCGGGCGCCGACGTGCGCAGCGGCGCTGACGAAGGGCGGGCGCGCACGGCCGAGGCTAAGCCGGTCGATGTGATCCTGCGGCCCATTGAGAAGCAGGCGGAGCTGGCGGTGGCCGAGGAAGCGCAGCGCGGCTACGACATCCTCGTCGCCGGGCTGCATGATCCCGGCGCGGCCCACGGCCCGTTCAGCCCGGAACTCATCCGCGTCCTCAAGGCGTTCGCAGGCCCTCTGGCTCTGGTCGCCGTGCGGGGCCGCCGGCTGGAGGAGCCGGGGCGGGGGCCCGTCAACATCCTCGTCCCCATCAACGGAACGGCTGTCTCGCGACGCGGCCTCGAACTCGCGCTGGCGCTCGCCCGCTCCAGCCGAGCCCGTGTCACGGCGCTCCACGTGCGGGAGGCGACCGCGGGCCGCGCGAGGCGTTTTCCGTTCTCCAGGCGCGCGGATCTCGCGGTGCTGCGCGAGGCGGTCCGCCTGGCCGAGCGTGTCGGCGTGCCGCTGCGCACCCGTTTCCAGCGCCGCGCCGCTCCGGTCGAGGCGATCCTCCGGGAGTCCGCCGATGGCTTCGACCTCATCGTCATGGGCGTGACGCGGCGGACCGGCGAGGACCCGGCTTTCGGCCCCGTCCCTGACGCCGTGCTCGAAGAATCGACCCGCTCGGTCCTGCTCGTAGCGACCTGATCCGTTCCGCGCGCATGCCCCTCCTGCGCGAGACCTTGTTGCGGTCGGCGCGGAAGCCGTTCACGACTTGCCGACAAGAAAATCAGGCAAGCTCGCCGATCGGGAGACCCCATGAGCGCCATCCTCTACCTCACCGCCATCGAGTTCGAAGCCGGCGCGGTCCGCACGCTGCCGGAGGCCCTGAAGGGCCTGGGCGTTCGCCGGCCCCTGGTCGTGAGCGACCGCGGCCTCGCGGCCTCGGGCCTTCTCGACCGCGTGGCCGCTCTCTGTCCCGCGGATGCGCCACGCTTCATCGAGGTGCCGACGAACCCGACCGAAGCCGCCGTCGTGGCCGCCGCGAGCGTCTACCGGGCGCAGGGCTGCGACGGCGTCGTCGCCATTGGCGGCGGCTCGCCCATCGATCTCGCCAAGGGGGTCGCGCTGCTCGCCACGCACGATGGCCCGCTGGAGCAATATGCGATGATCCTCGGCGGTCTGCCGCGCATCAGCGCCGCCGTCGCGCCGGTGATCGCGATCCCGACCACCTCTGGAACCGGTGCGGAAGTCGGCCGGGCCGCGCTGCTGACCTTGAACGATGGCCGCAAGCTTGGCTTCATCAGCCCCCACCTCATTCCCAAGCGCGCCATCTGCGACCCCGAACTGACGTTGGGCCTGCCGCCCGGCCTCACGGCCGCGACAGCGCTCGACGCCCTGTCCCACTGCATCGAGACGTTGCTGTCGCCTCGCTTCAATCCGCCGGCCGAGGCCATCGCGCTCGACGGCGCGGGCCGGATCTGGCGCAACGTGGAGACCGCCGTGCGCACCGGGGGGGATCTGCATGCCCGGACGGAGCTGATGATGGGCGCGCTGGAAGGCGGGCTCACCTTCCAGAAAGGCCTTGGCGCGGTGCATGCGCTCAGCCATGCGCTCGGCGGGCTGAAGCAGCCCTCCCTGCATCACGGCGCGCTTAATGCGTTGCTGCTGCCGCCTGTCGTCCGGTTCAACGCGGGGCATGTCGGCGACAAGCTGGAACGGCTGAACGTGGCCATGGGCCTGGCTGCGTCCGCCGACCTCGCAGCGGAGATCGAGGCCCTGAACAAAAGGATCGGTCTCACGTCCGGATTGAAAACGCTCGGCGTCTCCGAGGACGTGCTGCCGTGGGTCGTCGAGCGGGCGCTGCTCGATCACAGCCACGCCACGAACCCGCGCGTCGCCTCGGCCTCGGACTACCGGGCGATGCTGGACAGCGTGATGGTGTGAGCGAGCGGACGTAAGGCACGGCCATCGCCGTCGACCTGATGGCCATGGCGCACGGCGAACAGGTCGCCGGCACGGCGCGGCACGAGGACGTGCACTATGCCGTTCCCGAGGAATGAGCCCCGGCGCGAAAGCGCCGGCGCTTGAGATGGGCGGGACGGCCGGGCAGGTCTGTTCGCAGCTCGTCGACGCGGGTCAGCCCGCCAGGTCGTAGCGGACGGGCGTCTGGCGCCAGCCTTCGCTGTGCTTGCGCCAATAGAACTCCTTGAGGCGCAGCGAAACGGGACCCGGCCTGTCGTTGCCGAGGATGCGCCCGCCCACGCGGGAGATGGGCATGACCCCGCCGGCCGTGGTGGCCGCAAACACCTCGTCGGCGTCTTCCAGGACGTCCCGAGGAACCGGAGCCACCTCCGCCGGCAGGCCCAGTTCCTCGCACAACTCCAGCACCGAGCGCCGGGTGACGCCATGCAGGCTGCCCCGGTCGGGCGTCAGGACCCTGCCGTCCTTGACGATGAAGATGTTGAACCCCGGCCCCTCCGTCACGAAGCCGTCGGCGTCGCACAGCACGGCGGTGTCGAAGCCGTTGTCGTGCGCTTCGAGCAGCCCGCTGGTGAGGTCGCTCCACTGGTAGTTCTTGACGGTGGGGTCCACGCTGGCGTCGGAAACGCGCGGCGTGCCGCCGATCCACAGATGCGCCCCGCGTTCCTGGACGGCCGGGGGAATGACGTCGATCCACGGGATGGCGTAGGCGATCAGGTGGTTGGCGCAGTCCGCCGGCCGCCGCGAGCCGAAGACGGCCGGCCTGCCGCGGCTCGCCACCATGGCCACGTAGGAGTCCCGAAGCCCGGCGAGCGCCACGCAGCGGTGCAGGATCTCCTCGATCCCGGCGCGTCCCTCGGGAGGAGCCAGCCTGCGGGCCTGCATGGATTGGAAAAAGCGGTCGAGGTGGTCGTCCAGCCGGAAAAAGCCGCCACGGAAGACGTGAACCACATCGTAGACCGCATCCGATCGTGTGAAACCCCAGTCGAGCACGGAGATCGTCGCCTGCGCCATCGGCACGTAGCGCCCGCCGACATAGGCGGCGCCGCCGGCGAAAGCGTGGCCAGGGGAATCGATGGGAGCTGTTGACATCGGGAGGCTCTGGTCCGGGTGACGACCTCATGGTCTGCCCAGCCCGTGGCCTTGGCAAGGAGCCTCCCTCTACATCCTGTTTCGAGTCTACCCTCATGCTGCCGGCGGGACCTCAATCCTTACCGCCCTTGCCATTCCCCCCGCTATTTCCGCCGCCATTGCCATTGCCACCGCCGTGACCGCCGCCGCCGGTATTTCCGCCACCGTTGCCGCCGCCACCAGCGGGTCCGCGGCCGCTCGAGGTGTTCCCGCCGCCCGCGCCCGCGGATGCCGCAGTCGAGCCCGAGCCTGCGATCGAGGACACGGTGACGCCTCCGCCGAATTGAGGCAGTTCGGCCACCCTGTCTCGTCCGCCGCCGGTCCGATCCGGCCCGCCGCCATGTCGTTCGAACAAGCGGAACAGCGACCCCGACATGAATCGCGCCATCACGCTCCCTGTGGTCGCTGGACCGCAGCGTGACGTACGTCCGCGCCGGTCGCGCTGCAGGGTGGTCGCCCGGCACTCCGCCGCGAAGACCCAAGACGACGGCCGTTTCGCTGGCGCAGCACGTGACTCGTTACGCGCCAGGGTCCGCTCCGACCGTCGGTTCCGCGTCTCGGACTGAACAGTGTTCGGAGCAGGCGCCGAAGGCTGCAAACCGGAAAGGACGACGCGCCGCCGGGGCGCTGGAAACGCCTCGCCAGGCGGCGCCGACCCCGTCGCCAAGCCGGCGTCTTCCGCCGTTTCCGCCGATTGCGCTGCGCTCGCGATGGGCGGCTCCGGAGCGGGCTGAAGCGTCGGCGGCGGGGTCACGGTGGAGGCCGGGGGCGCCGTGGTGGCCACCTCAGCGGCAGGAACGCCAGATGCGGGCGCTGGTACCTCACTCGCCGCCGTCTGGACTTCGCCGGAGGCGGGCGGTGGCGAGGAAAGTCCTGCCAACTCAGCGGGTTCGGGGACCTGTTGCAGGAGGTTGGACAGGATCTGCTCGAGGTCCTTGTCCGGCAGGCCGGCCGGGCTGGTCATGTCTGTCCGGGCAGGCTGTTCCAGCTGCGCCGTGGCGCTGACGGATCCGGTCTGTTCGGCTGGAAGGACCTCACGTGAGGCCGTCTCCAACCCGCTGAGAGCTTCGACATCAGGGGTCTGGTCGGCCAACGTGGCGAGGATCTGGCTGACCTCTTCGTCCGAGAGACGTGGCGTGTTCGACGCCACCTGCTGGGGAGGAGGCTCCAGGCCGGTGAGCCCCGGGACAACCGGCGTTTGATCGGCAAGCGCCGACAGCACTCTCGAGACCTCTTCCGGCGAGAGCGCGGGCACGGGCGACGAGGGCACGGGAGGCGCAGACGGAGGCTCGACGACATCGGCGGAAGCGACCGGGGCGGGCGAGGCGGCCGACGGCTGTTCGGAAGGAGCGAGGTCGGCCCCTTGTGCCGGCGCGGGCCCGACGTCCGCTGGGGGCGCGCTTGTGCCGGAATCCGCGGTCATAACCTCACCCGGCTGGTCCGGCGGGCCCGACGCGACCTCAGGCGAAGAACCGGCGTCCGGATCGGCCATATCGTTCCGTTCGGCGGGGGACTCGCGGTCGCGTTGCGCGAGCGTTGCGACGCCCGAGTCGGACTGTTCGGCCGACGAAGAGGGCGCAGGAGCTATTGCTGTCGCGACATCGTGGTCCTGCGCCACGGAGGAGGCGTGCTCCTGGGGCGGCGGATCAGTGACGGCCGGCGAAACCGCCGGCTCCGCCGCCGCCGCAAAAGCATCGTCCTTGCCCGGATGATATGTGAACTGCGCGAGGGGGACCTGCGCTTCCGCGAGAGGCAAGTCCTGGGCGAGCGCCTTATCCGAAAGCGCCGGCGTTTGGTCCTGGCTGTCGTCGCCCGACCGCGAAGGCGGTGAAACCTGCTCGGCTGCGCGCCCGACCGGTCCACTGGCGGTCTCGCCGTCCAGGCCGGCCGACGCCAATCGGAGTTCCGGTTCGGCGGTGTCCGTGGAGAGTCCGTTCCGGGTCGCGTAGGCGAGCGAACCTCCCGCCAGACCGAGGACCACGATCGAAGCCGCAATCCGGCGCGCCATGACGCGCTCGCCTTGCCAGGGCTCGACCCTGAGGCCCAGCGGCTGGTCCAGCTTGGACACGTTGAAGACGGCCTCGCCATCCTGCAGCACCTGCATGAAGCCCATCGGATAGGCCCGCCGGTTGTCGAACATCGCGGCGGTGAGCGCGCCTCCGAACACCGCGCCGGTGTCGATGTTCGTGCGGTTGCGGAATTCCTGGGGCTTTGGCCGGCGACCGGGTTTCAGGCGGACGGGCGTGTGCCCATGCACGACGTGCTTGCCGAAGTCATGCCTCCTGGAGAGAAACGGCTCGCGCATCCACAGTCGGTCCAGATCCGTCTGGCGGGAAAGCGGCCAGTCCGGATGCACGCCGGCATGAACGAAATAGCGCAGCTCATCTTCCCAGAATGTCGGCAGTCCCCGGATCCACGCGACGACGTCCGCGGGCAGTTTTTCGGGGTCACGGACGCCGAAGCTCTTGAGCGTGTGCCGCCCCCCGTACTCCTGCCAGGGGGCCGAGGTCGTCGCGTCTTCCACCGCCGTCAGCAGCATCTGCTCGTGGTTTCCCATCAGGCAGCGCACGCGGGAGGGATCCCTCGCCTGAAGGGTGCGCACGGCCGCGATGACGCCGGCGCTGTCCGGGCCGCGGTCGATGTAGTCGCCGATGAACACGAGCGTATGAGGACGCCCGCCGGAGAGCAGGGCAATCTCTTCGAGGAGCCGGTTCAGCAAGTCGAGGCGGCCATGAATGTCGCCGACTGCGAAGGTCAGTTCACGCTCGGACATGCTTGGCATCCCTCTGAGAAAGGGTCACGCGCGATCACGGGCGCCTGCGACTAACCGGACACAACACCCAAGCGTCCGGGAGCGTTCCGGCCAGGGCGCCAGCATTTTTTAACGATGTCTCCCCTGCCCGCCTCGCGTCCGCTTTCGCGCCGTTCCGTTGCTGGATGCCGGCCCATCCTTCCGGCCGCCCTCCGGCTCCACCACCACGTTGGGCGGCGGTTGCGTCGGCTCGCCGTCGATCATGGCCTTGAGGCCGCCGTCCCGTACCGCTCGCGCCGTTCCCTGGCGCGAGCTTCGGCTGAGCCTCTCGGTGGCGCCGGGTTGGGGTTCGGAAGCATCGGCCTCTCCGGCGCGGTCCTCGCGCACCGCTTCCGGCGTTCCGTCCGGCACGAGCCCCAGGCGGGCGGCCTGCTCGGCCATGGCGACGCTGTCAGCGGCCAGTACGAGGCTGCTTGCGGCCCCGCTGAGCGTCACGGCGAGCCGCTCGATATCAGCCGTGCGCGCAGGACCTCGCGACACGTTGCGGATGAAGACGGCCAGGATGCGGCCTGGATTCTGGCTGACGATCCTGCAGTAGATCTCCGGGTCGCGCTGGCCGCTGTCGCCGATGAGGACAAAGGGCAGGTCCTTGTAGAGCGCCAGCATGTGGGAGATGAGCTCCTCCTTGTGCTGCCGCGCTTCGCGGGGCAGGGGCGACGTCCAGGTCACTCCCCATTCTCGCAGGAACAGCACCGGGCCGACGGGGATGCCATGGATCTGGAAGAACTCCTCCAGCACCTCGTAGGTGCCCCACGGCGCGCGCGAGACGTACAGCATGGGGTTGCCATCGCTCCCGGAGACTCCCCCGTGCAGCGCTCGGTAGAGCGTGGCGACGCCGGGAAAGGCGAGGCGGCTCTGGGCGTCCTCCACGAAGAGCCGCCACATCATGACGAGCTTGTTGGCGATGCCGGTCTGGACGACGGTGTCGTCGATGTCGCTGATGACCACGAAGCGGCAGCTCCGCGGCGGAATGAACACCGACCCTCGCGCCTGGAGCCGAGGCTCGTCCATGCTGAGCGTCACCTCGTGCCAGGAGCGGTCGTCGGGCGGCGGCTCCTGCAACTTCATGTGGATGCGGAAGTAGCCGTCCTCGTCGGTGACCACGCGCTTCTCTGTCCCGCAGAAGCGGGCCGTGACGGCGGCTCCGGCCAGGGCCCCCCGCGTGATCCGGCGCAGCACGTTGCGGATCGCCCCGGGCGTGCCCTGCCTGCGGTCGGATTGCGCCTTCTCCGATTGCCGGAACACCCGTCCGATGAGGAAGATCTCCTCGTGGGAGCCATAACCCCGGTAGGGGAGCAGCGCGACGCCCGAGCGGCCCTGCGCCGCCCCGACGGGCCTGGCGAGCAACCGAAGCAATCGTCGGGCGGCGCGGCCCAGCGATCCCAGCATGCGACGATCTCCAGATGGCGGCCTGCGCACCCCGCGCTTGCGCAGTCAACCATCCGGCGGCGCAAGCCGTTCCGGCGGGGAGAAGTCACGGCGACAGATGTGACCTTCGGCTGCGACTCGCGCTCCGAAGGCTTGCCTTGCGGATCAGGAGTTTCAGCGCGATCCGATGAGGACCAGGCCCGCGGCCTGCTGAGGCTTGGGACGCTCCTCCGGCATCGGGAGCGGGACGTGGATCGGCCCGACCTCTCCGGCTTGCGCCTCGACCGGATCGAGCGCCGTGTGCCGGTCGCGCCACGAACGCGGGGCCATGCCCGACCAGCGGCGAAAGGCGCGCGTGAAGGCGCTCGGCTCCGAATAATCCAGCGCAGCCGCGATTTCGGCCAGGGAGATCTCGGTGTTGGCCAGCAGCTGGCGAGAGATGTCGTAGCGAACCTCGTCGAGCAGCGTCCGGAAATCGGTGCCTTCCTCGCACAGCCGGCGGTTCAGCGTGCGTTTCTGCATCTGGAAAAGCTGAGCCGTCGAAGCCGCCGAGCAGCGGTGCCCGAGCACCAGCGGGCGCATGGCGCGCTTCACGTGCTGCGAGAAGGTGGCCCGCTCCGCCTCGTCGAGTTCGCGCGCGCGCTCCTCGAGGAGCCTGAGCAGCGCCTTGTCCGCGGAAGGGTTCTCCTGCTTGAGCCAGCGCGCGGGGAAGGCGATGCTGGTCACCTCCGCGTTGAAACGCACCGGCGCACGGAAGAAATGGGCGTAAGGCGCCGCGTCCGGCGGCTTCCGGCGTGCGATCAGCACCTCGGTCGCCTGCCATTTCTGCCCGCAGAGATCCTTGAGGATCCGGTACGTCGCGGCTGCCGCGCCGTCATAGATCTGGCACAGGCTCTCGACCTCCGGCAGCTGCACGGCATAGGTGACGATGGCCAGATCGCCCGACACGGTCAGGCTCGTGACGGCGGCCCTGTCATGGTGATGGATGTGCCGGATCAGCGCCTCGAGGGACTCGCGGACAGTCGCGCAGTTCTTGAGAATGAAGCCGACGAGACCGAGCGACGACGCCGTGGAGCGTTCCCCGACGAGCAGCCCGAAATGCTGGCACCTCGTCGCCCGAACGCAGGCGGTCAGCACCCGTCCGAGATCGGCAAAGGCGATGATCTTCTCGGGATCGTCGAAGAGGTCTCCGGGAACACCGGTCTCCTCGAACACGATCGCAGGATCAACTCCCAGGTCGCGCAGGACTGCGGGCAGGCTTGATGCGATCCCTATCCGCAAGCTCGCTTCAGAGGGAAGCGGACGTGATGCCCCCGACATGCCGTGAAAGCTCCCGCGTGTCGTCGCGTTGAAACTTGCTCATCTCAAGCATGAGAACCATCATACACGCAAAAGTTGCGGTCAACTTGGGATTTTCAATTACTTCTCTGAGACAACACTTGTTAAGCGTGTGAAGCGCTTTGAGCGCTGTCTCAAAAAGAGAAATTTCTGGCCTGATCGGCCATGCCCGCATGCGCGGCGCGGCTCTAGTCTCCACCCATGGCGACGGCAGCGTTGCGCGTCGAAGCGGGTTGGAGATGACGATGAGACAAGCTGTCCTGGTGCTTGCCCTGCTGTGCCCGTTCAGCGCGGCGTGGGCTGCGAGCGACAAGGTTCCAAACCTCGACGTCGCCAAAACGTGCACGGAAGCCCAGAAGGCGCAAGACGGCATTCCCGACAAGTACGCCAAGTGCATGGCCGACGAGGATCAGGCCAAAGCCACGCTTGCCACGGCCTGGCCGGCGGCGCGCGCCTCCACGCGAGACACTTGCGAGGGCGAGGCGAAGGACGGACCCTTCCAGAGCTATGCGGACATGCTGAGCTGCGTGCAGATGTTCGAGACCGGCGCGCCCCGCAAGAAGCGGACGAATTGACCGCCCAGGCGGCCTGATCCCGGCAAGCAGAGCCCGGCCGCCAGCATGGCCGGCCCCGGCCCGGATGTGCTAGGGCTTCGCCTTCGGCCGCCCGGCGGCCCGGCTGGAGCCGATCGTGATCCCCTGGACACTCCTGGATACCGCGGAGATTCCCGGCGTCGGGCTCTCCGGCAAGGATGGTTCGCTGCGCCTGCTCCAGCGCGGCACGGAGTTTTCCATCAGGCTCGCCCAGTGCGAACTGATGAACAGCCGCCTGAGCGGTTCGGAAGAGGATCTGGCGACTTTGTCGGCCGAGCGGATCCGCGGCAGGGAGCGGCCGCGCGTGCTCATCGGCGGTCTCGGCATGGGGTTCACGCTCCGCGCCGCCCTGGCAGCCTTTCCGCCGGGCGCCGAACTCGTGGTCGCTGAACTGGTGCCGGCCGTGGTGGCATGGGCGCGTGGCCCCATGGCGGCGATGCACGGCGACAGCCTCTCGGACCCGCGCGTCGAGATCAAGGTCGTTGACGTCATCCCTCTGGTCGCGGAGCGCAAGTCAGCCTGGGACGCCATCCTCCTCGATGTGGACAACGGGCCGGACGGGCTCACCCGCAGCGGCAATGACGGGCTCTACGATCATGCCGGCCTGGCCCGGGCCCGCACCGCGCTGAAGCCGGGCGGCGTCCTCGCGATCTGGTCTTCGGGACCCGACGCCGGGTTCACCCGCCGGCTCCGGCAGTCGGGACTCATGGTGGAGGAAGTCAAGGTGCGCGCCCGCAAGGGGCACGGGACTGCGCGGCATGTCATCTGGTTCGCCACGAAGCCGACGGGGACGGGGCGGACGATGGACAAGGCGGCTGACGCGACCGCGCGCTGAGGTCAGTCCAGGCTGGCGCTTTCGATCTCGCGGCCCAGCCCCACCACTTCACGCACCAGCGCATCGAGGTCGTCGCGTCGCGTCCTGTGATTGGTGATCGCGGCCCGCAGGCAATGTTCGCCGCGGACCGTGGTGTCGGACACGACGGCGAAGCCGCTTTCCTGCATCCGCAGCATGATCTCGGTGTTCACCGGCTTCAAAAGATCGGTCGACATGCCCGGAGACCGGTAGCGGAAGCAGACGATGTTGATCGCGGTCGGGGCGGTGAGCTCGAGGAGAGGCTCGTCCCTGATCATCGCCGCGAGGTGACTGGCCTGCTCGATGTTCTGGTCGATGAGGCGGCCGAAGGCTTCGATCCCGTGCTCCTTCAGGGCCATCCAGATCTTCAGCGCCTGGAAACCGCGCGTGGTCTGCAGCCCATATTCGTGCAGCCAAGCCCCCGACGCGAGGCCGCGCGGCGTCGTCTCGAGATATTCGGGCGTGACCGCGAAGGTAGAGCGATGCAACGCGCCATCCCGGACGAGGGCGCAGCCGCTCTCGAACGGCGCATGCAGCCATTTGTGCGAATCGAGCGCGAGCGAGTCTGCCTTTTCCAGCCCGGCGACCAGATGGGCGTTGCGCGGCGCGATCGCGATGAGCGCGCCGATGCAGCCGTCGACATGGAACCAGAGATCCTCCACCGCGGCGATGTCGGCGAGTGCCTGCAGGTCGTCGATCGAACCTGTGTTGGTGGTGCCGGCGTTGCCGATGATGCAGGCGGGTTTCAGGCCGGCTGCTCGATCCTCCTCGATCGCGCGGCGCAGGGCCGGGAGATCGATCCGCAGGTCCGCGTCGGTCGGAATCCGCCGCAGGGCTGCATTGCCCAGCCCGAGCGACTCCATCGCCTTGCGGAGGCAGCTGTGGATCTGGTCGGAGCCGTAGAACCGCAAGGGCTTCGGCATGGCGGCGACGCCAAGCTCGCGAACGTCCACGCCGGCCTTGGCATTGCGCGCCACGGTCAGGCCGACGAGGTTGGCCATGGAGCCTCCGCCGACGAGCGTGCCGCTCGCGCCGGCGGGAAAGCCCACCATCTCCTTGCACCAGTTCACCACCTGCTGGTCGACGAGCGCGGCGGCGTGGTTGCCGCCGCCCAGGTTCGATCCCTGCACGGCGGCGAGGAAGTCGCCGAGCGCTCCCGTCAAGTTGCTGGCGCCCATGTACCATCCCCAGAACCGGGGATGGATGTTGCCCATGGGATAGGCGAGCACCGTGTCGTGGACCTGCTGGTAGACCTCCGACAGGGCCTGGGGGCCACGCGGCAGCGGGGTCTCGAACGCCGCTCGCACTTCGGCCGGCATGTCGCGCCAGATCGGCCTCTCGCGCACGTCCCGAAGGTGAGCTACGGCGTCGGAGACGATCCGATGGGACACCTCCTCGACCTCGGCCCAGTCGAAGGGGTCGAGCGACTCTTCCGCCAGTCCGGTGATGAACTTGCCGGAACTCGCCATGGGCGTCCTTCTCTCCGAGGTCACGATGCCGGAAACTGGGCTCCCGGCGTCGAGCGTGACAGAGCGATTTCTTCCGCGTCCATCTCGGCCTCGATGCCGTCGAACAGCGGCGTGGTCATGTAGCGCTCGCCGGTGTCGGGAAGCATGCACAGGATCACGGAGCCCGCCGGGGCCTTCTCGGCGATCGCGTGGGCCACCGCGAAGGTGGATCCGCCGGACACGCCGGTGAAGATGCCCTCCTTCTGGGCGAGCGCCTTCGCCCACTTCATGCCTTCCGCGCCGGCGATGGGGACCAGCTCGTCGTAGCTGTGCTTGTCGATCGCTTCCTGCAGCACGGCGGGGATGAAATCGGGCGTCCAGCCCTGGATCGGATGCGGCTCGAATGCGGGGTGGCTCCAGGCCGGCGACTGGTCGGCATTGCGCTCCTGCACCACGCCGCTGGCGATCAGCTGCGCATTGGCCGGCTCGCAGAGGACGATTCTGGTCTCCGGCCGTTCCCGGCGCAGCACGCGGGCGACGCCCGCCACCGTGCCGCCGGTGCCGTATCCCGACACGAACCAGTCCAGCCGGGAGTTCTTGAAGTCGTTGATGATCTCGCGGCCGGTCGTGGCCTCGTGGATGTCGGCGTTGGCCTTGGTCTCGAACTGGCGCGCCAGGAACCAGCCATTGGCTTCAGCCAGTTCGACAGCCTTCTGGTACATGCCGAAGCCCTTCAGGGCGCGCGGCGTGAGCACCACTTTAGCCCCCAGCATGCGCATGAGCTTGCGGCGCTCGACCGAGAAGCTGTCGGCCATGGTGACGACGAGCGGGTAACCCTTCTGGGCGCAAACCATCGCCAGCCCGATCCCCGTATTGCCGCTCGTGGCTTCCACGACTGTCTGTCCGGGCTTCAACGCGCCTTCGCGCTCCGCCGTCTCGATGATGCTGAGCGCAAGCCTGTCCTTGACCGAAGCCGCCGGGTTGAAGAACTCGGCCTTCACATAGATCGTGGCCTGGCCCGCCGCGAGATTGTTGATGCGGATCGCGGGAGTGTCGCCCACGGTCTCCAGGATGCTTTCGTACAGCCGGCCGCGGCCGGACGTATGGCGGACGACAGGATTTTCGGACATCGCGGAGCTCCCCCTTGGCGTCGTTTGTAAAGCGCAACGAAAGGCGCTGAACGAATCGCGGAACCAGCGGCGCTCGCCTGCCTTGGTCCGGCCGATCCATCAGCCGCCCAGTCTTCTTAGCACTTCAGGCGGACCAAGGTTCAGGCCCAACCTGTGCCGCGATGTGCGCCAGCGCACATCGCCGCCCGACGCGCGGGCCCGGACGTCGGTGGCGCTCCCGGCCACCCCCTTTTAAGGTGGGGCCGGGCGCACCGGATGGGCGCCGTCATGCTCCAGCCCGCGTGGGAACACCTGACGATGAGCCTGCTTTTCTACGGCCACCCCTTCTCGTCCTACTGCAACAAGGTGCTGATCGCGCTCTACGAGAACGCGACCCCCTTCGAGTGGCGTCCACTCGGCCCGGACGAAGCCGACAACGGGCGTGAGTTCGCGCGGCTCTGGCCGATCATGAGGATGCCGGTGCTCGTCGACGCCGGACATGCGGTGATGGAATCAAGCATCATCATCGAATATCTCGGCCTGCATCATCCCGGGCCGGCCGCGTTGGTCCCGAGGGACGCAGGTCAGGCGCTCGACGTGCGGATGCTCGACCGGTTCTTCGATCTGTATGTGATGACGCCGATGCAGGCCGTGGTCTTCAACGCCCTTCGGCCGGAAGACGACCGCGATCCGACGGGGGTAGCGCGAGCGAAGTCACAGCTCGAGACGGCCTATGGCTGGATCGAGGCCACGCTGGGGGACCGAACCTGGGCCGCCGGCGACGAATTCAGCATGGCGGACTGCGCGGCGGCTCCGGCGCTGTTCTTCGCGGATTGGACGCTTCCCATCCCAGGCGAGCACAAGCGTCTGCGCGCCTACAGGCAGCGGCTCCTGGCGCGGCCGTCGGTCGCCCGCGTCATCGACGAGGCAAGGCCTTACCGGCGGTTGTTCCCGCTGGGCGCGCCCGACCGCGACTGAACCGCCGGGGCGCCTCAGCGCATCGCCGGGTTGGGATCGACGCCGAAGGAACTCGGAAAAGCGCCTGCGCTCCCGCCCACCATGCTGCCGCGGAACGGGATCGAGCCGCTGCTGGCTCCCAACCCGAGATAATCCTGCCTGCTGCCCACCGGCCCGACCGGGCCTGCATCGAAATAGGACTGGTCCTGCTGCGGAGCGACGGGCTTCGGCGCGCGGGCGGTGTGCTTCGTGGAGGCCTTGGCCTGGGACTGCTTCCTGGGAGCGGAAGTCTGGGCGACAGCCTCGGCGGCGGATGCCGCGATGAGCAGGGCCGGAAGCATCAGAACGATCAGTTTGCGCACGCGATTGGTCTCCATTTTGCTCGCCGCCAGCGGGCAAGTCCCTCGACTCCGAACCGTCATCTTGGCTGATACACTGATTGCGCGTGTCAGGACAGAGCCATGTGCGGGGTTAAGCGCAGCAGAATTGGGCGGGCGGTCAACCCTGAGGAGCTCGCTGAAACGAGCGACCGCCGCCCCGTCGGTGAGAATCCGTCGTCATGTGAGCGCTGCGCGAAGACACCGCCACGGCATCGTCAATGGAGATTGTCAGTGCAGGATAGGCCCGCACTGACCGTTTTTGTATAGACATAGTAGTTCTACGGATCGGGTTTTTTAATTTCCCGATTTACGCCTCTCTCTCGCCACAACTCGTTTCGACTGTTCCGTTGCTGACAAAACAGAGATTCGGGGAGAAAAAAATGACTTACAGTCGGGAGGGATCTGATCGCGCAGTTGATCACGCGCATCGTGCTGAACCGAGCGTTCATTTTCAGAGAATAAGTACAACGCCGTTCCTGATCAGATGAATGATCACGCAATTGATCCATGGGGCGGCGCCTCCACGCAGGCGCATGCGCCGGTGAGTTGCGCCGCATTGGCCGCGAGTGGAATAGCCGCTCGCCTTTGATCCCAAATGACAGTGAGCCAACATCAATGACCATCAGCACGACGACCGACCTCCGTTCGCACGGCACGCTTCTCGGGGTGAATATTTCAGGCGGCGAATACGGCAAGCCCGGAGATAAGTATTACTACGGCTATATTTATCCGAGCCATGCAGAGCTCGACTACTACGCTTCGAAGGGCATGGAAGTGATCCGCATGCCGTTCAAATGGGAGCGGATCCAGACCACCAAGTTCGGTGCGCTCGACCAGAACGAGCTGAAGAAGATGGACGACGTCGTGAACTACGCCCACACCAAGGGCCTCGAGGTCGTTCTGGATCTGCACGGCTTCGGCAAGGGTTGGGGGTCCGCCGTGGGGTCGTCCGCGACCCCGAACGCGGCGTTCTCCGATTTCTGGGGCAAGATGGCGAGCCACTTCGCCAGCCATCCCAACGTCATGTACGGCCTGATGAACGAGCCGAACACGCAGACGCCGGAAGGCTGGTTGTCCAGCGTCAATGGCGCGATCTCTGCGATCCGGGCCCACGGCGCGCACCAGACCGTCCTGGTCCCCGGGACGCATTGGGACGGCGCCTCCACCTGGACCACCAACGGCAACGCCAAGGTCATCGGCGAGGGCGTGAAGGACCCCGCCCACAACTATGCTTTCGAGGTGCACCAGTACTTCGACAAGTGGAGCACGGGAATGACGACCCAGGTCGAATCCACCACGATCGGCGCCGACCGCCTGAAGACGATCACCGACTGGGCGACGGCCAAGCACCAGCAGCTGTTCCTCGGCGAATTCGGGGTTGCGACCGACGTTACGAGCATGAAGGCGCTGGACAAGATGCTCGCCTACATGACCCAGCATCAGGATGTCTGGAAGGGCGCGACGTACTGGGCCGGCGGACCCTGGTGGGGCAACTACGCCTTCTCGATCGAGCCTCACAATGGCGTCGACGCCAAGCAGATGTCCGTCATGCACCATTACGCCGACCTGATGGGATGATCGGATCTGTTTCCGCCCCCGGCGCGGGATTTCGATCCGACCCACGCCCTTGAAGGCAAGAGCGGCCGCCCCGGTCTCCGTGGCGGCCGTCCGCGTTCTGGTTCTCCGCGCCGCCCCACAGGCCAGTATGCTGCGACGCCGCAGCGCGGCCTCCGCCGCAATTGGGCATGGAACGTGTCACTCGGTCATGTCTATGATTGAGCGGGCGCAACGCGCCAGCGGGCAATGTTCCGCTTTGTCGGGACCTTCCGAACGTCCCGCGCCTCGAAATGAGCGGCAGAACGGTTGACGACCCCCCCGGATCAGCTCCGGAGCCCCCGCCGTACAAACATGGAGCTATCGATGATCACGCTCACCATCAATGGACAGGATCACACGCTCGACATCCCGCCGGACATGCCGCTCCTCTGGGTCATCCGCGACGAGGTGGGCCTCACGGGCACGAAGTTCGGCTGCGGGCAGGCGCTTTGCGGGGCGTGCACCGTGCATCTCGACGGCGAGCCGGTCCGGGCGTGCCAGACCCAGGCGGGCGATGCGGCCGGGCGCAGGATCACCACCATCGAGGGCGTCGACGGCAAGGTCGCCAAGGCTGTTCAGGCCGCCTGGCAGAAGCTCGACGTCGTGCAATGCGGCTACTGCCAGTCGGGCCAGATCATGTCCGCCATCGGCCTGCTGAGCGCCACTCGAAAGCCGACGGACGCCGACATCGATTCCGCGATGGATGGCAACGTCTGCCGCTGCGCGACCTATGTCCGCATCCGCGCCGCCATCCACGAAGCCGCCCGCCAGCTGGCTTGAGGAGCACGCCATGTACGTGAAGCCCGTCAATTCCCGCTCCGGTTTCGCCGGCCTCTCCCAGCCGCGCGCCTCTCGCCGCAGCCTGCTCAAGGGCGCGACGGCGGCCCTGGTCATCGGCACGTTCGTGCCCTTCTCCGGCCGCCGCGCCGCCGCCGCGACCCCCAATGATCCGCCTGCTCCCAACGCTTTCGTGCGCATCGGGCCGGACAGCACGGTGACCGTGATGGTGAAGCACCTGGACAAGGGACAGGGCATCACGACGGGCCTCGCCACCATCGTGGCGGAGGAGCTCGATGCGGACTGGGCGCAAATGCGCACCGCCTTCGCGCCGTCCGATCCGCAGCTCTACAACAACCTGCTGTTCGGCCCGGTGCAGGGCACCGGCGGCTCCACCTCCACCGCGAATTCCTGGATGCAGCTGCGCAAGGCCGGTGCCGCGGCGCGCGCCATGCTGGTTTCGGCGGCCGCCGCCGAATGGTCGCTGCCCGCCTCCGAGATCCATGTGGCAAGGGGCGTCGTGAGCCATGCTTCCGGCAAGACCGCCACCTTCGGCCAGCTCGCCGCCAAGGCCGCCGCGCTGCCCGTGCCGACAGACGTGACGCTGAAGGATCCGAAATCCTTCGTGCTCATCGGCACGACGGTGCCCCGGCTCGACTCCGTCGACAAGACGACGGGCCGGACGATTTACTCGCTGGATGTGCGCCGCCCCGGCATGAAGACGGCCGTGCTCATGCACCCGCCACGCTTCGGAGGAAAGGTCAGGAGCGTCGACGCCGCCGCCGCCCGGGCGACTCCCGGCGTCGTGGATGTCGTGAGCATTCCCCAGGGCGTCGCGGTGGTCGCCGACAACACATGGGCCGCGATGAAAGGCCGCGAGGCGCTGAAGGTGGTCTGGGACGAGGACGGAGCCGAGAAGCGCTCGACGGCGGACATGATCGCCGACTACCGCGCCCTGGCGGCGAAGCCCGGCGCGGTCGCCGCCAAGTCGGGCGATGTCGAGGCCGGGCTTGGCAAGGCCGCGCAGGTGGTCGAGGCGGAGTTCATCTTCCCCTATCTCGCCCACGCGCCCATGGAGCCCCTCAACGCCGTGATCGAGCCGAAGCGGGACGGCTCATTCGAGGTCTGGGCCGGGGCCCAGCTGCAGACCATCGAGCAAGGGACCGTGGCCGGCGTCCTCGGGGTCGGGCCCGAGAAGGTGACCCTGAACACGGTCTGGGCCGGAGGCTCCTTCGGCCGCCGCGCCACGCCCAATGCCGATTATTTCGGCGAGGCCGCCGCCATCGTGAAAGCGACCGGCGCGAAGTACCCCGTCCATCTCGTCTACACCCGCGAGGACGACATCAAGGGAGGCCGCTACCGGCCCATGTTCGTGCACAAGGTGACGGCGGCCCTCGACAAGGAGGGCAAGCCCGTCGCGTGGCGGCACAGGCTCGTGGGCCAGTCCTTCATCCTGGGCTCGCCCTTCGAGGGCCTGGTCCGCAACGGCGTCGATCCCACGGCTGTCGAGGGCGCGGCCGACCTGCCGTACGCCATAGAGAACCTGCAGGTGGAGTGGCATTCGACGACATCGCCTGTCACGACGCTGTGGTGGCGCTCGGTCGGTCACACCCACACGGCCCAGGCCGTGGAGGTGATGATCGACGACCTCGCCCATGCTGCTGGCCAGGATCCGCTGGCCTACCGCACGGCGTTGCTGGCCAAGCACCCGCGGCACCTCGCCGCCCTCAAGCTCGCGGCCGAGAAGGCGGCATGGTCGGGTGGCACGCTGCCGGACGGCCGGGGCCGCGGCGTCGCGGTTCACGAGAGCTTCGACACGGTGGTGGCGATGATCGCCGATGTGCAGGTCGGCAAGGACGGCGCCGTGAAGGTGGAGCGGGTCGTCTGCGCGGTGGACTGCGGCATCGCCGTCAACCCCGACGTCATCCGGGCGCAGATGGAGGGCGGCGTCGGCTACGGCTTCGGCGCGGCCCTGCGCAACCAGATCACCCTGACGTCGGGCGTGGTGGACCAGTCGAACTTCGACACCTACGAGCCGCTCCGCATGTCCGACATGCCCGTGGTCGAGGTGCACATCGTGCCCTCGCAGGAGCCGCCGACCGGTGTCGGCGAGCCGGGCGTGCCTCCCGTCGCTCCTGCTCTCTCCAACGCCATCTTCGCGGCCACCGGCAAGCGGCTGCGCTCGCTGCCCTTCGACTTCGCGCAGCTGCGTGGAGCCTGACGGCCGGGGCCGTCCGCTTCGGCGAACGGCCCTCCATGTCGTGTCGCGGCGCCGCGGGTCGTCGGCACGCGCAGGAAATGGACCGCGCCGGGGGGACGGATGATCTAGCGCAACGCGGCGAAAGCCAGCGCGCGCGAGGATCGCGGCGTACCCCCGAGGTCGCTATGAACGACAGCGCGCTTGCTCGCGAACGACCCGTCGGCAAAGCCGGTCGTGACGTCTCCCCGATGAAGTGGCCGCATCATCTCTGGCGTTGGGCTTTCGCCCTCGCGGCCCTGATCGCTGCGGCAGCCTTCGCGGCGCGCTGGATCGGGGGTCCCGAGGTCGTCGTCTATCCCGTCCAGCGCGGGGACCTCGTCCGTTCGGTTGTGGCGAGCGGCCATGTCGAAACGCCATACCGCGTCGAGATCGCGAGCCAGATCACCGGAACGGTGGACGAGGTGCTGGTCCAGGAAGGCCAGTTCGTGAAGCGCGGCGAACCGCTGATCATCCTGGAGACCCGGGAGCTGTTCGCCGGCGTCGTGCAGGCCGAAGGCGCCGTGGCGCAGGCCGAAGCGAAACTCCGGCAGATCCGCGAAGTCATGAACCCCGCCGCGGAGGAGGCGCTGAAGCAGGCGAAGGCGACGCTCGCCAACGCCGAATCCTACTATGAGAGAGCCGATCAGCTCGCACGCAGCGGCTACGGCACGCGCTCGAGCCTCGACGACGCCACCAAGAACCTGGACATCGCCCGCACCCAGGTTCGCACGGCGGAACTGCAGGTCTACACCTCCGCCCCCGGCGGAAGCGACTACGTGCTCGCCGAAACCCAGCTCAGCCAGGCGCAGGCGAACCTCGCCACGGCGAAGGCGAGGATGAGTTTCGGAACCATCGTCGCGCCGCGCGACGGCACGCTCATCAGCCGCAACGTGGAGCGCGGCGCCGTCGTGCAGCCCGGCAAGGCGCTGATGGGCCTTGCGCCCCTGGGCGATCTGCAACTGGTCCTGCAGGTGGACGAGAAGAACATCGGCCTGCTCAAGCTCGGGCAGCCCGCGCTCGCCTCGGCGGACGCCTACCCCGACCAGCGCTTCGCCGCTGCCGTCACCTACATCAATCCCTCGGTGGACATCTCCCGGGCTTCCGTCCTGGTGAAGCTCACCGCCACCGACCCGCCCGCCTATCTGCGCCAGGACATGACGGTCTCGATCGACATCGAGGTCGAGCGCCGGCCCAACACCCTGATCGTTCCGGCCCGGACCGTGCACGACGCCAACGGCGCCTCGCCCTGGGTTCTTGTCGTGCGGGACGGCCGGCCCCGCTCGCAGCCCGTCAAGCTCGGCCTGCGCGCGGGAGAGCGCATCGAGATCCTGGACGGAGTCGCGCAGGGCGACCTGCTCGTGCCCCTCTCGGCCGGGGTGAGGGCCGGCCAGCGCATCAGGCCCGTGCCGTCGTGAAGACGTGGCAGCCCTTCGAATGGATCGCGGCGACGCGCTTTCTGGCCGAGGGCCGGCTGCAGACGGCTTTCATCCTCGGCGGCATCGCGCTGGGCGTCGGCGTCATCGTGTTCATGTCCGCGATGTTGGCCGGGCTGCAGCAGAACTTCATCAAGCGTGTCCTGACCTCGCAGCCCCAGATCCAGCTGCTTCCGCCCGACGAGGTGGCGCGCCCCTTGAGGCAGGCGGCGGGCGTGTTCGACGCCCCGATCGTGCAGCGGCCGTCGCAGCGCGTTCATTCGATCGACCAGTGGCAGACGGTGCGCGCCGCCATGCACGGGCGCAGCGACGTGAGGATCGTGTCGCCCACGGCCTCCGGCTCGGCGCTCGCGGTCAGGGGCGAGGCGAGCCGCAGCATCACCATCACGGGCATGGAGCCCGAGACTTATTTCCAGATCGTGCGCGTGCCCGACTACATCGTCGACGGCCACCCCGTGCTGGGGAGCGACGACATCCTGGTCGGGACGGAGCTCGCCCGGGAACTCGGCGCGACCGTCGGCGACAAGCTGAACGTGACCACGGCCCCGGGCGGCCAGCGCGTGCTCACCATCACGGGGCTCTTCGACTTCGGCAACAAGGGCGCCAACCTGCGCAACACCTACGTGGCGCTTCGCACGGCGCAGAGCCTGCTGAACCTGATCGGCGGCGTGACCACCATCGACCTCACGGTGAGCGACATCTACGCGGCCGAGACGATCGCCCAGGAGATCCAGGCCACGCTGCCCGTGGAGGCGGAGAGCTGGATCGCGACCAACGCCCAGTTCTTCGTGGCCGTCCGCGCCCAGCAAACCACGAACACGCTGATCCGGATCTTCGTCGGCCTGTCCGTAGCGTTCGGCATTGCAGCGGTGCTTGTCGTGTCGGTCATCCAGCGCTCCAAGGACATCGGCATCCTCCGCGCCATGGGGACGTCGCGCGTGCAGATCCTGCGCATCTTCCTGATCCAGGGAGGACTGCTTGGCTTCGCCGGCGCGCTCGTGGGTTCGGTGATGGGCGCCGCGGCGCTGATCGTGTGGCACCGCTTGGCCCGCCAGGTGGACGGATCCGAGCTGTTCCCCCTGGTGATCGAGCCCTCGCTGTTCATCGCCGCTGCGGCGCTGGCCTCCCTGACGGGCGTCGCCGCGGGCATCGCGCCGGCGGTGCGGGCGGCCTCCCTCGATCCGGTGGAGGCGATCCGTGGCTGACGTCCTCGTGCTGGAGCAGATCCGGAAGTCGTTCAACATCGGCACGCCGATCGAGACGGAGATCCTGCACGGCATCGACCTCGTGATCGCAGAGGGCGAGTTCGTCGCCATCATGGGCCCGTCGGGCTCGGGCAAGAGCACTCTGCTCAACGTGATCGGGCTGCTCGACCGGCCTAGCTCCGGCCGGCTCATCATCACCGGCCAGGACACCGCCACCCTGAGCGACGAGGGCCTGACGCAACTGCGCGGCCGCACCATCGGCTTCGTGTTCCAGTACCACTACCTGATCTCGGCCTTCACGGCGCTGGAGAACGTGATGATGCCGCTGCTCGTCGGGCACGGCCGGCCGAACGAGGCCATGGAACGGCGGGCCGGCGACCTGATCGACTGGGTCGGCCTGACGCCCTGGCGCAGCCACCGCGTCACGAACATGTCAGGCGGCCAGCAGCAGCGCGTCGCCATGGCCCGCGCGCTGGCGGCCGATCCGGCCATCGTGCTGGCCGACGAGCCGACGGGGAACCTCGACACCGCCTCCGCCGAGAGCGTGTTCGAGCTCATGCGCCGCATCAACGTCGAGCGGCGCACCACCTTCCTCATCGTCACGCACAACCTCGACCTGGCGAAGCGGTGCGACCGCATCGTCAAGGTGATCGACGGCAAGCTCGTGTAAGAGCCGGCCGCCGTGCCCTCAGCCGCCGATCTCGGCGAGCGCCTGGGTGAGGTCGGCCACAAGGTCGTTCTCGTTCTCGATGCCGATGGAGACGCGGATGGTGCCGTCGCTGATCCCCAGCCGGTCCCGGACGTCCTTCGGCACGCCGGAGTGCGTTGTGGAGGCCGGATGGCAGGCCAGGGATTCCGTGCCGCCGAGACTCACGGCGAGCTTGATGATCTCCAGCGCGTTCAGCACCTTGAAGGCCTCAGCTTCGCCGCCCCGCACATCGAAGGAGAAGGTGGAGCCCGGCGCATCCGCCTGCGCCTCGAAGGCGCGCCGCTCCGGCGAGCCCTCGGCGAGGAAACCGAGATAGTGGACCGCGCGGACGCGGGGGTGGCCGGACAGAAATGTCGCCACCGTCCTGGCGTTGCTGTTCGCGGCGTTCATGCGGAGCACCAGGGTCTCTAGCGAGCGCCCCAGCATCCAGCAGGAATGCGGATCGAGCTGCGTGCCGATGGCCGAGCGGAGAAGCCGGATGGGCCGCAGGTGCTCCTCGGATCCCAGCGCCGCGCCGGCGATGAGATCGGAATGGCCGCCGACATATTTCGTGAGCGAGTAGAGCGACAGGTCCGCCCCTTGCTGCAGGGGCTTCTGGAAGACCGGCCCGAGCATGGTGTTGTCGCAGGCCACCAGTGGGCGCTGGCCCTGGATGCGGCCGATGGCGTCCGCCACCCGGCTCACGGCGGCGATGTCCACCACGCTGTTCATGGGGTTGGAGGGCGTCTCGACGACGATCATCGGGATCCGCGCCTCCTTCGCCGCCGCCTCGCCAATGGCCCTCATCCCGGCTTCGTCGACGCCGTCCCCGAGCGCCCGCGAGGTCATCCCGAAATTGGCCAGCGTCTTGGCGATCAGCGTCTCGGTGCCTCCATAGAGCGGCTGGGAGTGAAGGATACGGTCGCCCGGGCGGGCATAGGCGAGGATGCTGGTGGCGATGGCCGACATGCCCGAGGAGAACAGCAACGCCTTGTCCGCTCCCTCGAAGACGGCGAGCCGATCCTCGACGATCTCGGAGTTGGGATGGTTGAAACGCGAATAGACCAGCCCGGCCGTTTCGCCCGCAGGCAGGGTCTTGCGCCCGGAGACATAGTCGAAGAACTCCTTGCCGTGCTCTGCCGAGCGGAACACGAAGGTCGAGGTCAGGAACACCGGCGGCTTCACGGCCCCTTCGGACAGCTCGGGATCGAAGCCATAGCCGAGCATCAGCGTCTCGGGCGCCAGGGTCCGGTTTCCGATGCTCTTCCGGTGGTAGCGATTGCCGGCCATGCCGCATTCTCCTCTGCCAGTGAAGTCGTTCCGTTGCCGCAGGCGAGGCCCGAAGCGACGCTCCTCAATGCACGGCGGGCCTCGATGGATGCCTTATCCGGTCGCCGCGCACGGCGAGAGCATGGCACGTTTACACATGCGCGCGACGGTTGTTCTTTTCCGGAGCACTATCGCCCAATCTTGATCGGCGTATCATCGTGCGGCCCGATCCGCGGTCTGCGAGGCGGCGATGATGTTTCGAGAGCGGACGGTGTTCACGGCTGCGTTCGCGGCCTTGCTGACGTGCGCCGCCTGCCCGCTCGCCTCGAGCCACGACATCTACATGGGTCTGCGATCGAAGCAGGGTCTTCCGTGCTGCGGCGGAGACGCCAAGACGGGGGATTGCGAGCCGGTGACGTACAGCATCCTGCCGAATGGGGACGCCCTCATCGTCAGTAAACGCTATCGCGCCCGCGTCCGCGTCGCAAAGGCGCGGATCACATGGAGCGCCGTCCCGGGCAGCCGGGACGAGGCCCACTGGTGCGGGGCGCCGCGCAAGCAGTATTACGGCTCCAGCCGGAACGCTCCGGTCCTGATGTGGCCTCCCGACGAGACCGACCCCGAATTCGTGACCCTGTGCGCCTTCATCGATCCCGGCGGGACCTGACGATCCGGCCGCTGGGGACCGTGTCGCGCTTCCCATTCAGCCCGGAGCGGCAGTCTCGAAGTGGGCGAACACCGCGTTGGCCACGGCCTGCATCGTTTCCTTCCCGAGGCTGCCCGCAATGACGTAGGCGCAGCCGTCGTCGACCCAGTAGACCGACTGCTCGGTGCCCGCGGCCGCGGACCTCATGGCCGTCTCTCCCGTCTCGCCGGGCTTCAGGTAAACGGACAGCCTGTCGCCCGCCGCGTTCTCGTACATCACGAGCGCGGCCGTGCCGTAGGCCGACGGGAGGATGCGGCCGCCGACGAGGGCGAAGCCAAGAGCCTTCAGGTCGGGAGGGGGAAGGCGGCGGCCGAGTCGGCGCGCGATGACCGCGGACAACTGGCCATCGCCGTCTCCGCGGATCTCCACGGGATAGCGAACCTCCGCGCTGTACGTCTTGTGCGCCCGCATGGCCTCCTCTGCGACGGCCTTCCAACGAGCGGCGGGATCGCTCGCGGCGATCTCCTGTGGTGCGCTCGCGCGCAGCCAGTACCCTGCCGCACCGCCCGCCAGCAGGAAAAGGCAGGCGGCCAACGCCGCTGCGGAGCGGACCAGCAGGCGCCGCCTGAGCTTCGCCCGAATCGTTGCAACCCTGAGCCGCTGGGGGATGGGCTCGTCCGCCATGGGGGCCAAAGCTTCGCGGAGCGCGTCCCGGTCCGCCTTGAGCTGGGCGTAGCGCGCCGCGAGTTCCGGGTCGTCGTTCACGGCCGCCAGGAGCCGGACGCCCCAGCGCGCGTCGACCTGTCCATCCAGCAGGGATTGCAGGTCGTCATTCGATGGCCGGGGCAACGGCTCGCTCACTTCACCCTCCGCAGTCCGGGGCGCGGCGCTTCGCCCAGCAGTTCACGCAGCCGTTCGCGCCCACGGCTCAGCCGCGACATCACGGTCCCGATCGGCCATCCCAGGATGCCCGCGGCCTCCGTGTATGAAAACTCCTCGACGCCGACCAGCAGGACCACGCTGCGCTGATCCACCGTGAGTTGCTCGATGGCCTTGAGCACGTCGCGATAGCGGATCGGATCCTCCTGCCTCGCCTGAACGGCGGGCTCGCTGTGCAGGTCGGCCAGCGACGCCCAGGGGCCGCGGCGGGCGCGCTTGCGCAGTCCGCTCACGAACACGTTGTGCATGATGGCGAAGAGCCAGGGCCTGACCGGATCCTGCGCGCGCCGCGACGACCAGCCGCGCACCGCATGCTCGAGGCAGTCCTGCACCAGGTCGTCCGCTTCGCCCCGGTCGCGCGTGAGCGCGAACGCGTAGCGCCGCAGCCCCGGGATCTCCGCTTCGATGAGGGCGTCGTCGCTGGTCATGTCGGTGAGTCCGCGGCGCCCGGTCGCCGTCTCCGGTCTCGCTCCAGCAGCAGGAGCGACCCGGCCAAGGCGACGTTCTTGAAGAAGTGGAAGTCCGCGTCGCCGCGGTCGTCCAGGGGCATCGTCCAGAAGTCGTGGAACAGCGCCGCCGTCAGCAGGCAGTAGGCCGCCAGGGCCAGCGCGGCCCACCGCTCGAAACGCGGGACCAGGAAAGCGGCGGGCGCGACGATCTCGAACAGCATCGCGGCAGAGGCGAGCGCCTTCGGGGCGGGCAGACCGCGTCCGGCCACGAAGTCGGCCGCGGCCGGCCAATGCGCCGCCATGTCGAAGATCGCGCTGTACCAGAACAGGCTCGCCACCATCGCCTTGCCGACGATGGTCAGGATCCCCGGCCCGTCCAGCGTTACGGTGTCCACGGCTGTCGCGCCCTCACGCATGGCTCACTCCGGCTCCCCGGTCTCGATCGCCTTGGCGAGATCCTCGTACTGCTCGCATTCCGTGCCGCAGAGACGTTGCAGCGTCGCCAGTTCGACCTTGGCCTGGTCCATCCGGCGCGCCACGACGAAGGCCTCGCCCTTGTATTCGTGCGTGTTGATGTTGTCGGGATCGAGGGCGAGCGCCTTTTCGTAGAGCGCCATGCCTTCGTCCCAGCGTCCGAGCTTGCGTGTGGCGTAGCCGCGCATCGTATAGACCATGGAGTCGTCAGTGCGCGTCACCGTGTCCAGGATCGGCAGCGCCTCGGCGTAGTAGCCCGCCAGCGCAAGGGACCGTCCCTGCCGGTAGAGGTCCTCATCCGGCATCAGGCCTGCATGCAGCTTGACGCACGACCCGCTTTTCCAGGCGTAGCCGGCCGGACAGGCCGGGACGGGCCGGATCGTTCCCGTCTGTCCGACGGTGGGAGAGCCCGGCCGCAGCCAGCCGCCATTGCCCTCGCTGCTCGAACCGGTAGGTCCGCCCGCGCTGCTGGATCCTCCGCTGGGTCCTCCGCTGGATCCGCCACCGGAGCTTCCTCCGCCGCCCGAAGGTCCACCGCCCGAAGGTCCACCGCCTCCGCCTCCGCCGCCTCCGCCGCCCCCACCGGCGGCCCAGGCCGACCCCGCAAGCGACAAGGCGATGATCACAGGCGCTGCCAACAGCGATGCGCGAACAGTCATGGTTCGTCCTCCCGAAGCTCCTCGCTCATGAGATGGACGACCCTCGGTTGTATTTATTCCGCCCGAGGGAGTGTTTCTCCAGTTTGGGTTGTAAAGGGTTCGGGGCCCGCCGGGGTCCCCGCCGCAAGGAAGGGCGCCCTCCGGCGACGTCAACTGATGAGCAGGCTCGTCCCGGTCGGGTCCATCGAAAACTGCAAGCTCGCCAGCGTCGCGCCCTGAAGGGTGATCGTGTGGTTGGCCCCGAGCGACGGAAAGTCGATCAGCACGCCCCCTGCGACGGCTGTCAGCGTGGCGAGGCTTTGGAACTGCGCCACGCTCGTGATGCCGACGAGCTGCACGGTGTCGTCGTTCCCCGTCACGGACGAGAAGTCGGTGATCCGGGAGTTTCCCGTAATCCCATCGAACACAAAAAGGTCGTTCCCGCCATTGCCGGTCATGGTGTCGGAGCCGCCGTTGGACTGGATCTGGTTGGCGACGCCGGACCCGACCAGGATGTCGTTGCCGGCCGTGCCCCCGATGTTCTCGAAGTTGAACAATTGGTCGGTGTTGTCGAACCCGTCCCTCGCCGTCCCGGCCAGCACGGTGGCGACCTGCTCGCCTGCGCCGAAGCCGGTGATGCTCGCGTTCCCCGTGACGCTCACGCCGCTGAGGTTGACGATGACGCCCCGGCCGCCGCCGAGTTGCGTTTCCAGCGAGTAGTCGACCTGGTCCTGCGTCCCGCCATTGCCGTTCAGCGTGTCGGCGCCGGCCCCGCCATCGATGACGTCGTTTCCGTCCCTGCCGAGCAGGATGTTGTCGGCCGTGGATCCCATCATGTAGTCGTCAAACCCAGACCCGTCGATCCTCTCGATCCCGGCTACCGAGTCCGTGGATCCATAGTCGTCGCGGACGGTGTTCGCGAGCTGCGTCAAGGTCGACGCACCGAAGTCGAACGTCAGGCTCTGGTTCGAAAGGTTTGCGACGATGCCCTGCGTGCCGAGGTCGTAGCGGTAGTAGAGGGTATCGAATCCCGCGCCGCCATCGATGGAATCGTTGCCGGCGAGCAGGTTGAAGCCGCCATTCTCGGTTCCTCCGGTCACAGTGTCGGAGAAGTTGGTGCCCCTGACGGCCTCGATGTTCCGGAGCGTGTCCACGCCGTCGAAACTGTCCACGGCCGACCCGGTCGCCAGGTTGACCTGAACCCCATGGGTTGCGCCGTACTGCTGGTCCCGGTCGTAACGGACTTCGTCGTAGCCGGTGCCGCCGTCGATGCTGTCGTTCCCACCGAGGCCATAGAACGCTTCGTAGCCGTCGTTGGCGGCGTGGCCCCCGATCAGCGTGTCGGCGACCATCGTCGCGCTGATCTCCTCGATATCGATGTAGGTGTCGAGGCCGAGAACGCCGCTGAGGTCGATGCTCTGCTGGGCCTGGAGCGTGAGCGTTCCGGACCCTAGGGGCGTCCCTGCCAGGTTGACCGTCACCGCCGCGTCGGAGAGGTTGACGACGACGCCGATGGACGGCGTTCCGCTGTTCCGGGTCTGAACCAGCACGCGATCATAGTCGAGATCGAGCTGCGCCACGGCGTCCGCCGCGGTCGGGGTCCCATCGAAGGTGTCGTTGCCGGCGCCGCCCCAGAACCCGTCATATCCGCCGCGGCCGACGAGCAGATCGTTGCCGCCGTCGCCCCACAGGAAATTGTCGGACGCATTGTCGCCGTACAGGGTGTCGGCGAACGGCGAGCCGTCGAGCTCCTCGATGGAGAGGTAGGTATCGCCCGCCGCCTGGCCCGAATTGGCGAAGTGGGACGCCAGGATGTCCTGCAGGTTCGCCTGGACCGGCGAGTTGCCGAGGTCCGCGACCACGCCTTCGCCGTTCGGCCCCGCAGCGGCGCTGTAATAGCCGACGGTGTCGAATCCGCCGGCCCCGTTGAAGCTGTCTCCACCGCCCGTCGCGTAGAACTGGTTGGTCCCGTCCGATCCGGTGGCCGGGTCTGGATCGCTGCCTAGCAGGGTGTCGGAATGGATCGTTCCTTCCGCCGCTTCGATGTTCTTGAACGTATCGATCGCTCCGAACCCGTCCCTGGCTTGACCGGGCCCCACTCCTCCGATGCTCTGCGTGGCGTTCAGGTTGACGACCACGCCAAGTGTTCCGCCGTTGCCGTCGTCCGAAGGTAAGAGATCCGGTCGAACCCGCCCCCTCCGTCGATCGAGTCGTTCCCCGCCAGACCCCGGAACCGGTTGTTGGCTGCGTCTCCGATCAAGGTGTCGTTGTTCACCGTCCCGCGCAGGCGTTCGATGCCTTGCGCGATGTCCACGCCGCCGAAAGGATCGTTAATGGTCACGAAACCATTGGCGCCGACGGCGGTCAGGTCGATGAGCATGCCCTGGCCGGGGGTGGTGTAGTCCTGATAGCTCAGCTCGTCCGCAGCTCCGGGACCGCCGATGATCGTGTCATTGCCTCCGCCGGGCTCGATGAAATTGAAATTGTCCAGCCCGGTGATGGAATCGTTGCCGCCCCTCCCGATCAGTTGGGCGCCGTCCACTCCGGCCAGCCCGACCAGCGTGTCGTTCAGGGATGTGCCCCTGACGCCTTCGATGCTGATGAGCACGTCGGTGTCGCCGAAGCCGTCGATGGCGGTTCCCGCGCCGAGATTGACCGAAACGCCTCCCGGCTCCGAATCCCTGCCGTAGTCCGCGCGATCGAACCCCGCTCCCCCGTTCAGGGTGTCCGCCCCGATGCCGCCGACGAGGGTGTCGTCGCCCGCGCCGCCGAACAGGCTGTCCGCGCCGGCCTGGCCCGAGATGCTGTCGCCGCCGGCGGTGCCGATCAGGGTGTCGGGTCCCAGCGTTCCGAGCAGCCCGTTGCCGCCTCCTCCAAGCGTCACGCGCGTGCTGGAAGGCGGCGTCCCGTTCGGGTTGGCGATGAAGAAATCCACGAATTCGATGCTGCCGTCGACCGTATCGGTGGATCCGTCAGCCGCCGAAAGCACGGTCAGCCCACCTGCGGCCAGCGGCGTGATCGTGAAGAGCGTGGTGGCGGTCGCGCCGACGAGCAGTTGGATGAGAATGGTCCCGTTTGGCCCGGCCGCCTGCTGCAGTGTCCCGACGGTCGCGGGGTCGAGTTCGAAATTGGCGGCGTCGACGCCGAGACCGCCGGACAGGGAATCATTGCCGGCCTGGCCCGACAGGGTGTCGTTGCCATCGCCGCCCAGCAGGGTGTCGGCGCCCGCGCCGCCCGAGAGGACGTCGTCGCCGAGCCTGCCGTCGAGCAGGTCGTTCCCGCCTTTGCCATTGAGATTGTTGTTGAGCGCATCGCCGGAGATCGTGTCGTTGGACTCCGATCCCACGATGTTCTGGATATTGAAGTAGACATCGCCGCTCGCGGCGCCGGTGTTGTTGACCGGGGCCGAGAGATCGATGACGAGCGGACCGGTGGCGTCGCTGTATCCCGCGGTGTTGTTCCCCGATCCGCCGTCGAGGGTGTCCGCGCCCTCGCCGCCCTCGAGGTAATCGTCGCCGGCTCCGCCGAAGAGGCTGTCCGCCCCGATCCATCCATTCAGGCTGTCGTTGCCGGCCCCGCCGTCGAGGAGATCGTTCCCCGTATCGCCGAACAGGTTGTTGCCGACCCCGTCCCCCGTAAGCGTGTCGTCGAAGTTCGATCCAAGAATATCCTGGATGTTCACATAGAGGTCGTTCTGCGCGTCTCCCGTGTTGTTGGCCTGCGCGCCGAGATCAACGCGCACACCCGCGCTCGAGGTGAAGAACATCACCGCGTTCTCGCCGCCCCCGCCGTCGATGGTGTCGGGTCCGGCGCCGCCGGCGAAACTCTCGTTGCCGGTCCCGCCGAGGAAGTAGTCGGCGAAGCGGGTGCCGACCGCCTGCTCGACCTCGGTGACGAGATCCTGCTTGCCGAAACCGTCCCTGACGTGCGAGGCGAGCACCAACACGGAACTCGCGCCGGGCAACGCGACGGTGATGTCGCCGGCGCTGAAATTCACGATGACGCCGCTCAGTCCGTTGCTTTGGGCGTCGGCGCTGTAGTCTACCCGGTCGACGCCGTCGCCGCCCCGCATGGTATCGGCGCCGTCCATCCCCTGGAACACGTTCCGGTTGACGTCGCCGGTGATGACGTCCGCGTTCTTCGTGCCGCGCACGCGGTTGACGTTGATGAGCGTGTCGGTTCCGCCAAACGGGTCGTTGACCGCCAGCACCCCGCCGACGGCCGCCGAAAGGTCGACGACGAGTCCGTTCGAGCCGCCATAGTCGTTGTAGCTCGCGAGGTTCTGCTGGCCCTGCGCGCCGACGAAGGTGTCGTTGCCCTGGCCACCCTCGAAGAAGTTGAAGCCGTTTCCGCCGACGAACGAATCGTTGCCGCCAAGTCCCGAGAGCGAATGGTCGAGACCGTTCGAACCGATCACCGTGTCGCCGCCGCTGGTTCCGATGACGCCTTCGATGTTGAGCAGCGTGTCCGCCGCGCCGAAGCTGTCCGTGGCCAGGCCGGTGCTGAAATTGACGAAGATCGGGCCCCCGCCGCCTTCGCGGTTGTAGTCCACGAAGTCGTAGCCCGTGCCGCCATCCAGCGTGTCGTTGCCGGCCCCGCCCGCAAGGTTGTCGTCGCCGGCGCCGCCGGACAATGAATTGGCCTGGCTGTCGCCCGTCAGGGTGTCGCTGCCGGCAGTGCCGGACAGCTGGGCGACGGCGATGGTGGCCTGGTCGCTGTCGGTGAGGACGCCGCCGGAGCCGGCGTTCCCGCCGTCGCTGCTCAGCATGGTGAGCTGGACGGAGCTGGTCCCGGCGGGGGCGGTGAAGGTGGGGGCGGAGCTGGCCAGGAAGGCG